>Ga0302320_10015685_pt1 | contig 15539 bp, 12 predicted proteins | sample Bog_T0_3_FD_202130 | JGI IMG/M metagenome (GOLD analysis project Ga0302320, IMG submission 202130) | Peat permafrost microbial communities from Stordalen Mire near Abisko, Sweden - Bog_T0_3 | ecosystem: Environmental > Terrestrial > Soil > Wetlands > Peat | place: Sweden: Abisko, Stordalen Mire... | reverse complement strand
CAAACTCGAGGTTGCCCCGCCCTGGGCCGTTAAAAGGTGAGCACGATACTCCAAACGCTCATCTCTTCGGACGCAAAACAATCCAGCCGGATGAAACCGGCGTGTACAGAATACGCCTTCAACGCATCCGTGGAAGCGTGGGGCTTCAGCCCCACGATAAACCAGAAAAAAGAACTCGCGCTTTAGCGCCCGTGGCAAAGAAACTAAGGCAAAACCCGAAACGGCACATTGCTAGTCAGCGTTCCACCAGGAGTGGTCACCGTAACATATCCCGTGGTCGCACCAACAGGCACAGTCGCCTCAATAAACGTGTCGGACACAACCCTAAAACTCGCAGCCGTCCCATTCAACGAAACGCTCGTCGTGCCAGTGAATCCTTGGCCGAGAATACCGATCTTCTGACCAACTTTTCCGTAGCTCCGCACAAACGCAACGAACGGCTTAAGTCCCCCGTCTAGGCTGTAGACAATTCCGCTGCCTCCGACGCCCCCGTCAGATGTTGTCCCGTAAAACTCCCCGTTGGTCGCCTGGACTAGTCCACCCATCGGCTGAAATCCACCGTCACAACCGCTTTCGGAACAAAAGCTATACAGCACGTGGAAATCGCTCCCGTCCAGACGGATATTGAACACGTTTCCGCCGTTTTGCTGGCCTCCTTCCTCGTTTGCTCCGTAAAGATTTCTGTCTGTACCTTCAATCAGGGTAAAAGGCGCCACTCCAGTCGGACAACTTTGCTGCTGGCAGAATGTGTATAGCGTTGTTAGCGTCCCCGCAGCATTTAACTTGAAGATCGTTGTAGATGTCACGCCATAAAGGTATCCGTTCGACGCTTGAACAAGGCCCGAATCGGGCTCCAATCCGTCTGGACACTTGTCCTGACTACAAAATCGGTGGATCAAAGTCAGGACTCCTGCCGGGTCGATGTTGAAGACTGTCCCACACCCCGGGTAGACAATGCCGCAGGCGCCCAATCCGCCGAAAGTCGTCGCTCCATAAAAATTTCCGTCGCTTGACAGACTGACCCCGCCGGAAGGTATTGCACCGTCCGAGCAGTTTGTTTGACTGCAGAAAACGTAGCGAGTGGTGAAGGCGCCATCTAGGGCTATAGAAAAAACGGTACCGCAGCCACCCTCATAGCACAAAGGATTACCGCCTCCGCCAGTCGAGCCATAGATTTCTCCTTCCGGTGACTGCGCCAACGCACCATTGGGGTATGCACCGTCGGCACAGTTGCTAAGTGAGCAAAAGCTATAAATAGTTGTAATTTTGCCCGCCGACGAAAACCTGAAAATCGTCCCCGCTGAATTCGCCCCACCGAAATAAGTCGTTCCGTAAAAGTTTCCATCGTCCGCAAGCAGCAACGGAGAGTCCGGAGAAAACCCGTCGGCGCAATTCGATTCCGAGCAAAAGTCGTACACCACGGTCAGTTTGCCCTGCCGCGTCAGTTTGAATATCTCGCCTCCGTTTTGAGACCCGCCGAAGTAGGTCACCCCGTATAACGCCCCGTCGGGGCCTTGGGAGAGCGCTTGCACTGGATAGTTACCATTACTCCCGTCGAAGGTCGCTAGTGTGTTAAAGGTCTGGCCCACCGAGGGGATGGTCGTTGCTACAGCGAAGAGAAGAACAGCGAAGGCGGCTCTAAAGCGGCGAGACTCGGTCATACAGAACTCCTGAAGTAGTTTCGACTAAGGGAGTTTACCCCCCCCCCCGCTCGGAAATACAAGCCGAAATTAAATTCGAAGGGGGCCGACGCAAACTATGGCAAAAGATTAGCACCATTCGAAGCGGCGCGCTGAAAAGCAGCTTCCTCGCTCCGCTCGGAACGACAATTTCTCAATTCGCAACCACCCAGTCCCGGGGTGCCCCAGCCTTTCGCGTTCTCTGCAAAGGCTGGGGTTCTTGACCTTCACTAACCAAAATTCCCAAAATGGGCCAAACCCGCATTTTTATTGGCTTTTTCGCACTTTTTCCTTGACACGATTGCCGCAACATGAGAACACTAGAAGTATGCTTTCGTTATCAAACAGCTTCGGAAAGAATGGTTCTTCCAAGTCCCCGGTCAGTTCTTCCAAGTCATTGACAACAAAGATTTCTCAAAAAAGCGCGTCCGTAAGTGATTCATTGCAAAGATTTCTAAATTCGAGCCACCGCTAACCCACTGATTCAAAAGATTTCTCAAAAAAAGGGATTTTCGGCCGGCTCTCCATAAAACTTTTTTCGATGAACGCGGAAAAGATCGGCACTCGTCGCGCACTACCGCGTATCAATCCCAAAGCCCAGAATGGCATTCACTTCAACGGGCTGAGTTCCACGCATCGCCGGACTAAATTTCCAATTGCCGATCGCCTGCAGCGCGCGGGCAATCGAGGCTTGCGTCGCGGCATCGGGATGAGCCGGGTCAAGCACGTGCGCGGCTTTCAACGCTCCGCTGCGATCGAGAGTGTAGGAGATGACGAGCCGCGTGCGCGGCAGGTCGGCCGGCAAGGCAGTGCGAATCGGTTGCGGCGCGCTGAGCTCCTGGGCATTGAGTCCTTGCGCAGCGCGTATTGCCGACGAAGTGGGGTCGGCGTATTGCATCACCGCTGTGCCCAGCGAAGTCTTGACGTAGATGGTGTAGACCTCGTCGCCTTTCAGCGCGCCGTACATAGCCAATGCGCCGCCAGAGCGCGAAGTTGCCACGATGGTGATGCCTGGGCCTTGCGGATGCACGCCGCTATGCGACGGCGGAGAAACCGCCGGAGCGCTGCCCGCCGACCCGAAGCTGGGCAACGTGACGATGTTCGCGCTGCCGCCATGCACACTGACTCCCGGAACGGCCGGTTCTCCGGCGTTGTTGCCCGCGCCACCGCTGCCGGTGTAGGTTGAACTGCCCGCCTTGGCCAGAGCGTCCGCGCCGCGACCAGTGCCGTCTTTGCTTAGGCCAGCGCCTTCGCCGGTAAGACCTGCTCCCGCGCCAGCAGCGTGTCCTACGCCAGATGACCCGCTGCTACCACCGAGGCCGGATTTTGCGGTTCCCAGCGGAGACAGCGCAAGCGATCCCGCGCTGGCATTAGGCACTGCCACCTTCGCCCCTGGCTGCGCCGAGATCACGACACCGGAGGCCGTTGCGTCAGAAGCCTTGGGCGCGAGCGCGGCTGCATCGGGCAAGCTGCTGGTTTGCGAACCTGATCCACGCGTCCCGTGAAGTTCGCTCGCCGAAGGCGCTGGCGCCACCACCGAGCTTGCATCGCCAAGACTTCCACCGCCGCGCAACGTCCGGCCCGGCGGATGAACATCCACCGGCGGCGGAACGACGCCAGTATTGCCGAGCGTTCCCACCCGCCGCGATGCCACGGGAGCCGATGAACTAGCCATCGGCGGAACGACCTCGCCGGAGTTGCCCAATCCCATAAGGTTGTGGCTGGATGCGACTGAGCCGCTCACTTGCACGGGCGGCGGAACTACCTGCTTATGCAGGTCATCTCCCAGTCCAGAATTCCTCGTGCCCGTCTCGCGCGAAATTTGCGGCGCTGGTGCGACCGGCACAGCCGCAGGCAAAGAAAGCCGAGCCACATGGTCACTGGCTCTTTCCGGCGCAGAAACTGGCGGCGGAACCACCTGCTGCAACTGCATCCCGGGCATACGCACCGTGCTTGGAGCGCTTAGCGCGGGCGGAACAATGTTCGCGCTGAGATGAGGCGACGTCATTAGCTTGTCGCGCGAGATTTCCGGCGTGGGTGCAACTGCCTCTGCATTCATGCTCGGCAAAGACCGTGTGGATTTTAAATTCTGTGTCGGTGCCGGCGGAGGCGTCGCCGCTTTGAAGGCCAGCATATTGGCCACATCGGAATCGGAGCGAGGCAAGTCGATGCGTGGAGGATCGACCACTTGCGGTCGCGTGGTTTCTTCACGGGCTACGCGAATGGTCTGCGTGCGATGATGCGCCTCGCTTCCGCCGCCTTGTCCGGATAGTCCCCTGCGCGTCCCGCCGCGATCTTCCATGCGCGGCATCTCTTCATTGGAGTAATAGATCACATCGTATTTCGCCGGCGGAGGCGGTTTATAAGGCCTCATCTGCGCCAGCTTCGCAGGGATGAAAATGATTGCAAGCAGCAAAAGCGCCTCGATTGCCCACGTGAAAAGAAACGTTCGGTAAGGCGGTTCGCCAATCGGCGCTTCACCTGCGAGCGGTCGCGGCGAGCGTTTGAGTGCAGGGCCGAGCGAAGTGACGAATTCATCCCAGCGCGACGGCCACTCGATGAGCAGCTTCAAGTCGTCGCTGCGAATCTCATCGGGAACCTCATCGTCGATGGCTGGCTCCAAGATTTCAGTCACCGCGCAGGCCCTCCAAGGCGAGTGGCGTGATGCGAACCCTCGCCACGAGTTATGTCAATGATATCGCCCAACTGAGTGCCGCTGGAATCGATAGTTCCTTCGGGCAGCTCAACTACAGATACCGCCCGGCGGCGCACGGGAGCAAATCGCCAAGGCCGCAAGGCCGCAAGGTGAATGACCCTGCGATCTCTGTCGAGATACACCACGTCGATGGCAAAGCGCATGAAGAAGCTATGCACCCCATGACAAGGCAAAATCCACAGTCCCTGGCCGGCAACAAACTGGGATGCATTGAGACCCATCAATCCGCAGAAGCGCGACCAGTGGCCGTCCGCAACGGAAAGGCGATCCGCCAGAGCGACCTGCCGGGTGCGGTTGAACGCGGATCCTGTAACTAAGGGTATGGCCATGATGCAATCCGCAAAAGCGTTCGAACTAGTGTCCTACGATGGGGGAGAGCGACCGGTATAGCTGAATCATCGCCGGCCCAATCGTCACAAACAGAATCGAGGGAAGGATGAACAACACGAGGGGGATAATCATTTTAATCGTAGTCTTGGCCGCAGCCTCTTCGGCGCGCTGGCGACGCTCAGTGCGCAGCGAATCTGAGTGAACGCGCAACGCTTGCGCAATGCTCGTTCCGAAGCGATCGGTCTGAATCAGTGTGCCCACAAGAGCGCGAATGTCATTCACTCCGGTACGCAATGCCAAATTGCGCAGCGCCTCCATGCGAGGTTTACCAGCACGCATCTCCAGGTTCACAAGATGGAACTCGTCGCTCAAGTCGGGATGAGCATGATGCAAATCCTGACCGACCCGCAGCAAGGCCTGATCCAGCGCGAGACCCGCTTCCACGCAGATAACGGTCAGATCGAGGGCATCGGGAAGCCCGATCGTAATACGACGCTGGCGGGCCTTCACCATGCGCTTCAGAATCATGCGGGGAATAAAAAATCCCAAGCCGCCGAGACCAATGATGTAAAGAATGTCAGGATGAGGAAAACCAGCTGCAACCGCCATGCCCAACAACGCGCCCAGCACACGGCTTCCCACGTAAAACGTGAGGTGTTTGGGTTCGCGATATCCGGCTTGAATGAGCCAGCCGCGGGTGCGCGACACTTCGCTCGGCGAGAGCGGAACCGCGCGGCTCAGCGGGTCCATCGCGAGTTGCACTCGTTCTTTGAAGGCAACCTTTCGAGGCTGTACCTGCGCCTTTTGCCATCCCAATGACCTCAACCGGGAACCGATGACCGAGGAAGGCGCATACACTGCGGCCCCAAAGGAAAAGATCACCATAACGATGGTGAAGAAGATCACGATGGTGAGAATCAGCGCCATGGTTACAAATTCGTCACACGGTAATCTGTATCACCTTGCGAATCACGAAATAGCCAATCGTTTGCAAACATATTCCGGCGACTACTAACACGTGACCAATCGGGTCGGTAAATAGAGGTTTGATGAAGCCCGGACTCATCACCTCCATGAGCACGATGATGATCGGAGGCAGTCCCATCAGCAACATCATGGTGAGGCGTCCTTGCGCCGTGAACACTCGCACTTGGCGCAGAATCTTGAATCTCTCGCGGATCACATAAGAAAGGTTATCCAGAATCTCGGCCAGATTACCTCCGGTTTCGCGTTGCAGCATCACCGCGGTCACAAAAAACTTAACGTCCACCAGAGGTACGCGCTCCGTGAGATTGATCAGAGCGTCGCGAACCGGCAGTCCGAACTTCTGTTCTTCGAATAGTTTCCGAAATTCCGTAGCCACAGGGTCGGACAATTCGCTGGCGATGAGCTCCAACGCCGTAGTAAAGGCGTGTCCAGCGCGCACAGCGCGGGCCAAGGTATCAATCGCTTCGGGAAACATCTCCTCAAATTTCTGGAAGCGCTTGTTCCGGCGATACGAGGCGTAAGAATAAGGAACGATCGCTCCGAAGATCGCGCCCACCCAAACAAATTGCGCCGATCCAAGGGCCACGAACGCAATCGCTCCGAAGACGAGCGCGGAGACACCGCAAAGTAAAAGGATGTTTCCGGCGCGCACATCGAGGTCAGCCTGCGACAACATGGTTTGCAGTTCAGTAATGCGATCGGAACGACGCAAAAGCGTATCCAGCGCGGGAATCTCGCTGAGCATTTCGTCCCGTATGAGCGCAAGTTTTGGATCGGCCTGGCGCTCCGCGACTTCGTCGCCGGTCGACAAACGCTCGCGCAGCAGTCGAGCCCTTGCGTTGCGCTCGTCGAATAGCGAAATCAGCACGAACACGCCAATGGCGACTGCGGCGAACACGAAGATGGCGAGGATTGCGATCATCGAAAGCTACGCCTTGGCGTCAGACCTCCACCTTGGATTCAAACAACCCAGGACGCAGCTTCAGCCCTGCGGTGGCCAACTTTTCGGCAAATTTTGGGCGAATGCCCGTGGCTTTGAACGTCCCACGTACTTTTCCTTTTTCGTCGATGCCGATGCGCTCGAATACAAAAATATCCTGCATGAGAATGGTTTCACCCTCCATGCCGGTTACTTCGGAAACCGTCATCACTTTTCTAGTGCCATCCGAAAGCCTGGCGATCTGAACCACCACATGAATGGCGGACACAAGTTGCTGGCGGACTGCGCGTTCCGGAATATTCAGATTTGCCATGGAAAACATGCTTTCGAGGCGAGCAATGGCGTCCCGCTGGGTATTGGCGTGAACCGTGGTCAGCGAGCCCTCATGACCGGTGTTCATGGCCTGCAACATGTCGAAAGCTTCTTCGCCGCGAACCTCGCCGACCACAATGCGGTCGGGGCGCATACGCAAGCTGTTGATGACCAATTGCCGCTGACGGACTGCGCCTTTCCCTTCAATATTCGGTGGGCGAGTTTCCAAGCGCACCACGTGCTCCTGCTTCAATTGCAGTTCGGCCGCATCCTCGATGGTGACGATTCGATCCGTGTTCGGAATATATCCCGACAAAACGTTGAGCAGCGTTGTCTTTCCAGCACCAGTTCCGCCCGAGATCAAGATATTCAACCGACCTTTTACCATCGCCGAAAGAAGTTCAAGCATCGGCTCGGTCAAGGTTTTGTTCTCGATCATGTTGCGAGCGGTGACGGGATCGCGTCCGAACCGCCGAATCGAGAGACATGGGCCATCGATCGCCAACGGAGGAATGATGGCATTCACGCGCGAGCCATCGGCGAGGCGCGCATCCACCATTGGAGAAGACTCATCGACGCGCCGCCCCACACGGGATACGATGCGGTCGATGATCTGCATCAGGTGTGCATCGTCTTTGAAACTCAGCCCAGTCGGCTCCAGTTTGCCGGCGCGCTCAACATAAACGCGATCAAAACGGTTCACCAAAATATCGGATACGGTGGGGTCTTTAAGCAACGGTTCCAGCGGCCCGAGTCCGAAGATCTCGTCCAGGATTTCTCGAGCCAGGCGCTCCCGCTCGGCGAAGCTGAGAGGAACGGCTTCGCTGTTGACGGTGTTGCGAATGAGCAGCAACACTTCATCGCGCGCCGCATCATTGGCCGTACGTCCCAACTTTTCGAGGTCGAGGCGATCCAGAATCCTTCGGTGCAGGTCGGCTTTAACCTGCTGGTATTCCGTGCGCTCGAATGTTTGTAAATTCGCCATGATTCAATCTTAGACCGTCTCACTCTACACCGACTTGAATAACGACCATGCCGTCCGTTTGACTTCGATGTCGTTCTCCGTCAGCTTAACCGCCAAACCCTGTATGGACTTCGAGAGATCGCTCTGGGCTTGTTGCGTCAGAGGAACCCCTCGATCAATAGCATCAGCTACGGCAAAATATTGGTTGGGCAGTTTCCATAGCAACTTCGCCCCAGCCACAGCTTCGGCGTCGCTTTCCTTGAAGCCGGTAATCTTTCGGAAGCGATTGAGCACTAACCCAACTCGGTCCCTGCTCCCCAATTCTCCCAGATACTGGCGAATCCGACCGGCGCTCCACAACGAAGTCACATCCGGGTTGGCCACGAGAAGCACCCACTCCGAAAGATTCGATATTAACCGGACCGTAGCGTCGACGCGCGAAGAAGCGTCGACCACAAGGTAACGAAAGTGACCCACCAGGATATCGAAGAGGCGGGCAAACTCTGAGGGCGTGGGATCGTCCACGGCGGGCGCGCTAGGGCCAGCCAGCAGTTGCAGTCCGCCCGGATGGCGCGTCATCAGGCTTTCCAGCAAGGAACTATCCATACGATGGAGATTGCGAATCGCATCCGCCGTACCGAAAGTCGGCCGCAGTCCGAGATGCAGAGCGTCGTGACCGAGGGGAGCCATATCGATGAGCGCGACGCTTCCCTGCCGGTCTTGCAGCGCAGTGGCCAGATTCACTGCCAGGGTCGTGGCTCCACTTCCTCCCTTGGCGTTAATGATGGTGATTACTTTGCCTCGATTCCCCGTGTTCTCTGAGCGCCGCTTCCCTGCGCTGACGCGTACCAGTCCTTCGAGAATGTCTGTAGTCTTGACTGGACGCTCCAGAAATTCGCGAGCCCCAGCGCGCATCGCGCCCACAATCACCTGAGGTTGCGCCATGCTGCCCACGGCGAATAAAACGCTGTCCGGCACTTGATGGTGCAGGACTTCCAGGGCATGCAGCGCAGGCTGCGGATTGCTGCCCGGAATGTCCACGACGACGACGTCAGGTGCGGCGGCCTGGATTCTACGCACCACAGGATCAGTGAATCCTTCGGGAAACGTGGCGCAGGTATGAACCGTCTTCGCGACACTGCTGTTATCCACCAGGACCTGCAAGACGGCGCGCTGTTCGCTATCGGTGCATACGATGACTACGGAAATCTCGGGCATGGCTTGACACGTCTCCCGGGTACGACGGTCGCTCTATTCTACTTCAGAGTGCCAGCCGTCTTTTCCTTGTCAAACTTCGGGGGGTCCAGAAACGGCTTGGGATACGCCGGAGTGGCCTGATTTTGCGTGTCCGGGCTGACCCGTTTCACGGTGCACAGTACCATCAATTCGGTTTTGCTGCGCTGTGCGCTCTTGCTGCGAAAGAAGTTACCCAGAATTGGAATATCGCCCAATCCCGGGAACTTGTTGTAAATGTCAGTGACACGATTGTCCATCAGGCCCGCGATTACAAAACTCTGGCCATCCTTTAGCTCAAACTCCGTGTCTGCGCGGCGGGTACTCAGGGCGGGAACGGTAAAACCCGAAATCGTGAGCGCGTTGGAATAGTCGAGCGTGCTCACTTCGGGTTGCACTCGAAGATGAATGTTTCCGTTGGGCATGATCTCGGGAGTAAACTTCAGTCGCACTCCAAACTCTTTGAAAGAAATCGTAACTGCCGTGAAACCGTTGCCAGGTTGCACAATGGGAAACGGAAACTCACCGCCTGCGAGAAAACTGGCTTCCTTTCCGTTCACCGCAATGAGATTCGGTTCGGCCAGTATCTGCAAGAGATTCTTGGTTTGTAGGGCTTCGATAACCGCTCCAAAGCCAATGTCGGGCCGGAAGAGAAACAGATTGAGCACATTATTGATCGACTCCGTCGTGGTGGTGCTTCCGGTGGTGCCCCCGGTCGTCCCGGTAATGGACTGCGGCCCAAAGCCACCGAACTGAGTCGTGCTCACCGTTCCAATCGTGTTCGTAGCTCCCGTGGATACGAAATTCACTCCCAACTGCGTAAGAGCGCTACGGTCCACTTCCGCGAACTTGACCTGTAACAAGATCTCCTCGGCTCCGACCGGGCCGAAGGTTAGTACGTTCACCACATTCTTGGTGTAAGCCTCGGCGATTTGTCCCGCTCGCTTAGCCACACTCTCGGTGGTGACGTGACCCGACAAGACTATCGCCGAACGCGACGAACTGACGTTAATCTGTTCATCAGGAAAAACCTTGTGCTCTTCTTCAACCACCGAACTAATGTCGATATCAACCCGCAAATCGAAGCTCTGGGAGCGCTCCAACTCATCCCAGATAAAGAGAGACACTTCCCCCGGGGAACGTCCATGCACCAGGATCTGAGTTGGAGTTACGACGATCGCGTCGGCGACTGCCGGATCCGTGACTGATACTCGCTTTAACCGTTCGCTGGTGTTAACCAGCAGAGATTTCCCCACCATGACGCGGAGCGGCGCCGCGCCTTGATCTGGTGACGCTGAAGTGGCGGAAGCTGTTCCCTCTTGCGTTGCCGCAGCCGGTGGCGGCGCGGCTTGCTCGCTGTTAAGCGCATTCAAATGGCGGGTTAGACCGAGGGCGATTAGGATAACCGCGAGAGTCCAAGAAAAGAGTGTACGCGGCCGAGTCGAGAATTGACTCCTCGCCACTCTACTGTCGAGGGTGTGATTGTGCGGTTTCAGAATTTTGTCTCTTCCTTCTTCTCGCCACGGTACACCTCCACCGTATAGGCAGTAACCGGAATGGTATTAGGGGCGACTGACGCCTTAAGGCGTGCGTGGACCGGGGCGCTTACGGGTGCGGCGTTTCCATAGATTCCATTCGCGCGCACGGCCGCAATTTGTGTCTGATTCGTGTCTAGCGGATTACGCAACGCGAGTTGAATATGCCCCTGACTGTTGGCTAAAGCAAGCTTCTCGGCATCGTCAGGAGACACGAGCAAGGTGATCACCGATGAAGGTTGCGCATCGCCCGACGTGAGTCGATCCAATTTCTGGCCAGTGGCGATTACGGCCACATTCTCCAGAACTGTCGAAGTCTGCGGTTCGGTGGAACCTTGCGGGCTCCCAGTCAGCAGCACGTCCACGCGGGTTCCGGGGACCACGAATCCTGCCACAGAGGTGGTGTCGTTGACGCGGACGGAAACCGCTCTCATGCCAGGAGGGATAAGCGCGGGAAGCCCGGAACCGGCATTTTCTCCCGCCAGTTTATTCGTTAGAACAAACTCGCCCTTAAAAATCGGGGAAATCACGCCTCGACCGATCACTTTGGATTTCTGGCTGGGATGAAAAACGTTTGCGGGCAGATCGCTGGCTGGCATGCGCACGAACTTGACGTCACGGTCGCCAATGCGGGCGCCTACTTCCAGATCGTCGGCCGCAACCATTACGTCGACTCCCGCGGGCGCCGATGCCACTCCCGTTTGCAGGCGGCGATACACCAGAAAAGCAACTATAGCGCCCAGAGCCAGAGCGACAAAACCGATTAGAAGCAGGCGACTACGGTTCATCGCTTGTCTCCTGCGGCAACTTCGATCACGGCGATGAAGGGATTACGGAATCGCAACTATTTCCTCTTTAAATAATTCTGCCCAGAACCGGCCACTTCCGGAAACTATTGAATCGTGCTGGCCACTTGCGAAAACACCGTATTCGAACTGGTTCCGATTAGCCGAATTGTGCCCACGACGATCACCAGAATGACCGCCAGCATCACTGCGTACTCCGCAATGTCCTGACCCTCGTCTCTTTTCCACAACTTGGCAAACGTAAGAACCATTCGGCCCCCTCGATGAAATCCCCTGAGGGAAACTCCAGTCTAGTGAGTTTCTGACAGGCTTACCACAATATATCGAAAGCCCCCCAATCATAAACCCCCCGGCTCGAAGTTGGGATTACTATCGTGTGTACTCAAGAGGCACAAATTAAGGCGACCTCTTCCCTGCCTCGCCGGTCAAAACCTCAGACTCCGGCGGAGGGAACGTTCTTACCAAAACCTCGGCTTGACCATCAGCGTAGGCGTTCTTCCATTCAGGAAGAGACCGAAGGGCTTGGCCTAAGGGCGCGCTTCGGGGCAGAACAACGCTCTGGATGCTCCAATGTTCGAACGGCCCCCGCCAGTCTTTGGTTAGCGAATATGAATCGGTGAATTGACGCATCAGCTCTTTGCCATAGACGTCGGCGCGGCCATCGATGAATACTCTTTGTGCCGGGTACAACCGCCAGATAAGATAGCCACCCCAGTTATAAGCGTTGAATGTAGGCTGAAGTTCCGGATGTCGCAAAAGAAATGTCGCCGCGCCTTCGGGGAATTGTTGCGACTCCGACTGTGCTTGCTGCCGACTGACCTGGACGATCCGAGCAAAGGCAAAGGTCGCCAACACGGCAATGATCACTCCGCCCCAGGCTAGCTTGAAGCCATGCCCAGTCTTTGCGGGTTTCACTCGACCAGCGTTCGATCGCGCTGAGAGCAACCGGTCATTCCATTCGCTGAGCAGCGGAGTCGCCAGCACAACAAAAATCGGAGCATGGCGTATCGCACTGAGAGCGGCAAGCATCCCTGCCCCGAACACGAGTACTTCACCCGGTCGAACTTCGCGGCTCCTCGCGACTAGGACCATCGAAAACAGAATCGACAGCAGCAGAGGGGCAAACTTCCCTTCATGGAAATCAGGCGACGCCCATTCTGCAATCCATTGCTGCATTCCACCCGAACTGAGGGTCTGAAAGGGATACGAGTACATCCGCAAACCGTAAGGGTTTATGGAAACGACAGCAACACAGGCAACCAGCGCGAGCGCAGTGTTCCGCAAGCGCAAGCGCGCGTGCGATCTCTCAAGGCCGAAACTCCAATCCAGACCAATCGAAGCAGCGTGCAGAATCAGCAAAGCGATGCCGATGGCAAATCCGGCATGCAAATTCACCCACAGAAACATGAGCGGAACAGTCCACCAAATCAACCGCCGCCGTTGCTCCGTTCGTCGCAAAATCAACCAAAGCAAAGCGGCGAACAGAAAAGAAATCGTTTGCGGACGAACTCCCCATGTAGGAGCCGCTACCAAAGCTCCCCATACCGTGAACAGCGCCGCTGCGGCCGGTCGCGCCCTACAACTCACGAAAACTAAAAAAAAACCGGCAGCGGTCAAAGCGGAAAAGGTTGCGGTCAAGGCCAGCATTCCGCCAGCTTTATAAACGGTGAAGACCAAAATATCCGTAAGCCACTCATGATTCACCCAAGGTTGGCCCAAGCGAGTGAATGAAAAAGGATCGCTGTAAAACAAATGATGTGTCTCGACAATAGCCTGCCCCGTTCGCAGGTGCCACCAGATGTCGGGATCGCTCACCGTGCGAGCCGACATGGCGAACACACCCAGAGTGACGACCATGCCAAAAAGCAATCGCGGGTTCTTAAACATGAGCTTCATGCGGCTGGCGACGCCAAGGATGTGGGATGACGGGATTCCGCCGTGCCGCGCCGCCTCAATAGAATGACCGCAAGCATTGGCAAGTACATGCAGAGGACAATCCAAGTTCCCACCACATGATCATTCACCGATGTGTGGAACCAACGCCAAATCCAGGCGATCCAACTGAGCGTGACCGTCCACATGATTTGGCGGCGGGATTTCGGAATGCACCACAAAACAAGGGGGTCGTAGAAGTAGCGCTGCGGGAAGACCGCGCTCAGCAATAGGAATCTGGCGTCGGGATCTCGAAACCGTAAGAGAGCGAGCACGAGCAATACACCAGGAAAAACAAGCAGGGGGAAGAAATGGTTATAGCCGGTCCAACTGTGCGCCCATCCTCTAGGCCAATCCGGCATAATGGCGAAACTGACAGCGGCGAGCACCCCGCATGCCAGCCACCCTCGCCGGCTGGGATGAATAAGAGCGACAGGCAGCCCAATTTGTGGTTTTGCGATACACGCGGGAAGCAGCCACGGAAGAAATGCGCTCGCCAAAATCAAAGGGGACCATTGCGCTGTTACGAGGCCCGCCCAATAGGGAAAACTCAGAAAAATGAAGAGTCGATCGTAATTTTCGGTCGTGACCGCGAAGGCTAGGCACGCAGAACTTACTCCGTAAAATGCACCGCCGGAGATCGAAGGAGGAAGCCATGCCAAAGGGAATCCGAACGGAGCCGCGGTCAAGGGATACAACTGTCCAGGACGTACATAGGGATTGCGGCCAGCCCACAAATCCTTAGCTGCCCAGATCGCCCAATTGAAGTCGCCAGCCCCGAGATGAAAGTGTGCTAGAAACGAGCCGCAGAGAATTCCGCTGACCAAACCTATTCCCGTCGCGATAAGAATCCTTTGGCGCATCGACCCGATTAGCATACGTTACTATGAGCACGGCCTGTGATTCGATAAGAAAGGGAGGAGCCGTTTGCGCAAACACAAAGCGTGGCAAGTCATCGTGGCCCTTCTCCTGGCGGGAAGCGCCTGGTTCTACTTCGATCGCATCCTCGTGCCGTATCAGCTCCGCGACGCGGCGGCAAATCAGCGTCCGCGGGGCAATCTTTCGGACCTATATCCGCGCTGGATTGGCGCTCGAGAACTCCTTCTGCACGGGCGCAATCCTTACAGCGCGGAGGCCTCCCGCTCCCGCTAGGCCAAGTTGAAGCCACCCGCGCCTTGATGGAAACTCTGTAAGGATGTCCAGCAGAGACGTCCGCTGGTCAGCGTGGCGGCGGCGATGAGGATGCGGTGTCGCACAGACTCGATTAGCATACGCTACTATGAGCAAGGTTGAAGGCGGCACAAGAATGCGCAGTATTTTTCATAATCGCAGCTCATGGCAAGTGTTTGCGGCAGCTGTTTTAGCTCTAGGATCCTGGTTTTACGTGGATCGCGTCTTGATCCCATACCAACGGAGCGATGACTTGGCTCATGATCGTCCGCGTGGCAACCTTTCCGACTTGTACCCACGGTGGATCGGCGCACGCGAATTGCTCATGCATGGTCGCAATCCGTACAGTGATGAGATCACGCGAGAGGCGCAAATCGGGCATTACGGTCGTCCACTTGATCCGCTGCGGCCTAACGACCCCAAGGATCAGCAGGCATTTGCTTATCCGTTGTATGTGGTGTTCCTACTAGCGCCGACGATATTTACTCCCTTCAGCACAGTGCAGCGAGTTTATGTTGTCTTAATTTGGCTTCTATCCGGCGCGAGTGTTTGGTTTTGGCTCAGCGCAATCCGCTGGCGACCACCGCGCCTGACGGCCCTCTCCCTGCTCGTTCTCTTTCTGGGCAGCTTTCCTTTTGTACAAGGGATCAAGCTACAGCAGTTGAGCTTGCTAGTAGCAGCCATGCTCGCCGCCTCGTTTGCGGCCCTGGTCGCCGGATATCTCGCGCTGGCTGGAGTCTTGCTCGCTCTATGCACGATCAAACCGCAACTGGTATGGCTGATCGCTCTCTGGATGTTGCTCTGGGCTGTGTCCGATTGGCGAACGCGTCAGCGATTTTTCTGGTCGTTCGCAATTACTATGTCTGGCTTGCTGGCAGGCGCCCAGTTACTACTACCGGGTTGGCTGCGCGATTTCTGGCAGGCCATCCATAGCT
>Ga0302320_10015681_pt1 | contig 15540 bp, 17 predicted proteins | sample Bog_T0_3_FD_202130 | JGI IMG/M metagenome (GOLD analysis project Ga0302320, IMG submission 202130) | Peat permafrost microbial communities from Stordalen Mire near Abisko, Sweden - Bog_T0_3 | ecosystem: Environmental > Terrestrial > Soil > Wetlands > Peat | place: Sweden: Abisko, Stordalen Mire... | reverse complement strand
CCCTGAGCAGATTCCGCAGGTGCTCTTTCATCTGGGCGACCGCGACCGGCTGATCGTGCGGATGTTTCTCGTGCTCGGCCTGCGTCCCGGCGAAATGTTCGCGTTGCGCTGGAATGACAAGCAGGGAGAGCGTCCCGCCCGACTGCTTCATCTTTCCGTCGGCACGTGGAACCGCCATCAACACGAACAATTTCCTGTTCCGCGTACTAAAGGAGGCGGGCAAGAAAGCGGAGATCAAGGGAGTAACGCACCAAATGCTCCGGCGCACCTGCTCCACCTACATGGCGCAGCTCACGACCGTGAAAGACGTGCAGGCACACCTGCGCCACGGTTCCTCCGCAACCACACTGGAGCATTACATCAAGTCCGTGCCGGAGAGTGTGCGCGTGGCGGTCGAATCGCTCGACCATCTGCTGAAGAAGGCACCCTTGGATTCAGGATAGCCTCCGAATTGAATCCAGTTGAATCTAACTTTGAGGGAGGGCAAACGCTAACTGATTGAAAAACTGGAGCCACCCGCCGGGATCGAACCGGCGACCTGCTGATTACGAATCAGCCGCTCTACCAACTGAGCTAGGGTGGCTTGAATTGAGAGCAACTTGTCGAGGAATCAAAACGCCGCTTTCATAATATTAGCATCGGTTCCGTTACAGGCTATCGAGGACCATCGCGGCCAACAGCACCGGCAGATAACACACCGACGCAAGCAGCACCCGGCGGGCGTTGATGCAGTATCGCTCTCTACCAGGACGCACTCCCAACCAGAGCAGTCCCGCGCCCGCCACAACGGCTGCGCCAGCGTAGAGAGATCCCGTCATGCCTGGAATACGCGGCAAGAGGCTGACCGGAATCAGCAGGATCGAGCGCGCCACAATGCGCCGGGCGGTCGACTCGCCGTCCGGTTCGACGACAGGCAGCATACGGATTCCGCTCCGCGCATAATCTTCGCGGTACATCCACGCGATCGCGTAGAAGTGAGGAAACTGCCAGACAAACAGAATGCAAAACAACGTAAAGGCCGAGGCGTCGAGGCTTCCGTGCGAGACAGCGTAACCGATTCGTGGCGGCATCGCACCCGGTACAGCTCCCACTGTAGTGCAAGCGCTGGAGCGCCGCTTCATCGGAGTGTAGACAAGCATATAAGCCAGCATCGTCGACAAACCGAGCCACGCCGCCAGCGCATTTGTTCCGTACCATAATCGGCGAGACCGGCTGCGGACAATGCCACTCCGAAAATGAATCCGTGCGCGCTCTATACGACCGGAGGGGATTGGCCGCGCGCATGTCCTGCGCACTCTGGCATCGCAATCCGCCTCATGCCATTGATTACGGGCCGAGGTTCCCGAAGCCATGAGCGCCGTCCCGATCAGAACATTTATAAGCGCGGACAGAACCAGCGGCGCGCGCGGGCCGAACAAATATCCCACGGCTGTACAGACCAGGACCAATGCGGTAATCCGCGGCTTCGTCAACTCCGGAAAATCCCGCATGGCAGACTACCGGAGGTCAAAAAGTCCTGCTTCCTGAGCCCGTCCCGATCTCCAGACGGTCACGTCCAAGCGCGGCGAGAGCAGCCGCATCGTGATGGACGCGGCTGGAGCGAGATAAGCGAAGGTCACCCATACCCACATCAGTGTGCCGGCCCATTGCTGGTCCTGCAGCGCGGAGAGACCGAAGATCCGGTGTGCGGACATATAGGACGGATAGACGACCCGGTCGCAGAACGTCAGAAATGCGGAGAGCGCATCGCACGGCAGCGTGGCGAGAAACAGATAGAGCGGCGCCGACCATCGCGGCAATCTGGCGACGCCCGGCCACGGCTGCACGATCGGCCACCAGAATAATAGCCCCGCTGCCAGGAAAGACCCTTGCTCACTCGCATGCCAGACCTCCGAGCTCATCCCGCGCTCGAAAACTTCCGGGATGTGCCAGACCAGCACGACAATTGTCCCCGCCAGCCAGCAGATCGCCGGGTGAAACCACAAACCGCCGCCAACCAGCCGCCGCGCTCCCAGCAGAAGCAGCGGGGCTGCCACGGTCATGATCAGCAGATGCTGCAGCATATGGGCGATGAGCAGCGCGTCGTCCAGACTGGCGAGCGGGGAAGCCATGGCGATCCATATCAGCGCCAGTCCGCCGAGAAACGCGGCAAGGCGCGAAACGGGGATCGGATTCGGAAGAGAACGTCGGATGCGAATCCAGCCTCGTATATAAACCATCGCCGTTCCGAGCAGCAGCAACGTAATCGGGACCGGATGCAAGACGTGATGCATTTGAGGCCTACTGGCTGGCTCGCGATGCATCCCGCGCCGCAGGTTGATTGGCGGGATGCAGTGTCTCGAGGAAAGCAACCAGCGCCGCAGTCTCAGCGGGGTTCAGATTTTTTCCGTAAGCCGGCATGTTGCCGCCGCCCTGAATCACCTGCCTGACCAACTGGTCGTACGTAAGCTGCAGCGCTACACGGTCCAGCGCCGGCCCGCGCTCGCCGCCTTCCCCGCCGAGAGCGTGGCAATTATGGCATTGCATGGCCTGAAACACCAAAGCTCCCTGGCGCTCCATGGCGCTGCGCTCTTTCAGGTACTCGGCGGGAATTGGATCTTTGCTCCACGCGTTCATCACCGGACTCCAGGGCGCTATGCCGGCAAGATGCGTGAAGGTCCCCAAGCCGACGGCCAGCAGCAGGATCGTCAACACAGCGATAGGCCGGCGCTGCCAACTCTTTTCCCCTTCGCCCGCCATAAACGGCAGACCGAAAAGCACGGCAAGCGCGATTACCGGTCCGATCAGCAATGCCGGAGTCTCGAGCGACGGCGGCAGCAGAGACAACACGGCGTAGAGCCACAGGAAAAAGTAATCCGGCTTCGGGACGGTCTGGATGATCGTCGGGTCTGGCTGGCCGCTGGGTCCGAATGGACCGAACAACAGCGCGCAGGCGGCGAGAGCGAGGAGAACGAAGCCGGAGAAAATCAGGTCCTTCGCGATAGCCCCTGGGACAAACGGCACACCGTCCTTCTTCGTCAGTTCGTGATATTCCTGCATGTAGGTCGCGCGGCGCACGATACGCCCGGGCATCGGCCACTCATTGATTCCGAGCTTCAGTACCAGCAGCAGGTGGATACCGATAAACGCGATCAGCGATCCCGGTATCACAAATACGTGCAGCGCGAAAAAACGCGAGAGTGTGGCGCCGGCGATGATGGGACCTCCCAGCAGAAGCTGTACGATCCATGGTCCAAGCACGGGAATGCGGCTTGAGATGGAGGCTCCAATGCCCAATCCCCAATAGGCGTCCTGATCGAATCGCAGCACCTGTCCTGTGAAGGCCATCCCCAGCGTGAGCAGCAGAAGAAGCACTCCAATAAGCCAGGTAAGTTCGCGCGGAAATTTAAAGGCCCCAAAAAGAAAAACCTGCACCATGTGGATCAGGACAATGGCCACCATGAAGTTCGATCCCCATCCATGGAGCGCGCGAATAAACCAGCCCAGAGGGATGCGATGATTCAGCACCTGCAGACTGTTCCACGCTCCCCCGGCGGAGGGCTCATAGATCAGCGCGAGCAGAATGCCCGTAACCAGCTGGAGCATGAAAACGGTAAGTGCGGCGCTCCCGAAGACGTAAAACCAACTGGCCGATTCGCGCGGTACGGGATGCTCCAGGGCTTCGCGCACCGGCGCGGCTAGTTGCAGACGCCGGTCGAACCACGCGCCCATGCGCTCCATAAGGCCAGGCGGAGTCAGGCGCATGGCGATTTCCCGATCGATACCAACCCCGCATTGGGACTGCCTGTGGTGGGCATCCGGCCAGCCTTGATGAGTAGATTTCCGTTTTCGACTTTATAGGCGTACTCGAACAGGCCGCGCTCGGGAGGCCCGGAGGCGCGCGAGCCATCCTCGTAGTAGGCGCCGCCGTGGCACGGGCACATGAATAAGCCGGACTGCGGAAACCAGCGGACGGGGCATCCCAGATGGGCGCAGTTTATGGCGAACACCTGGAATTTTTCGCCTTCGAGATGGCGCACCCAGCAGGGTATATTCGCGGTCTGGCCATCGTTCGGATACTCGACCGGATTTCGATAGTCGGCAAGCCTCGTCTCGCCGGCGGGAAACCGATCGAGCGAACCCAGCGAAAGCCACGACTCCGAATCCGCGCCTTTCCCGCTCATTAAAGGAGAAAGAAGATAGCGCACGATGGGCACACCCAGAACTACCCCGGCAACTCCATTAAAGAGCAGCCCGGCCTTCAACAACAGTCCACGCCTCGAAGGTGCCTCAGCTGAATTCATAGACTTTTCTCCTACTCGCCGCGAGCCCGTTGCGCGGTGAGCCACGCCACAACGTCCGAAACATTCTCCGCCGACATCGGCTTTCCTGGAACATCGTCGCGCCAATCGGGCGAGCCCAGATCGCGACGCCCGGCGATTACCGTGGTACGAAGACCTTGTTCGCTTACCAGCGCCAGATACGAAGGGTCCACAATGGAGCCCGCGCGTCCGCCCCCGCGTCCATTCGTCCCGTGGCACGACGAGCACCACGTTCCATAAACAATCGCGCCGCGCGCCGCATCGCCGGGACTATCTGCCGCATAGGGCGGAGCGGTCGCGCCACCCAGAGCATCCGGCTTGGCCCAATGCGTTCGAATCCCGCTCACGAGAGTCTCGATTTGCCGATCTGTCAGCGCACCACCCGAGCTCTGTGCGAAGGCGGGCATCGTGGTCCCCGCGACTCCCTTGGCTGTTACCGTGCGAATTACCGCATCGTCGGCAATCGCGAGGTACACCGGGTCGCTCAACGCCAGCGCCAGTCCACCTTTGCCGTCCCTGCCGTGGCACCCGGCGCAATTCTCCGCGTACAGCAGGCTGAAGTCGAGTATCTGGTCCGGACGCGTCACGGGAGATTCGACGTGGGCAGCCTCGGGAATTTCGCAGGCGCCGAGCGCGAGCATCGATACAGCCGCTATAACGCATCGAAGGTTCATCGGTGTTCGTCCCCATCGCGTGGTGCGTCTCTCAATCCCGACGCCTCCATGCCTGCCCGTACCATAAACGGAACCGCTTGCCCCGTGTATACGCGCTCCTGCCGGGACACCACGATGCCGGCGACGAGGCCGAAGCCGAACTGGGAAATCACAAACCACAACCAGTTGATCCTGTGATTAAGAACAGGGTTCACGATGTCGAGAACTCCGTAGATCAAACCGGACCACAATACCGGCGCGACGAAACCACCCAGCAGAATCGGACTGCGCGGCAACATCGGGAGCATGGCGCCATACAGCAAGCCGACCATGAGCGACATGATCAGGTGAAGCGGAATGGCCAGCAGCAAGGCATTAAGATCGAACGCGGCGAGCCGCGCGGTGCTTGCGTTCACGGCTTGCGGAAAGAATCCCGCCACCAGCAAATTGATCGGATACCAGATACTGGTCCGGCTCACCAGACCGTAGGTCACCGCCAGCAGGGCCATGGCAACGCTGCCGGCCAGCCCGCCTTTAACGCCCGCCGAAACGGGATAGATCTCGATGGGCAGCCACGCACGAACCAGCTCCGGCGCAATTTCGATGCGATTGACTTCGCGGCGTGTTGTCGCGAATACCCCAGCCTCCGGCACGACCGCCAACGATTCGTGCGCTTCATGCGGCAAGACCGCGCGGAACCAGCCGACTATGCCCGCAATTGCCAGAACAGCCCCCAGCACTGTTACGGACACGTCTGTCACCATCCCCGCCGCCATGGTTGTCAGGCCGAAGGCGAGCACTATCGGCCATGCCGTCGGCGCAGGCATGCTTACCGTTCCCGTTGTCGTTTCCGTCGTGCCCGCGTTCGATTGGTTTTCCATACAACGTTCCTATCGCCCGATGATGTAGACCACAGTGAAAACCACCACCCAGACTGCGTCGACGAAATGCCAGTACAACGAGAGCACCTCCAGCCGCTCGGCGTGCTCCTGTCTGACCAACCCCAGCGCGCTGAAGATAGCGACTGACGATAAGCCCAAAAGGCCGGCCGTGACGTGAAAAGCGTGAAGTCCGACCAGCGAATAATACGTGGTGCCGAAGAGATTGGTCTGAATCGTCAGCCCCTCGTCATAGATCAGGTGGTGCCACTCCCGCGCCGTTCCACCCAGAAAGAGGGCGCCTAGAACGACGGTGAGAAGCCACCACAACGCGAAGCTCCGGGTCTTTCCCGCCTGCAGAAACTTCACCGCAAAGTGAATCGTAATGCTGCTCGAGAGCAGGCAAATCGTAAAGAAGATGGGAGGTGAAAGAACGTTCCGCGGCTGCGGCCCCGAAAGACTCTTGCCGATATAAAACAGGTACGCGACAACGAAGATGGTGAAGATCGCCAACTCGGCGGCGATCAGGCAATACATCCCCACCTGGCCCTTCGAAGGAAGACGCCAGGGGAGAGTCGGGGCCGGTGCCGTCAAGGACGCTGTGCTCATGAAATCCTCTTCCTCATTCGTACTTCCAATCGGGATCTTCGGGATGTTTCAGGTCCCACAGCGGACGCCTGCTGTGGACTTCCGGAATAGTGGCGAAATTGTACGCCGGCGGCGGCGAACTGGTGGTCCACTCGAGCGTCCACGCATCCCATGGATCGTTACCGGCCACCGCACCGCGAAAGTACGACCAGATCAGATTGGCGGCGAAAACCAATATACCCACGGCCTGAAAAAGGGTTCCCACGCTGACCAGCACATTCCAGATCTCCCAGCCGCGCCCCGGTTCATACGTATAGATTCGGCGCGGCATGCCGAGAATTCCCGGCACATGCATCAGATCGAACGTCAGATGAAATCCGATAAAGAACAACCAGAAATGAAGTTGGCCCAGACGCTCGTGGTACATTCTCCCGGTCACTTTCGGGAACCAATAGTAGAAGCCGGCGAAAAGCGTGAACAAGATCCCGCCTACGATCACGTAGTGAAAGTGCGCGATCACAAAATACGACGCGGTCAACTGCCAGTCGAACGGAGCCGCAGCCAGCATCACACCAGTCAGGCCGGCGATAAGGAATTGAAACAGAAACGCCACGCAGAACATCATCGGCACTCTGAAATGAATCTTTCCGCCCCACATGGTGCCCAGCCAGTTGAAAATCTTGATACCCGTGGGAACGGCGATCGCCATGGTCGTCATGACGAAAAAAGTGTTGGCGCCGGACGTCATCCCCACCGTGAACATATGGTGCGCCCACACGCTCATGCTGATGAATCCGATGGCCACGGTTGCGCCCACCATAACCGGGTAACCGAAAATCGCCTTGCGGGAGAAGACCGGAATCACTTCGGACGCGATGCCGAACGCGGGAATCACCAGAACGTAGACCTCCGGATGTCCGAACACCCAGAAGAAGTGCATCCACATCACGGCCGAGCCGCCTGCCTGCGTATCGAAGAAGTGTCCACCCATGTAGCGGTCGACCATCAGCATGAGCTGCGCGGCTGTGAGCGGGCTGACGGCCAGAATCACCAGGCCTCCCATCACGAAGTTCAACCACGCGAACAACGGCATTCTGCCGAGCGTCATTCCCGGACAGCGCATGCAAAGGATGGTGGTTACCAGGTTGATGGCGGTCCCGATGCTGCCGACACCGGAGACCAGCAGCGCCAGGGTCCAGAAATCGGTGCTGTGTCCCGGCGAGAAGGTTTGCGAAGTCAGCGGAGCGTACGCGAACCACCCCACATCGGGTGCGTTGCCCGCGCCATACAAACCATCGCCGCCGATGAAACTGGAGTAGAGGAGCAGACCGCCCAGCGCCGTCATCCAGAAACTGAACGCGTTCAGGCGGGGGAACGCCATGTCGCGCGCGCCGATCATGATAGGAACCAGATAGTTGGCAAATCCGAACACCAGCGGCATGGCGACGAAGAAGATCATGGTCGTTCCGTGCATCGTGAACATGCGATTGAAAACTTCGGGTGAAACGAAGTTGTTCAGCGGACGCATCAGCTGGATCCGCATGATGATCGCTTCCACGCCGCCGATCACCAGAAAGAGCAGCGCGAAAAGCACGTACATAATGCCCAACCGCTTATGGTCGACCGTAGTCACCCAATCGTGCAGCGTTTCCACCAGTGGTTTACGCGTGGTTCCAGCGGTAGCGTCCCAGGCGATCGATCCGGTCGACATCAGCGCAGCGTCTCCATATACGAAGTAACGGCATCGATCTGCGGATCGCTCAGCCCCATCGCGGGCATCAGGCATCCGGGTTTCAGAACATTCGGATCGCGTATCCATGCGCGCAGTTTCTCGTGCGTATTCCGCGTTGCGCCGGAAGCGATGGTGTCGCGGCTCATCAGATGGGTCAGGTCCGGACCGAATCTGCCGTGCGCCGGGGTTCCCGCCACGGTGTGACAGTTGACACAGGCGGTTGTTTCGAAGATGCGCCGCCCCTCCGAAGCCACCTCATTTACCGCGGCCGGCTGGCTCTGCTGCGCTACCCACCGGTCGAAATCGGCGCGCGTATCGACGTAGACGCGCAACAGCATCATGGCGTGCTGCACCCCGCAGTACTGTGAGCACTGCCCCAGGTAAAGTCCCGTCTGGTGCGGATCGATCCACATGTGATTCGGATGGTTGGGGATCAGGTCGGTCTTGCCGGCGAGCCGAGGCACCCAGAAGCTGTGATCGGTATCGGCGGAAAGCAGTGTCAGAAAAGTCGGCGTGGGATGGGCCGGATCGCTGACTGGAACGTGCAGCTCATTGGCAGTGACGACCTTCAGGTCCGGGTAGCGATATTCCCACCAATACTGATGCCCGATCACGGTGACATGAATCGCACCCTGCGGCGGAACCGCATTTTGAATACTGGCGATTACGCGCGCAGCCGCGAGAAACAAAACCACCACAATAAGAACGGGAATTACAGTCCACGCCAGCTCAACTTGCGCGCTCCCGTAAATCTGCGCAGGCTCACGCGAGTCGTCGCCCGGCCGCAGTCTGAATTTGACGGCTGCATAGACGAGCAGGCTGAAGACAACCAGGAAGATGGCGCCGGTTACAGCCAGCACAAATATGGAAAGCCCGAAAATTGTGTCGGCAGGAGTAGAGATCGGAGCAAAAATGTTGGTAGGGCTCAGATACTGGGCCGATGGCAGCATTACGAACCAACCTTCCCGGGTTCGAGAGGATGCGTCATATCCTCCGGCCGGACCCATTCGTCGAACTGCTCCCCGGTCACGTACCCCAAAGCCAGAGCAGCCTCGCGAAGCGTGAGATCCTCGCGGTACGCTTTAATCGAAATCTCCGCCGCTTTCTCGTAGCCAATATGTGGATTCAGAGCCGTCACCAACATCAATGAGTTATCGAGATGCATGCGGATGCGTTTCTCATTCGGCTCGATGCCTTTCGCGCAGCGATCGTTAAACGAGCGCGCGCCCTCAGCGAGCAACTGAATCGACTGCAGGACGTTGTGCAGGATTATCGGCTTGTACACATTCAACTGGAAATTTCCCTGCGAACCGGAAAATGCGACAGCGTGATCGTTGCCGAATACTTCTGCCGCAACCATCGTCAGCGCCTCGCACTGGGTCGGGTTGATCTTGCCTGGCATGATGGACGACCCCGGCTCGTTTGACGGAATCCGCAATTCGGCCAATCCGGCCCGCGGTCCGCACGCGTACCAGCGAACGTCGTTGGCGATCTTCATGAGCGCCCCGGCGAGCGTGCGCAGAGCGGCGCTCACGTTCACCATGGCGTCATGCGCGGAAAGGGCCGCGAATTTGTTGGGTGCGGAGATAAACAGTTTGCCCGTCTCCGCGGCGATCTCACGCGCCGCCGCCTCGGCAAAACGAGGATCCGCATTCAGCCCCGTGCCGACGGCCGTTCCGCCAATCGCGAGCGCATAGACGCCCGGCAGGCTCGCATGGATAGTGTCGAGCGCCTGATCGAGCTGCCCGACCCAACCTGAAATTACCTGACCCAACGTCAGAGGCGTGGCGTCCTGCAGGTGAGTCCGTCCCATCATGACGATGTGCGAGAACGCCTGAGATTTGGCGTCCAGCGTATCGCGCAGTTCGCGTATGGCGGGAACAAGGGTATTCTCCAGTTCCTCCACCGTCGCAATGTGCATTACAGTTGGGAAGGTGTCGTTTGACGACTGGCTATGATTCACATCGTCGTTGGGATGGATGGGCACCTTCGAGCCGATAACTCCGCCCGTAAGCTGGATCGCGCGATTGGCAATCACCTCATTGGCATTCATATTGGTCTGAGTGCCCGATCCGGTCTGGAAAACCACCAGGGGAAACTCGCTGTCGAGCTCTCCGTCGATCACATCCTGCGCGGCACGGACAATCACATCCACCTTGTTGCGCGACAGTTGCCCGAGTTCACCATTGGCCAGCGCGGCACATTTCTTAAGAATGCCGAGAGCGCGAATCACCGGCCGGCCCCAGCGATAACGTTCGACACCGATCGGAAAGTTTCGCCGGGACCTCTCCGTCTGCGCGCCCCACAAGTGGTCCGCCGGGACTTCCACGCTTCCTATAGAATCCTCTTCAACTCGAAATGAAGCGGTATGGATCGATGCGATCAGAACGTTTTCCTCTGCGATGACGCGCTGGCCCTTGTGCATTCCACGGTCCATGTGCAGAATCTATTATCCCCGCAATGCGGCAAACAAATCCAGACGAAAGCCGGGACCAATGATGGGCAACGTGGTCCGATAGGTCGTCGGCATTTAGACACCCGTAGGTAACAAAAGGGTGTCGAAACCCGCATCGCGACCTGTGTGCCGAGTTGAAAAAGAGGCGTCGAGAGAGTTGGCACCACAAGTGCAATCTCGCGGCAGAGACTTCGGATGAATACCGCTGACGCAACCCGGCCGGACAGCACTGTGTGAACGGAATTACACTCGTCGCGCCGAGGAGACGCACTGAACCGCGTGCGGCGTTTGATCGTGTTCACTAAATCGGGAGGTGACTTATGTCGCGAAATGTAGCCGACTTGTTGTGGAAAATGCTGGAGAGTGCCGGCGTGAAACGTTGCTATGGGATTGTCGGCGACGCCCTCAATCCTGTGATCGATGCGCTCCGCCGAAACGGGAAGATCGAGTTCATCCACGTCCGTCATGAGGAATACGGCGCCTTTGCGGCCGTGGCTGACAGCTACCTTTTGGAAAATCCGGTAGCGGTGTGCGGCACTGCCGGACCGGGGACCGCGCATCTCTTCAACGGCCTGATGGACGCGCTCAAGGAACGCGCACCCGTCGTTGCCATCGCCGGCGATGTCGAGACGGCGCTTATCGATACCTCGGCGCTCGAAGAGATGAATCCGTACCACGCCTTCCAGACGGCCGCTCTCTACATCGGACGCATCGTCAATCCGCAGCAAGCGAGAGCCGTGATCGGGACCGCCATCATGACAGCGGTCATGGACAAGGGTCCAACAGTGATCTCGCTCCCTGGCGACGTGGCAGCCTCCGCCGCGCCTTCCCAATACCGCCCGCTCGCCATCCCCGTGCAGCCGGTGCTTCGTCCCGGCGATGCCGATCTTCACAACCTTATATCGATGATCGATGAGGCAAAGAACGTGACGATTTTTGGCGGCGAGGGCTGCCGTCACGCGCATGACGAGGTCGTCGAACTGGCGAGCAGACTGAACGCGCCTGTCGGTTATTCGTTCCGGGGCAAACAGTGGGTGGAACACGACAATCCGTTCGCCGTCGGCATGACCGGCCTGCTTGGTTACGGCGGCGCTTACAACGCCATGCACGATGCCGATCTTGTTCTGTTGCTGGGCACGGATTTTCCTTTCTCCGAGTTTCTGCCCGGCGACAGCGTGAAGAAGGTGCAGATCGACATCAACGCGACACACCTCGGCCGCCGCACCGCGGTCGACCTCGCGCTGGTTGCCGACGTGAAGGAGACTCTGAAAGTCCTGCTGCGGGCTGTAGGTCAAAGGACGGCCCGTCACTTCCTCGAGAAATACCTGAAACAGACGGACCGCTTTCATGGGCTCCTGCAGCACTATGTCGATAAGGGGCCGGGCCTCAAGCCGATCCGTCCCGAATTCCTCGCGGCGACCCTAAGCGATGTGGCCGCGCCCGATGCGATGTTTTTCATCGATACCGGCACCGCGTGTATGTGGGGAGCGAGACACCTGCGGGGCGGGCGGGATCGCAGAATCTTCGGCTCGTTCTCCTGGGCGTCCATGGCCAACGCCGCGCCCTATGCGTTTGGCGCCCAACTGGCATTCCCAGGCCGGCAGACTATCGCGCTATGCGGCGATGGGGGATTCAGCATGCTCGCGCTTGGCGACCTGATGACGCAGGTCGAGCGCAAAGCTCCTGTCGTGCAAATCATCCTCAATAACGAATCCCTCGATTTCGTCCACATCGAGCAGCAGGAAGCGGGGCTGGTTCCGTTTGGAACCAAATTCAGGAATCCGAATTTCGCCCGCGTGGCGGAGGCGATGGGCGCCAAAGGCATTCGTCTGGAAGATCCTGGCGACGTGAAAGAGGCTCTTCGAGAGGCTCTGGCTTATAAGGATGGGCCGGTCGTGGTGGATGCCGTCGTCGACCCACTCGCGCTTTCGCTGCCGGCGCATGTGCCGCTTCACACAGCGACGGGCTATACGCTCAGCCTGGCTAAGCAGGTACTGGCCGGCTGCCTCGACGACGTAATCGAAACCATCGAACACAACGTTCATCTGGTGTAAGCGCGCGGGCGTCCGATAGAATAGCCTGCATATGCGCAACCTGCTATTCGCTCTGCTGCTTGCGGTTTCCGCCGCGTTCGCTCAATCGGACACCTTCGATACGACCGCCGGTCCCGTGAAGATTACGCCCATCATGCACGCCGCCGTACTCTTGCAGGCCGGGGGCAAGAACATCTATATCGATCCCGCGCAGGGCAGCTTCGATGGCCGTCCGGCCGCCGACCTGATCCTCATTACGGACATACACGGCGACCACATGGCACAGCCCATGATCGATAAGATCAAGAAGCCCGGCACGGTGATCTTCGCTCCCAAAGCGGTGGCCGACCAGATCCACGTCGATACGGTAATCGCCAACGGCGAGACGAAGAAGTGGGGAGACTGGACCATCACGGCCATCCCCGCCTACAACCTCACGCGCGGGCCTTCGGCGGGTAAGTTCTTTCACGACAAAGGCCGCGGCAACGGCTACGTGCTGGCCTACGGCGGGAAGCGATTCTACTTCTCCGGCGACACCGAAGGGATCCCCGAAGTGCTGGCACTTAAGAACATCGACGTGGCCTTCGTCTGCATGAACCTGCCCTACACGATGACGCCCGAAGAAGCGGCCGCCGCCGTGAAGGCGTTCCACCCCGCCATCGTCTACCCGTATCACTATCGCGGATCGGATCTGAATGCGTTCAAGGCGGGATTGGCCGGTACCGGTATCGAAGTGCGGCTTCGCGAGTGGTACCCGAAATAGCCGCTATTTGGCTTTATCGTCGATGATGTAGATCTTCTCGCCCGGCTTGGCGAACTTCAGCCGCTGACGGATTTCGAACTCCTGCTCCGTCGGGTTCTCGCGCAGGCGGTCGATACGCTGCTGCTTCTCTTCGATCTCGCGATGCAACTGCTGATTCACCTGCTCGTACTCGCGCACTTCGCGCCGGCGTTCCATCAATCCAGGGATGCCGTTCGGTCCGCGCAGCACGACGAAGGCGTAGATCACACCGCAGAGTACGATGATCGCATAAGCGGCTTTTACAGCAGAGATTCTCATAATAATAGGAGCTTCGCGAGACAATAGTAACATTGAATTCCAATCGATGACAAATAACATCGTTGTTCTAAGTACATGCGGCTCGGCGGATGAGGCTGAGCGTATCGCGCGGCAGTTAGTCGAAGCGCGTCTGGCCGCATGCGTAAACGTAATTATGCAGATTCGCAGTTTTTATCGGTGGAAAGGTAAAGTCGAAGATTCGGGTGAATATCTCCTGGTTATAAAAACCTCCCGCGACTTATTCGAGCCACTGCGCGCTCTGCTTGAATCGGCTCACTCTTACGAGCTTCCGGAAGTATTGGCGCTACCGGTAGTAGCTGGCTCGCCCAACTATCTGGCGTGGCTCGCAGGTGAATTAGCAGGCGAGCCGCGTGGCTGAGATTCGCGCCTTCATCTTCGACATGGATGGAGTAATCGTCGATTCGAATCCCCTGCACCGCATCGCATGGGCGGAACACAACGCGCGCCACGGCATCCCCACCACGGAAGCCATGCAACAACGGATGTATGGCAAGCGCAACGACGAAATCGTGCGCGACTTTTTCGGCGAGCATCTCAGCGCCGAAGAAGTTTTCGCGCACGGCGCGGCCAAAGAAGCGTTATACCGGGAGATGCTGAAGCCGCGCATCGAGGCCACACTGGTGCCTGGGCTCAGGGCATTTCTCGAACGTCACCGGGGCATGCCGACGGCGCTCGGGACCAACGCCGAACCCGCCAATGTGGAATTCGTGCTGCGCGAGGCCGGGCTCAGCCAGTACTTCCGCGTGGTCGTCGATGGGCATCAGGTTGAGAACGGCAAACCGCATCCGGAGGTTTATCTGCGAGCTTCGGATCTGTTGGGCATCGCCCCGGAATTCTGCGTGGTGTTTGAAGATTCCGCCACCGGAGTGCAGGCTGGACTCGCCGCGGGCATGCGCGTAGTGGGGATAGGCACCACTCACGACGAATTGCCGGGGGTGTCGCTTCACATCGCTGACTTTAACGACCCGTCGCTGGAGCGTTGGCTTGCAGGCTGCCGCACCGATTAGCCCCCCTCGCTGTGTTCCTTGTGTTCCTTCTCGAAGTACTCGCGCTCGGCCACTTTCTCGTCCCGCACCTGTGTGCTGGTGGCATGTTTGCGGCGGGCTTTCTGCAGATGATTTTCGCGGATACCTTCGGAGCTCACGGCAAATCCGGACAGCAGCTGTTCGATCTCCGGGCTCTCGCAAGAGGGGCAGGCCGGAGCCGGCGATGCCGGAAGCAGAAGCAGTTCGAATTCGTTGGCGCAGCGATGGCATCGGTATTCGTAGATAGGCATCTGCCCGGTATCGTACCAGAAACCGCCCGCTAAAATTAACCCTATGGACTTCGATCTCGTCGTTATCGGAGGGGGCCCGGCGGGAATTGTCGGCGCGACCACCGCGTCGGCTTTCGGGAAGACGGTGGTGATCGTCGACGACCACAGCGAATTGGGCGGCGCAGGCGCGAACACAGGCACCGTTCCCAGCAAGACTCTTCGTGAAACCGCCCTTGCGCTTTCGGGAATGCGCACGCGCAACCTTTATGGCGTCGACCTGTCGCTGCGCAGAGAAGCGTCCGTCACCGACTTCCTCCGGCATGAGCGGAATGTGAAGGCGGGACTCAACCAGCTGTTGTCCCAAAGAATGGCCGCCATGCACACCAACGTTTATTGCGGCACCGCGTCGTTTGAGGATGCGCATACCGTGCGTGTGGAGCCGGGAAACATTTTGCTGCGGGGACAATGCATCCTGATCGCCATCGGGTCGGCTCCGGTGCGTCCCGAGACGTTTCCGTTCGACCACCCGGAAGTCTACGATTCCGATACCATCCTCGGCCTGAA
>Ga0302320_10015678_pt1 | contig 15543 bp, 22 predicted proteins | sample Bog_T0_3_FD_202130 | JGI IMG/M metagenome (GOLD analysis project Ga0302320, IMG submission 202130) | Peat permafrost microbial communities from Stordalen Mire near Abisko, Sweden - Bog_T0_3 | ecosystem: Environmental > Terrestrial > Soil > Wetlands > Peat | place: Sweden: Abisko, Stordalen Mire... | reverse complement strand
ATCCCACGGCGTGCGCCTGTCGATGTGGTGCATCTGATAAAGGTCGATGTGATCGGTCTGCAGGCGACGCAGGCTGTCCTCGCATGCTTTGCGAATGTGGTACGCCGAAAGGTGTCGATCGTTGGCACCCGGGTCCATCGGCTGGTACACCTTGGTTGCGAGAACGATCCGATGACGCCGCCCGCCTTGAAACAACCAACGACCGATAATCACCTCCGAGATACCGTAGCCTTTTTCGATATTCGGACGCTGGGGCCCGCCGTACACGTCGGCGGTGTCTAGGTAGTTGATGCCCGCATCCAGCGCTTCGTCCATGATCCGGAAGCTCGTTGCTTCATCCGTCACGTCGCCGAAATTCATGGTGCCGAGGCAAAGCCGGCTGACCTTCAGGCCCGTGCGTCCGAGATGCTTGAACTCCACTTTATTCTCCTTTTTCGATCAATTTCGTTCGCTGCTTCTTCAAATCCACCCTCACTTCGATTTGGGTCCGGGCGCGATCGGCGTCGCCTGCGCAAGGTTGAGCGACTTCAACATCGTTTCCACCGTCGTCTTGTATTTCTTGAAGTGGTCCGATCCGAGGTGAGCTTCGCGCGCTTTTCTAGCGTTGTAGATTTCGAAGACCTTACGGTGAGGATCCGCCCTGCCTTCTGCCGCGCAGCGGCCCGGTACCACCTGGAGTCCCGCCATCTTGCAAGCCGTCGCCTTCGGCGACTTGCGCAGTGAACCGCTGTTCCAGCCGGAGATCGAGGACATTACTTCCGGTATTGGTCGTCGGCGACCTTCTCCATCCACTCTACGTTCTTGCCGTCAATGGATTCCTGAATGGCGATGTGCGTCATGGCCGTCGTGGGCGAAGCGCCGTGCCAATGCTTCAGGCCCGGCGGAAACCACACGACATCGCCGGCGCGGATTTCCTCGGTCGGGCCGCCCTCGCGCTGCACCCATCCGAGGCCGGCCGTGACAACTAGCGTCTGCCCGAGCGGGTGCGTGTGCCATGCTGTCCGGGCACCGGGTTCGAAGGTGACCTGGGCGCCGCCCACCCGTGCTGGATCTGGAGCTTGGAATAAGGGATCCACGCGGACCGATCCGGTGAACCAGTCGGAATTCCCCTTCGTCGAGGGGCAAGATCCGTTTCGCTTGATGTCGATATCCATGATGGTCTCCTTGCTTATTCCAGATGCTCGGAATTCATCCGCGTATCTCCACTTGAAGCTGGCAATTCATCCCGATTGTGAGTCCAGGATGATGCGAGCGGCCCAGCTATCTCCTGTTGTCGGGCTCGTCGTTTTTTCGATCTCGGTCGCCAGGGGGGAGGCAATTATCGCCCGCTTGGTGACGTCGGTTTCGGTTTTCAACAAGGCGCCGTAAAGTTCGATGTTGGCTTGCACAACCCATTTGTCTGCTGCCGTCTGCTGACAGAACGCATCGCTCCCGTTATGCAAGCGTGACGGGCTCAATGACGGCATTTCCTCCCGGACTGGCGGCGTCATAACGTCGGAATCTGGAACAAGCGGACTAAATTTGACCGCGAAGCAACACCCTCGCCCGTGCTCGCCGGCGGAAACTACAAGATCGCCGCCGATGCGTCGGGCGAGCGAAAGCATGATCTTCGTGCCGAGACCGTCGCATTCGTCGGGATTGAAACCAGCCGGCAAACCCGGGCCTTGGTCGGAAACCGACGGTGAACAGCCCGCGGCGGAATGTACGTCCAATCGGACGGCGATGTTGCCGCCGGCGAACTTGGCGGAATTGGTGATCATCTCATTGACGATAAAGCCGAGCGGTATGGCGACAGATGTCGGCAGGTCAATATCGTTTCCCTCGACCTCGATTCCGAAACCGAACTGATCGCCGAACAACAGGACCGATAGCTCTTTGCAGAGATCGAACAGATATTGCCTGAACTCGACATGCTCCTGATGGTCGAGAAGGTGCAACCGGCGATGCACCTGTCCGAAGGCAACCACGCGCCCGACCGCGATCATCAGTTGGGTCGCGGCTTCAGGCGGCGCGAGCCGGCTCTGCGCGGACAGGAGGGTGCCGATCAACTGCAGGCCGTTGAACAGGCGATGGCTCAATTCATCGGTCAGTAGCGCGGTCCGTCGCGAAAGCTCGTCGACCTGACGACATAATTTCCTTTCCCGGGCCTGCGACGCTTCCAACTCTGCGACCAGCGCATCGTGCCGGTTGGAATCACCAAGGGTGCTCCTGGGGGCTCCAAACCTGTATGGTAATTCGATTTTCCCTGTAGCGGTCAAAAGGGCCATGCCGTCTCCGCCTTGGTTGCCGGAAGATCCAGGTTTTTGCCTGCCAGGATCATGGGTTTTCCTCGCCGTCGATCCTTGCCCGGATCACCCGGGCCAGGATGAGTGCCGCAAGAACGTCAAGTTCGGCGGCAAATTGTTCGCCATTCTTCTCGGCGACGGCAAACGTCATCGGACCGCCGTCCAGCGGACGAAACGAGACCTCAAACTGAGTTGACCGGCTGGCGGTCTTGGCAAGTTGATATTCCGCCTTCACGAACCGGAGATCACAGAGCGGTTCCGCTTTGTATATTTGCGCTCATCCATTTTTGATCCTGGGGAGACTGGGGCATCCCCCGATCGCCCCAGGTCGTCGCATTCACCAGTTGAGCGAGATCTTGTCCTGGACATGGGTCACGCCGGGCACCGACCATGCTGCGGTCTCAGCCAGATCGCGTTCGTACCAGTTGTCCAGCTTGCCGCCGAGGGTCACCTTGCCTCCGTCGGTGGTGATCGAAAGATCCTGCGCCTCAAAGGAAGCGACGCGGGTGAGCGCCTTTTCGATCTTTTCGCGAACTTCGAAAGCCTTGACGTGCGGCTTGATCTTGATGTCGTTAGTGACGCCGACAACGCCCTTCAGGCGATGCACGGTATATTCCGCGGCTGTCTTCTGATAGTTCCAGTCCACTTCGCCGGTTAAGGTGACCCAGCCCTTCTCTACGGCGAGCTTGATCTTGTCGTTCGGAACGGATCCGTCGGATGCAAGATGCTGCAGCCCCCGCTCGGCAATCTTGTCGTCCTCCCAGATGTTGCCGCCGAACAGCTTGACTTTGATCTCTTCCGCGACGGCCTTGACGCCCTTGACCCTCGTGGCGGCGGTCTCCGCTGCGCGCTTTTCCCAATAACTCGGCACATGGCCGCTCAGGGTGATGATGCCTTCTCTGGCCGTGACGCCGATGTGTTCGGACGTGACGGAGGGCTCCCACGCCAGTTCGTCGGTGACGGCCTGCTGCAATTGCTTGTCGTTCATGATGGATAGCCTTCGTGTTCATAGAAACCGATAGGCGCGACAACCGCCGGACCTCCGTCAACCGATAGTCTCCCTTGTCTGACGAGTGTCTGAGCCGTTTTGATCAACATGAGAGGAATAACGCGGACATTTTTCCGGAACAAAAAGCGTGGACAGATTTCACCCTCGGACCTGTTTGGGAATACCTCGGTCCATCATGGGTTGGCGTCCGCCATTCATTTTCCAAGGAACGCCAATGATCAGACTCGGATGTTTAGCCTGCCGCGCGTGCGGCAATCGTCTTTGCCTCAACGTCAGTCGCCGACCAGTAGATCAAGTGGAAAATCCAGCCTTGGGCGACGCATTCTGCGTCGTTCCTTCGTAGACTCAGTGAGCGCCTTCAGTGATGCCCTGAACCTTGCTTCGCACCCGGCGTTTCGGCACCTTCTGCTTTGCAAGCCTGCTCTCGAACATCGGCACCTGGGCGCAACAGGTTGGGGAGCCGTGGCTGCTGCTGAGCCTGGGCGCGTCGTCGTTCCTGATTGGTCTCGACGCTTTCGCGATCTCCGCACCGGTATGGATATTGACGCTGGTCGGAGGCATCCTGGCCGACCGGTCCGATCGCCGGCGCATTATCGCGACATTCCAATCGATTCAGATGCTCTGTCCGACGCTGCTCGTCGTTCTTCTCCTGATAGGCATCGTGCAGCCCTGGATCGTGATCGTTCTGTCGTTGGTCGTGGGGATCACCGACGCGCTCTCGATGCCTTCATTCCAGTCGATTGTTCCGTCGATCGTCAAACATGAACAGATCGCCTCGGCTCTCGCTCTCAACTCCTCCCAGTTCAACCTGTCGCGTATCCTGGGGCCGGCCTTTGCCGGCGTGTTGATGGCTGGCATGGGGGCGGTGGGCTACTTTGCGTTAAGCGCTGCTTCGTATTTGCCGCTTATCTGGGTCGCGATTTGGATTCTGCCGCACCGCGCGGCCGGGCCGCGCGCCGGCGAGAAAATCGACCGCCGAGATCTCGTGGCCGGAATTCGTGACATTGCGCGCCAGCCCAGGATACGTGGCGCGCTGGTGACGGTGCTGGTGACGAGCACACTGTGCGGGCCGCTCATCATTTTCTGCCCGGTGCTCGTCAAGGACGTCCTCCACGGAGACGCACGAGAATTCAGCGTCGCCATCGGCGCCTTTGGCGTCGGCGGGCTGTTGGGGGCGATCGGCCTGCTTGGCATCGACGCCGACCGCGATCGGCGGCGGCTGAGTTCATGGTCCGCCGCGAGTTATGGGCTGATGACCGCACTTGCCGGGCTGAACCCATGGTTCTGGGGGATTACCTGCTCTCCTGGTACTCGCCGGCTTCTCGATGAGCGTGAGCAATACCTCGGCGAATTCCCTGTTGCAGGCCACGGTGTCGCCGGCCCTCCGCGGGCGCGCGGTAAGCCTCTACATGCTGGCCTTGCAGGGCGGCATCTCGATCGGCAGCCTGCTCACCGGGATTTCCGTAAGTTTCCTCGGCATGCGCGACGCCCTGCTGATCAATGGTATCCTCGCGGTAATGGCGCATCTCGCCATCGGACGGCAATGGACGCGCTCAAACGCGCCGATGCCCGCTTTTTGACGCGGATTGTCTTCCTGCAGCAATACGAACGTCAACGTGATCGCCACAGCCGACGAGCTGGATGAATGTTTCGACACCTATCTGATCGTGTTGGAACGATCAAGGGAGTGGCCCATTCGCTCTGCATGAACAGCAACGGAGAAATGGCGATGATGAAATTAGCAACGATCGGTGCGACCTGCCTGGCGGTTGCACTTGCCGCGACATCCCCTGTGATGGCACGAGGCGGCGGTGGCGGAGGACATGGGGGCGGCGGCGGTCGCGGTGGTGGTGGCGGCTTTCATGGCGGAGGCTTTGGTGGTGGCGGCGGCGCTCGATTCGCAGGAGGAGGTTTCCGTGGTGGCGGATTTGGCGGAGGCGGATTTCGCCGAGGCGGCTACGGTCCGGGGATCGCGGCCGGCCTGATTGCGGGATCCGTTCTCGGTGGAGGATACGGGTATTACGGCGGCTATGGCTCCGGCTATTACGATGATTCCTATGCCTATGATCAGGGCCCGGTTGCCACGGCCGATGGCAGCTACTGTGCCCAGCGCTACCAGTCATATGACCCGGCGTCGGGGACATATCTCGGCTACGACGGGCGCCGCCACCCCTGCCAGTGACGCAAACTCAATAGCGCTAACCCTCTGGGCCCGTGATTGAGCACCGCTCACCCGCCCAGAGTGCTCATCTTTTCGCCAGGCGCTCGCGATCGCCTTGTCCACAAGAGCGGACATGGCGCGAAAGTCGTGTATGCCGACCGCTTCACAAATTCGGAAGGCTTGAAATGAAAATTCTGGTGTTGGGCGCCACGGGCGCTACCGGCCTGCTGATCTTCAACCAAGCCATGGCCAAGGGCCACGCCGTCGTGGCCCTGGTCCGCTCAAAGGCCAGGGCCACGGACCTTGCCGGAGCTGAGCTTGTCGAAGGTGACGCGCGCGACGCGGCCGCACTGACCCGCGCCGTCGCGGGCTGCGATGCCGTCGTCAGTTCGTTGGGCACATCTATGAGCCCGTTTCGAGAAGTGACCGTGCTCTCGACGGCCACGCGCGCGCTCGTCGGCGTGATGGCGAAGCAGAATATCCGCCGGCTCGTATGCATTACCGGCGTCGGTGCGGGCGATAGTCGCGGCCATGGTGGCTTCTTTTATGACCGGTTGTTCCTGCCCTTGATGCTGCGCAAGGTCTATGAAGACAAGGACCGCCAGGAGGGCGCAATCCGAGCCAGCGTGCTCGATTGGATTATTGTCCGGCCGACGATGCTCAACGACAAACCGGCCAGCGGTCATATCCGCGCGCTCACCGACCTGTCAGGCGTCCACGGCGGGACAATCGCTCGCGCTGACGTCGCGGAATTCGTCGTGCAGCAACTCACCGCCGACACATGGCTGCACAAGGCTCCGCTGATCACCTGGTAAGAGCCGCCATGATATCCGGACTTTTCCGGCAGAGTATTGGTTGCGAATTGTCCTAGCCACGGCGTTATTGACGGCCATACCCTACGGTCTGGGCGAAGGTTACGAACTGCTGATCTGGAAGCTGCAGGGTTCGACCAAGCTTTGCGCCGTCCACCGCTCCTCGAAAGACGGTGCCGAGGCCCTCTGAGGCGCAGAACAGATAAACGTTTTGCCCCATAAAGCCGCTATCGACCGATGCATAAAGCCGGCGCTCCTCGACAGAGATGTCGGTCATCCGTTCTCCGTGCGCGACGTAAATCAGGTTGAGCGGTGCCGTTCCGACGAAATCCTGTAAACCCGTCTGCGCGCGAATGTCGTCCTTGGAATGCGGCAATAACGTATGACCTTGAGGCTCATACAGCCAAACGCCGTCGGCCGTCGCGACGTAGATGTCCATCACCATGACATGACGCCAATAGGGGGCGGTCCGATCGCCGCTCGCGAGTCGATTGACGCCGAAAGCCGTCCAAAGCAGATCCGACAAAGTCTGCGCCGAAAGCGGCCGATCCGAATATTCTCGGGTGGAACGCCGCAGCTTGAGGGTCGCCGTCAATGCCTTGCCGCCGTCGTCCCGCGGCGGCGGCAACTCGATCGGCTTGAGGTCCTGAGCGCTTGCGGCCGATGGCGTTGCCGCAAGCGCCGCAGTTGCGAGAATTCCGGCAGTGGCTTCATGGCGTGTCAACATTGTACTCCTTCGGCCCCGGCAGATGGGTAGTTCTCGGGATCATTGCTTGGCCGACCTTCAAATCATTGCTGCCCATCGAGGAGACGCGCCGATGCCCGCGTCTTCTCGCCCATAGTCTCCCTTCGTCGGCGAGAGTCTGAGCCGTTTTGACCATTGAGCCGCTATGCACGGATAAGTGAATTCGATCCGTGACACCTCCGCAAATCATGATCTCACACAGAAAACCGCCAAGAAGTCCGGGTTTTGCAGACAGGCGTGGCTCGCTTTACTCTTTGGACCGACGTCGCAAGCCCTTCATTTGCGGAGGGTTAATGGAACACCTGCGGCGTACGACCATTTACAATGTCACCTCCCGAACATAGCGTCTTCTCGACGCGAGAAGGGGAACCCCATGCTCAAGTTATCGGAAACTGCAGCCTGCTTCACCGCCCGGCCGGCGGACAGGGCCGTTATCTTCATCATCGATGACGACATCGCGATCCGCGAAGCGGTGTGCGAATTGTTGGGAAACGAAGGCCATGCCGTGGAGGCATATTCGAATTCCGAAGAATTCCTGAGCTCGTATCAACCTGGCCACTGCGGATGCCTGCTGATCGACGCCACGCTTCCAGGATTGAACGGCATCGAATTGCTGCAGCAAATGCGAAAAGATGGCGATGGGACGCCGGCTATCATATTTACCGGCCACGGCAACGTGCCTATGGCCGTCAAGGCCATGAAGGCGGGTGCTTTCGACTTCATCGAGAAGCCGATCGGCTGCGGCGCGCTGCTCGCTGTCATTGAACTTGCACTGGCGCAATCTCGGGCCCTGGACAGCCTGTCCGCGGTGCAGGCGACAGCAGCCCGTTACATCGCGAGCCTAACGGATAGGGAGCGCCAGATCATGGCTCTGGTGCTTGCCGGCCATCCCAGCAAGAACATCGCCGCGGACCTTGGCATCAGTCAGCGCACCGTCGAAAATCACCGTGCCTCGATCATGAAGAAAACCGGCTCAAAGTCGCTTCCGGCGCTGACCCGCGCCTCGCTCGCGGCGGCTTGGGACGACAGCCGTCGCCTGCATGCGGCGTGAGAGAACGGCCATTCTGCCGAGTGTTGCTGGCCATCTGCCTTAGACTGACGTTCCGGCCGGTGACGTGAAGTGCCTTTACGAAGAATCCATGACAATTCTAGGATCCCCACCAAAGCTGTCGTTCGATCCAAAGGTATTTTTGGATACGGAGAACGCTGGCCGAACGATGCTCAAGTACCAGAAGGGCCAAAAGATATTTGCCCAAGGCGCCTCGTCGGACGCCGTCTTCTATATCCAAAAGGGCAAGGTCAAGATCACTGTGCTGTCCCGACAAGGCAAGGAAGCTGTCATCGCAGTATTGGGACCTGACGACTTTTTCGGAGAAGGATGCCTCACTGGAAAGGTCTATCGGCTAGCCTCCGCCCTATCCATAACGGATAGTCAGACCATGCGGATCGGCAAGACCGCGATGATCGACGTCATCCACACCGAGCCGGCATTTTCTGAGATGTTTATCGCCCACCTCCTGACGCGCACGATCCGGATTGAAGAAGATCTCGTCGACCAACTGTTCAATTCGAGCGAAAAGCGGCTGGCCCGTGCTCTCCTGCTGATGGCCAATTTCGGCAAGAAAGGCGGCCGGAAAAGATCGTCGCGAAGGTCAGCCAGGAGACCCTTGCCGACATGGTCGGCACCACACGGTCGCGCGTCAGTCATTTCATGAACAAGTTCCGGACTCTGGGCTTCATCGACTACGACAAAGGTCATCTCGAAGTGCATAGGTCGTTGTGCTGAGTGTCGTTCTCAACGAGAAGCCGCAGATCGCAGCCGACCGCGCGTCTGACGGCTCGGAAGCTTGAAATGCATGCCAAAAAGTGAACTGCCCTATCGGCTGCGGCAACAATCCCTGCTCGGCGAGTTTGGCCGTATCGCAATGCAGACGCGCGACTACCGGAAGATTCTTCAGCGGGCGACCGAACTGTGCGCCCAAGGGTTGGATGCGCAGTTCGCCAAGGTTTTGGAATATCTGCCGGACGATAACCGCCTCATGGTCCGCGCCGGCGTAGGCTGGGCACCGGAAACCATCGATATCATCTCGCTCACCGCCGACATTGGGTCGCCGGCAGGGTATGCATATCAGACGAAAGCTACCGTCATCTCGAACCACTTGGAGGCGGAAACCCGCTTCCGGACGCCTAAGTTGCTGGCAGAACACGGCGTCAGGCGCGCGATCAACGTGCTGATAGAAAAAGGCGGAGAAGGCAGGACGTTCTTCGGTGTGCTGGAAGTCGATAGCGCGGACCCAGGCCAGTTCGATCAGGCGGATGCCGATTTCCTCGCCGGCTTTGCAGGATTACTGGGCATAGCCATCGAACGTCAGCAGGCGGACGCGAAGCTCCAGGAGGCGCTTGAGCACCAGGCGTTGCTCACGCGGGAGATGAGCCACCGCGTCAAGAACAGCCTCACCTCCGTTGTCGGCCTGCTTCGCGTCCAGGCTCGGAGCGCAGTCTCTCAGAATGTCAAAAACGCGCTTGAAGACGCAAGCTTGCGTGTGGAAACCATTGCCCAGGTCCATGATCATCTCTGGCGCAGTTCACACGTCGGCTTTGTCGAGCTCATCGACTTCATGAGCGAGTTTTGCAAGAAGCTGAAAGGTACGACGGGCGGACATGCTCTTCATTGCCACGCCGACCCGATGCTGCTTTCGGCGGACCACGCCATTCCCTTGGGACTTCTAGTCAACGAGCTCGTCACAAACGCGGTCAAATACGCCTATCCCGCAGGCGTTGGCGTGATCGAAGTTACAGCCCGAGAAATCAACGGGTATCTCCAGGTCGAGATTTCAGACCAAGGTATCGGCCTGCCTGAGGGATTCGACATCGATCAGCCACGCCCCAGCCTGGGTTTTAAGGTGATCACGGGCCTGGTTCGGCAGCTTCAAGGACACCTGACAGTCGCTTCCAACAAACCCAAAGGCGCGCACTTTCTCATCGACCTGCCGATCCTCCCCAAAATACGGACTGCTGGCGTCGGTTGCCCCATCTGACGGTCACTCCGTGCCCAGTCCGGAGTAGTGGATGCACACGAATTGTCGCACACTTTTGCGGGAATCCCCGACGCTCCTTGTGGCCTGAAATTGTTAGTGGCCTAGTTTAAAGGTGAGCAATTTTGACCAGTCAGGAATTCGACTCGCTGTCATAGAAGATTCCAAACGGGTGCCCTATGACCGATCAATGGAATGAAACATTACGCTGCCCCCAGTGCAGCAACACGGGTATGGCAAGTTTATCTCAGCCCGAACAGGCTGGGTCGGCAACTGTTGAAGCTGTCCCGGATGGCTTCAAAGCTGTCTATACCGAGTACGGCCCCAACTTCCGTTGCTGGGCCTGCGATGTCCCGGTTGAAGCATAAGGCCGCCTCATTGGCGGTCTCCTTCATCTCGACCGGATGTCGCCTGTTGGTACTGATGGAATTTTAACGAGCACTGCTGTTAAGCCGCCGTCGGCACCATCGGGATTTTACCCCGTGTGCGATGTCGGCCAGAGAATTTCGCGTGGCTAGGGTACGGGCGGCTGCACGGCATGCGAAACGTAAATCTTGTCTCGGCTGACGTTGACGCGACCGTAAGTGTCCCGCCATGCGCCATGGCGATTTCAGACGCGATATAGAGTCCCAGTCCCAACCCTTGTTGATCCGACCGTACTGTCCCGCGGGCGAACGGCTGAAACATTCGTTGCCGCGCGGCGGCCGGAATGGCATCGCCGGCGTTGGCGACGGATAGTTCGAACAGCCCGCCGTCTGCTTTGGCTCTCACTTGGACGGGCTCTGCCGCTGATCCGTAGGCAAGCGCATTACCGAGAAGGTTCGAGAGTAACTGTGCCAGCCGACCGCGATCACAATCGACGGGCTCGTTCAGCGCAAAATTTGTCTCGATGACGCGCTCCGGCCAACTGGCATGAAGCTCGCCGACCACCTGTCTTCAATACCGGATCGAGCGGCGCGTCCGAATTGCGCACGATGGTGACTCCGCCGCCCGGCCGGCCGCGGGCGAAGTCTAGTACATTGTCGATCAACCCGGACATCCGCAGCACGCTACCCTGCATCAGGCCCAGGATTTCGGCGGCCTCGTCATTTAATTTGCCCTTACGCAGAATTCTCGTTCCGGCGTAGATCGAGGCCAGCGGGTTTCGCAGGTCATGACCCAGCACCGCGATAAACTGTTCGCGAAGCTCAGAGGCCGTCCGCTCGCCGAGAAGGTCGGCTTCTCGCGCGTCCAATTGCTCGCCGGCACCAAAATGGCTCGCAATGAGTCCTGCGAAGAGTTTGAACATGCCGATCGTTTCCGGCGTATTGACCCGCGCAGGCCGGGGATCGCGCAGAGCGTCCCGAAAAATGAGCCATCGGCCCGGATGATCGGGACCGCGATGTAGCTCTGGAAGCCGTACATCGCGGGAGTATGGTGTCGGTTGTAGAACTGGTCCTTGGCCACTTCGTCTATGACGACCGCTTCATGGTCCAGACGTCGGCGTTCGCGGCACGAAACATCCGTTATCTTCAAGCCTTCCTGCAATCTAACGAATCGGAGGCGACCATGAAGCAATATGTTGGGCTGGATGTCTCGCAAAAAGAAACCTCAGTATGTGTGGTCGACGAAGTGGGTCAGGTCTTGTTCGAAGGAAGGGCCAAGTCCGACCCAGGGGCGCTCGCGGCATTGCTTCGCAAGCGGGCGCCACAAGCGGAGCGCATCGGATTTGAGACTGGGGCGATGGCGAGTTGGCTATGGCACGAACTTCGCCGGGTCGATCTCCCGGTGGTTTGTATCGACGCGCGGCACGCCCACGCGGCTTTATCCGTACGCATGAATAAAAGCGATCAGAATGATGCTCGAGGTCTGGCCTAACTGGTGCGAGTGGGCTGGTATCGGGAAGTCAAGGTCAAGAGCGAGGAAAGTCAGAAGATCCGCGCGGTACTCGTTGCGAGATTCCGGCTCGTATCCATGCGCCGAGACATCGAGAACCAAGTTCGGAGTTTGATCAAAGAATACGCGTTGCTGTTCCCGCGCGCGATCGGCCTGCAGTTCCGCAACCAGGTCAGCGAGCTATTGGGCAACGATCATCCGCTCCTCAGCGTGATATCGCCGCTCCTGTTGATCCATGAGCATATCTGTCAGCAGCAGAACAAATTCGACGACGAAGTTCGCCAGCTGGCGAAGGCGGATGAGACGACGCGCCGCTTGATGACGGTTCCCGGTGTCGGCGTGGTGACCGCCTTGACCTTCCGCCATACGATCGATGACCCGTCGCGCTTCAAATCGGCATCAAGCGTCGGCGCCTATCTTGGTCTCACACCTCGGCGTAACCAATCTGGCGAAACCGACATCAACGGCAAAATATCACGATGGGGCGACCGTCTTCTCCGAACTTACCTGTTTGAGGCCGCGACCGTCCTGCTTTATCGAACAAAGAAGTGGTCTTCTCTCAAGGCGTGGGGCATGAAGCTCGCCAAGAGGATCGGCATGAGGAAGGCGAAGGTCGCCATCGCCCGAAAGATCGCCGTAGTTCTTCACTGTATTTGGGTTGACGGCACATCATTCGACTGGGGTCTGGTGAAAGAAGCCTGACAATTTTGTAGTTCCTGGTCCTGGCCGCCGGACTGGCGATGTCCCGCTGGGACGGAGTTGTGGCGACCTCGTTCATTCGGCTGGTGGCGGCCTGACCGTACTCCGCTGCAGACGTTGAGGCGCCCGACCCGGACATCATCATGAGGCGCTGCGCGACCTCGGAAAGACCATGACCCCAGCGAAGACATCAACCGGTCTAGTAGGGGATCCCAGGTCTGGCCCGGCACACCATCATCAACGCGCTCGCGCCGTCTCCGCAACCTGACCCAGCTGCGACGGCGCGAGCGCTACCGCTTGCCGTTGGAGAGTTCAAAAATCTAAGCTTGACAACAAATCGCAATTAAAGGGCCGAATGACAACCGCAGTGCGGCTGCACCAATAATGTAAGGTTCCCGACAATAATTAAGTAAGGTGGAAGCTCTGTAATCGTTGGGCAATCCGGAAGTCCAGGTTGACGTCGACCCTGAATGCCGGCCGTCGGACTAACACTTCGCGTTTAGGTAGTTAGATCCCGTACCCGTGGCGGCGTCCTCTCGGAGCGCCTCATTCACCTCCGCGGATCACGGCCCGACCGATCGGGCAGGAAACGCAGATGCTGTCACCAAATCCCGGCACTCCTCTTGACAACAAATTGCTGTCCTCGCTGCCCCGCGACCAGATTGATCTGCTCGCACCGCACATGACGACAAAACAACTCCCGCAAGGCATGATGCTGCTCGAAGCTGGCGAGGAATTTGATCATGTGTATTTCCCCCACAGCGGGATGCTGTCCCTTCTTGTGGTACTGAAGGACGGAAAGGCCATTGAGGTTGCCACGGTAGGACGCGAAGGCGTCGTCGGTGCGATGGCAGGATTGGGCCTATACAAGTCCTCGGTCAGAGTAGTCGTTCAGATGCCGGTGGCTGTGACGGAGATAGCCGCGAGCCTGTTCCGCAAGGTTGTCGACAAACATGTCGTCCTCCGGGACCTCTGTACCCGATATAACGAGGTTCTGCTGCTGCAGGCTAGGGTTACCGCGGCATGTAACGCAGTGCATCCCGTCGAAGCGAGATTTTCTCGCTGGCTGCTGCACTCGGCGGACCGCGCGGAGAGCGATACGGTGCATCTGACGCAGGAATTCCTGGCGGAGATGCTTGGCGTACGCCGCACCTCCGTCACCGATGTCGCGAGCCATATCCAAAAGCTGGGGTGCATCACCTACACGCGTGGGGTCATCAAGATCGTCGATCGCAAAGCTTTGGAGAGCTTGGCTTGCGAGTGCTATCAGACGTTGAAGGGACAATGACCCGCCGCGCTTGGTTCCAGATTTGGAACAAAAACATTCTTTCATTCAGTCGATTTGTAAGTCGACTCCACGACATACGTGGGGTTTAATGGTTCATCACCGTTCGCTTCTCGGCTTTTATCGGTGACTGAGAGTGTCGTGCTCCCGCCTGATCCGCAGGGTGCAAACATGACCGAATTCCAGACATCTACACCGACTGCCCGCACGGTGGCGCGACCGCGCTGTCCGCAATGCCAGGCCGCCGCACGCGTTCAACGATCGACTGCCGGACGGGCGGGATTCGAGCACTGGACGCTGAGATGCACCGGGTGTGGCCACATCCATGAAGCTCAGGTTCAGACCGACCCGATGACGTCCGAAGCGAACAGATGGCTTTCCGGTGATCTCCACGCACCGACGTAGGTGGAATCGATGAATGTAAAACAAACTCCGCGGCGGTCGCATGATTTCGAAGCGACGGCTGATGAGGCGCTGGCGGCCGCGCGCGACATGCCTCCGGGACCGGAACGCATCGAAGTGTTGAAGGCGGCGGGTATGCTGAGAAATGCCGCCGATGTTTTTGGCGTGATCTTTGCGACACGCGGGAGGCCTTTGAAATGAAGGCCCGGCAAGCGAAAGGTTAGTTCGATGCGCACTAAGGAGACGCCGATTTACCTTTCGGCCGACCAATTGGAAGAACGGGCGGTTGCGCGGATCAAGCAGGCCGAGCAATTGCCGCCCGGCGAAGCACGGCAGCATGCTCTCAAGAATGCCGCGCAGTTACGGTCCTACGCCGCCATGAAAAGGATGCTGGTACGGAGCGGGCCGAACGCCGCAACCAAAGCCAACGGAGCATCAGATGTCGGCAATTGACCGGGTCATGCGGGCCTATGCCAGCAAACACGATCTCAAACCCAACCAGGCCGCCCTTGTCCGCGACGAGCTCGCCAAATTCATCGATGAGCTAATGACCGGATCTAGGCGGGCCCCGATGATGTTTCCTGAGACAGTGCGCGGTTCCGATAATGGATCCGCACAGCAAAGAATGCCCGAAGCGGTAGTTGGCATTGGCGAAGGTCGGTAATGTTCGTGTGGCGACTCATCCGGATCGATTTCAAAATATATGTCGACTTACCGACACATAATCCCGAACGATAGTTATCGGCTTTACTTCAACCCAGGCTTTTCTTTTACACAGGAGCCTGAAATGAAGAAAACCATCCTCGTTACCGCGTGCGTTGCCGCACTTTCCGCCTTCACGGCATTCGGCGCGTCGGCCCAGACGACCGGTCCTGCCGCCCAGGACGGAATGAAGACCAACGACATGTCCAACACCGGCATGAAGAAGGACGGCATGTCGAAGGACGGCATGGCCGGTACTGCTGCAAGGTCGGTTGCAGGCGAGGAAGGTCCGCCATATCGCCAAGCCTAGCGCGCCTAGTGTGTCAAATGCGCGAGCGTTCCCCACTGCGCGGGCTGAGACAGGAAGACGGCGTCGCTGGCCTTGATTTCGGTCACATAGGCCTTTGCACGCTTGTACATCGAGCGTCCAAGTCGGAATTGATCATCCGGTCTTGGGTGGAGACGATGGTTGGGGCGGTAACCCACCCTGATCAGCGAGATCGCCGGCCACTCTGTCATTCGGCCTGCAATAT
>Ga0302320_10015677_pt1 | contig 15543 bp, 8 predicted proteins | sample Bog_T0_3_FD_202130 | JGI IMG/M metagenome (GOLD analysis project Ga0302320, IMG submission 202130) | Peat permafrost microbial communities from Stordalen Mire near Abisko, Sweden - Bog_T0_3 | ecosystem: Environmental > Terrestrial > Soil > Wetlands > Peat | place: Sweden: Abisko, Stordalen Mire... | reverse complement strand
CACGCTGCCGGATTTGCGTTCGAGCATCGCGGGCACAAAAACTTTGCAGCAGTTGAAAATGCCGCGCACGTTCACGGCAAAAAGTTTGTCCATGTCCGCAGCCGTCGTGTTGAGCAACGTGCCGACGTGGCCGATGCCCGCGACGTTCGCCAACACGTCCAGCACGCCAACCATTTGCGCCGCGCGCGAACAAGCGGCTTCGCTCGCGACGTCCAGCGAAAGAAAATTGCCGTCATTTTTTTCGGCCATGATTTTGCCGTTCGCTTCGTCGCGGTCGGCGATCCACACTTTCGCGCCAGCCCCGGCGAAAATCGTGGCGATGGCCGCGCCGATGCCGGATGCACCGCCGGTGACGAGCGCGGTTTTGTTTTTCAGGTCAAACACGGTAAATCCTTTCGGCGTTGGTTTGAAACAGCTTGATCAGATTTGCTTCCGGCTCGTCGGCGAGAATAGCTTTCAATGCGCCCAGCCAGTTTTCAAAGGGCGTGGCGAGCTGGCACACGGGCCAGTCGCCGCCGAAGAGCACGCGGTCGAAACCAAAACAATCCAGCGCGTGGCGGACGTAGGGCTGCAAATCGGGCGCGCCGCAACGCACCGGATTCGCTTCGGTGACGAGGCCGGAAATTTTGCACGCCACATTCGGCAGCGCGGCGAGCTCGCGGAGATGCCGCCGCCACGGATCGAGATTTTGATCGCGGATGGCCGGTTTCGCGCAATGGTCGAGGACAAAAAAAACTTCCGGGCAACGGGCGACGAACTGAGTCACCGCTGGCAACTGCGAATGAACGATGCAGAGGTCGAAAGTGAAATTAAATTTTGCCAGCGCGCGGATGCCGGTGATGAAATTTGGCTGCAAACATAAATCAGTGTCAGTTTCGCCCTGCAAATTCCGGCGAACGCCTTTGACGAGCGGATTTTTTGCGAACGTCGCCAGTTCGCCCGTAACCCGTGTCCCCAATTCCACCGAAGCCTGCGCGACAATTCCTTTCAGTCGCGTTTCGCGCGTCGCGAGTTCGGAAATCCATTTGGCTTCGTCAATGCTTTGCGAAGCCGCGCAGCCGCACTCGACAAAAATCATTTTGCCGACGTTTGCCGACTTCGTGGCCAATGAATAATCCTCCGGCAAAAAGGCGCGGTTCAGCGCCGGCACGCTGGCGAGCCACGGATAATTCAATTTCGCGGGATTCCAAAAATGGACGTGCGTGTCAACGATGGGAAACAGAAAATTCATTTACACGCTGGGTAGACAGGACGGGCCGATGGGTTCAAATGATTTGTAAGTCAGCACAAATTCCTGATGGCCGAGTTCCTCGGACTTGGTCTGAGTGCCGCAGGCGACGGCCAGCGTCAGGTCGAGGATTTCGCGGCCCACTTCATCGAGCGAAGCGTGGCCTTCGAGGATCTTTCCCGAGTCCACGTCCATGTCCTCGCTCATGCGACGATAGGTTTCCGGGTTGGCGCAAACCTTGATGACGGGCGAAATCGCCGAGCCGACGACCGAGCCGCGCCCGGTGGAAAACAAAATGACATGCGAACCGCAGGCGATGAGTTCGGCGATTTCTGCGTTGTCGTTGATGTTCGGAAAGCCAAAACGCACTTCGCCGTCGGGCACGACATCGAGCAGATACAATCCGCCGCGCGGCGGAACGTCGCCGGGTTTGAGCAGGCCGGAGATGCGCGATGCGCCGCTCTTGGCGTATGCGCCCATGCTTTTTTCCTCAATCGTCGAAAGTCCGCCTTCCGCGTTGCCGGGCGCGAAGCTGCCATGGCCGAGCACGGCGTAATATTTGGCCGCCTTCATGACGGAATCGCGCAAAATGCCGGCGAGCGTCGGCGTGGCGGCGCGCGCGGTCATGATGTCTTCGCAGCCGATCAATTCGCCGGTCTCCTCAAAAATGCAGCCGGCCTGCTGCTCGACCAAACGGTCGAACGCGCGACCGATGCCCGGATTCGCCGTGATGCCGCTGGTGGCGTCGCTGCCGCCGCAGACCGTGCCGACGATAAATTCATTGATGTGCAGCGGAGCGCGGGGAACTTGCGCGACCTTCGCGAACATGTCTTCCATCAGCTTGCGGCCTTGCTCGATGGTTTTGCGCGTGCCGCCGTTTTGCTGAATGACGAGCGTTTCGACCGGTCGGCCGGAAGCGGCGATGGCTTCGCGCAGGGAGTTGCGGTTGAAACTTTCGCAGCCGAGCGAAAGCAGAATCACCCCGCCGACGTTCGGATGCGTGCAGAGCGTGCGCATCATGCGCGCCGCGTAATCGTTCGGATAGCAGCCGCCGAAGCCGATGAGATGCACGCCGCGTTCGCGATACGGATAAACAATCTCGCGCGCGACGTGATGCGCGCACTCGACGAGATACGCGACGACGATGTGATTGCGGATGCCCTTGCGTCCGTCGGCGCGCAAGAATGCCTGGTCAGTGATGATCATGTTTCGTGGAAAAAATTTGGCCGCTTTCGAGCGTGAAGGTCTGGATGTAATCGCTCTTCATGTTGTGCAGGTGAACGTGTTCGCCGACGGCGATGTCCCGCGTGGCCGAGCCGATGGGCACGCGATATTTCAAAATTTTTTCACCGGCGCGGATGGCACGGGCGGCGAGCTTGTGGCCGAGCGTGAGCCGCGCCGGCACGTTCACGCGCTGGCCGGCCACGGTCAACGTGTCGCCGGCTTCGAGAGTTTGAATCGCGACGAGCACGTTGTCGGCGGGATCAAGGAGCAATAATTTTGGATCGTGCATGGTTTTCAAAATTTGCGGTATTGCAGATAGGCGTCAACCGGATCAACGCCTTTCAGAATCGCGGTGCGGACCTTGTTTTCCGTGCGCAACACTTCCTCCACGCGGTCGGTCACGTCGGCGATGATTTCCTGCGGGATTATCACCGCGCCGTCGCGGTCGGCCATGACGTAATCGCCGGTGCGGATTTTTACGCCGCCGATCACAATCGGTTCGCCAAAGCCGTCCGCGACCCAGCGGCCCACGACATCGCGCGGCGTGAAGTAGCGGCACCAGACACGAAAACCAATTTTCAAAATGAAACTGCTGTCGCGGCAGCCGCCGTCCACGATATAGCCGCGCACGCCGCGATAGGTGAACGTCTCGCTCGAAAGTTCGCCCATGTGCGCGAGCGTGGAATCGTTCGGCTGGCAGACCACGACGCTGCCACCGGGCGCGCGCGAAAGCAGCTTCGTCCATTCGAGTAAGGTGGTGTGCGCGTCGAGCGTCAGATCCACATGACCGCTCACGGTGAAAATTTTTCCGGCCAGCACGCGCTCGGGATCGAGCGGACGAATCGTTTGCGGCAGCAGTTGATCGGGAAAACCCATCGCGCGCAGCGTGTCATAGACCGCACCGGAATAACATTTTTCCAAACGGTCGGCGTAAGCGTCGTGGTAATTTATTTTAGAATTCATTTTATGGAATCAAGCGTGATGCCGCCGCGCGCGTCGGAAACGTAGCACGCCTCGACCAGTCGCATGGTTTGCAACGCGTCGGCCACGGACGAAACCAGTGCCGCATCTTCGCCGGCGACGAAGCGTTGCAGATTCGACATGGGGCCGATAAAGGCGTCCGGAAACCAGCGGCCAATCAGCGGCACTTCGGTCCAGTTTTTTTGCGAACGTGTAAAAATTTCCAAACGGTCCGGCTGACCGCGTGGATAATCCAGCGACGCGCCCATCGTCGCGATGGCGCAGCCGTCCGTGCCTTCGACGCGAAGGGTCGCGGCCTGATGGCGCGGACCAAACGGATGACAATGATTGATCGAAAGACAACAGCGGATCATGTCGCCATAATCGAGAATGATGCTCGACCGCGTGCTGGCGAGCTTGGGAAAATGCGGGTGTTTCACTGTGCGGGCGAACACGCGCGACGGCTCGCCGAGCAGCATCCGGATCGTGTCGAGATAATGCACCGTGTGGACTTGAATCTCGACGCGCGATTCAGAATAGAGAAAGGGAAAAGTTTCCCACGGCGTCGCGATGTTCAGCCGCACCTCGATTTCGACCAACTCGCCAAGTTCGCCGCGTTTCACCAAATCTTGAATCGCGAGCATCGAAGGACAGAAGCGAAATTGAAAATTCACCGCCGCGCGCAATTTTTTTCGTTCGCAAATCGCCACAATGCGTTTAGCCATGTCGAGCGAATTGCCCATCGGCTTTTGCGACAGCACCGCCGCGCCGTCGGGAAGACTTTCGAGCGCGGCTTCCTGTGATTTCGGAGGAACGCCGAGATCGAAGATGGCGTCAGGCACAGCAATGGCCCCGGCGACCGAATCAAACACGCGCGGCAGGTTGAATTCTTTCGCGCGGGCCTCGGCCACATCTCGCTGCAAGTCAAAAACGCCTGCTACTGGCAAACCCGCCTTGCGATACGCCGGTAGATGCGCGTCCCGCACAATGTCGCCCGCACCGATGATGACAATGGGGCGGATGACTGATGGACACGGCCACGACTGATGGAGTTGTGTGGAATTAAGATTCATGTTCAGCGGTCGGGAAGCAAAGGTGCGATTAGCAAGCGGAACGCTGGGAAAAACTTGAGCTACGCCGGATTCGTTGGTAATTGAATTTTTCACAAAGTTGGTAATGTGGCTAAAATAATTTTCACCGGTAAATCCAAAATTTTCAAGGTGAGAAGCCAACTCTTGTGAGTAAGAAACACGCCCGAACCGGTCAGAGCTTGAGGAAATTTTTCCGAAACTGCGCCGGCGTAATGCGAAAACTTTTCCGGAACATCAGGTTGAGATGCTGCCGGTCGTTGAAACCGGTTTTTTCGGCAATGGCTTCAATGCTCAATTGGCTGTGATGCAGCAGTGAAGAGGCTTCTTTCAGGCGTAAATTCTGAAGGTACTGGCGGGGCGTCTGGCTGGTCACGCGCTTGAACATACGGATGAAGGCGTTCATGTTCATGCCCGCCCGCCGGGCCAGAGTGCTGTTCGGCACGGCCGCCGGATAGTTTGACTCGATGTGCTGGATGGCGCCGATGACCCGCGCATCCTTATGGGAGCTGGTCCAGTGATTTCGTTCAGTGAGGCTCAAAGCCAGACTCACCAGCGCCAGCGGCAATGACAACAACGGCGATACGTCCTCCTGCTCCAGTGCCTGGAACTGCGCTAGGAAATTTCGGATGAAGCGGCTTTGCTCGGCGGCGAGCGGCAGAACGATCAAGTCAGGCGCAGTCTGTTCGTAATTGGCGGCAACGAAAAAATGGATGTATAAAAATCCGATGTCCTGCTGGTTGTGGGCGGAGAAATGGGTGTTGGGCGGAATCAGAACCAGTTGATCGGGCACCAAATCGAAATGCTTTTTGCCCAGTTTGACGGAGGCACCGGGGCGATCTACCCAATACCAGCGCCAATAGGGCGCAGCCAGATCCGTGTAATCCCAAGTTTTCAACAGGGCATAGTGGCAGCACAAGACATCTATCCGTGGTGCCAGCGGCAACTGAAAGAGCGTTAAAACGTCAGATGGCATTCGGCGTATAGTTTGCTCAAATAAAAATGGCGAAGCGGATAGTTTCCTGCAAGCAAGTAATCATCGAGGCAATAACGGGCCGCGTTTGCTCCCATGAAAATCTTCGTGCGTATTTATTACTCAAAATAGTTGATTTTGACTCTAGTAAAAAATCGAGCTGTGAGCAATATATTTGTACATCAACCACCTTGTCCGCATGTGCCATCACATTATGAAAAACGAATTGTCTTTCGACTTCAGGTTTACGAATTGCGTTGGGGTAACGATGCAATTTGTAGTTCTTCATAATCCCATTGTTACTCATTCTAAATTCACCTGGTCTTTCGGTCATCCGCTGACTGCTTGACCCGGCTATTTTTATAAAAGATTCACAAACCCAACCAAAATCAACATGAAAAAAAACCAAATTGTCCAAATCACCTGCCTGCTCTTTTTGGCCGGTGGATTAAATCTTAAAGCCGCCAGCGGCAGTTGGATCGGTGCCGCCGATAGCACTTGGGCTGGCGCGAATTGGAGCGCAACGCCGGTTCCTGGCACGGGCGACACCGCCACTTTCATTGGCGCTGGCGGCGGCCATACCACCATTGATTTGGGATCGGGCGTCACGATTATGAACCTGCTGTTCAACACCGGCAGTGCGGCGGCTTACACCGTTGGAAACGGCGCGGTGGGCAGCCAGACGCTTACGTTGAACAATTCCGGTGGCATCAACCTGAGTTCCACGGTGGCTAACAACCAGTTGTTCAATGCGGCGATTGTGCTGGGCACTGATTCGACGGCGCAGTCTTACACCAATTTCAACAACAGCGCCCAAACCCTGACCTTCGCCAGCAGTATTTATGGCGGTCCTTCGGCTGGTTCAGGCACGGCTGGCACCAAGACGCTGGTGATGGGCGGCTCGGGCAACACGGTGGTGAGCGGGAGTCTGCTTAATGGTGCGACGTCTGGTGCGACGACGACGACCATTGCGTTGACCAAGCTAGGTGCGGGCGCGCTGACTTTCAACGGAACGGTAAACGCTTCTGTCCTTGGCAGTGGTGCTGGTGGTGGTGCCTATGGCACTGTCACAGTCAACAACGGCACGCTGGCGATTGATTTTTCCAATGCCGGTGCCAATTCGGATTTGCTCAACTCTTTCTCGCCGGTTTCGTTGGGCGGCGGCACGCTTCAGATTAATGGCAATGCCGCTAATGCGAGCACGCAGAATTTCAATAACGGCGGCATGACGGTCAATCCGGGTTTCAACGTGATCACCGTCGGGCCGAATAGCGGGAATATGGCTGATCCGCTGCCGACCCTGAATCTTGGAACTTTTACGCAAACGGCGGGTTCGCAGACGATGTTTGTCGGACCTTCCTACAATACGAATTATTCGGGCGGCACGGTCACTAATTTGGCAGCGACTGGAACAATCACGACCACGACGCTGGGCAACCAAAACAACCTGCTCTGGCCGAGCACCCGACAGGCGATTGCCACGGTTGGTCTCTACGAATGGGCGTCCGTGGTCACGACACCGGCAGGAACCCACACTATTCTTGCGGGCAGCCAACAGGCAGGCACTTTTTATACCCAAGTGGCAGCCGGTGGAACGGCGGCCAACGCTGACCTCAATTACGATTTGCTTGGCAACGCATTTTTTAATAATTCGAGTCCAGCCTATGTTGATACGATTCGCTTCAATGTTCCGGGGGCGTTCACCGCTACAACGGGCGCGGGTGGAAGCGGAAAATTGTTTGTAATCGGTGGCATTCTCGTGACGCCCAACGTCGGAGCCAACAACACCACATTTGCCAACGGTGGCGAGTGGATTGCCGGGGCCTATACCTCTGCCGGCAATTGTCCCATTGATGTCTATCAGAACAACATCGCCGGCGAACTGTTTATAAGTGTTCCCTTCTATTATTACAGTTCAACTGCACGGGCCACCTGTTATGTCAAAGGGGGCGCAGGCACGGTGGATCTTACCGGGACGGCGGGTAACAGCGTCAACTACGGGTCACCTTATCTCAATGGTGGTTGCACGGTGATTAATAACAACACTCAAATCGGCCGGACAGCGTCGGCGGCCACGCTCTACTTGAACGGAGGCACGCTCGTCGCCAGTGGAAACACTTCCCTCGACAACGGCAGCGGTTCTAACGTGCGTCCAGTCACATTGCTTGGCAACGGCGGCGGCTTGGCCGCGGAGGCGGGTTATACGTTGACCATTGACGGCCAGATTGGCAGCGGGGCGAACGCTGGTCCGCTGACCATCGGCATTCCGGCTTCCAGTGCCAACGGCAGCGTGGCGGGTCAACTTCCCGGCACTGGAACCGGCACCGCCAACTCGCAGGTGCTGGCCACTGGCACTGTGAAATTGAACAACCCGACCGGCAATTTTTATTATGGCGGTGTGAACATCGTCGGCGGGGCCACCTTGAACATCAACGGCATTTATGCGCTCGGCGGAAGCGACTACCTCGGCGGCGTCATTTTTAACAACGGCGCATTGCAATATGCCACCGGCACCTTGCTAGGCGGCGCGGACATCACGCTTGGCGGAACCGGCGGCATAGTGCCCCAGACTGTGAGTCTGGCTGGGAATGCAACCATTGATATTGACGGCCAGACGGTCAACTATGCCGGCAGCTTCGGCAATGCTGGAAGCGGCCAGTTGACGGTGACAAATTCCGCTTCGGGTGGCGGATTATTTTTGAACGGCGGCAGCACGCACACCGGCGGAACGGTTGTGGCCACCAACGGCATCCTTGGCGGCAACGGAACCATCATCGGCAATGTGACGGTGAGCAGCGGTGGCATGACGCAGCCCAGCAGCGGCGCGGGCGCGACCAACACGATTACCGGTAGTCTCACCTACACTTCGGGCAGTCCCACCAACAGTGCCAATTTCAATTTGAGCAGCAGCGCCAACGCTGGCCCCAATGACCAGATCGTTTTGAGCGGCAACAGCCAAACCCTAACCTGCGGCAGCGTCACGGTCGGCATCAAATGCGGCCCCACCCTTGATCTGGCGAATGACTATGTGCTTTTCAAAATGACCGGCAGTTCGCCCACCATCAGCGGCAACTTCAATATCACGCCGGTCTGGCTGGCCACCCCGCCGAGCGGTGCCGGCAACTATCAGGTGATTAAGAGCGGCAACAAAGTGTTATTGCATTATTCGGGCAGCACGCCGCCAAACATTTCGGCCAGCAGCGCCACGCCGTCAACGGCGGTTCGCAATCAGAACACTGTATCCATCAGCGTGACGGTGGCCGGCGCCGGTGCCTCGACCATCAGCGGTGTTTCGGTGAATCTGGCGGCCATCAATGGAACATCCCAAAGCTTGTCACTGACCAGCGGCACGTCCGCAAACGGCACTTGGACCGGCAACATCACGGTTCCGGCATCCAGCGGCTTGGGCACGTTCACCTTGTCGGCGACGGCCACGGATAACAATGGCAATACCGCGGCGGCCAACATTTCCCTGACCGTCAATGCGGCCACGGATACATGGGTTGGCTCGGGCGGCGGCAACTGGAGCGACAACGCGGACTGGGTGAACTTCGTCGGCAACTTTGCGCCGGGACTCTCGGGAGACACCTTGATTTTTGCCGGCACAACCGGGCTGACTTCCACGATGAACAATAGCTACAGCATCACCGGACTAGCTTTCACCAACGGCGCGGGCAGTTTCAACATCGGGACTTCGAGCAGCACCTTGACTATCACGGCCAACGGCGTGACGAACAATTCCGCCAGCGCTGAAAACTTGAACGTGCCAGTGCTCCTGACCAATGCGGCGCAGACCTTGAGCGCGGCGGCCGGCAACTTGACTTTGGGCCAGAGCGTTGACAACGGCGGCAATCTGCTAACGGTCGCCGATGGCGGATTTAACACCACCATCAGCGGGCCGATCACCGGTGCTGGCGGTTTGACCAAAACCGGCAGCGGCACGCTGGTGTTGGGTGGCGTGAGCACCTATCCTGGCAGCACGACAATCAGTGGTGGCACGGTGACCGTGAACGGCTCCGGCTCGATCGCCACCACCACCAGCCCGTTGATCATTGGTGCCGCCGCCGGCAACGCAATTCTGAACATCGCCGGCGGCTCGGTGAGCGCCAACGATGCCGCCAATCCCGCCGTTGCCATCGGCAACGCGACGAACGCCAGCGGATTCCTGTTCATGAGTTCAGGCAGCCTGGAATGCGGCGCTGGAGAATTTCATATCGGCCAGGTCACCAATGCCTACGGTGTGTTTGACTTGAGCGGCGGCACCGTCACGATAGGCGATATAAATACAGGAGATGCTTATTTCGTGGTCGGTGGTGCTTACGGCGCCAGTGCCGCCCAAGGTGTATTCAACATGAGCGGTGGGACGTTCAACGACAATGCTCAAGAGGTAGGACTCGGCGGCATTGCCAACTCGATTGGAGTTTTGAATATCAGCGGCGGAACATTAAACGGCTCCAAGGGCATCCATGTGGGCGAGCGCGGCACGGGCATATTGAATGTGTCTGGTTCTGCGGGTCTCAACTTGACCGGTTCCACGTTGCAGTTTGGTCTAAACAGCAGTCCCGGAGTTGTGGGCACGGCCAACCTGCTGGGCGGCACGTTGACGGCAAATTCTGTCGCCATAGGCAATTCCGCTCCCACCGCGCGCTTGAATTTTAACGGCGGCACGCTGAAGGCCGCTGCAGGCGGCGCTTTTATTCCCGCCGTATTGACCTCGGCGACAATTTACGGAGGCGGCGCGTTGATTGATGACGGGGGCAATGCCATTACCATTGCGCAGCCCTTGCTCGCGCCCACGGGCAATGGTGTCAGCACGATTCCAGTGGCGACCGGCGGTGCGGGTTATCTTGATACCCCCGTTGTCACCATCACTGGCGGCGGCGGCGTAGGCGCCACGGCGGTGGCGAATGTTTCGGGTGGTTCCGTCACCGGGATTACCATAACAAGTCCGGGCACGGGTTACACCTCGGCTCCAACCGTGACGATCTACGGTGGCGGCTACACCAGCGCGGCCACCTTGGGCACCACCACTCTCGCGCCGAATGTGAGCGGTGGTTTGACCAAGCAAAACTCTGGCACGCTAACTTTGACCGGGGCGAGTACATACACAAACCTGACCACGGTGAACGCCGGCACGCTCGCACTTGGATCGGGCTACACCTCGGCGACGGCCGGCTATGTGGTGACGAACGGAGCCACGTTGGATGTGTCTGCCTTCGGTCCGTTCACATTGACCGCCAATCAGTCGCTCTCCGGCGGCGGCACGGTCAACGGTTCCATCGCCACGTCTTCCGGCGTGAACATTTATCCGGGAGCAAACGGCACCGTCGGAACGCTGACGTTCAACAACGATCTTGATTTGAGCGGCGGCGGCACGTGCTATTTCTACATCACCAACAGTGCCAGCAGCGGAGACGACCAGATCACGGTCGGCGGCACTTTGACCCTTAACGGCGGCGTGTTGTATGTGAATGCACTGAGTGGTGCCATGCCGCTGGATACGACGGCTGATTATGTGCTTATCTCGGATAGCAACGGCCCGAATGTCACGAGCCTGCCGGCCTTGGTTTGGGTCGGCACCAAACCGTCCAACGATGGCAATTACACGCTTCAGCAGATTGGCAATAACATTGTCCTGCATTACAGTCCCTCGCTGGCTCCAATGGTTGCCAGCGTTACGCTGAACCCGTCCAGCGCGGTTCGCGGACAAAATGTAAAAATCACTGCGACCATGACTCCGGGCAGTGGAACGATTGATCCTAGCGCCGGTGTGACGGTCAATTTAACTGCGTTCGGCGGATCAGCGACTTCCAGTTTGATTCTGTCGAATGCCAATGTTTTTACCAACACATTCACGGTTCCAATCAGCACGGCTCCCGGCAGCCAGACGGTAAATGTCACTGTCACTGACAGCAACCCGCTGTCAGGCTCTGGATTCAGCACTTTGGCGGTTAATGCGACCACTGAAGTTTGGAATGGTCTGGGCGGAGGTAATTGGAGCGACAACGCCGATTGGGTGAGCACGTTTGCTCCGGGGTTGGTCGGAGACACCCTGGTTTTTGCCGGCACCACGTCGCTGGCTCCAAGCATGGACAGCAATTACAGCGTCGCGAGCGTGATGTTCACCAACGGAGCGGGAAGTTTCAACGTCGGCACGCCGGGCAGCACCTTGACCATCACTGCCGGCGGTGTGACCAACAATTCCGCGAACGTTCAAACCTTGAACGTGCCGGTGAATCTGACGACGGTGGCGCAAGCACTCAATGCCGCTGCGGGCGATTTGATCTTGGGACAGAATCTGGACAATGGCGGCAACTTACTGACGGTCACGGATGGTGGACATAACACCACGCTGAACGGGGTTGTCTCCGACACTGGCGGCTTGACCAAGATGGGCAACGGCAGTTTGACGCTGGGCGGTGCAGATACTTACAACGGCAACACGACAATCAACGGTGGCACGTTAACCATCAACTCTTCCGGTGCAATCAGCACCACCGCAGGCGAGGTGATTGTTGGCAGCGCGGCGGGTAACTCGATCATGAACATTGCCAGCGGGACCGTGAATGCCAATCTGGCCGCCAATCCCGCCTTCGCTATCGGCAACGTGACGAACGCCAGTGGATTTTTATTCATGACCAATGGAAATCTTGAATGCGGCGCGGGGGAATTTCACATCGGCCAGGCGGCGGGCGCCTACGGTGCGTTTGACTTGAGCGGCGGCACCGTCACAGTCGGGGACGTAAGTGCCACGGACGCCTATTTTGTCGTGGGTGGTGCTTATGGAAACAGTGCTTCCGAAGGTGTGTTCAACATGAGCGGCGGCACGTTCAACGACTCTGCTCAAGAGTTTTCCATCGCCAACATCGCTGGTGCAATCGGGGTGGCGAATTTAAGCGGCGGCACTTTAACCGACAACAATGGCATCCATGTGGGGGATAGAGGCACTGGCATATTGAACGTGTCCGGTTCGGCGGTGGTCAACCTTGCCGGCGGTACGCTGCAATTTGGTCTCAGTGGCAATGCCACGGTTGGCACGGTCAACCTGTTGGGCGGCATGGTCACGGCGAACAATGTTGGAATTGCTGGTACCAGCACCTCCCGTTTGAATTTTAACGGCGGCACGCTGATGGCTGGCGCGGCGAGTGCGACGTTCATTCAAGGTTTGACGGCGGCGACCATTTACAGCGGTGGCGCGATTATTGATGACGGCGGCAACGCCATCACCGTCGCGCAGCCGCTCCTTGCGCCTGCGGGCAACGGCGTGAGCACCATCCCGGTGGCGACCGGCGGGGTTGGCTATCTGGATACGCCCATCGTTACCATCAGCGGCGGCGGTGGTGTGGGGGCCACGGCGGTGGCGAATGTCTCCGGGGGGCATGTCACCGGCATCACCATCACGAGTCCCGGCATTGGCTATACGTCGGCTCCGGCCGTAACCCTCTTCGGTGGCGGCTACAGTAGTGCTGCGACCCTCGGCACGGCGACCATCGCGCCGAACACGGGTGGCGGCCTGACCAAACAGAACACGGGCACCCTGACCCTCTCCGGTGCGAATACCTATACCGGTAACACGACCATCAACGGCGGCACGCTGGAAATTGTCCAGCCGGTTATTCCAACTTACTCCACGGTCTCGGTAGCCGGTGGTGCCCTGTTGCAACTGGACTTTGCGGTCACCAACTCCGTGACCAACCTTGTGTTGAATGGATCGGTTCAGGTTCCCGGCATTTACAACAGCACCACCGCTTCGCCCTACATTACCGGCAGCGGCAGCTTGCAAGTAATAGTGCCGGTTACCGTCGCAACGAATCCGACCAACATCACAGTAAGCATCACCGGCGGCAACACGCTCCACCTTTCGTGGCCGGCGGATCATCTGGGCTGGACGTTGCAGACCAACTCGGTGGATTTGGCGAACACCAATTATTGGTTTGCTTATCCCGGATCGGCGTCCGTCACCAACGAAAACATCACCATTTACCCGACGCAGAAGAATGTATTCTTCCGCCTGGTTTATCCTTGAAAAATTTGAACGAGCCTGGGAACTCGTTTGAGTCAGCGCGGGGTGCCGGCAGCGGGTTCCGGAATCCCGCACAATTTTTTAAAAAAGAGGAGCATTAAGATGAAAATTACGGAAAGAAAAAATTTCATGCGAGGTTACCGCCTTGGTTTCACCTTGATTGAACTGCTGGTGGTCATTGCCATCATTGCTATCTTGGCGGCGATGTTATTGCCCGCGTTAAGCAAGGCAAAGGATAAGGCGAAAAGCACAGCCTGTGTAAGCAATCTCAAGCAGTTGGGCGTAACACTGGCTTTATACAAGGACGATTATCAAACCTGTTATCCCCCCGGATTAAATTCGACAGGAGCCGAATGGATATGGCCGCCGCTGTTGCGAACATACACCACCGCAGGATCTGACACACACGTCTTCCGATGCCCTTCGGCACCCGATACAGCCGAATGGATCCCCGCATTTGGCAGCGGAAATCCGGCGCAATATGGCTATTTGGCCAATGAAATCCCATTAAAGCCGGGAGGCGGTAGTTTTATGAGTTATGGCTATAATTGTTGGGGATCGGCGGACAAATATCCCGTCTATGGGCTTGGGGTTTACGCCGGAGACACAACCGCCGGAGACCCAGCGGTGAAAGAGGCCTCGATACTAAGACCCACACAAATGATTGCCATAGCTGACAGCAATTGGAATACGAATTCGGGGGGAGACCCGAACTTTAGCGGATTCATTGGCGCTTATGCGCAAAGGCAGTGGCCGTATGATCTGCATAATTTACGGGCAAACATCACCTTCTGTGACGGTCATATCGAGACCATGAAACGCACGGCTTTTGTTCCGGCCGCACCGTATAATACTTATCCAGGGGCCGGGGCGGACGCAGCCTGCGCGCTGTGGAATAAAGACAACCAGCCGCATTATTAAATTCAAGGTTACTCCAAAGGACTTCCAGGCGGTGAACGGCTTTGTTCAGATTCTAAAATGAAAATCAAAATTTTTGTCTCAATTATTATTGGTGCGGTTGCCTTCGCAAACTACGGCCGCGCGCAAATCCTCACTGACCCCATTCCTGAAACCACCGTGCCTGCGGTCATCGTCAGCACGACGAACGAGCCGGTGACACCGGGAAAATTCCAGCCGACATGGGACTCGCTGCATCAGTATCAATGCCCGGAATGGTTTCGCAACGCGAAGTTCGGCATCTGGGCCTGCTTCGGCCCGCAGAATGTGCCGGAGGACGGCGACTGGTATGCGCGCAACATGTATGTGGAAGGCAGCAAGCAAAATAAATTTCACATCACCCATTATGGGCCACCATCAGACTTTGGTTTCAAGGATGTCATCCACCTTTGGAAGGCGGAAAATTTTGACGCGGAAAAACTCGTCGCGCTCTACAAAAAAGTTGGCGCGCAATATTTTTTCGTCATGGCCAATCACCATGACAACTTTGACATGTATGATTCCAAGTATCAGCCGTGGAACAGCGTCAACGTCGGGCCGCGCAAGGATATTGTTGGTGATTTCGCCAAGGCTGCGCACGAGCAGGGATTGCGTTTCGGTGTCAGCGTCCACGCCGCGCACGCGTGGAGCTTTTATGAGATCGCCCAAAGCGCCGACAAGACCGGACCGCTCGCCGGCGTGCCTTACGATGGCAAATTGACGAAGGCCGCCGGCAAGGGCAAATGGTGGGACGGCCTCGATCCGCAGGATCTCTATGCCCAGAATCACACGCCCAGTTTGAACTTCAGCAATGCCAGCGCGATTCACGGCCAGTGGAATTGGGGAAACGGCGCGAGCATTCCCGACCAGGCTTACTGTGATAAATTTTACAACCGCACGATTGACCTGGTTCACAAATACAAACCAGATTTGGTTTATTTTGACGACGACGCGTTGCCGCTCTGGCCGGTCAGCGACGCTGGTTTGAAAATCGCCGCCGACTTTTACAACTGGAGAGTGAAACGTTTATGTACTGATGTCCAGACCAAAGGCGTCACAATAACCACAGCGGGCTGGGCTGATTTTGGTGGCCAGGAATTTCTTGAAGGTA
>Ga0302320_10015675_pt1 | contig 15544 bp, 10 predicted proteins | sample Bog_T0_3_FD_202130 | JGI IMG/M metagenome (GOLD analysis project Ga0302320, IMG submission 202130) | Peat permafrost microbial communities from Stordalen Mire near Abisko, Sweden - Bog_T0_3 | ecosystem: Environmental > Terrestrial > Soil > Wetlands > Peat | place: Sweden: Abisko, Stordalen Mire... | reverse complement strand
GGCGTGAACTTCATCGACACCGCCGCCGGCTATGGCGACGGGAGGAGCGAGCGGCTCATCGCGCGCGCGCTCAAGGGCCGGGGCGGGCGCGTGTTCGTCGCCACCAAGACTCCGCCGAAGATGCCCGGCCACTGGCCCCCCTCCCCCTACTGCGTCGCCGCCGAACGCTACCCGGAGGCCTACCTGAGGGAGAACGTCGAGCAGCGCCTCCGCAACCTCGGCACCGACGCGATCGATCTTCTCCAGCTCCACACCTGGACGAGGGCCTGGAATCGGGACCCGGAGCCCTTTGCGGTCCTGAAGAAGCTCAAGGACGAGGGCAAGATCCGCTCCATCGGAGTTTCGACGCCGGAGCATGACCAGAACGCCGTCATCGACCTGATGCGCGACGGATGGGTGGACGTCGTCCAGGTGATCTACAATATTTTCGAGCAGGAGCCCGCGGCGGAGCTCCTGCCCGCCGCGGCGCGCCACAATGTGGGGATCATTGTCCGGGTGGTGTTTGACGAGGGCTCCCTCACGGGCAAGTGGACGCGGGACACGGTTTTCCCCGAGGGAGACTTCCGCCGAAACTACTTTGCGGGCGACCGGCTCGAACGCGCGGTGGCGAGGGCCGAAAAGGTGCGGGAGACTCTCGTGGGCTCCGGCTACACCCTGCCCCAGGCCGCCTTGAAGTTTGCGCTGGCCCACCCCGCGGTCAGCACGGTGATCCCTGGTATGCGCACGGCCGGACAGGCCGAGGCAAACTGCCAGGCGGGAACGACCCCGCCGATGCCGGACGGGCTGCAAAAGAGCCTCCGCGGGCACAGCTGGCTGCGGGGCTTCTGGTACGCCGGAAAGTAGCCGGGTCGGACCCGCGGTCAGGGCGAGACGACCGTGGTCAGACTCCGCGCGGGCAGGTGAAACCTCTTCGCGGTGCCGTCGGTGGCCGCCGTGGATTCCTGGAAACCGGAGGCCTCGGTGGTGGTCACCACCCGCCAGCGTCCGGCCGGAAGTCCGGAGAGCACCGCGTCGCGCTCCGGCCCTGCGTTTAGGACGTGCACCGCCAGGGTGTCGCCCCGCGCGAACGCGCTGACAAGCACGTCGGGCTGGTCGCTGGCCGACGCCACCACCTTGCTCCTGGTCGGCGACAGGTTGACAAACTGCTTCATGAGCCAGAACCGGCCCGTGGGTTCGATCACCCCTCCCGGCCCGACCCGGACAAGGGCATAGTCATCGGTGAACTGCCAGTAGATCACCGCCTGGGGCCGCGCAAACCTGAGCAGCTCCTGGTATTGGCGGGCCTCCTTGAGGCCGTAGGCGAAGCTGTCATAGGCCGAGTTTTCATAGGCGCCGGGGTCCACGCCCGCCTCGGCCACGATCAGGGGCAGCCCCAGCCATTCCGCCACGTCGCCCCAGGCTCCATACTGTTCCGGCGTCCCGTTGCCCCAGCTGTGGAACGAGACCGCCCCCACATAGCGCATGGCCTCAGGATCGGCCGCCGCCGCGAGCACAAACTTGTGGGAATCCCTGGGATTGGCCGTGTCGCCCAGGAGCATCCTGGTCTTGAAGCCCAGCGACGCCAGGCGTGCTCCTATGCGCCTGATCTCGTCCCGATGGGTCTCCGCCGTGAAACCAATGCTGACCCCCAGGTCCGGCTCGTTGAAGGAAAAGAGGTCGGGTTCCGCGCCGTAGTTTTTCTTCACGTACGCCAGGTAGCCGGTGAGCAGGTCGAGGAACTCCGGCCAGCGTTCCGGGGCGATCCGGCGCCCGAACGTGCCGGGCGGCCTTTGGTTGGGATCCGTGTAAAACCTCTCGGGCAGCATCCAGAGGCTCAGGATCCAGGGGATGCCGGCGTCCTGCACGCGCCGCATCAGCCTGAAGGTCCGCTGGAGCCGGGGGCCCGGGTCCTGCGCCGTCCTTTCGCGATCCCATTCCACGGCGTTGAAATCGATCCGCGCCCAGGAGACGCGAAGGTTGTCCAGGGAGTAGCCCACGATGGGCGTCTCCCTGGTGACCCGGTAGTCACCGCCAAACCCGTCGAAGGAATAAAGCGGGGCCGCGGGGTTCACCGAGAGAACGGCGTCCGCGGGGTGTGCCGTACCCGTCAGCCTGAGGGTCAGCCCGAGGTTGAGCGGCTCGTCGGTCTTCCATGTCCCGGAGCGGAGCCGGATGTCGATCCTGTAAAAACGCCCCGCGGCGGGCTCCCAGACATCGGTCACGGTCACCTCCCGGGCCCGGTCAAACGAGAGCGCCAGCCTCCAGTCGCCCGCGGCATCGACGAGGGCGAAATGGTCGACGGTGGCGCTGAAGAAGGTGGGATCCGCCGGCTTTGCAGCCGGGATCTCCTGTCCGGACGGCTCCAGGTGCCCGCCTGAAAACGAGGCCCGTGGCACGTCGATCACATAATCGACCGACTCCGTGTCCAAGGGGAAGGAGAACCCCTTGGGCCCTGGAAACGCCGGCACCGCCGTCACCGAACCGTCGAGTGACACGCCCGTGTCCGACTCCGTCCAAGCGACGGCAAATTCGGACTGGTCCCCGTTCTGGAAGGGCGAGCCCCCCTTCCACCGCAGTTCGAGTCCCGTGCGGGTGGTCTTGGCCCGCTGCTGGTGGGGCTGAAGGGTGGCTCGCACGCCCCCGGTGAAGGTCACCTGGAATTCGCCGCGGACGGGAATCTCCACGCCGCCGGCGATCAGGGAGGTGAGCCCCCCGGACGTATTGTAGGTGGCCTGCTCGGCCGCAAAGCCGGCCGTCGCCAACGCAAGGGGGAGAAGCACAAGTAGGGTTTTCATGGGGTGGGTTCCGCCCATCAGGATGATCCGGCTGTTGAAGTTTATCAACCGCCGGATACGGTATGCCTAACAGGGTGTTGAAAAACAACACCCTGCCAATCCCATGAACCTTGCCAGGCGGATTTTCGCGCTTCTCCTGATTGCCGCAGCCGGCTCCCAAGCCCTCGCGGAGGCTTCCCGGAACCCCGCGGCCGGCTCCGCGGCCCTGCCGGTGACGCCAAACGCCTCGCCGGAGGCCGTCGCACTCCTGAGGTTTCTCTACGACATTTCGGGCAGGCAGACGATCATCGGGCAGCACTCCGCTCCTCTCGTCTCCATGACCCAGCTGGGGCTGGTCTACAAGCGGATGGGGCATTATCCCGCAATCTACGGACAGGACTTCGGCTTCAGCGAGCCCGGCACCTGGGACGGGATCAATTACCGCCAGCGGCTCGTCGATGAGGCCATACGCCGCCACGAGGAGGGCTTCATCATCGTGCTCATGTGGCATGCCGTCCGGCCGGTTGACGACGAGCCCGTCACCTTCGAGAAGTCCGTCCAGGGAAAGCTGACGGATGCCGAATGGCGCGACCTGGTGACGCCCGGCACGGCACTCAACGAGCGATGGAAGTCGCAGGTCGACGTGGTCGCATGGCACCTCCGGCAATTGCGCGACGCCCATGTCCCCGTCCTATGGCGTCCCTATCACGAGATGAACGGCGACTGGTTCTGGTGGGGAAAGCGGCCCGGCGACGACGGCTACCGGAAGCTCTACAGGATGCTCTACGACCGCCTCGTCAATTTTCACCACCTGAACAACCTCATCTGGATCTTCGGGGGCAATGAAATCAACGGCCACGCCCAGCCCTACGATGGGTTCTACCCTGGAGCCGATGTCGTCGACGTGCTGGCGACCGATGTCTACCGGGGGGCGTTCAAGCCGGATTACGACGCCCTGACGTCCCTTGCCGCCGGCAAGCCGATCGCCCTCGCCGAGGTGGGCAGGCCCCCCTCGCTGGACGTGCTCCGGAGCGAGCCGCGCTGGACATGGTTCATGGTGTGGGGCGACCCCGCGGGGCCTGTGCCGGGACCGGAGGGGCTCAGGGCCGCGCGGGCGCTCTACGACAGCGGGCTCACGCTCACCTGGGACCGCCTGCCGTGGGTCAGGAATCCCAACCCGACGGTCCACTACCCGGTCCTGTACTGACCGGCGGGCGCCTTCTCCAGGCGGTCGTACCAACGGAACTTGAGGTACACGGAGGTGGCGGCAAGCACGGCTGCGCTCAGCCAGAATCCCCTCCAGCTCCGCAGCACCAGGTAGACGGGGACTGTGACGAGGCAGAGCTGCCAGACGATTCCCACCGCGACGTTGGTCCAGTCGCGGGCGCAGTTCCGGTTTGGCTGGAATCCGGGATCCAGCCTAAGCACCTTTTCCCGGATCGGACCCCAGGCTCCCCAGGGCGAGACTGTCCTGTAAAAATGCATGAGCGTCGCATCGTCCTCGGGGTCGGTGAGCAGCGTGCCGATTAGGCATCCCGCCGTCGACAGGGCGAAGATGAACGGAAAGGTGTAAAGCACGTTGAGATCGTCGCCAAAGATCATCCGCCCCAGGATCGGCAGGAACATGGCGCCCACGATTCCGGTCACCATGCCCCAGAAGTAGCCATACCCGTTGAAGCGCCACCAGTACCACTTGAGGACGTTCGCCATGACAAAGCCGCCGTAGAGCGCGCCCACCAGCCACATCATCGCCTCCGTGATGCTCGTGGTCAGCAGGCCGAAGAGGATGCCCACGGCAAGCACGACCAGGGAGGCCAGCCTGCTGAGCGCGACCGCGGCCCGGCCGGACACCTTCGGGTTGATGAAGCGCTTGTAGATGTCGTTGACGATGTAGGCCGGGGCCGAGTTGATCGTGGCCGCAAAGTTGGACATGAATGCCGCCATCAGCCCGGCGAGCAGGAATCCGACCACCCCTGTGGGCACGTACTCGCTCAGCACGATGGGCAGGATCTTCTCGAGGTCCGGCTTGTCCATCGCCCGGAGCGCCGGCAGGCAGAACGCCAGGGCGAGGATGGTGATTCCTGTGATCATCATGTAGCGCGGAAAGTAGAGCACCACGTTCACGAAGCCGTTCATCAGGCACGCCTCGCGCGGGTTGCGCGTCGCGAGCACGCGCTGCATGTCGTAATTCGGCATCGGGCCGGCAAGGCTCGCGAGCACACCCTTGAACATCATCATGCCGAAAATCACCATGAAGAACCCGTTGCCGTCCTGCCGTATCGCGTCGTTGGCGCGGTCCAGGATGCCGGTCCAGTCGAGGTTCAGCCTCCAGCCGAAGAAGGGGTTCATCCATCCCGCCGGGATGGAATGGCGGATCATCGCGGGGGAAACCTTCCAGATCGCGATGATCCCGATGGTGATCGAGGTGGCCGTGAGCAGGGTGAACTGCGCGACCTCGGTCACCACCACGCTGATCATGCCCCCCTTGATCGCATAAATCGACGTGAGGCCGAGGATCACGACCGCATAGAGGTTCTCGTCGGTGAACAGGCCGGCCGAGGGATGGGCGGAATGCCAGGGGAGCATCACCACGGCAAATTTGCCGATGCCCTTGAAAGCGTAGGCGAGCAGGCCGATCACATTGATCAGCGCGAAGATCACGACGCTCAGGTGGGCCAGGTTGGCCCCGGTGCCGCGGCCAAACCGGGTCTCGATCCATTGTGCCCCGGTCATGACGTTCGAGCGCCGCAGCCATCCGCTCAGGAACATCATCAGGAAGATCTGGTTGAAGACCGGCCAGAGGAACGGCAGCCAGATGCTCTTCAAACCGTAGACAAAGAGGATGTACACGAGCCACATCGTGCCGCTGATGTCGAACATGCCGGAGGCGTCCGATATCCCAAGAAGGTACCACGGGAGCGACTTCCCTCCGAGGAAGTACGAATCCATGTCCTTGACGCCCCTCCGCGAAACCCAGAGACCCACGGAAAGGACCGCCAGGAAATAGCCTAGGATGATCCCGACATCGAGGGTGTGAAGTTGCATGCTGCGCGGGGCGGGCGGGGGCGCCGGGGTGATTCTCAGGAAAACCCGCCGACCGCAACAAGGATGTTTTCGACGTATCCCCCTCCATGGCAGTCGGAGCGGACCCGTCTCGAGATGGTGGTTGTTGTTTCCACCACAAGCCTGTTGGCTGGTGGATTACACATGTCGTTCAAAGCCCTGCAACTCACCGAACCCGTCCTCCGCGGCATCCAGGCCGCGGGCTACACGGACCCGACGCCGATCCAGCTGCGCGCGATACCCGTCGTCCTGTCGGGCCGCGACCTCATAGCCTCGGCCCAGACCGGTACGGGCAAGACGGCCGCCTTCGCCCTCCCCATCCTGTGCCGCCTTGGAACGCATGGCCGCACGCGTGTCCTCATCCTCGAACCGACCCGTGAACTCGCGGCCCAGGTCGAGACCGCATTCCGCGATTTCGCGCGCTTTACCAACCTGCGGACCGTCGCCATCTTTGGCGGAGTCGGCTATGGCCGCCAGCGCGAGGAGCTGCGGCGCGGCGTCGACGTGATCGCCGCGACCCCCGGCCGCCTGATGGATTACCTCCACGACGGTTCCATCACGCTGGCCGACATCAGCATTCTCGTCCTCGACGAAGTCGACCGCATGCTCGACATGGGCTTCCTCCCCGTCGTCAAGGACATCATCGGCCGCTGCCCCCGCCAGCGCCAGACCCTGTTTTTCTCGGCAACCGTCCCCCCCGAGATCCAGGCCGTGGCCTCATTCGCCCTCAGGAACCCCGAGCGGGTCGAGGTCGGCGTGAGCCGCTCGGTCACCCAGTCGGTGAGCCACGCCCTTTACCCGGTCGCGCACGGCCAGAAGTTCGACCTGCTTCTCGCCCTCCTCTCCCAGTCGGGATTCGACAGCGTCCTTGTCTTCTCCCGCACCAAGCACGGCGCCGACAAGATCGCTCGCAAGCTCAAGGCGGCCAACCATTCCGTGGCCGTGCTGCACGCAAATCGTTCCCAGAACCAGCGGATCGAGGCACTCGCGGGTTTCAAGAGCGGCAAATACGGGATCATGGTCGCCACCGACATCGCAGCGCGTGGAATCGACGTCGCCGGCGTGACCCACGTCATCAACTACGACGTTCCGCAGAACCCCGAGGACTACGTCCACCGCATCGGGCGGACGGGCAGGGCCCAGGCGGTCGGCGACGCCTACACGCTGGTTGCGCCCGAGGAGGCCGGCGACATCCGCGACATCGAGAGATTCATCGGCCAGAAGATCCCGGAACTGCGCCTGGAGGGATTCGCGTACCAGGCCTACACCGCGCGCCCCGCCCAGCCGCCGCAGCGCGGGCAGGGCCCGAGGGGCCGCCCCCAGAACGCGGGCCGCGGGGGCTGGAACCGCTTCCGCCGCTGAATTTGTCCCGACCCGATGGCAGTTGTGTTTCGGGTTGCACTTCGCTCTGCTTGAATCCTTCGCCGAACAAAACAAATAAAACGTGCCCAACCCCCCCGCTTCCCACGATGGAGAGGATGATCATTTTTCCCCTTCGATCTTCGCCGTCACCGTCGTTTCGACGCTGATCGTCATCGCCGCCGCCCTCAGGTACGCCGCGCCGGCGTCCGTCTGGAGGGAACAACTGGGCGCAGGATTCCTCGAGTGGGCGGCGGCCTTCGTCGCGGTGACGGGGCTGAACTGCTTCGTGGAATATTTCTTCCACAGGTACGTGCTTCACAAGCCCCTTGTCCCCCTTTTCAGGCACTTTTACCGGGCCCACACCAAGCACCACAGCCTCACCCGCATCGGGCGCAGGCGGACCCCCGAGGGAAGGGACGTGCCTTTCATCGAGAACATCTATCCCATCATCGAGGAGAAGCAGCATGAGTCCTCATTCTTTCCCTGGTATTCCCTGGCGGTCTTCGCGCTGATCCTGACCCCGGTCCTCATGGCGGCCCAGTGGCTCCTGCCGGAATTCCCGTGGTTCTTCGCCGGGTACGGGGCGCTCGCCGCGTCGCTCGCCCTCTACGAGCTCCTCCATGCCGTCGAGCACTTCTCATTCGAACAATGGGGACCCCTCATCGAGCACCGCCGCTGGGGCGGTTTCTGGAGGAAGGTCTACAGCTTTCACCTGCGGCACCACGCCGTCATCGACTGCAACGAGTCCATATCGGGTTTCTTCACGCTTCCCGTCGCCGACTGGGTTTTCGGGACCTGCATCATACCGCCGGGCCTCTATGCCGACGGCGCAGAATGGCACCCGTCCCAATTCCTGAGTCCCCGCCCCTGCGCCTTCATCCGCTGGTGCGACCGGGCCTCGACGGCCGTGGTCGAAAGGCGCCGCGCGAAGGCACAGGAGCCGGCCGGCGAGCCGGCCGATCTCCACGCCCCCTCCCTGCCCGGCGAAACCCTGCTCAACTGGGTGACCCACGGACTGGGTCTCGCACTCAGCGTGAGCTGCCTCGTGGTGCTCGTCACCCTGGCATGCCTTCGCGGGGACGTGTGGCACGTCGTCAGCTTTGCGGCATTCGGCGCCACGCTCGTCCTCCTCTACGCGACCTCCACGCTCTATCACGGATTCAGGACGACCCGCTGGAACGCCACGCTCCAGAGGTTCAACCGCGCTTCCATTTTCCTGCTCATCGCCGGCACGTACACGCCCTTTCTCCTGGTGAGCCTGCGCGGCCCCTGGGGCTGGAGCCTCTTTGCCGTCGTCTGGGGCCTCTCGATTTCAGGGGTGGTCTTCCAGCTTTTCTTCGCCGGCCGCTTTCGGGCCGTGGCGACCTATGCCTACCTCCTTGTGGGCTGGCTCGCCGTGGTCGCCATCAAGCCGCTGGTGGCCTCCGTGCCCCACGGGGCGCTTTGGCTGATGCTGGCGGGAGGGCTTTCCTACACCGCCGGGGTGGTCTTCCACCGGCTGAAGCACCTGCACTACCGGCAGGTCGTATGGCAGGCTTTCGTGCTCGGCGGAAGCGCCTGCCATCTCGCGGCCGTGATGGTGTTCATGATGCCGGTCAGGGCCTGAACACGAATTCCTGGGTGGCGTGGACCGTCACCGGCGCGCCCTCCACCGTCGGTGGCGCGAACTTCCACTGCGCCACCGCCCGCACCGCCGCCCACGCCAGGGCGTTGTCCTCGGAGCGGCTCACGGACGGCATCCGGACGTCGCCCCTTTCATCGATGTAGAAGTCGACGGTGATGCTCGCGACCGGCGCCCCGCCGGCCGGCCTGGCCGGGACGGCGGGCCTGACGACGTGCACGGGGGCGGGAATTCGGTCCAGGTCCTTGAGCTCGCTGACCTCATAGTCGAATTTCTCCACCCCAAAGCTGTTTCCCTCCATCAGGAACGGGCCCGCGCCGCCGCTGTTCGCATTCTGCACGACGACGAGGCCGTCGGGCCTGAAGTCAAAGGTGATGCCGCGGATCGTGCCGCGGGCCATGCCCCCGATGATCGCGGGCTCGAACGTCCACTTGCGCAGGGCCTCCTGGGTGGGCCGGACGAGCGCCTGGTCCGTGGTGGCGAGCAGGAGCATGTCGGCCAGCCGCCCCGCCGCGTCGACCTCGATGGCGATCCTCACCTCGCCCCGCTCAATTCCGGCCATCGTGAGCTGGGTGGGGAAAAACGGCAGCACCCATTCGTGCATCCTCATGGGGGCGTCCGATGCGGGGGCGGGCTGCGCAGGCATGGCCGCCGCGGCGAAGGCGGCGGTCGCTGCCGCGAGGATTGTCCTGGTAGGGGTCTTCATGGTTACGGTATGAACTAACACCTCGCGGCCGCGCATCCCTTCAACTCCCCGCCGGCCGCGCGCCGACGCCCTCCCACAGCGGCGCGAGCCGCTTGCGAAGCCGCTGGCGCGCCCGGTAGAGGCGTGTCTCCACGCCGCGCTCCGAGCAGCCCGTGATGTCAGCGATTTCCTGATACGACAGTTTCTCGAAGTGATGGAGCAGGAACGCCGTCCTTAGATCGTGCGGAAGCCGGGCGACGGCGTCGCGCACGGCAGCCGCCGACTCGTCCCTTTCGAGCGCCGAGGCGGGATCGGGTCCCGGGCCCGGCAGCCGCCCAGCCGCCTGTTCGCCGCCGCCGGGGCGGGCGCCCGCCTCGATGGACACGGCCGGATGCCGCCTTTTCCAGCGGTTGTGGTTCAGGCAGAGGTTCGCCAGGGTCGCATAAAGCCATGCGCCGGGCCTTGTGTCCCACCGAAGGCGCTGCCGGTTCTGGTAGAACCGAACGAAGGACTCGGCCACGAGGTCGTTCGCATCCGCCTCGTTCTGCACATAGCGGTAGGCAAACCTCATCAGCGGCCGTTCCCACCGCCCGATGATCCCCTTGAGCGCGGAATCGTCCCCCCTCCGCAGGGCCGCCAGGGCCTGCTGGTCAATCTCGGGGTCGGGCGGCACGTGCGGAATGCGGCCTGTCAGTAATCCGGCAGGGCTGACAATCCCGCCATGGCGACGATGTTCAGGTAGCGCTCGCGCTGGGCCGGCGTCATGATCCTTGCAGACGACTCCACCAGCTGGCGGGTCGAATCCAGGCACTCGCGGTCCATGGCCCGTCTCTCCTCGGCAAACTTGGCGAACTCCAGGAAGTCGATCCTGTCGGTGGTCCGCCGCTGGGTCTCGAATGCTGCGAGCTCCCGCTGCATCCTTTCAACCTGGACCGCGAGCGAGACAATCTGCGGCCCGGAATTCTCGTGAAGCTCCCGGATCCGCGCATACTGGGCGTCGTTCAGCTTCAATTCGTTCCTTATCCAGGCAAGTTCGCAGTCGAGCGACCCCGACGTGCACGGCCGGTGGGCATAATAGTACCCGAAATGGGCGGCAACCCCCGCGCCCAAGCCGAGCATCAGGACCAGCAGCGCAGCCTTCATTTGCGGCCCTCCGGGTCCGGGCTGTGGAGGAGTGGGTTGATCAGCGCCACGTAGCTCCTGGCCAGTTGGGAGCTGGCCTCCGTCTGCAGCCGCGCGATGCGGACCTCCGCAAGGAAAAGGCCGATCACGGCACAGCCGAAGACGAACACCGTGGCGAAGAATGGCCGTGTGAACTGCTCGAGAAGCGTGACTTCCCTTCGGTGTGCGGGAGATTCGTTGAGAGCTATCCTGCGCCAAACCTCCCGGGTGAGGTTGCCGGAGGGCTCAGGCGTCGCCGACCAGCGATTCAGCGCCTGGTCGAGCGGATCGGGAGGGTTGGGCGTAACATCCATGGAAGGGCGGCTGAAATGACGGCTAATGCGCGGAATGCGCCTTCGCAAATGGTTATAACACCGGAAAGTCGGAGGCCCCTTCAACCCGATGGAGTTATGCCTCCTGGAACAAGACCGGAGGGACCGAATTATTGTCGGAAAACGTTACACTACGGCACTGGATTTCGCATCCTATTTAAGGCAAGCCATTTAGGTATCGTTTACCACCGGTTTGACGTCCAACCTGTCATATTCGTTTACGGATTTGAGTGTCCAAAGCCGTGCCGAGAACTCATTTTCAAAATTTCTATCACGTTTATAATTAAATAATTATGAATCTTTTTGCGATGCGCTTTCAGCTTTGGAATGGGTACTGCTATAGGCCCGGCATGATGAATAGCGCATTGCCCCGTTTGTCCCAGATTGCCGGTCTTAGCGCCGCTCTTCTTTTGGGCCTTGCTGCTCAGGCGCCGTCGGCGCTGGCAAACGGTTCGACCAGCATCGTCTACATCGCGGTGGGCAACGGAGTGGGCACCAATCCCTACCTTCCTCTCGGCGGTTCAAACCCGATCCAGTACGGTCAGGGTGGAGCCTTCACCGCCATTCTTTCGAACACATCTCTCTATAACTCGGTCACTCAGCATTATGCGGCGGGTCCGGTCCCCTACGGCTATGCCTCCCAGGCAACCGGAAGCATAACGAGCCTTCCCGTTGCCGGCAGTTACAGCGCAGCGGGTCAGGATGGCGGTGGCTCCGTGGATCCCGGCGACGCAGCCTTCCTCAACGACAAGGGCTTTGAGACTTTTTGCCTTGAGGACAACATCAACTACTACCCGGGGAATTATTACGATTACTCGCTGGGCCTGAGCGTCCAGCAGACCGGTGCCGGAGTGAACGGTAGCGTCACCGCGCTGACTTCCGGCGCTGCGTGGCTCTACGAGCAGTATTCCGAGAACAAGCTGGGCGCTTCCGCCTACACCCTTGCGGGTTCCGGTGAAATCCAGGCAACCCTATGGTACCTGCAGGGTCAGCCCGATGAAGGCGGCAACACGGTCGACTACTACTCCACCGTCACCTCGAATTCCTATTACAACGACGTCATTGCAAAATTTGGCACCCTCGGAAACGCGCAAAAGGCGGTTACGACGGCCACCGAGATCAACTATGGCGTCCAGGTCCTTGAGTTGACCAATCCCGCCGGAAGCGGGAACGGCGCCGGCCAGGCTGCCCAGGATCAATTGATCTTCACGGGCGTGCCGGATGGCGGCGCGACGGTAGGCCTGCTCGGTGTGGGCCTTCTCGTCCTGGCGATCTTCGGCTTCCGCCGCAAGGTAGCAGCCTGAGTTCTCCTACTTCAGCAGCGCCAGGATCTTCCTTGCCTGCTCGGCTTCCGGGCCCTCCAGATTCAGATTCAGGGCGCGCTGGAGCTCCGCCCTGGCCTCGGCAAGATCCTTGTTTTGGAGGTGCGCCATTCCAAGAACGAAGGCCGTCTCGGCGTCTCCGTCCCGCTTGCCGAGGCTTTCCTGCAGCAGGTTGATGGCGCCAGGGTAGTCCCGCAGCCTGTAATCCAGGATGCCGAGCGCCTTCGCGACGACCGGATCGTCCGGAAAGTCCACCCGGGCCTTTGACGCCAGCTCGAACGCCCTTTGCGATTTATCCGGCACGCCCAGATAGATGAGAGCCAATTGGCGGGTAGCCGGCGAAAAATAGGGATCCTGGGCCAGGATTTTCTCGTAGGCCCCGGCTGCGGCGGACGTATTGCCCTCCTGTTCAAGTGCCAGGGCAGCGACCATTTCGGCAGGCAGGTAGGAGGAATCCTCCGCCAGCAGCTTCCCGGCCTGTGCCCGGGCCGCCTCCGCCGCGCCCATGGACTTGCCGGCGGCAATCATAGCCGCCAGACGCCCGGCCTCGACCCTGCGGGTGAAACCCATTCCCCCCGACAGCACCTCGTTCACCGTATCCTCCGCCGTCGACACCCGCCCCGCGTTGTACTCCGCGAGCGCCAGGTCAAACCGCAATTCAGGATCGTCCGAGATGCTCACCGTCGCCTCCTGCAGCAGGTCCATCGACCACTCATAATCCCCGATCCGGAAGAGGAGCCGACCCAGGGTCTCGGAGATCCGCCCATCGTCCGGCGCGAGCTCGTGGGCGCTCTTGGCAAGCGCGCGGGCCTTTTCCGGATCGCCGAGCGGGCCGGCATAGAGCTCGGCAAGATGAAGCATCGTGCGCGTGTTCCTCGGAGAGAACCGAAGGGCCGTCTCATAGTGAGCCGCAGCTCCGGCAGCATCGCCGCCTCGCGCCTCGAGGGCTGCCAGCCGGGTCAGGACCACAGGGGAATTGGGTTCCTCCCCCAATCGCGCCTGCAGCCCGGAAAGCGCGGTCCTGTCGGTGCCCTCCGGATCGATCGCCAGCAGGGCGAGGCGGCGGCGGGCATCCTCCAGCGACGAGGCCTCCACATCCACGCCGGATCCGCCGAGGACCCGCTGGAAGGCCTGCCGGGCGGAATCCTCCTCCCCCATCATGTAGTAGATCATGCCCAGATGGTACTGGGCCGCCGAATTCTCAGGCTCCCTTTGGGTGCACTCCAGGACAAGATCGAACGCACCGGCATAGTCGCCCCTTCGGAAGAGGACCCAGCCAAGCGTGTCCGCCGCCTTCGCGTCGTCGGGGTTTTCGTCGCGCGCCCTCTTGGCGAGGTTATACGCAAGGTCGGGCTGCCCCAGCTGCTCCGAATAAAGGTAGGCAAGGTTGTTGAGCGCAGGCTCGAATTTCGGGTCGGAGGAAAGAAGTCTTTCGTAATCCGCCCTGGCCGCGTCGTTTTTCCCAAGGACCGTGTGAAGTATCCCGAGCTGCATCAGGGCCATCGAGCTCGGCGCCCGGTCGACCAGCGCCGACAGCTTGTCGACCGCCTGCTGGGTCTTCCTCTGCGAAATGTAGACCTGGGCGAGTTCGAAGTAGCCGGTCTGGTCCCTGGGATCAAAGGCGATCGCCTTGAGCAGATCGGCCTCGGTGGCGGCCGAATCCTTGCGCACAAGGTCGACCTTGGCCTGAAGCAGCCACGGATTCGCCAGCTTGGGATATTTTTCCCTAAGGGTGTTGACGCGGGATTGCGCGGCATCGATGCGGCCCTCGGACAGGTCCGCATCCACGAGCATGTCGAGGGCGGGCCAGTAGTCCGGGACAAGCTTGACAGCCTCGTTGAAGGCGACGCGCGCCTCGGCACGGCGGTTCCCCCGTGACTGCAGCACTCCGACAAGATACGGGACTTGGGGATCCTTGGGATACACGGCGGACATCCGCAGGTACGTGGCCAGCGCCTGTTCGGGATTGTTGAGGGCGACGTAACCCCGTGCCAGGAGGAGGTAGGCCCGCGCAGACTGGGGATGCCGCTGGATCAGACCGTCGAGCGCCACCACGGCGGGGGCTGCGTTTCCCTGGCGAAGCTGAACCTCGGCCAGGACAAGCTTGGCCTGGTCAAGACCGGGCGCGATCACGATCGCCTGGTTCAGGCGGTCCTCGGCCTTTGCGAGTTCGCCGTTGGCAAGGTAGGCCAGCCCCAGCTCGTATTTCACCTGGGGGGAGTCCGCATAGGCGTACTCCGCCTTTCTCAGCTCATCCACCGCACCGGGGGGATCCCCTTCGTCAAGCCTGACCTCCCCCCTGTCCATGAGCGCGAGGAAATTGCGCGGATCCCGGAGGAGAATCTTCTGGATCAGCGCCTCGCAATCCGGATACCTGTGGTCGGCCTTCGCCACCTTCACGGAATAGTTGAGCCCCGGAATGTAGTCGGGGGCCTTCCGGTTGATCTCCATGAGTTCGTTCCTGGCCTCGTCGTTCCGGCCCGTCCCCAGCAGGAAATCGACGTACCTCAGCCGGAGGGAGGATCGCAACGGGGCGAGTTGCGCGGCCGCGCGGAACTCCTCCCCGGCCCCGGCCTCGTCGCGGTCCAGCGTCAATAGGTTTCCAAGGACGAAATGGGCGCCGGCCGACTTCGGGTCGAGGGCGAGCGCAGCCCGGACCTCCGTCTCCGCCTCCGCCTTCCTGCCTGCCGCAAGAAGGAGCCTTCCCAGCACCAGGTGGTAGCCGGAGCAGTCCGGATGGGTGCGTCGAAGTCCATCGACCAACCGCCTCGTGTCCTCCGCTTCGCCCCTCGTCTGGCTGGAGGCACCGAGCAGAAGCAGGGCCTCCTCATTGGCAGGGTCGGCGGCGAGAGCGCGTTTTGCCGATTCGCGCGCGCCGTTGGCGCCCCCAAATTCCAGGAGGGCAAGGCCCAGCTTCACGCGGACATCCGCCCTTTCGGGTCCCTCGTCCGCAGCCCTCTTCAGGTAGGGATAGGCCTGAAGCGTGCGCCCTTCATCGCTGTAGAGAATGCCGAGATTGCCGGTCGCCCGAAGGTCGGGCGCGAGCTCGAGCGCCGCGCCGTATTCCACCTCGGCCCTGTCGTACCTGCCTGCGGCAAAATCGGCGTCCGCCCTGGCGGCAAGCCGCTCCTCACGGGCCTCCCTGCTGCAGCCGGCGAGCGCCGCCACAGCCGAGAGGAGCGCCGCCGCGATCGTGGGGCGGCATGCCATCAATTGATGGGCTGGGTCGAGAGCGAGGGGCCCTG
>Ga0302320_10015673_pt1 | contig 15547 bp, 13 predicted proteins | sample Bog_T0_3_FD_202130 | JGI IMG/M metagenome (GOLD analysis project Ga0302320, IMG submission 202130) | Peat permafrost microbial communities from Stordalen Mire near Abisko, Sweden - Bog_T0_3 | ecosystem: Environmental > Terrestrial > Soil > Wetlands > Peat | place: Sweden: Abisko, Stordalen Mire... | reverse complement strand
GAAAGCCTACCCCGCAAAACTAAGGATCCCGTCGCTTACGCACGCTGCCTGGCTATCCCGCACTCAGGAAAAGGAACTTTGCCCCAGAATTTTGCGCCGGAAAGTAGCTAGCCCTAACCGAGCCGCGACAATAATGGAGCCGTAACGTCGACCGCCATCGACGAAAACCTCCCGAAGATCCTCAAAACACGAAACGCGCCGCCACTTCGAATTGCCGCGGCGTACCGCTGCCGGTGGGTGAAGTGTTCACCACAGACGTAATGCGCCCGAAAGTGGAAGGCACGGAGATATCGGCAAGCGGGTTGGCGTATTGGGCGCGATTGAAAAGGTTGAAGCATTCCCCCCGCAGTTCCAGCGCGAGGCGCTCGCGAATCGCAAAGCGGCGTTGCAGCGCGGTATCCGCCTGCCAAAGCGCGGGACCGCGGAAGGCGTTCCTCCCGAGATTGCCCCAGGTATCCTTCGCCGGAACCGCAAAAGCCGCCGGATTGATCCAAAGCGTTGGCGTCGAACCGCCCGCCGGCGTGAGCGAAACGCCTTCCACATTATTGGGCCGCTGGTTAGCAGAGTTTCTATCCGGCATGACGGAGGCGGAACGGTCTACCGTAATGTTGAAAGGCAAGCCCGTTCGGCCGCCCGCCACACCGGTCAGTTCCCAGCCGCTGAACACCGTGTGCCAGATGCCCGCTGACCGTAACGCCGGAATCTGATAGACGCTCGACAGGCTGAAACTTTGCCGCGCGTCCTCGTCGCTCGATGCGCGCTCACACGCCCGGCAGGCCACGTTCTCCGGGAAATCGTCTTCCACGCCGCTGCCCAGGGAGCCGTCGTTGATGGCGTGCGACCACATGTAATTACCGGTCATGAGCCAACCGCGCGCCAGATAACGGCGGATGGAAACCTGCAGCGCTTCAAATTCGCTATTGCCATCCTTGGCGCGCAACTCGATCCTGCCGAATTGCGGATAGGGGCGCAGACCGGAGGCAGGATTGATGACATTGACATAAGAGCGGTTCATGATGTCCGTCCCTTTGTTGCCGGTATAGGAAACGGTACCGCTGAATTTGCTGGGAAGAGCTTGCTGGAGTGAGAAGATCCACTGCTGGACGTACGTGTCTTTGCGGTTGCGGACTTGATCTTTGGGCGAGAGCACGCCCGTCGCGCCGGCGAGTACATCCTCGAAGGGATAACTCAGCGTGGGAAACTGCGCGCCGCGGATGAGCGAGTAGCTGGGCACATCGTTAGCCGTGGGAAAATTCTGGTCGTCGAGTTGGGCGTCTTCGTGATAAAGTCCGTAGCCGCTGCGCAGCACGGTGCGGCCGTTCGAGCCGGCGGGCGACCAAGCCAGACCGACGCGCGGATCAATATTATCTTTCGCGGGAAAGCCGCCTTAGGGGAACAAAAGCCGCCGCACGTACCGAAATCAAAGGGGATGGCGCGCCCGGTGATTTCGTGAAAATCGTTGTAGAATTCATAACGCACCCCGGCGTTCAAGGTCAGGTTGGGGCGCACCTTGAATTCGTCCTGCAAGTAGCCGTAATAGGAAAACTTGCGCATCCGCTTGAGCGGCTGAGTGGCGGTATAGCTGGCGGAATCGAGATCGTTGGCGATGAACCGCGCGAGCGAGTTGTAGGTCAACGTGCCAGTAAACGAATCGCCTTCGTTGATTTCGATGCGCCGCACTTCCACCCCCGCTTTGATGATGTTCCGGCCGTGGGTGAGATTGACGTTATCGAGCCAGCTGAAAGTGCGCCCGTCCTGATTCGTGGTTTGCGCCGGATTGAGCGCCGAAAAGCCCGACACGTTGACGGTAAAAGGTACCTCCGTCAGATTGAATGTATGCGAAACCATCTGGTTGGTTCCGAACTTGAATTCGTTCAGCAGCGCCGGCGAAAAGACATGTAGCAACTCGGCCACGCCATTTAATGGGCGAGCCGCGCTCAGCTGCCGGTCGGTCAAGCTGCCTAGCGGAGCAATGGCCGCCGCGTTGTCGTATGCGAAGCGCGCATAGGCGGTGGTGGCGTCGTTGAAGCGATGATCCAGCCGGATAGTTTCCGAATATTCCTTGTCGGTTGAGCCGGTGACGCTGGTTCTTTGTTGAATACCACCGCCGGTGATCGCACCATTGCCCAGCGGATAAGCGTTCACGATGGGCGCGAGGGCCGGCGATTGCGCCAGAATTTGCGCGCGCAAGGCCGCGCTCGGCACGAAGCCAATTAGTGTTTGATCCTGCACCTGTTGGATTTCTTCGTAATCGACAAAGAAGAACGTGCGGTTTTTCGTGATCGGACCGCCGAAGTTGCCGCCGAATTGATTCAGATGAAACGGCAACGGACTGTGCGTCTTATCAAGGGGCGAGCGCGCGTCGAAATCGCTGTTGCGGAAATATTCAAACAGCGAGCCGTTGAAGGCGTTGCTGCCGGAGGAGGAGGCCACGGCAATCTGCGCGCCGCTCGCATCGCCGTATTCGGCCGTCGGCAGCACGCTATCTACGCGGAATTCGGCAATGGAACTGACGGGTATCGCCAAACGGACAAAGGCTTTCTGTGCCTGGTTCACAATGCCGGTCGCGTCCACGCCGTCCAGCGTGATGTTCATTTCGTCGCGGCCGCGCCCGGTGAAACGGATGGAGCGCTGCGTGCTGCCGCCTTGATCGATGGCGCCCGGCGTGAGTGCCGTAAGGCTGGTCCAATTGCGTCCGTTGAGCGGCAAATCGTCAATGGCTTGTTGCTCCAGCGCTTCGCTCAGCGTGGAAGATGAGGGATTGATCTGCGTGAGCGCTTCGGTAACTGTGGCTTGCTCGCCCTTGATCGCCAGTTCGAGCACAGGGTTCAGAGTACGGTTTTGACCCACCCTTTGCTCTACGCGGTCAAAGCGCGTGTTGCTAAAACCGGCCGCCGAGAAAACCACCGACCAGGTGCCGATGGGCAGATCGCTCAGCGCATACGTTCCTTTGGCATTCGAACGGGTGGTACGCTCACTGCCGGTGGCGGCGTTACCGGCAACCACGAGCACGTTGGGCACTGCTTTCCCGCTTTGATCGAGCACTGTGCCGCTTAACGAACTGCGGTCAACCTGGGAAAAACAAATCGCCGAAAAAAGAAACAGCAATGAAATAAGCCGACTGTGGGCGCGCGCCATCTTTCAAAGCTCCCTTGTGTTGCCGACCAAGCCGGACTTCTGCCTTCTGAACTCGCTTCAGTATAGAAAAACCAAGGCCCTAGGGAAGTACTGGTACCGCAAATTGTGGCCCGGACGCTCTGTCTGCAGCGCCGAGGCTCGTCTCGTCTGTGGGACACGTTTCAGCGGGCCTCAGTACTAGTAGTACACACGGTGCGCCCGAGTAACGTCACTGACTGACCTCTCGGTGGATTGACAGTCTCGCCCTCGACAACGTACCCTGAAGTGACTTCATTTTTCATTGCTCGCTTCCCGCAAAGATGTTGGCGGATATGAAAGAACTTTCTGTAACAGCAGAACCTCCCAGATTCGCCATTCCCGGTTTTTTGCGTTTAATGCGCCCGGCGAATATTGTGACGGCCTATGCCGATATTTTTGCGGGAGCCGCCGCGGCTGGAGCTCTTGAACCACGGCAATTCGCATGCTTGCTGACCGCCACCACTGGACTTTATGGCGGCGGCGTGGTGTTGAACGATGTGTTTGATGCCCCACTCGATGCCGTCGAGCGGCCCGAACGCCCCATTCCCAGCGGTGCGATCACCATTCGCAGCGCGCGCTTATTCGGTGGCCTTCTGCTGACCGGCGGTGTCGCCGCCGCGTTTTTCTGTTCCACGCTAAGCGGACTAGTCGCATCCGCTACCGCATTGACGGTGCTGCTTTACGATGCTTGGGGCAAGCATCAAAATCTTCTGGGGCCGCTAAACATGGGTTTGTGCCGCGGCTTGAATCTGCTGCTCGGGATGACGGTGGCCGGCGTCTGGCCAGGCACGCGAGCGGCGCTTGGCTTGGTGACGCTTTGCTACATCGCCGGCGTAACGGCGCTGAGCAGAGGCGAAGTGCGCGGCGGCACGCGCACCGCAGCGAATATTTCACTCGCCTGGTTGGTGGCCTCGTTTGCGGTGCTGGCTGCGCTGGCCGCCGGCGCGAAAAGCGGCCTGCTTTGGGCCGGGCTGATTTTCGTCATTTTGTTCGTTAGACTGTGGCGTCCATTCCGGAATGCCATGCACTCGCTCGAACCGAAACACATCGGGCTGGCGATTAAAACAGGCGTCTTGTCGTTGATCCTTTTGGATGCGGTACTAGCGGCGCTTTACGGAGGCGTCTGGTTCGCCGCTGTCGTTTTGCTTCTGTATATTCCGGCTACATTGTTAGCCAAATTATTCGCGGTTACTTAATCATGCTGAAAACGCTGCAACAAACAGTCCGAGCCGAATTCCGCTATGACGTGCGCTTCACGCGGCGGGTTTTCGATCCCGGCAATAATGCGCTGCGCGATGCCATTGCGAGCGGCGGCGCTGCACCGCGGAAAACGCTGTTTGTGGTGGATGAACTGGTCTGCGCGAGTTATCCGGGACTACTCGACCGCATCGCCGAATATTGCCGCGTTCATAGCTCGGCCATTGAAAATGTGACTTCGCCCTTGGTAGTGCCCGGCGGCGAAGCGGTCAAGAACGCTACGCAATGCGTGGATCTGCTGCAGAACCTCATCAACGATTATGGAATTTGCCGCCATTCCTTCGTGGTGGCCGTCGGCGGCGGAGCGGTTCTCGATATGGCAGGTTACGCCGCAGCCACTTCACATCGCGGTGTTCGTTTGATTCGCTTGCCTACCACCGTGCTTTCGCAAAACGATTCCGGCGTCGGCGTCAAGACGAGCATCAACAAGTTTGGCAAAAAGAATTTCCTAGGTACGTTCACTCCTCCTTACGCGGTCATTAACGATCTGGATTTTCTCGACACTTTGTCGGATCGCGATTGGCGCGGAGGAATGGCGGAAGCGGTGAAGGTTTCGTTGATCAAAGACGCCGAGTTTTTCGCCTATATCGAATCGGTTGCCCTGGCGTTGGCCGCGCGCGACAAACCGGCTATGGAGCAATTGGTCTACCGTTGCGCACAGTTGCACTTGCAGCACATTGCGGGTTCGGACCCCTTCGAAAGCGGCTCTTCGCGCCCCCTCGATTTTGGCCATTGGTCGGCGCACAAGCTCGAGCAGTTGACAAGCTACCGGCTGCGCCATGGCGAAGCGGTCGCCATCGGCATCGCGCTTGATGCCACCTATTCCCATTTGACTGGCATGCTCGCCGAGCCGGCTTGGCGGCGCATTATCGATCTTCTGCAATCGTTGGGCTTCGCGCTGTACACGCCTGAAATGGAAAACAGCGGCGAGGCGGGTGCGAGTTCGCTACTCGATGGCCTGCGCGAATTTCGCGAACACTTGGGCGGTGAATTGACCATCATGCTTCTCGAAGACATCGGCAAGGGCGTTGAGCGGCATCAAATGAATGCGGCTGATATCCTGCGGAGCATTGAGGCGTTGCGGCAGATTCCAGGCAGCATACCGCCGCCCAACAGCAGTGTGAGATTTTCTGATAGAGGTGATACGTGGAAAAAGAACGCACCTGCCCGCTTGCAATGAAGCAGGTGATGCAGGAATATTTTATTGAAAACCGCACGCGCGTCGTGGAGATTGCGGCGTTTCTCAACCGGCTGGAGCGCGCCTCCGATGGCGTCTCGCCGGCGGAGGATTTTCGCATGACCGCGCTGCAGCGCGCACTCGCGGTTCTGGCTTCGAATGATCCGGATAAATTGGGACAGATTCAACTCATTTTCAGCGACCCCACAACCGAGCCAAAACTCGTCTTAGACACGAAAAGCGCGGCGGGCGCTTGGAATCCAGCGGCGGTGAACTAATGAACTACATTGAAATGCACGGTCACATGGTGTCGCGCACCACCGACGACTACAATGAAATGGCCATGGCCGGCTGCGTGGCCATCAGCGAGCCCGCTTTTTGGGCAGGCTGGGATCGTAAATCGGCCGATGCCTTCGAAGGATACTTCCGGCAACTGACTGAGTTCGAACCTACGCGCGCCGCGCAAGTGGGTATTCGCCACATGACTTGGTTGTGTCTCAATCCCAAGGAGAGCGAAGACCGCCAGCTTACCGCCGAAGTGCTCCGCCGTATACCAAAGTTTCTCGATGGGCCCAACGTTTTGGGCATTGGCGAGATTGGCATGAACCGGGTGACTGTCAATGAGATTGCCGGCTTTAACGATCATGTGAAACTGGCGCTCGAATACCGGCAGATGATCCTCATTCATACGCCGCATCTGGAAGACAAATACAAAGGCACGCGCGTCACTATTGAGAATCTATTGAAGCATCCGGGACTTGAGCCGAAGAAGGTGTTGATAGATCATGCCGAAGAACACACGATTGGGTTGATCCTCGAGAACGGTTTCTACACCGGCCTGACGCTCTATCCGAACACCAAAGTCTCTCCCGCACGTGCGGCCGATATTGTCGAGAAATATGGTCCCGAGCGCATCACGATTAGTTCCGCGTGCGATTGGGGTCCGAGCGTTCCCAAGGCGGTCCCGCATTTCATGCTCGAGATGCGACGGCGCGGCCACTCCGAGGCGCTTATTAAGAAAGTAGTGTTCGACAATCCGCTCGAGTTCCTGCTGCAATCGGGCAAATTTGAACTGCCTCGCTTGGGGATCACTGCGGCCGCTGCCGCGCGCAAGTAGATGAGAACGGCCGGGGGATTTGAACTCACTTATTGTTCAAATATTCATCCCGCCGACGGCTGGCCCAGTGTTTTCGAGAAGCTCAGGCAAATACCGCCGGAATTGAAAAGGCGTCTCAGTCCGGGCGAACGATTTGGCATTGGCCTCCGTCTTTCCGCTCGCGAAGCTTCCCAGTTGCTGCACGGTGGAAACCTCGCCGAACTGCGCGATTTCCTTGCGAGCGAGGGCTTGTACGTTGCCCTGCTGAATGGCTTCCCGTTCGCTGGCTTTCATGATTGCTGCCTAAAAGATCAGGTGTTCGCTCCCGACTGGCACACTGAGGAGCGGGTTGCTTATACTCTTCAACTCATCGACATTCTAGCCGCCCTGCTTCCCGACGGTCTCGATGGAGGAGTTTCCACTTCCCCGCTCTCGTACAAGCCTTGGAAGCAGACTCCGAACTGGCAAGCTCTGGTAGCCAACGTAATCAGAACCGTACAAGCAACGATGGCGGTTAAACAACGGGACGGGCTTATGATCCATCTGGACATTGAACCGGAGCCCGACGGGCTGGTGGAAAACAGCCGTGAGTTTCTGGAGTTCTATGCGAGGTTGTTGTCCGAGGGCGGGCCGATCTTGACGAGAGAATCGGGCTTGAGTGGGGCACGGGCCGAAGAAGCGATCCGCGAGCACGTCACCATTTGTTACGACGTTTGTCACTTCGCCGTGGAGCACGAAGAACCCGCTGCCACGCTAGCCGCGCTCAACGGAGCTGGGATCCGCATCGGGCGCGCACAGATCAGTTCGGCCGTGCGCGTGGCCATGCCGGAACTCGCTGCAGACCGGGAGGCTTTAACAAAAGATCTGACTCCGTTAGCCGATCCCACTTACTTGCATCAAGTGATCGGCCGGGAGGAACGGTTCACCGATCTTATCGAGGCGCTGCCGCAACTGAGCGGCGCCGAGAGCGCTGAGTGGAGGATTCACTATCATGTGCCTCTTTTCCTCGAAGACTACGGGAGACTCAGTTCCACCCAATCCGAGGTTCGGAGGACGCTCGAATTGTTGACCCCTGAGCTAGTGAAGCACCTAGAGATTGAAACCTATACCTGGGGCGTGTTACCGGCGGATCTTAAATTGGACATAGTGGATTCCATTGAACGCGAATACCGTTGGGTATTGGAGCACTTATGAACAAAACAGCCGTCCTAATAGTAGTAGGACTGACTCCCGATTTGCTCGGACCCGAGATGCCGTTCTTAAGCGAGTGGGCTAAAAAGCGCCGAGTGTCCACCATCGTGCCGCCGCTGCCCGCGGTCACCTGCAGTTCGCAAGCAACTTTCTATACCGGGCAAATGCCCGCGAAACACGGCATTGTGGGAAACGGCTGGTATTTCCGTGACGATTGCGAGGTTCATTTGTGGCGGCAATCGAACAGGCTGGTGCAAGCGGAAAGCATCTGGGATGCCGCGCGCCGGCTCGATCCATCTTTTACTTGCGCCAATTTGTTTGGCTGGTTCAATATGTACTCGTCGGTGGATTTTTCCATCACGCCCCGGCCCATGTATCCGGCGGATGGCAGGAAAGTGCCCGATGTCTACACGTATCCGGGGGATCTCCGAGACATGGCTCAGTCCAAGCTCGGCACCTTCCCCCTGTTCGAGTTTTGGGGACCCCGAGCGTCCATCAATTCGACCAAGTGGATTGCGGAATCAGCCAAACTCGTGGACGAGCGCCATGCGCCGACACTCACCGTTGTCTATCTCCCGCACTTGGATTACAACCTACAGAAACTCGGGCCTGACGACCCGGCGATTGCCAGTGACTTAAGGGCGGTGGACGAGGTTTGCGGCGATTTGATTCGCTTCTATGAAGCTCGCGACACGCAGGTAGTTGTGCTTTCTGAATATGGCATTGTGCCGGTCAAAACACCGGTGCATATCAACCGGCTACTGCGGCAGATGGACCTGATTCGAGTTCGCGATGAAATGGGCTTAGAAGTTTTCGACGCGGGTGCAAGCGCCGCCTTCGCCGTGGCCGACCACCAAGTAGCGCACGTTTACATGAACGACCCATCGAAACTTGGTGCGGTGCGGGCGGCACTGGAGAAAACCGAAGGTATCGACTTGGTGCTCGATGCCGGCGGCAAAGAAAAGTTCGGGCTTAATCATAACCGCGCTGGCGAGTTAGTCGCGGTGGCAAAGCCGAATGCCTGGTTTACCTACTATTACTGGTTCGACGATAAAGTAGCGCCCGACTTCGCGCGCACCGTGGATATTCACCGCAAGCCGGGCTACGATCCGGTTGAGTTATTTATCGATCCAGCTTTAAAGATGCCGATGCTGAAAGTAGGCTACAAGCTGATGAGGCGTAAAGCCGGCTTTCGCGATCTGCTCGATATCATCCCGCTCGATGCCTCGCTGGTGAAGGGGTCGCATGGACGCGTGGACAACGCGCCGGGCCGGGGACCGCTGTTTATCGGCAATGCCGGCCGAAGTGAACTGGTTGCGACGGACATTTTCGGCGAGATCATGGCGCACCTTGGCTTGGGAGTTCCGGTATGATAATGGCTATGCGTTCATACAGAATGTTGGTTTTAGCCGGCGCGCTGAGCATGGGCTTATTGGCTCAAGGTCCGGCAGGCGCGCCGCCTTCGAGCACTCTCAAAGTCGGCGACATGGCGCCCGATTTCACGCTGCCATCGACAGACGGCGGCAACGTACATTTGGCCGACCTAATTGGCAAGAGCACGGTAGTGCTGGCGTTCTTTCCGGCGGCATTTACCGGTGGTTGAACGGCTGAAATGAAAGCGTACCAGGCTGGTATGCAAAAGTTTCAGGATGCGGGCGCCAAGGTGTTTGGCATCAGTACCGATAACACCCCATCGCTCAAGGAATTTGTTGCCAAGTTGAGCTTGCCGTTTCCGTTGCTCAGCGATTTTCTCGATCGCAAGGTAACGCAGGCTTATGGAATTTATCTGCCCAAGTATGGCATTGCCAATCGCGTGACATTTGTGATTGATAAGGACGGCAAAATCGACTTCATCGAACAGGGCGGCGATGCGATGAAGATCATGGGCGCGGGCGATGCGTGCAGCCGCTTGGCGCACAAAAAAGCCCAATAGCTTGGGGCCAGCACTCGCCGGCGGCAGCCTTGGCCAAAGGCCGCGCGCTCGTCCGCTTTGGGCACACCGGCGAATATTCCGGCTGGGTTGGACAAGTCATCGCCGCGCTTGCGTCCCTGGGCGCGTGCTTCCTCGTGTACACGGGCTTCTCGCTCTCCATCCGCAGACTGGCCGCCAAGCGCAGAACAATCGTGTCGCCGCAAGAAATTTACGTGCAGCAGACGGGATAGTTCGCCTTAATTCGTGACCCAGTAGGTAACCACACCCTTGAGCCTTATGTGCTTGTCATTGAAGCGGAACCGGCAAGCTGCCGGATCGTCGGAAATCGGTGGAGTGTCCAATTGGATGCGGCTCGGCATTGAGTCCCGCCCAGTGCCCAGACTAAGCGGTTCCGCGAGCGATTTCAAATTTAGCCTGTAGTCCTCGCCGGCCGCGCTTAGATTCCGGAACTTCAAAGCAGCGGTGTAAAAGTGAGAAGGCCGCACCCCAGTTTCTAAGCGAATCAGAATGCCCTGCGCGGGCGCTCCCCTGGCCGCAAGAACTTTTCCCTGACCATCGACAATATCGGTCGCCAATTCTCCTTCCACCGGATCACCGGTCCATGCAGTATTCGGATCAATGCCGGTCTTGATCCGAATACGGACTGCCAACCCGGCCGGCAGCGTTCGTATCGACTTTGAAACAGTGCGCCCGTCTTGCTTTGGCACATCGCCGAAACGCAGCACGGATTCCGCCGAAAACTCTCGACACTCACGGTATTGCGTAATGGTCCTGGCCCTCTCATGACTCTGATAGAGAATGTCCGCTGCCACGCTCGCCGGCAATTGAAATGCGACGCCGTTCAAAATCGTTACTTCATATCTAGTCTTCGAGCTAAAAGCGCAAAAGAGGGCTGTCTCCGGCATATCGTCTGTATCGATATCGAGTTGTCGAAGTTCGTTTTTCGTTGGATCGACGGTGAACTCTCCGTTATATCCCATCGCTTCTTTGCCGCGGGCCGTTCGAGTTTCGAAGTGACTTTCGCGCAAAGGCACCGAGTACCCGAACACGGCAACTTGTTTGCCTACATCGCCTTGCAAACCCCTGAAATCGATTTTCGCAATGCCTTCGAGGAAAATGCTCGAAAGGAAGGAAAAGTAGCTCCCTGAACTCACAGGTCCAGCCGTGACCAGCTCATCGATTTCATCGGTTTGGAAACTTTCTTGCCCATGCCAGGAAAAGATTTCCTGCCCCGAGCCAACGGCCACATCCAGCCTCAGACGGTCGCTGCGAACTAGATTCCGACCTGAGATCTCAGGCTGGTGATCGGCATCGCAGCCCGGGCGTCCAACCTTGCGGTTGGCATACCAGTACCGTTCGATCGTTTCCACGCAGGTGTAGCGGGGAGCGCTTTGGACCGTCGACTCGACTTTGCGTCGTACTTCGTTCAGGATCGCTTGCGGATCGATAACCTGGGCCTCGACCGAAAGGGCCAACAAGATAAGCGAGGCGCTAATCGTTCTGGCCCGCTCGCGGTACATCTCTTCAAGCGCAACTCAGGCCCGCAACAACGCCTGCAGATAAGCCGGCTTCAAAGGAAGCCGGCGCGCAATTTTGCCGGTAGCGTCCAGCAGCGCACTCGCAATCGCCGGCGCTGCCAAAGCGTTGGCAGCCTCGGAACCCTGGCCGTAAATTTCAGCCGTGGGATGATCGATAAGAACAACCTTGATCTCCGGCACGTCGGCCATGGTCAGGATTGGATAGCTCCGCCAATCGCTCGCGGTGATTCCGCTTTCGTCGAAGCTCAGCTCTTCGAGCAACGCCATGCTGACGCCCATCACTGCCCCGCCCTCCACCTGGCGCCTCAACTGCGCCGGATTCACCACAATTCCCGGATCCACCGCCACCGTTATCTTTTCCACTTTTATGACTCCGCTGGTCGTATCAACTGCAATATGCGCCACGCACGCCCAATAAGTACCCGAGCGGAACATCGCCGAAACTCCTTGGCCCCGGCTCAGTCCATTGCTAGAGCTCCGACGTTCGCTGCGAGTCTCCCAGCCCGAATTCTCGCGTACGGATTCCAACACGCCAATCAGCCGCTTCTCATGTGCGTGTTGTAGCCGGAACTGCAGCGGGTCCACTCCGCCCAGCACCGCCGCCTCCGTGATGGCCAGTTCGCGCGGAAAGTTCTGCTGATACTGTCCCGGCGTTCGCATGCTGTGATCGCGCAGTCCAACGTTGATCGGCGAAGAGGCCTGCCCCACTTGCGAGGTTCCGTAAGCGCGTTCTTTCACAACGGGCGCGGCGTCATAGATCCACGGGTCATGCATCGCGTTGGCAATGCCGAACAGCGAACCGATTTCATTCGGTGCCGGAATCGTCGGCAGGCCAGCCAGCAGCGCGCCCACCAAGCGGTCGTCCTGCATGGCGGGCATGTAATGCTTGATCTCGTAGGCGCTTAAATTGCCCTTGGCATCGACGCCGAGTTCAACCTCGGAAAGCGCTGCCGACGATTGCGTCGACCATTGCAAATCGTCTTGCCGCGTCCATTGCACGCGCACCGGCTTGCCCACCGCCTGCGAGAGGATGACGGCTTCGTCTTCAGCCCCGGCATTGCCGCCATTCGAGCGCCCGTAATGGCCCGCGCCCGCAAAGGTGCGGACCACAACCCTGTCTACCGAAGTCGTCAGCATATGCGCAATCCCGCTGCGCAACGCTTGTGGGTTCTGCGTGTGCGTGTAGACAAACACGCTTCCATCGGCACGCACGTCGGCCACCGCCAGCGTCGGCCCAATCGGCGCGTGCTTCAAATAGGGAAGCTGGTACGTGGCCGATAGCTTCTTCGCTGATGCCGCCAGCGCCGCCGTCACATCGCCCTTGTTTGTCTGGCTGCTGGCCACCGGCGCGGTTTTCCAATCCGCGTCTTCTTTCAGGAATTGGAAGAGCCGTTGGTCTCCCGGCAATCCTTTCCACTCAGCCCACTTTGTGCCGGACGCTACTTGTTGCGCGGCTTTGATGGCTTCCCATTCGCTTAGCGCAACCACGCCGACCAGATTTCCTTTCACCACCACCTGCGCATTCGGAAATTCTGTCTTATCGAGAGTGCCTGCGGAAAGCAGCTTCGAGCCCAGCGTTTTCGGATGCACCATGCGCGCGTGCAGCATTCCTGGCAGGCGCACATCCGTAACCCATGTTTCCTTTGCCGTTACTTTCGAAACAATCACGGAGTTCGGGAACGATTTGCCGACGATCGTGTACTCGCTCAGCGGCTTCAGCGGCGGATTCCCGTCAACTGTCAATCCGAACATGCTGTGCAGATCGCCCTTCACCGGTATTGTGAGATTTAGCTTCTGCCCCTTAACAAGTTCCCCAAACGACAAGCTCTTACCGCCACCGGATACAACACCATCTTTCACCACCAGCTGATCCTTCGCCACCGCCAGCCGCTGGGAAGCTAAATCAAGCAGCGCTTGATGCACATACGCCGCCGCCTTGCGCAGATTCGGCATCCCATGCATCAGCAAGTCGAAGGTGCCGCCGCCGTCCGGTGTGCGATCGGTGTCACCCGAAACCACCGTGGCGATGGCTCCAAACGGAACGCCCAGTTCTTCCGCCACTATCTGCCGGTAAGCTGTGAATATCGTGCCTTGGCCAAAATCCGATTTACCCGTGCGGATCAAAATCGTATCGTCCTCATGGATTTCGATCCACGATTCAGGTTGCGCCGGATTCAGATCGGCCACTGCGCCCGCAGTCTGCCGGCCTTCCGCTCCAGCCAATCCAAAGCCCGCCAGCAATGCTCCACCGGCTTTCACAAAGCCGCGGCGCGAGAGCGCTGCGCCAAATACATCACTTGATGTGGTGCTCATGCCTCACTCCTTTTCGCCATTGCGGTAGCCGCCCGCTGCACTGCCTGGATGATCCCCGTGTAACTCCCGCAGCGGCAAAGATGCGGCGAGGGGCCAGACGTAGTAAACGCCTCCTTTATTTCCGCAACACTCGGCGCAGCGGTCCGCTCCAGTAACTCCGTCGCTTTGATCATCATGCCGTTCTGGCAAAATCCGCACAGCGGCGTCTGCTCGGCAATCCACGCCTCCTGCAGCGGGTGAAGAGTTTTCGCCGCGTCCGCCTCGGAAAGCCCTTTCTGCTTGGCCCAGCGCGCCGGCAAACCTTCGAGCGTAGTGATCTCCTTGCCACCTACCGACCCCAACGTCGTAATACAGGAACGTACTTCCTTGCCGTTCAAAAGCACCGAACAAGCGCCGCACTGCGCCAGGCCGCAACCAAATTGCGGACCCGACAACGCAAGATCGTTGCGCAGCACATAAAGAAGCGGCGTATCAGCCGGCGCTTGCACTTCACGCTTTACTCCGTTAACGGCAATCGTGGTCATACAAATCTCCTTCGCGGCAAAAAATGCCCGGTTCCTCACAATCCCCTATTATCGTTCATTTTGAACTTCATTTTGTTAGCATCAAGTTGGCGCGCGGGGCGCATCCAGTCCGCGGAAAGGGCCGTGTCCACCCGTTATCATAATTTCGAAGGTACGAACCTTCTTTCAGCCTGATCGGTGCGGACTCCAGGCAAGCAGTGAAAGGAGATTCGTATGGAATCTAGACTACTCCCGCCTCGTCCCAACCTGCGGCAATACAGGAAACAGGCGAAAGACCTTCTGCACGCTTGCGTGTCCACCGATCCGGCTGCTCTTCATAGCTGGGCCGAACAATGGTTCGACGCAACCTCGGATCAATGGAAGGAAACAGAATCGCGCTTGCGAGGGATTCCCGCAATTCAGAACTTACCAGACTGCGTGCGCCGTGAAGAGATAGACCGCATCGAAAAACGCGTTCGTTCGAGTAAGCTCTCTGAACCTGATCCAAAGCTCGCCGACGCCCAGTTCTTCGTTGCCCGCGAACACGGATTCGAAAGCTGGCCCAAGTTCGCGCAGCAGATTCAGGCGCTGCATGGCGGCAATTCTCTCGCAGCGAAGTTCGAAGCGGCCGCCGACGCCATCACTTCCGGCGACATCGGAACATTGCGCCGCCTGCTGCGCGAACAGCCCGAACTGATTCACACTCGTTCCGAGCGGCTGCACAACTCCACTTTGCTTCACTATGTGTCCGCTAACGGCATCGAGGATTTTCGTCAGAAAACTCCCGCTAACATCGTCGAGATCGCCCGGCTGTTACTCGATGCCGGGGCGGAGATAAACGCTGAATCGAACGCCTATGGCGGCGGCTGTACCGCACTCGGTCTTGTCGCCACCAGCGGTCACCCTGAGCGCGCCGGCGTGCAGCAAGCTCTCATGCAGCTCCTGCTCGACCAAGGTGCGGTGATCGATAAGACCGCCATTGAGGACTGTCTGTCGAACGGCCGCGGCGAAGCTGCCCGCTTTCTCGCGTCCAGCGGTGCCCCGCTGAATCTCGCAACCGCCTCCGGCACTGGCAGACTCGATGTTGTAAGGGCATTCTTTGACGCAGACGGAAGTCTCAAGTCAACCGCTACCAAGGAGCAGTTGCAGCGCGGCTTTCTATGGGCCAGTATGTATGGTAGCCCAGAGGTGGTGCAATTTCTCTTGGACCGCGGCGCGGATCTTAGCCATCAAGCCAGCGTCGACGCCACCGCCTTGCACTGGGCTGCGGCCGGTGCGCACCTCGGAATCGTCCACTTACTGATTGAACGCGGCGCACCGCTGGAAGCGATCAACCGGTGGGGTGGAACCGTTCTGGAACAAGCCGGCTGGGCTTTCGCCAAT
>Ga0302320_10015672_pt1 | contig 15547 bp, 11 predicted proteins | sample Bog_T0_3_FD_202130 | JGI IMG/M metagenome (GOLD analysis project Ga0302320, IMG submission 202130) | Peat permafrost microbial communities from Stordalen Mire near Abisko, Sweden - Bog_T0_3 | ecosystem: Environmental > Terrestrial > Soil > Wetlands > Peat | place: Sweden: Abisko, Stordalen Mire... | reverse complement strand
CTCGTCCCCAAACGATGCCCGGAACTGCTGCACCGTCATCATTTTGCCGCGCTTGCTCGCCAGTCTTTTCGCCATGACGATATAGTATCGCTATTTGTTCGCCTGAGCAAGATTGATATTCATCTTCGTCAAATGGGCAACGAGTACATCTTTTATCTTCTGGACGACGCCATATCGCTTCTCTCCTAGGCTCAGCTCCGGCAGTTGATTGCACCCTACGCGAACCCAGATCAATTCATTGAGCACGAAGCGCCGCAGAAGGACTTGCTTGCCGAGGTTTGGGCCTTTCAGGAGGCCAGTCTGGCTGGCCAGTACTACGAGGAAACTCCGGTCGCTGCGAGGAACTGCCAGGAGAACTCCAGGGGAGCGCTCTGCTGGATCGTCGATTTTCGCCGGCTGCTCGGTCGCTGTGCCGCGGAGTCCCATTCAGCGAGCGCCGCCGATGTGTGTCGGGGTTTCGAGATTCTCTTCGGATTGCTCGACAGCCTGGACGACGGAACCGACGACGGGATCTTCTTTGCCGAAGAACGCGGATCGTGGGTGGTGGGTGTCGATTGGAAAAGAGTGCTACCGGAGTGGTTCCGGGTACTGGCGGCCACGGCGGCGCCGGCTGAATATGCCGGGCGCGTCGAAGCGATGATCCGCCGCCATTGCCACGGCGAACAAGCGGAGATGCTGATGCTGGCCCGCAGCGTCCAAATGTCCGTGCAGCAGAGTCCGGCGCGCGAGGGCTGATCGCCGGGGTGGATGGAACAATAGATCCTCTTGCGGGAGTCACATCATCCGCAAGTCCGTCACACCCAAGGCCGTTAGTATCGGACTTGCAACGATCCGGACTGCTGATCCGGCATCAACTTACTACTGGCAATCCGCATTGCGAATTCCGGGTATCGTGCATCGGCGATGTGCGAAGCGTGTGCCGGAAAAATCGAGCGCTGTTCGGCATCCACCATTTGCTCTAAGAGCGAGCTCTCGGCGGTTTTGGAAGATGACTGAGCGGTAAACCTTGCCGTTGATTGTTGCCGATTTAGTGATGCCGGAAAGGGGAAGCTTGGCACAATCCTGGCACGTTCTTGGCACAATTTTGGCACGAACGATTTCGATATCCGCCAACTCGTTGATTTTAAATATGTTTACTTATGGTGCCGGGAGGGGGGGTCGAACCCCCATGACCGCAAGGGCCGGCGGATTTTGAGTCCGCTGCGTCTGCCAGTTCCGCCATCCCGGCGCCTGATGCCTCAATCCGCATCGTTCTTCGTATTGTAGCGCGGCCCAATCGTTGCACAAAACTACACAGTCCCACATCCTCGCCGCACCGCTTCGCGCCCAACCAGCAGAAAGGCCTCAACGCTCAAGAACCAAACGTCGTCGGGAAATCCGGCAACAAACCCACCCCCTGCAAATCGAAGTTCTTGAACCCCAGCTTCAACGCTGGCGACTCCGGCTTCACGCGATAATCCCGATTCCCCGCATCCACAAACAGCGGATCGGCAAAGACCGAATCCTTGTCGCATCCCATTGCCTGCCACTGCTCCAGCGTCAGATGTGCCGTCTTTCCATCCCGCGGCGTGTACTCGGCACTGAACTGCCCCGCTTCCACAAAGATCAGGTTGCCATCCACCTCTTCCGCAAACGGCCCTTGCGCTCCCGGAGACCCCACCTTGTAAGCAGAACCCGCCTTGCCCGCCGCGTCCGGCCGCGGCACGATGATGTTCCGCGTGAACCGGTCGTGGTTGTGCTCATAGCTTCCCCAGAAATTCACCGGGTCCACCGGATGCACAAAGATATTGTTCTCCACCGTCCGGTAATCTCCAGGACTCAGCGTGATGCTCAGTCCCACGCATAGATTATCGTGGACGTGAAAGTGGCTCGACCCATCGTCCAGATCGATCCCCATCTGCCGCAACCAGTAATCTCCGTGCTGGGCTGGTTCTTCATGCAAATAGTTATACCGGAACTCGTTGATGTATCCGTCCTCTTCCGGGTTATAGAACACAAAGTCCTTGTCCCCCTCGTGAAATCCCGGCCCGTGCGACCACGGCCCGTGGTTCTGCTCGTAACACCAATATCTTCCCCGGCCCCACGAACTGATCGGCCCATGGTCCGATGTCTCCCTTACCGTGTCATGAATCTCGTTGTACTCGATCACATGACCGCCGCCCCAACCATCGTTGAAAGTCATCGCGGCTTGCGGCATGTTATAGATCAAGTTATGACTGATCGTGTTCCGCAGCGTAATCGAAGAGAAAACCCCCGCGATCTGCTTGCCGAAAACTCCGCAGTCATGGATCAGGTTATTCGAAATCAAATTCTCCGTCGGCACCGGATGACTCGTCCCCTGCGCCATCGCCTCGCTGCCCACCATGCAGATGGCGCTGTCGCCCGTCTCCGTAAACTCGTTCCCGTAAACCCGCACATGCCGGTTGTAGTTGTTCAGGAACAGCCCGTTGCCGCCCACCGCATCGAAGAAACATTTCTCCACGCCGCAATCTTCCGCGCCCTCCATCAACACAGCCCCGCCACGGTGAATCGTCCAGTCACCCCGCGAAGGCGCTTCATATTGTTTGAAAAAGGTGCTCGCCGTGTGCGCAATCCTGAATCCCTCCACATGAATATGCCGCACCGGTTCCTGCTGGCTCCCGCGAAACTCCACCACCTGCTCCAGCACCGGCGCTTCCACCTTCGCCTTGCGCAGATCCACGCCCGCCGCCGGCATGTAATATAAAACTCCCTTCTCCGCATCCAGATACCACTCGCCCGGAGAATCCAGCTCCTCAAAAACATTCTCGATATAGTACCGAGCCTTGTACGGAGCCTCCGCAGCCGCTTCATCCGCGTAAAACTTGCCGCTGCCCAGCCCCGTCGAGCATTTGCCCCACTCCAGCTCGTTGATCTGGAATCCGCCCCAACCCAGGTCCACGCGGTGTGCATCCCAATCCACACCCTTCACCTGCCACTGCAACGATCCCCAATACGCCACTGGAAAAATCTGCACCACCGCCAGCTCCGGCCGCGCCCAACGCTTCCTGGTAAACGTCGCCGGCTCAAAATGAAACTGCGTCGGCGGCCACGGCTCGGGAACCTGCGCCACATCGATATATCCATCGCCCCACACCAGCGGATTCTTCGCGTCGTAGTTCGGATACCGCGCCCTCGTCTGCCGCTTCCCATCCACAAACAGTTGCGTAAACGCCGGCTTCCCCTTCAGCTCCGGCAAGCTGCACATCATGATCCCATCCTTGTATGGGGTCCAGTCGCACTCAAGCCGCCGCCCGCCGCTCAGCGTCACCTGCTCGCCGGGATACGCCGCAAACCGCACCGGGCACTCCGCCGTCCCTGAGTCCCCCGCCTCAAACACCAGCGGCTTGCGCAGGGAATGCGTCCCCTCCCTCACCCATACCGTAATCCCGGTCTCTTTCTTCCTTTCGATCCCGCGCACCATCTCCTGCGCCCGCGCCAACGTTGCCAGCGGCTTTTCCTTTGTCCCTGGGTTCCCGTCGTCCCCCCCCTGCGCCACATAAAGCTCCACGCTCGATTGGGCGCGGTCGTGTCCCGTGGCATTGCCCTTCTTCTCATCCATCAATGCACCAAATGACCTCAGGCTGGCAGCCGGTCCAAGGGCCGCAAGATAAGACAGAACCGTGCGTCGTGTCGCGTACATGTTTTTCAGCTTCCTCGTCTTTCAGAATTGCCTGCCCGCGCTCAGCAATAGCGCGATCCCTGCTGCATAGAAGTTCTCGGAAACACCCGGTCTTTTTTGCGCCGAATCCGCAGGCCTTTCCTTAATCGGCCGGGATTCTAGCACATCCGCCAATCCCGCGGCTGTGTCGCTGCCGGCCCCACTCCAGCGCGCCCTGCCGCCCCTTGCACCGGGAATGCGGCATTTCTCCTGCGCCCCGCTTTCCACACCCATTCCTCAGCCTCCGAATGTGAATACCGTGCGACAATGAAGGCAATCGTGATGACCACAGCCTCCTCTGCAGTCGTTCCCGAGCCGGCGGCAATCACCCCGGAACTGCTCGCCGCGCATAGCATCACCGCGGACGAGTACGACCGCATTCTGAAAGCCCTCGGCCGCGTCCCATCCCTCACCGAATTAGGCATTTACAGCGTCATGTGGAGCGAGCACTGCTCTTACAAGTCCAGCCGCGTCCACCTCAAGCGCCTGCCCACCAAAAGCGACCGCGTCGTCCAGGGCCCCGGTGAGAACGCCGGCATCATCGACGTCGGCGACGGATGGGCCTGCGCCTTCAAAATCGAGTCCCACAACCATCCCAGCTACATCGAGCCCTACCAGGGCGCGGCCACCGGCGTCGGCGGCATCCTCCGCGACATCTTCACCATGGGCGCCCGTCCGCTCGCCGTCATGGACTCCCTCCGCTTCGGACCGATTTCCACCGAGCCAAACCAAAAGGTGGAACAGCGTGAGCTGCAGAAGAATCACTCCATCGTCGAAGGCGTAGTCAGCGGCATCGCCGGCTACGGCAACTGTTTCGGCGTCCCCAACCTCGGCGGCGAAACCAAGTTCGAGCCCTGTTACTCGGGCAACCCCCTGGTCAACGCCTTCGCCCTCGGCCTGGTCAAAATCGACGAAATCTTTTACGGAAAGGCAAGCGGCGCAGGCAACCCCGTCATCTACGTCGGCGCAAAAACCGGCCGCGACGGCATCCACGGCGCAACCATGGCCTCCGAGGAGTTCCACGAAGGCACTGAGGCCAAGCGTCCCAACGTCCAGGTCGGCGACCCTTTCATGGAGAAGCTCCTCCTCGAAGCCTGTCTTGAAGCCATGAAGACCGGCACCATCGTCGGCATCCAGGACATGGGGGCTGCCGGCCTCACCTGTTCCACCTGCGAAATGGGCGCGCGCGGCGGTGTCGGCCTCGACGTCGAACTCGACCTCGTCCCCCAGCGCGAAACCGGCATGACCGCCTACGAAATCATGCTCTCCGAGAGCCAGGAGCGCATGCTCCTCGTCGCCACCAAGGGCCGAGAGCACGAAGTTCTCAACGTTTTCGAAAAGTGGGGCCTAGACGGCGTCATCGTTGGCGAAGTCGTCAACCAGTCCCGCCTCCGCATCCGTCATCATGGCGTCCTCGTCGCCGACATCCCCAACCAGTCCCTCACCGACGATGCTCCCCTCTACCACCGCCCCGTCGGCGTCTGGAAGGCGCCGGTGGCGCTTGAACCTTCGGAAGAGATTCTCGGCAAGCTGGCGGAAGATCGCGACTTCACCGCCGACCTCGTCCAACTCCTCGCCAGCTCCAACGTCTGTTCCAAGCGCTGGGTCCACGAGCAGTACGACACCATGGTCCAGACCAACACAGTCCTCGGCCCCGGCGGCGAAGCCGGCCTCATGCGCATCAAGGGAACCGGCATCCCCGGCCACGAGCGCGGCTTGGCCATGGCCCTCGACGGCAACGGCCGCTGGGCCTATATGAATCCCAAGCTAGGCGCCATGCACGCCGCTGCTGAAGCTGCCCGCAAAGTTGCCTCCTGCGGCGCAACTCCCGTCGCCGCCACCAACTGCCTCAACTTCGGCAATCCCGAAAAGCCTGAAATCATGGCCCAGCTCTCCGCCGCCATTGATGGCATTGCCGAAGCCTGCACCGCCCTCGGCACCCCCATCACCGGCGGCAACGTGTCGCTTTACAACGAGACCCGCGGCGAAGGCATCTATCCCACCCCCGTCCTCGGCATCGTCGGCATCCTCGACGACGTCAGCAAAGCCGTCCCCGCCCACTTCCAGCAGGGCGGCGACGCCATCCTGCTCCTCTGGCCCATCCCCGCCGGCGAAGATCCCAACCCCGATCTCCACGTTCCCATCCATCCCGACCCCACGGACTCCACGTCCAGCATCGTCCCCGGCGTCTTCGGCGATGAAGCCGTGGTCGTCCCGGAAGGCGCGGAAGAAGCCGCAACCCTAGCCCCGGCCGAGCTCATCTTCTTCGGTTCCTCGGAATATGCCAAAGCCGTCCTCGGTGGAGTCTGGGGCCAGCCCCCGCCGCTCGATCTCGACGCCGAGGCAGACCTCCACACCCTCCTCGCCGTCCTCGCTGACCGCAATCTGCTCCACTCCGCCCGCGACATCTCCGACGGCGGCCTCGCCGTTGCCCTCGCGCAAGCAGCCTTCCCTCTCGCCGTCGGCGCAACCGTCGAGCAGGACCAGTCCCTCATGGCCTATCCCCTCTTCGGCCTCTTCGCTGAGCCGGCCTCCACCATGCTCGTCTCCACCAGCCCCAGCCAGATCGCCGACATTGAAGAGCTCGCCGACCAATACGGCTACTTCGCCGCCCGCATCGGCGCCACCGGCGGCGACCATCTCGAGATCAGCGTCTACCGCCAGCCCATGATCTCCGCCCCCCTCGAATCCCTCCGCCGCCCCTGGGCCAGCTCCCTTGAAGCCACCCTCCACAACGAGGCAACCGCATGACCCGGCGCCTCTACCAGGGGGCTGCAGGGTTCACCAACGCATCCTTCCCACAACCCCGCCATCCCTCCCCACAAATCTGTCATCCTGAGCGGAGTTTGGCGGCTCTTTCGCCAAACGCAGTCGAAGGACCTGCATTTCGAGCCCCTTCCTCACGCCTCTTTCAGGGAGTCGCCAACGTCGCCGACACCACAGGTCAACTGATCCCTGATCCCTGTTCCCTTTTCCCTGTCGCCGAAGGCGACACCCTCCACGAAGAATGCGGCGTAGTCGCCATCCACGGCCACCCCGACGCCGCCCGCCAGGCCTATCTCGGCCTCTACGCCCTCCAGCATCGCGGCCAGGAGTCAGCCGGCATCGCCACCGCCGACGGCGCGCACCTGGCCAACATCAAAGGCATGGGCCTCGTCTCCGAGATATTTACGGATGACGTCATCGCCAAGCTGCCCGGCCACATGGCCATCGGCCACACCCGCTACTCCACCACCGGCGACTCCGCCCTCCTCAACGCCCAGCCCATCCGCGTTGACTCCGTCAAGGGCCTCATCGCCATCGCCCACAACGGCAACCTCGTCAACCTCGGCAACTTGCGGGCGAGTCTCGAACGCGACGGCGCTTACTTCCAAACCACCAGCGACTCCGAGATCATCGTCCAGCTCATCGCCCACTCCCGCGCCGGCTCTCTCGTTGACGCCATCGCCGACTCGCTCCGCCAGGTCGAAGGCGCATTCTCCATCGTCATGATGACCCGCGACCGCGTCTTCGCCGCCCGCGACCCCCGCGGCTTCCGCCCCCTCTCCATGGGCCGCATCAAGAACTCCGAAGGCCCAGACACCATCGTCTTCGCCAGCGAGTCCTGCGCCTTCGATCTCCTCCGCGCCGAGTTCATCCGCGACGTCCTCCCCGGCGAACTCGTCATGGTCAGCGAAGACGGCGTCACCAGCCGCCAATATTCCACCGGCGTCCCTCAATCCAGTTGCATCTTTGAGCATGTCTACTTCGCCCGCCCTGACTCGCGCATCTTCGGCCGCTGGGTCCAGGAGAGCCGCGACCAGATGGGCCGCCAGCTCGCCCGCGAGTCCGCCGTCCCCGCCGATGTCGTCGTCCCCGTGCCCGATTCCGGAGTCACCGCCGCCCTCGGCTACGCGGAACAAGCCGGCATCCCCTTCCGCCTCGGCCTCATCCGCAACCACTACGTCGGCCGCACGTTTATTGAACCGGAGCAGCGCGTCCGCGACTTCGGCGTCCGCCTCAAGCTCAACCCCGTCCGCAATCTGCTTGAAGGCAAGCGCGTCATCCTCATCGACGACTCCATCATCCGCGGGACCACAAGTAGAAAGATCGTTCGCATGGTACGCGGCGCAGGCGCCAAAGAAGTCCATCTCCGCATCAGTTGTCCGCCCACCGTCTCCCCTTGCTTCTACGGCGTCGACACTCCCAGCAAGCGTGACTTAATCGCCGCCAACAAATCCATCGAAGAGATCCGCCAATTCATCGAAGCCGACTCGCTGGCCTACCTGAGTCTCGAAGGCCTGCTCAAAGCCTGCGATGGCGGCGAGCACAATGGCTATTGCACCGCCTGCTATACCGGCAACTACCCCACCGAATGGGTTGACGTAGAAGACATCCTCCCCGCCGCCGCGATTCTATAAGCGCGTCCTATTTGACTCCTGTGCGGCATTGCCGCATATTTATCCCTGAGCATTCCCATGCTGACGATCGTTGAAACCAGCGCCTTCGCCCGCAGGGCGGAGAAGCTCCTTTCAGTCGAGGAGCACGAAGAGCTGGTTTTCAACCTGGCGCTTCATCCGGAATCGGGGGACGAAATTCCGGGCACTGGCGGAGTCCGCAAGGTCAGATTCGCGGCGAAGGGCAAGGGTAAATCTGGCGGTGTTCGGGTGATTTACTACTTCTACGATGAAGAGAATCCCTTCCATGCACTCTTTCTCTACGGCAAGAACGAGCAGGTGGATCTCACGCCGGAGCAAAAGAAAGCAGTCACAGGTTTTGCGGAAACAGTCAAGGCAGCAGCCAGGGTGCGGAGGATCAAACAATGAAAAGGAAAAATGTTGCGGCGGAATTCGTCGAGGCCATGCGCGAAGCTGCCGAAATCGCCGAGGGCAAGGCTGAGCCGGCAGCGGTACATCAATTCCCGCTCCCGCTCGACGTCGATGTACGCGCCGTGCGGGCTGCCACAGGCCTGAGCCGCGCCGAGTTCGCCCGCCGCTTTGCACTCGACCCGCGAGCCTTGCAGGACTGGGAACAGGGCCGTCGCCGTCCCGACCGCGCCGCACGGGCATATCTGACCGTGATTGCCCGCCACCCGGAGGCGGTAATAGAGGCTCTGGCAAGTTGACGCTTCACATTGCTTGCACAACGGGCGGAGAAACACGCCCCCTCACCCAACCCAAACTCCGCACCATCTGAATCGTCACCGCCAAATACCAAACCCCAATCACCGGCCCCGGATCGAACAGCCCCGCATTCGCCGGCGGCGACGGAAACGGAATGAAGTTCAAAACCATCAACCCCGCCCCAATCATCACCCCGGTGATCGCAAACCAGCGCCCAAACCGCGGATGCTTCCACATGGCAACCGCAAAGAACACCGTCCCCAGCCCGATATACGCGTCAAACGCCTTGTCCAGCCCCAGCCAGATCCCCACCATCGTATGAAAGACCGCTCTGTCCTTCACCAGCTCGCCCACGGCAATTTGCACCAGCGCCATCGCCTCAAACAGCGCCCCCGTCAGTGCATTCATCAGCAACCCCAGCGCGCTTGAAACCGTCGGCCCCTCCGCATCCAGCAGCGCCTTCACGCCAAAGCAAGCCACCGCCAGTGCCGGCCCAAAGCAGGCAGCAATCGCCGCGCTCGCCCGCACCGGCAGCGGCACAAACACCATCAGCGGATAAGCCGCGCACGCCACGAACCCCGCCACAATTCCCAGCCGCACCGCGTTCACCCGCGAAGCACCAGGCGATTCACTCAACTCCGCCATAAATCCTCCCCAATCGCAGCAAGGCTCGCCAGGCTCATCGCCCTGCCCGCTCACCCATCCTGTGAGATTTCAAGTTGCGCCCATTCTGCTCCCGCCCAACCACCGCGTCAACTCTCTCGTCCCTATTCCCTGGTCCCAACGTCCTGTTCCCTATCCCCTCGCGCATCGTCCCCGTTTTCCACTCCCCTCCGCCAATCTTCACAGCCATCGTGCGCCGCCTTTCGGCCTAGACTTGACTCCTATGGCCGCGATCCCCGATCTCACCCTCGACGCTGGACTGCCGGCCAATGTCGAAGCCGAAAAGACCATCCTCGGCGCTATCCTGCTCGACAACGCCGCCCATGCCGAGGCGGCGGAAAAGCTCGCGCCCGACGACTTCTCCCTCGACTCCCATCGCCGCATCTTCCAGCGAATGAGCGAGTTGATGGACGCCCAGCGCACCGTCGATATCGTCACCCTCTCCAACGAACTGGCCCGCTTCAAGGAAGTTGAGGCCGTGGGCGGCGTCGCCTATCTTGCCTCCCTCACCGAGGGCCTGCCCCGCCGCCCGGTCATTCAAGACTACATCCGCATCGTCAAAGACAAGAGCATGTTGCGCCGCCTCATGCTCATCTGCTCGGCCGCCATCGCCCAGGCCGCCGACCAGAGCGACGAGGCGATTGCCGTCCTCAGCGAGGCCGAGGCCAGGCTGCTGGAAGTCACAGAAAAAGGCCTGACCCAGGGCTTCCAGTCCCTCGACCAGATCGTCCAGCACTCCTTCGGTTCCATCGACAACCTCTACAAAGAGCGCCACGACGTCACCGGCCTCGCCACGGGCTTTACAGAGCTCGACCGCATGACCAGCGGCCTGCAAAAAGGCGAGCTCATCATCATCGCCGCCCGTCCCTCCATGGGCAAAACCGCCCTGGCCATCAATATTGCCCAGCACGCGGCGGTCAACGACCAGGCCACGGTAGCCGTCTTCAGCCTCGAAATGAGCAAGGAGTCGCTCCTGCGCCGCATGCTGGCCTCGCAGGCCTGGGTCGACCAACGCAAGCTTCAGACCGGCTTCATCGGCCGCGAAGACCAGGTCAAGCTTGAGCGCGCCCTTGAGCAGCTCATCGAGACCCGCATGTTCATTGACGATTCCGCTGGCATCTCTCTGGCTGAAATGCGCGCCAAGTCCCGCCGCCTGCGCCAGACCGCCGGCGGCCTCGACCTGATCGTGGTGGATTACCTGCAACTGATGTCGGCCACCGTGCCTAGTGGCAGCAAGAAGAATTACGAGAACCGCACCCAGGAGGTCTCCGCCATCTCCCGCGGCCTCAAAGCCCTGGCCAAGGAGCTTCACGTTCCCGTCGTCGCCCTCTCGCAGCTCTCCCGCGCCAGCGAGCGCCGCGGCGACGACAAGCGCCCCATGCTCAGCGATCTCCGCGAGTCCGGCTCCATTGAGCAGGACGCCGACGTGGTCGCCTTCATCCACCGCGACGCCTACTACAACCGCAGCGAAGAAGTTACCGAGGCCGACAAGGCCAAGTCGGAAATCATCCTCGCCAAACAGCGCAACGGCCCCACCGGCACGGTGAACCTGCACTTCATCTCCCAGTTCACCCGCTTCGAAAACCCCGACGCCGTGCACGATGTGTAGAGCACGCCGCGTCGATCCGCTACGGGCACTCCTCCACCGTCTGACCGGAATTGCCGCGTGCACCGCCGTCGTCCTGAGACGTTCTCTCGCCTCCGACGACGATGGGCCTGCGCAGAAACTCTTCCTGCGCTCCATCCTGTCTCTCCTCCCGCACGGATTGACGAGTGCTCGCTTGCGAGTTATATACTGGCCGCAACAGCCGTTAACTTGCGGCGACTCTTCCCCAGCCATCCGCGGCCGGCTGCCAGGGGGAAGATATGCTCACATACGTGAAAGCTTCGTCTCTGCCATTCCTGCTTCTAGGCGGACTGATTCTGACTGCAACCACATCAGCAGCGGGCGAAGGCTCGTCATCTCAGTCCTCGAAGACCGCCAGTCAGCAAAAGGCCCAAGTCGTTGAGAGCTACGGCAAGCTCCCCCTGAGCTTCGAGCCCAACCAAGGCCAGGCCGATCCCAGCGTGAAGTTCCTCTCCCGCGGCAGCGGCTACTCCCTCTTCCTCACCGACTCCGGCGCGATCCTGGCGCTGACCAGCGGCCATGCCCCTAGCCGCCCCGTGAACCGGTCGCCGCGTCAAGGCAAGGCATTGGGTGCCCCAGGTCTCGCTTTCTTGACCCGGGATGCCACAACCGCGCATTATGCGATCGCCAAGAAAGACGTTATCCGCATGGAACTGGCCGGCTCAAACAAGAGCCCCCATGTCGCCGGCGCAGACCAACTCCCCGGCACTGCAAACTACTTCATCGGCAACGACCCGGCCAAGTGGCACACCAGCGTGCCTACCTACTCAAGGGTCCGCTACAGCCAGGTCTATCCAGGCATCGATCTCGTCTACTACGGCAACCAGCGCCAGCTCGAATACGATTTCGTCCTTGCTCCCGGCGCTGACCCGAGCGCGATCCGCCTGCGCTTTGCCGGCGCGAAGGCGCTGCGGCTGGGAGCGGATGGCGATTGGGTGGTAAATGCCGCCGACGGAACACTGGCATTCCACAAACCATTGGTCTATCAGATGGCGGATGGGCAACGAAGAGCGGTCGAGGGCAGCTTTGTCCTACTGGCCAGAGATGCGGTCGGCTTCCAATTGGGGAGCTATGACCGAGGGAAGCCGCTGGTGATTGACCCTGTCCTGGTCTATTCGACGTATCTGGGGGGCAGGTCTACCAATCTCCCAACCGCGATTGCCGTGGATGGGGCGGGAAATGTGTATTTGGCAGGGAAGACCGGTTCCTGGGACTTTCCAGTGACTCCAGGCGCATTCCAGAAGACGAACAAAGCCTTTTCAAATAACTGCTACACTGCATTCGTCACAAAGCTTAATCCAACGGGCACAGCGCTGGTCTACTCCACCTTTCTGGGAGGGGACTGCGACGACTCCGCAAACGGGCTCGCTGTGGACGGATCCGGCAACGCCTTCATCACAGGGACAACTTCCTCCACCGATTTTCCGGTGACTCAAGGGGCCTTTCAGACGACGAACCGGGGATACACGAAGGCGTTTGTTACAAAGCTAAACCCGGCTGGCAGTGCGCTGGTCTACTCTACTTACCTGGGCGGGAGCGGCGGTACATACGCCGGCGATTCCGGGTATGCGTTGGCTCTAGACAGCTCCGGCGACGCGTATATAGCGGGAGCCAGCTACTCCGCTGACTTTCCAGTGACACCGGGCGCATTCCAGACGAAAAACAAAGCTGTCGCAAGCGGCGGTCCCAATGCATTTCTCACCAAACTGAACCCGACAGGTAGCCGACTGGTCTACTCTACCTATCTGGGTGGGAGCAACAAAGACTCGGCGACAGGGATCGCCGTGGGCGGCTCTGGCAATGCGTACATAACGGGGTGGACCAGCTCAAGTGACTTTCCAGTGACCCAGGGGGCATTCCAGACATCGAATCATGCGCCGGGGGCGTGGTATGGAAACGCATTCGTTGCCAAACTGAATCCAGCTGGCACGGCGCTGGTCTACTCCACTTACCTCGGCGGTGACGGCCACAACAGCGTCGGCTACGGCGACTTCGGAGACGGTGCTAACGCGTTGGCTTTGGACGCCTCCGGCGACGCGTATATCGCGGGGTTCGCGGAATCCGCCGACTTTCCTATCACGGACAACGCATTTCAGACAATGAACCACGCCGTCTTTGGGGCCGACGCATTTGTGGCGAAACTAAATCCAGCCGGCAGCGCGCTGGCCTTCTCCACCTTTCTAGGCGGGAGCGGTGTCTCTTCTCCAGACGGGACGTATGCTCTGTACGCTGGCGATGCGGCTTACGGGCTGGCGTTGGACAAATCTGGCAATGCAATCATAACGGGATCTGCTCTCTCCACTGACTTCCCAGTGACGCCGGGGGCCTACCAGACATTGAACAACGCAGCGGAAAACCTAGGAGTCAACGCATTCGTAACCAAGCTGAACTCAACGGGTAGTGCTCTGATCTATTCCACTTATCTGGGAGGGAGCGACATCCCCAACAGCTCAGGGGAAGATGAGTATTTCGGAGACGGAGGATATGGGCTGGCTGTGGACGTCTCGGGCAAAGTGTACGTGACTGGGATTGCATATTCTACTGACTTTCCAGTGACCAATGGTGCGTTCCAGACAAGGATTAATGGGGGAGAAAACGCATTTATTTCGAAGCTGGACGTGCGTGCGACCACGACAACGCGATTGAATACGAGCGCGAATCCGGCGGTGGCAGGGGCCACCGTGACGTTCACGGCGGAAGTAACCCCGACGACGAACGCGGGAACGCCGACCGGAAACGCCGTTTTCAGCGTCGATGGCAAATCCGTTGCGACCGTCAGCTTGAACAGTGCTGCCAAAGCGAGCTATTCCACCTCTAGCCTGGCCATCGGCAGACATGTTGTCAATGCCAGCTATGGCGGTAACTCTACCTTTGCGCCCAGCAGCGCCAGCCTCACCGAGACCATCACCCAACCGCAAGCCGCCCCGCCTGCCTTTTCCCCCGCGGTCGGAACCTATGACATGCCGGTATCGGTAACTCTCAGCGACGCAACCACCGGCGCGACCATCTACTACACCACCAACAAAACGATACCCACAACATCCTCCACCAGGTATAAGCCCGGGAACCCGATCAAGGTAACCCAGACCACCACCATCAAGGCCATCGCCGCCGCCACCGGCCACACCAACAGCATCGTCGCTTCAGGCGCATACCACATCACGCCTTCAGTCACCACCAAAGCCGCCACAGGCATCACCGCTTCCGGCGCGGTGCTGCATGGAACCGTCACCGCCAACAACGCCACAACTCAATACTGGTTCGGCTACGGAACCATCAGCACCGACCTGACCCACCCAACAGCCAAAACCAGCGCGCTGACCGGAACAGCCGCAACCCCAGTCACCGCAACCCTCATTGGCCTCAAGTCGAACACCACCTATTACTTCAGGGCCGTCGCCTCCAACGTCTCGGGAACGTCCGTCGGAGACGTCTTGAGCTTCAAAACGAGATAGCACGGGGACCGGCTAGCCCCTCGCGAACGCAACCTCACAGTTCATTGATAATCAGCGCCACCCGCCCCGCAATCAAATCCGCCGGCGACTCCCCCGGGCTCACCTCGATCAGGTCCACTGGAAACGCAATATTGTGTGGCCGCAGCACCAGCCGATTGGCCAGAAAATCGACGTACCTAAGCGTCAAGTGCGCCCCATGCCGCACCGCATACAGATTCGCCCGGTTGGGCCGGTAGGGCATCAGCGAGTTGTAATGGCGATCGACCAGCGCAATCGCCTCCGGCAACACCAGCGGCTCCATCGGCAAGGCATCCGCGGCGGGGATGCGCACGGCCACAAACCGCTGCCATGCCCGGCGGGCGCTCGATGCGCGGGACCGTGTCGATTGAAGCACCCCCGCCGGCATATGCAACATGGCCTGTACCGCGGCGGGCCGGATGTACGGCTCAAAGAGCGCCACAGCATGTGAGACAAGGGGTACTGTGCTCCCTTCCTCGTCCGGTGGCAGATCCGACCGCTGGTAGGTGGCCGGCTGCAGGTCGCCCGCTGCCATGTGCTGAGCAGCGAGAATGCGGTCCATTGCCTCAAGTGACAATAGGCGCCGGTTGTGCAGAAAATTGGACAGATGACTCTGGCCATAGCCGGTCTGCCGGGCCAGCAACGAGACGCTGAGCGTTCCCCGCTGTATCCTGCGCAGCAGTTCCAGGCGGAGTCGTTCGTGCATCTGGGTAAAGTTCATCTGTGGAGAATCCGCCACCAGCAATGACTACGCATACCCTGTCATTTCCTACAGAAAACCTATCAGGGGAGATTGGCCTACATTTTCGACGCTCTCGCCGGGAATGAAAAGCACCGAAGCGGAAAAGTCGTTGGGCAGATTGACGCAAAGGATAAAGATTTCTAAATTGGCCTTACTTAATCTCGAAGATGAATATCAATCTTGCTCAGGCGAACAAATAGCGATACTATATCGTCATGGCGAAAAGACTGGCGAGCAAGCGCGGCAAAATGATGACGGTGC
>Ga0302320_10015671_pt1 | contig 15547 bp, 12 predicted proteins | sample Bog_T0_3_FD_202130 | JGI IMG/M metagenome (GOLD analysis project Ga0302320, IMG submission 202130) | Peat permafrost microbial communities from Stordalen Mire near Abisko, Sweden - Bog_T0_3 | ecosystem: Environmental > Terrestrial > Soil > Wetlands > Peat | place: Sweden: Abisko, Stordalen Mire... | reverse complement strand
ATGGCACCGGCCACAATTCCCATGAGCGCGAGTACCAGAGCGCTTTCCAGCAGAGAAGCTTTTCCCCTTGCCATAATCTGTCCCCTTTGATCCGACTCAATCGTTTCTGCCTTTCAAGTGTATGTGAGCAATTCCGGCAAAGCGAATTGTGTGATGAGGCCGGAATCCGGTACAATAACTGTTTCCGGTCAGTTGTTTTCGGTTAAGGCCCCTGAAAGGATCTACAGCAGTCATGGCACAACAGTGTGATATCTGCGGCAAGAAGCCGCAATTTGGAAACCGCATCAGCCACGCCCACAACGTCACCAAGCGGCGCTGGAACGTGAACCTTCGTCCCGTGCACGCCCGCGTTGGCGCAGCCACCAAGCGCATGCGCGTGTGCACCTCCTGCATTCGCAGCGGCAAAGTCACCAAGGCGTAATCGCGGATAACCACTAAGGACACTAAGCTTCACCAAGGAAAACCCTGCCGGACTTCCTTGGTGGGACTTCGTGTCCTTTGTGGTTGATCGATTCTACTGCACAGCCAGCAACTGCACATCGAAGATCAAAGTTGCATTCGGCGGGATCGGGCCGCCCGGCGTTCCGTCGGCACCATAGCCGAGGGCGGGCGGAATGCGCAACTGGCGCTTGCCGCCAACTTTCATTCCCGCGACTCCCTCTTCCCATCCTTTAATGACCTCGCCGTTGCCGATGGTAAAGTCGAAGGGCTTTCCGGCATCGACGGAGCTGTCGAACTTTTTGCCGGTAGTCAGCCATCCGGTGTAGTGGACGCGGACATGGCTGCCCTCTTTGGCCAATTGGCCATTGCCGACGCGGATGTCCCAATAGATCAGGCCGGAATCCGTCTTCACTCCTTCGCCGGTGACTTTGGTGGGCGAGTCGGTGTTGGGAGTTGCAGGCTTTTTAGCGGCACTCTGGGCGAGGACAAAGACTGCGCCGAGCGCAAGGATGATTGCTGCTGCGATTATGTATTTTGTCATTCGTTCTCCTGCACAGAGATATTTTAACCACAAAGGGCACGAAGGTACACGAATCTGGATCGGTCCCTCAAGCCAGCGCGATCACATCGATTTCCACGAGCACATCTTTTGGAAGCCGAGCGACTTCAACGGTCGAGCGGGCCGGGGGCGCTGAAGTGAAATATTTCCCGTAAACCTGATTCATGGCGGCGAAATCATTCATGTTTTTCAGAAATACGGTAGAGCGGACGACATTACCTAAGCCGCTCCCAGCAGCTTCGAGAATTTCCGATACATTGCGCAGGACACGATCAGTCTGCGCAGCCACGTCACCAGGAATCACATTTTGGGTGGCTGGGTCGATGGCGATTTGCCCGGAGGTGAATACGAATCCATTCGCTTTGATGGCTTGCGAATACGGACCGATAGCTTGAGGAGCGTCTTTGGTGGAAACGAGTTCGCGCATAGGGGCAGTGTCCAGTGATCAGTAGCCAGTGGCTAGCAAGCGCCACAGCACTCTGTCATTAACTCAGATTCGCAGGGAAAAGGTCAATCGAGCCACGCAGCGGTTAGTCTAGCCACTGACCCCTGACCACTGGCCACTGCTCCTAGATTTTCTGCAGGCGCTGGACTTCATGTACGCCGGGGATTTTCCGCAGACCAGCCATGATGTTCTCCAAATGCTTAAGGTCGGAAATGTCGAGGACGATCTCGACGCTGGCCTGGCTGTTTTCGGTGCGGGCTCCGATGTTGCGGATGTTGCTCTGCGCGTCGCCGATTACGCTGGTGATGCTTTTCAGCATTCCGAAGCGGTCGTCGCAGTAGACCGTAAGCTTGACGGGGTAAGCGGTGGGGGTGTTTTCGTCGCGGCCCCATTCGACGTCGATGCGGCGCTCGGGTTCGAACATGAGGTTGGTCACGTTAGGACAATTCACCGAATGCACCGCGACTCCCTTGCCGCGAGTGATGTAGCCGACGATGCTTTCGCCGCGAATGGGATTGCAGCAGCGGGCGCGGTAGACCAGCATATCGCCCTGGCCCTTCACCATGATGGCGTTGTGGTCTCCAAAGACGCGGCGGACAACACTGGCGATGGCTCCGGGCTTATTGGAGAGGCCTTCGGACTCGATGTCACCCGCAATCGAGTGAGTCGCGCCGGCGGGGAGCAGGCGCGCCAGCACCTGACGCGCGGAATATTTTCCGTAGCCGATGCCGGACATCAAGTCGTCGACCTTGCCCAGTCCATAACCGCCGGCAACTTTCAGCAGGTCTTCGTCTTTAATTTCTTTGAACGCGATGCGATACTTGCGGGCTTCTTTTTCGATCAGCTTGTGGCCAATTTCAATCGAGCGCTCGCGCTGGTGGACGTTCAGCCAGTGCTTGATTTTGTTTCGCGAACGCGAGGACTTGACCAGTCCGAGCCAGTCGCGGCTGGGCTTGTGCCCGGCCTGGGTGAGGATTTCGACGATGTCGCCGGAATGAAGCTTGTGGCGCAACGGGACCATGCGTCCGTTCACTTTGGCGCCGACGCAGGTGTGCCCGACTTCGGTGTGAATGGTGTAGGCGAAGTCGATCGGGGTGGCGTCGCGCGGGAGGACAACGACTTTGCCTTTCGGCGTGAAGGTGTAAACCTCTTCGGGATAGAGATCGACCTTCAGCGCGGATAAGAATTCGTTAGGATCGCTAACGTCGCGCTGCCACTCGACCACTTGCCGAAGCCATGCCAGGCGCTGCTCGTCCTGCGCCGAGACGGGGCCGTCTTTATATTTCCAGTGGGCCGCGATGCCTTCCTCGGCCATCTTGTGCATCTCTTCGGTGCGAATCTGAATTTCGAAGGGCGTGCCGTCTTCGGTGATCACCGAGGTGTGCAGCGACTGGTAAAAATTCGGTCGCGGCATGGCGATGAAATCTTTGATGCGTCCGGGCACCGGCCGCCAGATGTTGTGGATGATGCCGAGAACGGCGTAGCAATCCTGCAGCGAGCGCGTGATGATGCGCATGGCGAACAGATCGTAGACCTGGTCAACCGAAATACGCTGGCGCTGCAATTTTTTGTGAATGCTGAACAGGCGCTTGATGCGGCTTTCCACCTTGGCTTGGATTCCCGCTTCTTTCAGCTTGTCGTTGATGATCCCTTGCATCTTCGCCAGAAAAGCTTCGCCCTGCTTGCGGCGGGCGTTGACGGCTTTTTCTACCTGTTCGTAACCAGAAGGATCAAGGAATAGAAAGCCGAGGTCTTCGAGTTCGCCGCGAATTTTTCCCATGCCGAGGCGGTGCGCGATGGGCGCGTAGATTTCTAATGTTTCTTCGGCGATTTTGCGCTGACGGTCGGGTTGAAGATGCTCGAGCGTGCGCATGTTGTGCAGGCGGTCGGCGAGTTTGATGAGCACCACGCGGATGTCATCGACCATGGCCAGCATCATCTTGCGCAGGTTTTCCGCTTGCGCTTCTTCGCGGGTGGCGAAATCAATTTTGCTGATCTTGGTGACGCCTTCGACGATGTGGGCGACCTGCTCGCCGAATTCCTTCTGGATGTCGCCGATCGTGACCGAGGTATCTTCGACGGAGTCGTGCAGCAGCCCGGCGGCGATGGCAACCGGATCCATTTTCATTTCGGCCAACACCAGCGCCACTTCCAGCGGATGCACGAGGTACGGCTCACCCGAGGCCCGGGTTTGGCCTTCATGATTCTTCAAGGAATAGTCGTAGGCTTTTTTGACGATGGACAGATCGTCCTGAGGACGGTTTTCCTGAATCCGCTTCATCAGCTCGCGGAATTTCGTGAGCGTAAGAGCGGTGGTTGCGATCTGTTGGCGCAAGCTCGCCATGAAGGATTATAGCGTGCTAGATGCCAGGGAATTCGTTCTGTTCGTCAACATCCTCTGGTCGCCACGCTTGAAGATGGCTTCCTCGTGGCACGATTCGCTGTTGTCCAACACTACCACATGTGCTTATGTGGCTTTGTCGCCAGACGGCAAACGCATGGCGCTGGTTCTTGAGGGCAGCTCTTTCGATGTTTGGGTGTATGACCTGGAGCGCGGCACCTTCACCCGGGCCAGCTTTGGGGGAGACGATTACCGGCCTGCCTTTTCTCCGGATGGCAGATTGCTAGCCTACGACTCCTCGAAATCGGGCGCGCAGCAGGTCTTTCTGAAGCATGGAATCGCGCAGGGTGAGGATACTGCGCTAACGGAGGGTCCTGAAGATAAAGCTCTGCAAGGGTGGACGGCGGATGCCCGGGAAGTCATCTTCGCCAGGCACAATAAAGACACGGGTTGGGATTTATATGCCGCCGCCGTCGTCGGAGATCACAAACCCCGCCCGCTGGTGGTTGCCCCCTTCAATCAAACTCAAGCTGCCGTATCTCCCGACGGAAAATGGCTCGCCTATGTGTCGGACGAATCGGGACAGCCGGAAGTATTCGTGCAAGGCATGAAGGATCCCGGAATGCGGGCACAGATATCGTCGGAGGGTGGATCGGCTCCGCGGTGGTCTCGCTCCAGCAACGAGTTGCTTTTTCTATCGAAGAATCGCGTGATGTCGGTGAAAGTCGGGACGGGAAGCGGTCTCGCTCCCGGCAAACCGGTGGCGCTGTTCGAGGACAAGAAAGAGTGGAGCGGCTACGACATTGCGCCAGATGGACCACTGGTAGTGACGCGCGAGGCCGACAGCAACGGCTCAGGAAGCCAGATCAATGTGGTCACAGGATGGTTCGAACGGTTGAAACAGGAGCAGCGGAAGTAGAAGGGTTCAAACGGGCATTGGCCTTTCCATACGCCAAGACTTCTACTCCCAAGGAAGCGGTGAGTCCTGCCTCCGGTTTTGTCTGGGTGTTGATATGGAGTCAGTCTGCGGATCGAATTCGGGAAGCACGCTACCGATGGACTTGCGATTCACATCGATAGCGTTGGGGAATTATAGCGGCGGAGGCAACTCATCGCGGAGTAGCGGGTTTGGGTCTGAATGTATGTTGAGGGAGGGTTGCTCGCTGTTCTGTGGGAAACCATGGAAAAATTAGGTAACCTCCTTTCCGTTTCTTGAATCAAAAAGCCAGTACCTTTGTATCCGGCCTCTTTTCCCATTTAGAGCATCCTTTTATGAGCGCAAAATCCAATCTTGATCGCGAATCCTTCCAGCGTCTTTTGGAGAGTGCGTTCGTCATACAGCAGAGTCGGATTGACCCTCGCTTCCTCTCCTCGATGCTGGAGGTCGAACGTCTGATTACGAAAGGCGACCTGGATGTCGATGGGACCATGAATCTGGTGGCGGATTCCGCCCGCGATGTGGCGGGGGCAAATGGAGTACTTATCGGGTTATTGCAGGGAGATCAGCTTACCTACAAGGCGGGAAGTGGCTCGTCCACCGGTTGCGTGGGAAGCCAGGTTCGGACGTCACTGACGGTGGCGAAGACGAAAGCCAGCCGCGAGATTCTGCGAGTTGAAAACGCCAGTACGGACAAACGAGTTCAGGGTGATATTTGCCGGCAGTTCGGGGCGGAAGCGCTTTTGATGCTGCCGATGTATGTCCCGCCTATTGGCAGGGATCGAAATCTGGCGGGAGTGGTATTGGTCTTATTCAACGAAGCGCACAGCTTTCAGGAAAGCGAGATGCGAACCTATCGATTGATGGCTGGATTGGTTGAGACCGCTCTGTCTCCAGCGCATGAGACGGAACCAAGCCTGGCGAAAAGCTTACGGGCTGTGCCAAAGGCCGTTGCGGAGGTCATTCCTGAAGTGAAAGAAGTTGCGAGGAGGGAGAACCGGATTTTCCTGCGCTGGGGTAAGGATGCCATTTACCGCAGGAACGCTTTGATTCGGCTAAGAGCAGGGCGAGCGCTGAGCCGGACACGTGAGCTGAAGAAAATCGCAGTGCAGCGAGCAGCAGAAAGTATCTCAACGAAGCCTCTTCCCAGCCTGGCTTTGGCTGCAATAGTCGTGGGGTTGGGGCTGACTCTTTGGATGACCCACGGAAGTCGAGGTGCAACTTCACCATCGTCTTCGAGGGCTGCGCAAGGGTCGTCTGTTGGTAGCTTCGATCGTGGAAGCGTAATACCTGTCGAAGGGGAGGCAGGAGGTCAGAACCCGGCGGGTTCGGGCAGCGACGGTAGGGTTAGGACGGCGTCGGTCCGGCGAACGTGGGTGGCGGGGAACGAAATCGTTTACATCGGAGACGATGTCACGGTGCACCATTTCAACTACAAATCATCCGCGCGGCAAGGATCGGCGAATCGGGTGGCTCACATAGGAAATGATGTAACGATCAGTTATTTCGCGCCTTGAAGCGGGTGCCCGCCGCGTCTCCCCTTCCCGACAGGGGAACGCGAACCACGTCGGTTGCAACCGCATGCATCTATCCTATTGCCGTTCGAGCGGTGAGGGAGTTGCTGTGCGGCATAGGCTCGGTCCCCTACATCCCTGAACTGATCTTCGGAATAAAAACACCTTATCACCGTCTAATCTATGGGTTAAATGTAATGTGCGGTAAATAACATAGCTTCCTACCGGAGGCAAACACGCATCAGAATTGACGTGACTTTCACTGCTCATCACCCGCCATCGGCAAGAATACTGGTTGTGGACGACAACGCCACGGTCCGCCGCACTTTGCGAGCTTTGTTGGAAGCGCAGGATGACTGGCGGGTCTGCGATGAAGCGGCTGACGGGCAGGAGGCGGTGGCGAAGTTTGATAAGGAGAAGTTCAATGTCATCGTGCTCGACTTCCAAATGCCCAATATGAACGGTCTGGATGCGGCAAAGGAAATCACCGCGCAATCGCCCAACACCCCGATTCTGATGGTCACCCTGCACAGCTCGCCGCAGCTTGCCTCCGAAGCCCGTAAGGCGGGAATTCGGGGGCTCTGCCCGAAGTCCGATATTGATTGCGTGGTGGAAGGCGTAACCACGGTTCTGAGCAACAAGTCCTATTTCAAGAACTGAAAATCGGGCTTGCTCGCTTTCTTCGACCGTTTCTGCGCTTTCGTTGGCTTCGAAGTCTTCAAATCCATTGAGAATTTGTTGGCGCGCCCGGTGAACTGGTAAATTGAAAATTGGCACTCCATGAATTCCAAAATCCTCCTCTCGGGTTCGTCGGGGCTGATTGGCCAGGCCCTTCTGCCTTCTCTCAAAAGCGGCGGTTGGTCGGTGGTGCGACTGGTACGCGGGCCAGCCTCGGGCGAGGATGAACTCTCTTGGGATCCCGCGCAGCCAATTTCGCCGCAAGCCGTCTCTGGATTTGACGCAGTGATTCACCTGGCGGGCGAAAGCATTTTCGGGCGGTGGACCGAAGACAAGAAGCGAAAAATTCTGGACAGCCGCGTTGCCGGGACGTTAAATCTGGCCACGGCTCTGGCGCAAGCGGAAGAGAAGCCGAAAGTTTTTGTTTCCGGTTCGGCGATCGGATATTACGGCAATCGCGGAGAGGAAACGCTGCGCGAAGACAGCGCTCCGGGTACGGAATTCTTGGCTGAGGTCGCGGAGAAGTGGGAGGAAGCGACCACGCCCGCCGTTCAAGCGGACATTCGCACCGCGCACTTGCGGACGGGGATTGTGTTGAGTCCGAAGGGCGGAGCGTTGAAGGCGATGCTGCTGCCCTTCAAGCTGGGCGGCGGCGGGCGCATTGGCAGCGGTCAGCAGTGGATGAGTTGGATCGATATCCGGGACATGGTGGGCGGGATTCATCACATCCTGAAAAATGATCTGATTCAGGGAGCGGTGAATCTGGTCGCTCCGAAGCCGGTGCGGAATGCCGAATTTGCCAGCACTCTGGCCAGCGTTCTATCGCGCCCTGCGATTTTCCCCATGCCGGCCTTTGCGGTGAAAGCTATTTTTGGCGAGATGGGCGAGGCGCTGCTGCTCGGTGGGCAGAAGGTGGAACCGGGCAAGCTGATCTCGAGTGGATATCCGTTTCGGTATCGGGAGCTGAGAGGGTCGCTGGAGGGGTTGCTGAAAGGCTAGCCCGATCTGCTTGTCATCCCGAGCAAAGCGAGGGACCTTGGTTTCTGCTGCGGCCGTCTGTGCGGCGGCAAGCAAACACCAAGGTCCCTCGCTTCGCTCGGGATGACAAAGACTAGTTTGGCGGTTTGGCTGGGTCGCGCGAGCGGTCCATCTCTTCTTGTAATTTCTGCAGCAGCTGCGTGCGCTGCTCAGTGCTCAGCTCGCGCTGCAATTCTTCCAAGGCCAAAGCGACGATGTGGTAGTGGTGAGCTCCGGCGAACTTGGGATCTTTGGTGATGTTCAGCCAGAGCTGGTGCATAAGTTCGACATCCTGCGGGCGCATGCGCGGGCTGTGCGGGCCAATGGTGAACTCGCGAACCGCACCGTCGGGAGCCCAGACTTCCAGGCATATGCGTGGACGCGGCTCGGGCATGCGTTCCCACGCGTCCCCGGTGAGCTTGGCTTGTTCGTCGGCGGTGAGCTTGTTGGAGAGTCCGCAGACCACGCGCGAAGAATCGAGCCGCTGCGCCGTCACCATGATGGCGTCGAACACGTCGGTGGCGGGAACAACGAGCAGAGAAATTGGCTTGCCTTCTTTTTCGGCGACGGCCACGGCAGCGGTGAAGAGTTCCTGCTCGTAGTGGTCGAAGACCTGGCTCGCCTCCATCACCGAGCTGCCGCCGAAACTGGGCTCGCGATGGTAGAGGCGCGCGCTCATTACGATCACATCCTGCTTAGTAGTAACGGTCTGCGTGAGCACCTGCCGCAGGTAGTACAAGTTGCGCGGATCGCGCACCGCTACCAGAATATTTCCCGGACGCACGCCCATCGCTCCGCTGCCTAATTCCTGATTGCCGTACACGCGGAATTGATCGAGTTGCTCGGGCTTGCCGTGACGCTCTCTGGCGACGTGGCGCTCTGAGAAAGTGAAGATCGTATAGAAAACGCCGCTGAAAAGTACGCCCGCAATGGTCGCTTCATACTTGGTGAAAAGATTTACGATCGCCGTGATCAGCAGCACGGCTGAGATGAAAGCTAATCCCAAGGGGATTTCGGTCTTGCCGAAGTGCACATTGCCGGGAACCTTCCACGCCCGATTGCCGGGCTCGGTAAAGCGCAGCACGAGCACGGCGATGGACTTCATGGCGAAGCTCCAGATCACGCCGAAGGCGTAGAGCGCAGCCAGCAGATAGACGTTGCCCCGGCTGAGGACGATGGTCAGCAATTGCAGCGCGACGATCAAGTTGATAATGCGGTAGCTGGTGCCGAAGCGGTTGTGCGGCTTCTGAAACCAACTGGTGAGCACACCGTCCTCGGCTACGCGATTCAGAACTCCGTTGGCGCCTACGATCGAAGTATTCTGCGCTCCGGCGAGAATGAGCACACCGACGAGCACGACGAATCCGTGGAAGAGCAGCTTGAGGCTCTCCGGTCCGGCCAAGTAGACAGCGATGCCGCCGATCAGGTTGGCGAAATAATCCGGGCGAACCTTGTCGGGGATAATCATTACCGCGAAGAATGAAACCAGCGAAGTGAACAGCAGGCTGTAGATGAAGATCACCAGCCCGGTCTTTTCCAGATTTTTGAGCTTGGGATGTTCGATTTCGCGATTCACCTGGGCCAGCGTTTCTTCGCCGCTCATCGCGAGCACGGAGTGTCCGAAACCGACGAACATGATGAGGGTCGTGAGAAGGCCAAGTGGCAGGTGGCGGAACCAGGTTGTATCGAGCCAGCCCAGCGATCCCTTGTTCAGCAGCACCACGCCGGGGTGCAGCGGATTGGGAGGCAACTGGATGGCGGGAGCGCGCAGAACCGTAATCGTGCACCAGACCAGCAGAATCACGACCATCACGGTGGTGATGACCATGATCTGCAATGCTTTCTGGCTGGACTCGTGCATGCCCTGGGTGTTTTTCCACCAGAAATAAACCACCACGACGATGGCGAGACCGGCGGCGAAATAATCGTCGTTAAAAAACACTGGGTGATGAAGGTACACACCCATGTCCTTGATGAAGCCGGCAAGGTATTGGCCTGCGGAAACAGCGCTGATGGGGCCGGTCAGGACGTAATCAAAGAGTAGGGCTGATACTGAGAATTTGGCCAGTCCTCCGCCCATGGCCTCTTTGACCACGCGGTAGACGCCGCCGCGGACGAACATGCTGCTGGATTCGATATAGAGCGCCCGCACCGCGTAACTGAATAGCATCACCGCCAGGATGAACCAGGGGGCGCTCTTGCCGATGACGTTTTCCGCATCACCGCCGGCGTAATAAGCGGAAGACGCGAGATCGGAGAGCACGATGGCCGAAGCTCGCCAGAACGAGATAAAGCTCAACATCACCGTGGTGGCGACGAAGACTTTAATGGCCGGTTTGGATCCTGCGGATGTAGCCATTTCGAGGAATGCGTGAACTGCTTATTAGGATAAACCTAATGAAGATAACATACGGGAAAGCCCGACTGGTCGCTGCCTAGCCCTTTGGCGCGAGGTAGGTATGCGTAATCCTGTCGTGCCAGCATAGGGAGTCCTCGTCGAGGAAGACCCAGAGGTAGCCCATGCCCAAGGACGCTGCCGAGAGGAAAGAGGCAATTACTCTCCAGCGGCGAAGTTTGCGGCCGGCTCGGCTGCCATCGAAGTGGGCTAACCTTAGCTTTGCGATCAGCAATCCAGGCGTTGTGCCCGCGTAGATCATGAGGAGATATTGGTACGCAGCCCAAAACAAGCTGGAAAGAGCCGCGCCTAAGCCCACTATCTGCATTCGTGGCGGGCGAATTGCGGTCAGCTTCCAGAAAATAAAGCTAAAGATCACGTCGCCCATCGCGATGATGGCGCCATCGATTACTGCGGCCAAAATCCGTTGTGGCAACGGCGCTGACTGTAGGGGAATGTCGACGCCCGGACGTCTTGCGACTTCCGGCTGGCGGGCCGGTTCAATGGTGATTCCACCGAGAGCCGGAGCCGGCGGAACAACTTCCGGCGCGTCAAGAATGCGCGGCCGGTCGATGACTGGCTCCGCCAGTTCGTCGAGCGGAGGCGGAGTGGGAGTCCACGAACGAGGAAACTCCAAAATTTTGGCCGTCGCGGTGGAAACGGACGGCTGTTGAAGCGGAACATCAGGCGCGGATGGGACGCTCGTATTTTGCGATCTCTGGGTAAAGAGGTCGACGGTGGAGAGAGTTTCAGGCTGAGGTGCCGAGGTTTCCGGAAAGCTATCCAGCGCCAGCGCATGGTTCGAAACTGTGGTGCGAGGAAAAAACTGAGGCTCCGACAGTGAGTTTGTAACCGCTGGTTGGGGTTCTTCGAAGGGCAGACGCAAAGACGGGTAACGCGGCGGACGTGGCTTGCGCCGCGCCTGATAACGATATAGCCGCGCAGCGACTTCGTGACGCCAAGCCTGCGAACCTTCTTCCGGTTCCTCCTCGGTTGAGGGGATTGCGGCTTGCTCGAGAGCAGGCAGGTCGGAAGTCGGGGGTAGGGTTTCCAATACGACTTGCGGTGCGGCGATCTGTGGGGTGGTATCCGGATCGGACAACCACCGCGGCGAAGGGATGTTCACCTCGCCGGCATTCGACTCGCCGGCATTCGCTGCAAAAGAGCACCGGCAAATGTCACCACAAATCAGACAAGACATGAATCACAATCTTACGAGAGAATTCGCGCCCAAAGCGCCCGATAACCAGCACAGATAACAGTGAGCAATCTTTATTTTCGCTTGAGGCGACTGGATAACCGCGAAGTCAGCGCAAGAATCCAAACTTCAGACAACTTTGCCTCGTGTGCTACACCCGTGCTAAGTTCACCACGGCTGTTGAAACTTTATGCGACTTCCCTATATCGATAGCTTGTTCCGATGACACTTCGCAACAGATTGCTTATCACGGCGGCGATTCTTTGTCAGCTGGTTCTCGCGCCCCCCATAGTTACCAGTCAGTTGCCCCCTGTAAATTCCTCTTCGGGCTCGGCCAATGCGAGCGCGACAGAAAGACCCGAAGCGGGTGAAACTGCTTGCGCGCGCGCAGCCGCGGTGCAGAAGGAAAGCGGGGAGGTCAATACGATTTGCGCCATCCAGCAGGAGGAAGTTGGTTCCGTCTACAAACTCCACGGCGCGGTCGAGATTTATTACGGCAGCTATGTGTTGAAAGCCGACGAAGCCAGCTACAACTCCGACACCAAAGAAACGACGGCCACCGGACACTTCGCTCTGGACGGTGGTCCCAACAGCGAACACATTCGCGCTTCCCATGGCACTTACAATCTGGAACTCGAAACTGGCCGCTTTTATGACGTGACCGGAACCACTGGCCTGCAATTTCGCGCCAACCGGATCATTCTGACTTCGACCGCGCCCTTCGCCTTCACCGGCAAGATTGTCGACAAAGTCAGTCCCGACCACTACCTGGTTTACGACGGAACCATAACCACCTGCGAACTACCGCATCCTAAATGGCAATTCGACGCACGCGAAATAGTTGTTGACGTAGGAGGCAACGCGAAGATTTACCACAGCACGTTCCTTCTGCATGGGCTGCCTATATTTTATTTTCCGTTCGCCACGCACCCGGTGGAGAAAGAATCGCGCCAGTCGGGATTTTTGATGCCTTCGGTGGCCCGTTCTTCGGTCAAGGGTAACGTAATCGGCGATGCCTACTATTGGGCCATCAATCGCATGATGGATTTGACCCTGGGTGCCGAATATTTGTCCTTGCGGGGATGGTCACAACGAGGAGAATACCGGCTGCGGCCCAGCGAAACTTCCTACGTCGACTTGAATTATTTTGGTGTGATTGACCGCGGCATCGGCACGCCTCCGCTGAAAGAAGGCGGAGAAAATGTTCGGCTTAACTCAGCTGGGACGTTGGATGGGTTCCGCGCGGTGACCAATATCGATTACTTGAGTTCGTTTCTCTTCCGTCTCGCCTTCAACGAAGTGTTCAGCCAGGCGGTGTATTCCGAAGTGAAATCGCAGGCGTTTCTTTCCAAGTCGATGGATGGATTCAACTTCAATGGCTTCCTGGAACGCTACCAGAATTTTCTCAGCACCACCCCAGGCCAGGTCATCACCATCAATCATGCTCCCAGCTTTGACGCATCCAGCGTAGACCAGCCACTACCCCACACTCCGCTGTATTGGACTTTCGATGCTTCGGCTGCGGGCCTGTCCCGCAGCGAACCTGAACAGGGAACTTGCCCGGGATTTTCGTGCATTCCGGCGTTTCGCACGGGGAATCTGCTGGAACGCTTCGACCTGAATCCAGAAATTTCCTTACCGCTGTTGCTTCATGGATGGTCCCTGCGGTCCGGCCTGACTCTGCATGAAACGTATTACACAGAGCGATTGGTGGGACAAAACCCTGGGATCGCGGCGAGCGATGCCATCAATCGTCAGGCGCTGGATGCCGCGGTGGAGTTGCGTCCCCCCACCCTCGAACGGGTATTCGACCGCGAATTTCTCGGACGAAAATGGAAGCATGTCATCGAGCCGATGGCCACGTATCGCTTTGTGACGGGAGTCAATAATTTTGCCAACGTCCTGAAGTTCGACGAACGCGACATCCTCACCGATACGCACGAAGTAGAGTATGGCTTTATTACCCGGCTCTACGCCAAGCGCACCACTGCTAAACCCGAAGATTGCACAGCCATCATGACGCCCGTGACGGTAGGCGGTCCGGCGCCGGAATCGATCATTCCCTGGCAGCATCCTAAATTGCTGGCCAATGCCCCTTGCCAGCCCGGCCCCGACGTACGCGAGGTCGTGACTTGGGAATTGGCGCAGAAATATTTTCTCGACCCGACATTTGGCGGGGCGCTGATTCCCGGGCAGCGCAATGTGTTTACCACCACGGCCGACCTTACAGGGATTGCATTTCTCACGCAGCCGCGCCATCTCTCGCCGCTGGTTTCGAGGCTGCGAGTGGAGACCAGTTCGCGCACCGACGCCGAGTGGGATTTGGATTACGATTTCCAAACCAACACAACCAACGCCAGCACTTTGCTGGCGAACTACCACATTGGCCAGGTCACGGTTGGAGGTGGTGACGCGTTCCTGCAAATTCCCGTGCAGGCGGTTACCGCGCCGGCGGCTTTGGCTCAAACCGAGCGCTTCAACCAATTCCGGGCCGCGCTGGGCTACGGCGGCTTGACGAGGCGGGGCTTCAGCGCGGCTAGCAGTTTTGGATTCGATGCGGAATCCAAGCTGCTGCAGTTTTTGAACGTTCAATCCACTTACAACTGGGACTGTTGCGGCGTCACCATAGAGTATCGGAGTTATTCGGTGGCCAACTTGCCGCATGAAAATCTCTTCCGCTTCACGTTCACTTTGGCCAACATCGGCGGATTTGGAAGTATGCGGCCGCAGGAACGGCTGTATTGAGTGGTTGCAGAGTTGCTGCACCCCCGGACGAAGGAAGGCAAGCGCCTTTGCACCGCACATTTGGATTTTCTGCAAGAGTCGTATAGCCCATTCTAAGCCTCAATTCCTTCTTTTTCGGATTTCTAAAGACGCCAAGGGCCTGCTACCATTGTCTCTATGGAGCACGAGAAAGAAGCCGAAACAAAGAGTTCGACTCTGTGTGATCGCCTGCATTCGCTAGGCCGCCTTCTAGTGGCCTATTCCGGCGGCGTCGATTCGGCGTACCTCGCCTGGGCCGCCCATAAGGCGCTGGGCAATAAGATGCTCGCGGTCATTGCCGATTCGCCCAGCCTGGCTCGAACTCAGCTTGCCGACGCCATCGCTTTTGCCGAAGAGCAAAACATTCCCCTGGAAATAGTCGCTACCTCGGAACTCGAACGGCCCGAGTATGTTCGCAACGATTCGCAACGCTGCTTTTTCTGCAAAGACGAACTCTTCACTCTGATGGAAGACTTGCGCGCCGCGCGCGGCTTCGATGCCATCGCTTACGGCGTTAATGTTGACGACCAGGGAGACTTCCGTCCTGGGCAGAAAGCGGCCGACACACACCAAGTCGCCGCGCCGCTGCTCGATGCCGGACTTACCAAAGAAGAGATTCGAACGCTTGCGCGCAACGCTGGCTTGCGGATATGGAACAAGCCCGCCGCGGCTTGTTTATCGTCCCGCATCGAATACGGACGCCCGGTGACGCGGGAGGCGCTCAGCGTGGTTGAGAAGGGCGAAGATGCGATCCGCGAGCTGGGTTTCCGGCAATTCCGCGTGCGCCACCACGGAGACATTGTACGCATTGAAATTTCGCGCGAGGAATTGCAGCGGGCGCTGGATCCGACGATGGCTGCGGAATTCACGAAGATATTTAAGGCTCTGGGCTTTAAGTTCGTGACTCTCGATCTCGAGGGCTTCCGCTCGGGGTCGATGAACGCCTTGCTGCCGGCGGAACAACTGCTTCGGCGGACGGGCTAACCATCGGTCACTCAAGCCGCTTTGGCTTTCTCACACACGGCTTTCCGGCGGGTTGTCGTTGCTACGCCTCCCGCGTCCCTATGAGATAATCAAGCCTTAACCTGTGAAATTGAGGCGGTTTTTGGTGAATCTAATTCGACGTTCTTTTATCCTCCTGCTGGTAGTTTGCCTGGGCTGCGTAGCTCAGTCTGCGTCTCCCGACTTAACCCAAAAGGTCGAGCGGCAGATCCGTGCTTACTACAAAATTCCTCCACAAGTTAATCTGCTCGTAGGCG
>Ga0302320_10015670_pt1 | contig 15549 bp, 14 predicted proteins | sample Bog_T0_3_FD_202130 | JGI IMG/M metagenome (GOLD analysis project Ga0302320, IMG submission 202130) | Peat permafrost microbial communities from Stordalen Mire near Abisko, Sweden - Bog_T0_3 | ecosystem: Environmental > Terrestrial > Soil > Wetlands > Peat | place: Sweden: Abisko, Stordalen Mire... | reverse complement strand
TGAAAGTTTGAATTCTCATGAACTTTTAAAACAAACAAAATAATTTAATCTTTGATTTAATTAACAATTTTTAATATTTTTTTTTTTTCTAAAAAAATGTAATAATTAAAAAACAATTTTTTTTTTTCAAAAAATTTCAATTATAAATTCATTATAAAGAAAAGCAATAAATATAATAAAAAAATTGGAATGATATTTTTTTATTTGTTTTTTTTATATTTTTTTTAAGTATATCAATTATTTTGCTTTAATTCTGGAAATTCATCATCAAAAGTATCATCTTTTTTCATTTCAGAAGTCATTGTTCTGCTTCCAAGCTCTGATTCCTCCTCTTTCGGTTGTTCTTTGGGTCGAGGAATTTCAATATTATTTGTGTTATTGTTATTATTGTTATTAATGGTCCATAAATTCACATTAAATAGCGAAGTATCATTTTCCCTTTAAAGCAAAAAAATATTAACTCTATTAAAATTAATCTTTCCAACTTTTTAGTCACTTTTGTGGCAAGAGGCAATATCTTATTTCTTAAAACTTTATTTTAGAAAGTTTTTGAATGAAAAAAAATACTCTGTGAATTTTTCAAAGAATTGAGCTTCATCCTCTTCGCTTGCCACAACGCTTTCTTTAGCTGATAATTCATCATCTTCCCTTTTTCTTTTCTATTCAAATGGAATAAAAATCCATATTTTGGTTTTTGTACTCCCAGAGCCACTTTTCCTTTCTCGCTTCCAGATTCGCTGTTTTTTTCAGCTGGGACTTGCTTTTCGAATGCTTTGGCCATTTCTTCTTCTTCTTCTTCCGCTTTCTTTTTCATAAGGAACTTTTTGCCTTTTTTTCCTTTTTGTATCTTTAAAAATTCTTCTTCTGCTTTTTTCACCTTGGCATTGTATTCTTCTTCATCCATATATTTCACATTTTTATGGAACAATATCCAATGTTTAATGGGCAACACTCGAATTTCGTTGTTTTTGTAAACCAAGGCCAAGTATCCTGAACTTTTTTGCGAACATTCTTCCTTTATTCCTTCATAATATTCAGGCTGAATTTTGTTTTTGTCTTCAATTTGGAAAAAAATGTTATCTTTCTTTAAAATGGACATGATTTTTAATAAGAAAAAAACCGTTTAAATTAGAACCTTTTTTGAATGTGTGATGGCCAATTGCTTTGGAAAAATTTTCTGCAGATCCTCAGTTTTACAAAAATTTTCAGGCATTTTTGCTAATTTTTGGTTTATTAAGAGATTTACAATTATGGTTTGATTTAAACAATACCTATGTGGGTTGATTGAGCGATCATTTCTGGAGGTGGCATCCGGACCTTCAATTCTTTTTTCTCCATATTAGCACAAATATTAATATTTTTTTCTATTACTTTAATAAATGAAAGCCTTTTATTAAGAAAATTAGACTTAAATTTTTTGATTCAGATTTTTAAATTTTTGAAAACTCTTTCTTTACTTGAAAATTTTGAACTAAAAACAAAGCAAAAAAAATGAACGAAACACTTAAAAATTAAAAAAAAAATGACGTTTTTTTAGAACAAAAAAAAATTTTGAAAGAAATTAGAAAATTATTGTTTTTAAATTTTTAGAAAACGGCCCATACCCAAAAGCCGAAAAGGAATATTCTGGAATTAAAAAAATTCCAATTTAAAAATTATTTAAGGCCCCCCTTTAATCTTAATTTCAAAATCTTTTTTATTTTAAGCGAAATATCCTTTAATCCACCCCTCCAAACCAATGTTATCTCTCGGTCGTAAGCTTTTCCTAACCGCAGCCAAAACCCAATCACGAGCCCTTTCCTCCTCAATTCATTTCTCCTTTGCAGCCAAAGAGCTCAGGTTCGGAGCTGAGTGTCGTCAAAGAATGTTGGAGGGTTGCGAAAAATTGGCAGATGCCGTCCAAACAACCCTTGGTCCAAAGGGTCGTAACGTTGTGATCGACCAAAGTTATGGTTCTCCCAAGATCACAAAGGATGGTGTGACAGTAGCCAAGAGCATTGAATTTGGAGACCGATTCATGAACATCGGTGCATCTTTGGTGAAGCATGTGGCAAACAAGACCAATGATGAGGCCGGAGATGGTACCACAACAGCCACCATTTTGGCCAGAGCTATCTTCAAAGAAGGATGCAAGAGTGTCGCTGCCGGCATGAACCCAATGGATTTGAGAAGAGGTATCAATATGGCAGTGGAAGCAGTGGTCAAGGACCTCAAGGCCCGAAGCAAACCAGTCAAATCCAAGGAACAAATCGCCAATGTGGGAACCATTTCAGCCAATGGTGACAAGGAGATTGGTAACTTGTTGGCTCAACTCATGGACAAAGTGGGAGAACATGGCACAATCACCGTTGCAGATGGCAAGACCTTAAAGAACGAGATCGAGTTCGTTGAAGGCATGAAGTTCGACAGAGGGTTCATCAGTCCTTATTTCGTCACTGACACCAAAACCCAGAAATGCGATCTGGATAGTCCATTTGTGCTTTTGGTCGACAAAAAGATCACCAACATTCAAAGCTTGGTGCCTTTCCTCGAACATGCCATCAAAGAAGCCAAACCTTTGTTGATCATTTGCGAAGATTGCGAAAGCGAGGCTTTGGCCACTTTGGTCCTCAACAAACTGAGAGGAGGCTTGAAGGTCTGCGCAGTGAAAGCACCTGCCTTCGGGGACAATAGAAAGTCCATCATGAATGATATCGCCATTTTGACCAATGGTACTGTGATCAGCGAGGAGATTGGTTTGACTTTGGAAAAATCTGGAATTGGTAAAATTTCTTTTTTAATTAGACTTTGTTCTTAATTTTTTCTGATTCTAGAGGTTTTGGGTAAATGCAAGCAAGCTATCATCAACAAGGATGACACTATTCTTATGGACGGAGCTGGCAGCAAGTAAAAATTATCAACTTATTTAAAAAACTTAAAAAATGTTTAAAGGGATCAAATCAACGAAAGAGTCCAATTCATCAAAGACCAAGTCAAAATCACCACTTCTGAATACGACAAGGAAAAATTGCAAGAAAGACTTGCCAAATTAGTCGGTGGAGTCGGTGTTATCAAGGTCGGAGGAGCTTCTGAGATCGAGGTCAACGAAATCAAAGACAGAATCACTGATGCTTTGAACGCCACTAAGCATGCTGTGCATGAGGGAATCGTTGTTGGTAAACCAATTTTCCATATTTATTAAAATATACTTCATTTTCTTCATTTCAGGTGGAGGTTGTGCCTTGTTATATGCTTCAAAATGCCTTGAGACCTTAAAAGGTGATAACTTTGATCAAAACGTGGGTATTGGCATTGTAAAGAAGGCCATTCAAATCCCTTGCAAAGCCATTGCTGAAAATGCTGGTCATGAAGGTGCCATTGTTGTTGGTAAATTGCTCGAAATGAACAACGAAGATATGGGATTTGATGCCCAAATTGGATCTTATGTCAACATGATTGAAACTGGTATCATCGACCCAACCAAAGTTGTGAGAACTGCTTTGATTGATGCAGCTTCAGTTGCTTCTTTAATGACCACCACTGAATGCATGATAGTGGAAGTCAAGGATGACGACAAACCAAAGGGAGGTCCTGGTATGGGCGGCATGGGCGGAATGGGCGGAATGGATGGAATGTATTAAAAGGATTCCACAATTGAAAGAATTATTTAATCTAATGTTTTCTTTCTTCAAAGTAATCGTTGTGAGCACTTTGGGTTAAAAAAAAAACGATAAAGATTATAATGGCATTTAAATTAAAAAAAATCATTTGTTTTTTGAGATGGAAAAAAATTCTTTTTTTTTAATTTGCAGGGCATTCTAAAAAAACCAAATCAAAAAAATTAAATTATTATTAATTTTGTGCTTTTTAAAGAATTTTTAATCTTTTTTATGATGTTTTTCCCAGTTAACTTTTAAGAACAATGAGCTTGCTTCGACACAAACTTCATTTTTCTCATTTATAATTCTTCCTTTTAAAAAAATCTTCCTATCTTTTTCCAATTTCTCAAAATGAACTTCCAATAAATATTCTTTCCCCACATGGACTGGCTTTTTATAATTCATACTTAGATTAGCAGTAGCTACATTAGAACCATCTCCAACCATTTCACTTAATCTTCCCATAAAATGATCCATAACTGTTGCCATTAATCCACCATGTGCAATATTTTTATGTCCTTGAGTTATTTGATTAGTTTTAAATAATAAGCAAATTGAGCCAAATTCTTCCTTTTCGTGAGGTAATAAAGATTCTTTGTTGAGGAATCGTTCCATTATTTTCTCATTCGTATAAATTTCATATTTCTCAAAACAATTAATCATTTTTCTGAGGCCATCATAATAAAAAGCTGCAAATGGTCTGTTGGGTTGTGCCAGCTCAGAAAATATTTTCATTTTCTTCTCTGATAAATAGGCCTGGAAATCTAAATGTCCTTTCGGTTCATGATGGTGATGGTGGTGATGATCTTGATGAAGTTGGTGATTAATCTCAGAACAGAAATATGGAGATTGTGATTTTCGATGATTTATGTATTGGTAAAAAGAAAAGAATGCTAGACCAGAGAAGCCTGTTGCAATTCTATGAGTGGAGGTGGATTTGAGAGACTTAAAAAAAGTAAGAAAACTTAACTTTGGAAATTGCATTTTGTTTCCTTCTCAAATCTAAATTAAACGGTATTTGTTTTCTTTAAATTATTCTGATTTTTTTTATAAGTTTTTCGGAATATGTTTATTTAAAATTCAGCCAAAAATTAAAAACTCAAAAGCGATAGTCTATTTTAGACTATTTATAATCCTTTATTTTCTTTTTTTGCATCATAATAAATAGAAACTCAAAATTATTTTTTTTTAAAGAAATTCTTTATTTTCAAAAGCAAAAACTTTTAATAATTTAGAAAAAAATACAACTCTTTAATCGACTTCATCGACTTGGGGTCCTTTTCCAGTTCCTCCTGCTGGTCCTCCAGGGAATCCACCAGCTCCTCCAGGGAATCCACCAGCACCTCCAGGGAATCCACCCGCTCCAGGGAAGCCACCAGGGAAAGCACCACCAGGGAATCCACCAGCTCCAGGCATTCCACCAGGGCCACCAGGCATGCCAGCACCTCCGGTTTCTTGATAGATTTTCGTCATGATGGGATTGAAAATTTCTTCCAATTCCTTCAATTTCTTTTCAAATTCTTCAGCTTCAGCTTCATGGTGGGCTTCGAGCCATTTGGAAGTCTCATCAACAGCTTTGGTGATTTTAGTTTTTTCTTCTTCTGGGAATTTGTCCTTTAGTTTTTCATCTTTCAAGGTGTTTCTGACTGAATAGGTATAGTTCTCCAAGGCATTCTTGGCTTCGATTTTCTTTTTGATGAGTTCATCTTCAGCCTTGTACTTTTCAGCATCTTTCACCAATCTTTCAATATCTTCCTTGGAAAGTCTACCCTTGTTGTTGGTGATAGTGATCTTCTCACACTTGCCAGTGGTCTTGCAAGTTGCGCTGACATTCATGATACCGTTTTCATCAATATCAAAGGTGACTTCGATTTGAGGAACACCTCTTGGAGCTGGAGGAATACCGTCCAAGTTGAATTTACCCAGCAAATTGTTGTCTTTGGTCATTTGTCTTTCTCCTTCATAGACTTGAATCAACACTCCAGGTTGATTATCGGCATAAGTGGTGAAAATTTGTTGTTTTCTGGTGGGGATGGTGGTGTTTCTTGGGATCAACACAGTCATGACACCTCCAGCGGTTTCAATTCCCAAAGAAAGAGGAGTGACATCCAACAAGAGCAAATCTTGCACGTGTTCTGAGCCTTGACCGGTCAAAATGGCGGCTTGAATAGCAGCACCATAGGCGACAGCTTCATCAGGGTTGATGGATCTGTTTGGCTCTTTGCCACCGAAGAATTCAGTGATCAATTGAATGACCTTTGGAATTCTAGTGGATCCTCCAACCAAAACGACATCATGGATCGAATTCTTGGCAAAACCAGAATCCTTCAAGACCTTCTCCACAGGTGGGATACATTCCTTGAAGTAAGGAAGGCAAAGTTCTTCGAATTTGGCTCTGGTCAAAGTGGTGTTGTAATCCATGGATTCAGCCAACGAATCGACCTCAATGGTGGTTTGGGTGCTTGAAGAAAGGATTCTCTTGGCTCTTTCAGCTTGAGTTCTAAGTCTTCTCATTGCTCTTGGGTTTTGTCTGATATCAACGCCAGTCTTCTTCATGAAATCAGCAGAACAGTATTCGACGATCTTGCTGTCGAAATCTTCTCCACCCAAGTGAGTATCACCGGCAGTGGCCTTGACTTCGAAAATACCATCTTCAATGGTCAACAAGGACACATCGAAAGTGCCACCGCCCAAATCAAAAATGAGCACGTTTCTTTCGCCTTTGCCTTTCTTGTCCAAACCATAAGCAATGGCTGCAGCAGTTGGTTCGTTAATGATACGCAACACATTCAAACCTGAAATGGCACCTGCATCCTTTGTGGCTTGTCTTTGGGAGTCATTGAAATAGGCAGGCACGGTAACCACGGCATTTTTAATTGGCTTGTTCAGGTAAGCTTCAGCAGTTTCCTTCATTTTGATCAACACCATGGAGGAAATTTCTTCTGGGTGGAATTTCTTGTTCTCGCCCTTGAACTTCACCACAATGCAAGGCTTGCCGTCAACTCCAGATTCAACGATGAATGGCCAAAGTTTTCTATCTTTTTGGACAATTGGGTCATCGAACTTTCTTCCAATCAAACGCTTGGCGTCGAAAACTGTGTTGACTGGATTACGGGCAACTTGGTTCTTGGCAGCATCTCCAATAAGTCTTTCTGTCTCGGTGAAACCCACATATGAAGGAGTGGTTCTGTTACCTTGATCGTTGGCAATGATTTCCACACGATCATTAACCCACACTCCGACACAAGAGTAGGTGGTTCCTAAATCGATACCGATGGCGGTTCCTTCGATTTTCTTTGTTTCTTTAGCTTCTGACATTTATGAGATCTTTTGTATTTTTTAGGAGGTTTTTTTTTTATAGATTTTGAAAAAGAATTCCTTTGGATATTTAAAGCGTGTAGATCCTTCTAGAAAAACAAAAAATTCAAATTTTCGAACTATTTCGCGTATTGATTGCTTTGACAGGAGATGTTCTAGAATGTTCTCTTGAAATTTGAAAAATTCGATAATTTGAAATTTAGAAAGAATCTGGATTTTCTGAATATCCTTAAAAAAAATTTCAAACAAAAAATATTCAAAAGAAGTTTTCCTTATTGTTTTCACTATTTTTTGACATATTTAAAAAATGAGAAATTAAGGGGTTCTTTTGTTAAAAGTAAAAAAGAGAAAATTAATTTTTTTATATTTTGAAATTTTTTTCTTTGACATTTTTTTTTTTATGGCAAGTTTTTTGTTTTTTTTAATTGTTTTTGTTTAACAGTTCTTTGTTCTCATTTGTTTGGATTACTATATGCAATTTATTTTATGGTGACAATTTTTTTTTTCTATTTTTTTTCATTTTTTTATTTTCAGTTTTTTTTTTTTTTTCATTTTTTTTTTGTTATTTGTTTTTTATCCAATTGTTTGTTTTCAGCATATACAGAGAAAGAATTTAAAAAAAAAAAAACCATATCCAAAAAATGTAAATGTTAAGAAGTTTTTCTTAAAGTCATTAAACATGTTTTCGAAAAATGATATCTCTTAAATTTAGATATATATATATATATTAAAAATGATGGAGTTGCCTCCTTTCTTCGCCATGAATGATATAAAACGGATTTACTAAAAAAACCTTGATATATATATTATAAAAATACATTATTATTATTATTAAGGAAATTTCATACATTTTCTTTTTCTTTAATAAAAAATAAAATTTGCTACTTTTTTTCTGTTTCTTCCATTTTGATCATCTTATGTTTTTTTGATAGGTTTGAATCTGTGCTGCTACTGCTTGTTTTGCTTCCTTCTGATTTCAAATTATTGAGTGCAGATATGAGGAAATACTTTTCTTTGTTGGACATTGATGACCCATTATTGCTGCTTTTGCTTTTTTCTAGAAAAGATCTAGAACTGGGAACCATATGCACTTCTGATAAGGATATGATGCTGCTTTGACTATGTTCTTTCAAGACATTATTTTCTGTTTTTTTGCTGATTGAAGAGATCGAATCAAAATTCTTCTCAGGATTTGAAGACCATGATTTTGATTTTTGTTCTGGATTTGCATTAATTGCAGCTTCTTCATGAACTTTCTTTTTAATCGGAGATCCCTTTTGTCTTTTATTTGAACAAGAGACGCTCAATTTTGAGAAAGATTTAGATAAAGAGTTGGTATAAAAGGAACTTTTATGAACCAAACATGAATCATCAATTCTTCCTTTATTCAAATTGGATGAAACATCCTCTAAACTGGCTTCTCTTTTCGCTTCTTCTTGGCTTTGGTGGAAATTAATCTTGCTATCCGAGAAGTTTTTGCAAACCAAAGAAGGACCAGAGAGCCATGTTAGTGGGATTTGTGGTTCATTGATTATGAAAACATTGGATCCTGGATTTATGGGTGTAGATACCATCATATTTTGATTTGAACCTAATGGGAAAGTTTCTTTTGTTGAGGCCATGATGAGATCTTCAGAGAAAGTCACATGTCTATCATTTAATTTATTGTTTGATTTAGCATTGTTGTCAATCATTTCTTCAATGCTTTCATTTGGCAGTTCTTTGATGAAATCCTCACTTGCTAATTTGTTGAGATAGACCTCGCTCACAGCCAAAAGACGGTCCCGTTCTTGCTCTTCTTGCTGATCAAAGATTTTTGTCTTTAGGTCGCTTATTTTTTGCTCTATTTTTGTTTTTAGGACAGCTGAGGAAATTTTCTCTTTTTTACGGGAGGAAGAATGCAGATTCATAAGAGACAAATAACGGTTTTTCACACAGTTCTCATTTCTACCTTTCAATACTTTGGAGAGCGATGCCCACTTTGGTCCTTCGATGGAGACTCTTTCAAGGATTTGAAGATCTTCGGAAAGGGTCCATTCGCCTCTGAAGTAAATTATAAATAGAAAAGTTTAAAAATCAATAAAATTCTATACTTTATAAGATCTGGATTCAAATAATTCATCCATTTTTCACGACAATGTTTAGCCAAACGAATAACTCCTCTAGTTGATTTTAAGTTAAATTCTTCAGAGATTTCTGTCCATCTGAAGGCCTGACCTGCTCCTTTGTGTTGGCTTTACAAAAAGGTTGAATTTAATATTTATGATGATAAAAAAACTTTATGATGGTGGTCAACAAATCCTCCTCTTCCTTTAGCCAAAGTCCCTGTTGTGATTTAGATTTTTGAAGTGAATACCATTTGATTTTCAATTTGACACCTGATGTATTCGGAATAAGTTCTGAGACATTTTGCCAATCAATTTTGTCCTTTTTAATGAAAATTATGAATTACAAAATAGGATTTAATTTTTTTATGAAATTTTTTAAAATTTTATTTTTACGAAATGTTCAATGGAAAGGTTCTTTGTAAGTGAATATGTGCCCAATAAAAAAATAAATATAGTGAGTTCATTTTGTGCCCATTTCTTCTTGCATATCACCTGTGGGTGGATGATCTTTTTGCTTTTACTAAATAAATTAAAAATTATAATAATATAAAGAAGAAAGATAGTATAAATAGTCTACTCTGGTTGAAATGAAACCTTCTCTGAACTTTTTAAAAGGCCATAATATAGCGCCTCGAGTTCCTCAATCGTGAGAATTTTCAATTTTTGATGAGTTGAGACCCATAAATTTTGAAAGCTATTTAAAACGTTTTTACATAGTTCTTCATTATTTCTAATTTGAGATATAAGATGTGAAAAATTCTGGTGATAATTGATCACTTTGCTTTTTTTTTTGGTATTGAGCTTCTTTTGCTGTGTTGAGACGCCTGAAACTTCAAAGGAAAACCTTTTTTTGTTTGGTTTTTTTATAATTTCAAGTGAAGACTCTGGTGATTTAGCTAAAAAAAATAAATAAATTAGAGAATCTAATAGATAAAGTAAACCATTGTCTTCATGCATTTCACAATTCATTGCTTTGATGTGAAAGAAAAAAAAATTACAAAGTTAAAAATAAAAAAAATTTGGATTAATAGAATGTTTATTTATTGGTCTTTTATAATATATAATATTTGGAAATTTGCCCGTAATTTTAAGATTTTTTAGATGACAAAGTAGACAAAAAATGATTGTTGTTATTTTAATACCCATTTCCCGTTTTTTAATTAAACGTTAAATTTCATTTTTTCTGATTAATTAAATAGAACTCCTTCATTCTTTTGCATAATTCCTTGATCACCACTTCATCCGAACAGGTCACGATTCTCACGAAATTCTTTCCTCCAAAACATTCTCCCGGGAAACACAAAACATTATGGCTTTTATATAATTTTACACAAAAATCCTTCGTATCAGTGATATCCTGAAATTTCTCCACATTCACCAAAATCACGGCATACATAGCTCCCTGAGACTTGAGAACTTCATAACAATCAACTCCAGTCAAATTTTCCTTCAATACTTCCATTCTATGTTCAATTTTCTCCATTTTCCCCTTCAAAAAATTCGGGTCTTTATCAACGATTTGTGGGATGTTCTGCATGCAAATCGTGTTTGAATTCATAAGAATCGATAGCAAATTGTTGAGTCCTATCTTAATTTGATCGAAGACCCCTTTGGCACCGTTTAACACTAACCATCCGGTTCTCCATCCAGGGGCGAACTGTTTTTTGCTCAACCCAGAGCACAACAAAATCGGAACATTAGTGCTGACCTCGGCGAAAGAAACAAATTTCAACCCTGGGTACACCATATCCTCATAAACTTCATCCGCAATAATTGGCAATTTGTATTTATCTGCAATTTTACATATGTCCACTATATGATGTCTTGAAAAAACGGCTCCAGTAGGATTGCTTGGATTATTGATCAAAATGGCTTTCGTGTGCTCATCTATGTGACCCTCTAAATCCTTTAAGTCGATCTCCCAGTTTTGATGAGGCAAGAGCAAATATTCCTTCACTCCAATATGTTGAGATTTCGCAATGGCCTTAGATAAGGGGAACCCTGGATTTGGAACCAATATGTTATCACCTTTTTCAGCCAAAGTGTTGATTGCCAACCATAAGGCCATGCTACAGCCTTGAGTCAGAAAAACGTCTGATTCATCGACTTCGAAATTTCCTCTTGCTGTGTAAAAGTCCTTTAAAAATTTTCTGGTCTCTGGAATCCCTGGAAAATCACAATAACCATCATATTTACCCACTCCACCTACTAATAACTCGAGATCATTAGGATTTGGCTTGAAATCTTTGTATACACAGGGATCACCATAGGATACATTTATGGGATCCTTGGGACGAGAGGGATCAGAAAGCTCTGTTGCAGGGATAAAGGCTATCTCGTTTTCTACGAAGCTACGAATTGGGTTGAAAACTCGTTGGCAATGATCAGACATTTCATAGGGTCGAAAGGATTTGATTATTTCCATGGTGGATGTTGATTTCGAAAGATATTAACAGTATTTAATGTTTTTTTGGAATCGTTTTGTTATTAAGGCGTAATATGCCAATTATGTCTGTGATTTTAATAGTAAAATTTTGCAAAGAGATGTTTAAAACTATTGAGAAAAATTTAGGAAAATATAGAAAAATTTTGTTTTTGAAAAGAAAGAACAAAATAAAAAATATAAAAAAATTAAAAACAATAAAAAAAAAATATGAAAACAAAAAAATGAAAAGTTTAAAAAAATTTATTATGAACAATTTCATCCCTTTTATTTGCACATCTACCATAATGGGTTCAGGATTTTTGGGATATCTATCTTACAAAATGCATAAAAACAAAACCACTTTCGAAAAACTTCAACAAGATGATAAATTTAAAGACACAACTCGATTGGATTACGATTTTTATGGCTTAAATTGGGGTGTGGCTTCCGACAACATGGTCCATCATTTCCGAAAAAATTATATTTTAATAGATTTTTGAAAAGATTAAAGAAAAATTAGATTGTGGAGATATTTTGTTTCTGAAAAATGAATGCAAGGAATGTTTGAAATTATCAGGTTTTTTTTTTACATAAAAAAAATAACTAATTTGTTGATAAAAATCCAAGATTATTTCAAATGTCAATTCCAACATCTGAAGAACTCAGATGAAAATTATGACAATTTGGGGCTCGTGTTCAGAAGTTCTGAAGACGATGTTTTTGTATATTTTGACAATTTCGGAAAAATCGAAGTATATTGTAAGTTGATTTCTCTTTTATATAATTTTTTTAATTCTTCGGCAAGAAAATCCGCTACTCAGAATTTCTGGCCTTACCTTTCTTCAAAGAAGTTGCCTTGAGAAAAATCGTCTATCATGAAGAAAATGCGAATGTTAGCAAGAAAATTTACAAAATTTTAAAAATTTTTGCGGAAGATGTTAAAAAATATGATAGAAAATCGTAAATTTTTGCAAATTTATTGAAATATTAATTAAAATTAATATAGATATGTTGATTCTGTATGGAAACAATTTCTGAAATCTACGGATATTTTATTTTTTGATGTTGAGAACATGGAAGCACAATTGTTCTTGAACAGAATGGATTGCTTAAAACCTGAATTTTTCAAAAACGAATTCAGGTTCAATAACAAAATCATCATACGTTCGAAACTTAATAAGGAATTGACAGCCTTTTAAAAAATATTGACAAAAAAATTAATAATTTTTTATATTATATTTTTTTTGTTTTTTTTTTATTTGAAAAATATTTAAAATCTGCATTTCCGCTCAATCCAATTAGAAAAAAAAAAAAAACACATTATATTTTCCAAAAAAAACTGAAAATGATGAATTTCGATCAAATCCACAGCTTCCTAAATACTCCAATCCTTTCCCTCACCAAGAACTCCTCAGGCAGGCGTCTGGCTGTATTGACCTTAGACAACATAATCTCATTTTTTTCTCTTAATGAATTCAAGAAATATGAGTTCGAAGGTCCTTCCTCTCAACTAATAACATCTCATAAAGGCTCCCAAATAAAATTCGCACCTTCAGAATATGGTTCCATATTAGCCCTTTCTGATCTCGATGGAGGAATCCATCTTTATGAGGAAATCAAAAGCAAAAATGCAATAAAGAAGAACTGGTCTGTTCTAAAAGAGTTCATTTTCCCAGAAGAAAAAATCTTGGATTTTAAATTTTCACCCATGTTTCAAGGATTTCAATTTGCAGTGGCCTCATCTTTTGGCATTTTGAGGGTTTACCAAAATCAAAATAATTTGGAGTTTAATCATTGGGAGTTGATCTGCGAGGAGACGGTGACTGTCAACAGAAAAGGCATCAAAAGCATTTCTTGGTGCAAAAATCCATTTTTTTCTCCAATGATTGCTGTTCTTTGTGAGTATGAATTTTCAGAACATGAAAGAAATGTAAGCCGCGCAGAAATATTCCTATATGTGAATAATGGAGATAATTGGAAAATGCTCGACAAATTGCCTTCACAATATAATTATTATCGTTATGCTGAAGATATTACATGGAGCAACAATCTCGGAAAAACTTATGAAAGTATAGTTTGTTGTGGGGAGGATGGAGTATATATTTGGAATTTTTGGCTTGAAGATGGAAAAATAAAAATAAAGGATATGGAGAATGTAATGCTGGATGGGGAAGAAGGATCAATGAAAAAAGTGAATTGGAATCCTAATGGACAGATTATTTCATGTATTGATGAGAAAAATACAGTGTTTTTATGCAAGGAGATGAGTGAGAAGTGGAGATGCGTGTATAAATTCGAGAAGAAATGAAAATTTAAGGATTTTTAAAATCATATAAATTCTATATAAAAACTCTCTAGATCACAAAAATCGATCAGGAACATTTTTCTTTTTAAATATTGCAAAAAACGAAAAAATTTCATGTTTTCACCATTTTAGAAATAAAATTTCTTTAATCAAAATAAATAAAAATACAATGAAATTATAAAACAACATTAAAAAGACATTAGCATAGGACTTCTTGTCTGCAGCAAGGACAGGTCCTATGCATATTCAACCAGGGTTCAATGCAATCCTTATGGAAAAAATGCTTGCATTTCAATTCTTTTCCTATTTCTTTGAATTTGAACTCCTCTTGACACACAGGACAAGGAGTTGTTTTCATTTTTTCTAAATCATTTTCTTCTATAATCACCTCTTTAAGATTTTTTATCACATTTTTTTCTGCTGGGGGGGCACCATTAATTTCTTGTCCAAAATTTCTGTTAAATTCTTCAAATAGTCTCATGAAATCACTTCTTTGGAAATCATCCATAAGAGGGAAATCAAAGAGGAAAACATGTTGATGATCATTGGGCTCCTGATTTTGGACATTTGTTTGTGGATTTTGTGGATTCTGACTATTATTTGGTCTTGTGACAAAAATTAATTCTTGAACAGGAATGAAAAAATATCTGATATTATGTTGGTTTTGATGATTTGTGTCATTTTGGGCATGATGGTGAGGTTGATTGTTTTGTTGATTCGGGTTTTGGGTTTGATTGTTGTTTTGGGTGTCAAAAATTCGGAAGTTAATTGGATTTAAATGGGTATTTTGATTCACAAGCTCGCAAACAGAATTGCAAGTCTCGCAAAAGACTTCCCTCGAAGCCAATTCTTCTGAGTCTCTCATCAATGTGAATTGCTTTGAACAATTATGGCACCAGTATTTCTGGGAAACCATTGAATAACGAGAACTTTGGTCTTGCATTTGTGATGGAGTTGAGAAAAAATGAATGTGCTGAAAATTTGGAGATTTTTTATTTCATAAAAAATTTTTGAAAGGAACCATTTATATAGGTGTTTCGTTTTCTAGACTTTTCTAATTTAGAGTGAAATTTTAAAGTTTCTAGCTCTTTAGAAAATTCTAGAAAAATAAAAAAGTTCTCGAAAACTAAAAAAAAACAAAATCTTTTAATTTCGAAGATTTTTTTTCTCATTATTTTAAAAAAATAAAATATTTCAAAAATATAAAATAGTTTTGAAGAAAATTTATTATGTCTAGAGATTTTTTTAAAAAGAAAATATGATCAAAGAAGTCAAAAACAAGTAAAAATTAAATGATAAATAATAAAATTTAAAAGGATGAAAAAAACCCCACCTCCCATAAATTTTCTGAGGCTTAGAGATTGAATGGTTCACCTAAAATTATAATCATCCTCATCAGAATAAAAAATTTTGAGCTTTTCATATTAAAATCTGCATTTTCAATATTATTTTAATTATTTTCATTAAATAAAGCCTTTTCAAGAACAGTTATTTTTATACTAAATTATTTTTTAATGCCCTTCATAATCGGTAACACCTATGTTTCCTCCTATTCAATCGAGCTTGGAATTTTCTTCATCGTTTCATCAGCTATAGTCCTGCTCATCCTCCACAAGCTTCAAGGCAACTTTTCGAATCTGGATGCTTACTTTGCATCCAAGCCATGGCCTTTTATGAAATCCAACGCTAAAATTTTGCTTCTGACCCGTTTTTTTGCCATAATGCTTTCCTTATTCCTCTTATCGCCTTTCGCAT
>Ga0302320_10015669_pt1 | contig 15549 bp, 15 predicted proteins | sample Bog_T0_3_FD_202130 | JGI IMG/M metagenome (GOLD analysis project Ga0302320, IMG submission 202130) | Peat permafrost microbial communities from Stordalen Mire near Abisko, Sweden - Bog_T0_3 | ecosystem: Environmental > Terrestrial > Soil > Wetlands > Peat | place: Sweden: Abisko, Stordalen Mire... | reverse complement strand
GGTTGCCGGATGTCTGGAAGCTGCGCCTCGAATCTGCTCCCGTATAGTCAAATCTTCTGCCGGGCTCGACTAGCCCCCTGTGCTTCGTTGAGCGGACTCCCTATAACCAGTGCAAACTGTCCTCCATAGCAAACTCATTGTCCGTGGCACGTTCTACGCGCATTCTGGTGGTGCGTGCTTTCTATGCGCGCAAAACTGCCGTAAAGCAAAATATGGTAGCATTAACCGAAAATTGAGGAGGATTCGGATATGCTATTCGGAATGCATTAGTTAACCGTGGAGGGTTAATTAATCATGGGTAACTCTAATATCATCAGCACGATAACGGCATTTTTGCGCTTGCGCAAAAAACGCGAAGTAAAATCAGACCTCTCCTTTGATAGCCTGTGCGGCCTCGTTATGTTCCGTGGTCTTTCTGACATCGAAACTGACCCGTGGTATAGCCGCATCTACTGGGCTATCTATCGCTACTTCAACTACAGCCCATGGAGAAGTCCCCGCCGCATCTACAACGAAACCAAATTTGTGTTCCAGCGTGCCCGCCGTGGCTGGGCAGACAGTGACACATGGAGTCTTGACTGCTATCTCGATAGCTGGATGCCAGCCGCTCTTCGTCATCTCAAGGAAAACAAACACGGAGTTCCCTCCTGCATGTTTATGCCAGAGGACCTGATCTCCGAAGGAGACTGGCAGGGAAATTCTTCTGACGAGGGTATGTTGCGCGCGCAGGCCCGCTGGGACGCCATCATGGACAAGATGATCGAGGCGTTTGAAGCGAGCAGGCGCATATCCGATGGTCTCTATGAAGCGGAACTCGGAGACTACCCTGCGCGTCGCCCCTCGGGAGTATCCGTTGATGCCTGGGAAGCAGTCAGGGAAAACCGCTTTGCCGCTACTCGTCTTCTCAGCGACCGTGACCAGAAGATTTTTGAAGAAGGTATGGCCCTCTTCGTCAGACATTATCACTCGCTATGGGATTGAAAAAGGGGTGTCCCGGTGACAACAATGAGAATTGAAGTATGGAAGCTCTAACCAGGGAAGATGTAACGGAGGAGGCAGGCTTTGCCGAGTTTGTCGGCCTCATTGCTGCCGCTCGGCAACGGGCATTCCAAGCATTCAACACCACGCTGATCGACCTCTACTGGCAGGTAGGCGAGTACATCAGCCGCAAGATTGAGGCCGCCGGGTGGGGCGAAGGTGTTGTGCCACAACTAGCCACCTACATTGCCCGAACGCAGCCAGGAATGCGCGGATTTACTACAAGTAACCTATTAAGAATGAAGAAGTTCTACGAGACATACCTAAATGATGCAATTAGTGCGCCGCTGGCGCACCAATTGCCGTGGAGCCACAACCTCATCATTCTTGGGCAGAGAAAACGTCCCGAGGAACGCGAATTCTACCTGCGTATGGCTATACAGGGGTAGACCCGACCCTGCTGTAACCGGGGGCAATCTTTGCTCAGTTGCAGGACAGACGAAGCCTGAAGCGATTCAAGCCATCCACCGTCATTGGCCCTGATAAAACCTGATAAATATTGACTTTTTCTGTATATACGATCAGTATGATTATGTGCAATACGAATGGGATCCACGCAAGAACCTGCTGAATCAGAAAAAGCATGGCGGCATCTCATTTGAGCTGGCGGTGCTGGTCTTCGAAGACGAAGACGCCTGATTACCCCGGACCTGGTCGACGAAACAGGAGAGCAGCGGTGGCACGCTATTGGTGCCATTTGTATTGAGCCACCATAAGTAGCAGTACTGCTGGTTGTTCATGCCTGCAGGGAGAACAAAAATGGCGAAGAAATCATCCGTATCATCTCAGCCCGTAAGGCTGAAAAGCATGAACTCAGAAGCTATCAGAGTCAGGCAGTGGACTGATGAGGAACGTCTGGCGTTGCGCCGGATCGCGGTCAGCCAGGCAGCGGGGGATGATTCTGACATTAATTTCAGTGATATTCCCAAACTCTCCGAGGGGCAATTAGCCACTCTGACCCGACTACGGGGGCGCAGGACCAGGGTTCCGGTCAGTGTACGGCTGGATCCACAAGTACTGGATTGGCTTAAATCCAAAGGGTCCGGCCACCTGACCCGGATCAACGATATTCTGGTGAACCTGATGGAAGCGGAAAAGCGGCTGGCCTGAAGAACGTCTTTATTCAACCGCCGTCCGTAAGGCCGCAGTCTGCGCATGAAGCAGACCGCGTTTTTTCCGTCTGCAGTCTTTTTCCCTATAAAACAGCCTTCCGGGAGATATTCGGGTGAGGTGTATTTCTGCGCGTGAGCGCATTTATTGTTCTTTGAGACCTGGAAAACAGTCCACGCTAATGTCTATTGGCGGATATTATATCGGGCGAAAAATGGCCCACCACCAGCCAAACCATCGTGAAAATCCCTGGCCGGTGGTGCGCATATTGACTTTATTAGTATATAGTCGAATAATTATTCGATCATGGCTGAGATTGAAAACGCCTTTGCAAGCTGCCGTAATACGCTGGCCGAGAGACTGGCTGAGCCAGCCCCGGGACGCATCCAGATCCTTACCGGGCCGCGCCAGGTCGGCAAAACGACCCTTTTGCTTGAGCTGGTCAAGACCTTAGGCGACCAGGCCATCTATGCAGCTGGAGATGATCCGGATGCGACACTGCCCGGATACTGGGAACGCTGCTGGGCAAACGCAGAGAGACGCGCACAACAGGGTACAGCCTTACTACTGCTCGATGAGGTCCACAGCATCCCGGATTGGGCGGCGAAGCTTAAAGGGGCATGGGATCGTGTCCGCCGCAGAAAGATTCCCATTCATGTTGTCGCAACCGGATCCTCAGCGTTGCACGTCGCCACGGGTTCGCGCGAGAGTCTGGCAGGGCGCTTTGAGCGCATGACCCTGAGCCACTGGCCGGCAATTTCGCTGGCAGAATCGTTTGGCTTGTCCGCTGAAAAAGCGGCGCGCGATCTCATCCGATTTGGTTCATACCCTGGAGCAGTTGCCTTTCAAAAGCAACCGGCACGCTGGCGATCTTACGTGCGAGAATCCATCATTGAGCCAGCGATTGGCCGCGACATGCTGGCTCTCGGCAACGTACGCAAACCGGCATTGCTCCGGCAGATTTTTGCGGTTGCAGTTGGAACTCCGGCACAAATTATTTCTCTGCAAAAGCTGCAGGGACAGCTTCAGGATGGCGGCGCGCTGGAAACAGTCGCGCACTATCTGGCACTTTTACAGGACGCCTATCTGATTGCTCCGCTGGAAAAATATGCGACGCAGATCGCAAGAAGAAGGGCGGCTCCGCCAAAAATTGTGGTGCTGAATAACGCTCTGCTTTCCGCGATGCACCCGGATGGCGCTCCAGATCAGAAGCAGGACCCGAGTCGTTTCGGCCAATGGGTGGAGAACGCCTGCATGGCCTTTGCGGTGAATCAGAATCAACAGGTGACCTACTGGCGCGAGGAACCCATCGAGGTCGATGGCGTCTTTGAAGGGAGCTGGGGGAAGTGGGCCGTTGAGATCAAAACCGGGCGCTTCACGGCTTCGGATCTGCGTGGACTTCTTGAATTTTGTCGGCGGTTCCCAGCGTTTCATCCTCTGGTTATTACCGCGCCCGGCGACGAAGAGAATGCCAGGAAGCACGGCATCTCTGCCGTCAGTTGGATTGATTTTCTTGTCGCTGGACCACCGGTTTCATAGAGTGCCGGGAAGACATTACTGTGAAAAAATTTGCTTCCTTTGCGGTCCTGGACATAGGCTTTCATGTCTACTGTTTCCTTTCTTTTGCACTACGCAATGCAGTATCCGCAGAGGATTTTTTTATGGCATTAATCTCTCTGAACATCGCGACCAATTCTCCTGCAGTACATTTGTTGTCTATGAAAAGTTCCTTGAATGAAGTGGCAGTAACAGCTTTAAGAAACTGCATATCTTCAAGAATGAGTCGTATCGACAAGCGTTCGTCATGGCTATCGCAAGCATCTATTGCAGCCTTGCGTAACCATTCGGAAGCAGGCATTTGAGCCGCATTCGTAGCGTTTTCTACTGCAGCAAATTCTTCATCCGTAAAGCGAACGGTAACGGCATTTGGCCTTCTACGTTTCGGTCCGTTCCTGAGTATTTCACTATTCATCCGAACACCCCTTCTTGCGCCCTATTCGTTGACTTCAGTTAAGTTCTTTGTTTGCTTATGTTCCATTTGGTACCCATAGTGGTTCCTCATGGCATCCATAGTGACCCTATTGTGTCACACCTGATTCCATATGGCATCCAACGCATAGAAAATGTTTATTTTGTTACGTATACATATGGTATCCACGTTTACATTTGTAATACACGGTGGATGCCATGCGGAACCATAAACATGGGTTGTGTGTGAGAGGTAAGGGGGCAATTCCCCCTTACCTCGGAAAAGCAACTGGTGCGCAGCGCCATGAACGCAGTGGCACAGCATTGCAGGCGTTCAGCAGGTGCGATTTCAATGTGTCCGGAACGGACTATTGTCCGCAAAAAATGGCAACCCTAGGCCGTATCGACATATAGCCTCAGGTGCAACCAAGCGCAAGCGAGAGCGACCATGGCGTGGAAGCATGCTTTTGATTTTTCGTATCGGGTTGCGAATCTGCGGAAAGACTTGAGCTTACTGAAGCAACGTTCAATGCGGTTGCGCTTTTTGTAGATTTCTTTGTTGTAGTCGCGTTGCACCTTGCGGTTGCGTTTGGGCGGGATCACGGCCTTGGCTCCCATGGCTTCAACGTGCTCGACGATGGCGTCCGAGTCATAGCCTTTGTCAGCCAATACGGCCTCGGTCGTGCGCCCGCCCAGCAACTCGATGGCCTTGGTGCAGTCGTTCACCTGGCCGCCCGTGATCAGAAAGTCCACGGGCAGCCCCCGTTCGTCGGTGAGCAGATGGATCCTGGTCGTCAGACTTCCTCGGGAACGCCCCAGAGCCTTGTCCGAACCCCTTTTTTTCGGCCCGTGGCCGCCTGCTGGTGAGTCCGAACAATGGTCGAATCCAGCATGAGGTACTGGTTCTTTTTATCGCTCACCAGCGCGTGAAAAACCCGCTCCCAGACGCCGGAATTGGCCCAGCGCATGAAGCGCTTGTGCACGCTTTTGTACTTTCCGTAACGCTCAGGCAGGTCGTGCAAACGCGCTCCCGAGCGCAGAACCCATAGAACACCGTTCACAAATAAACGGTTATCGGCAGCGGTGCGGCCAACATGCTCCTTACTGCCGGGAAGAAAATCCTTGATCTTCTCCCACTGCAAATCATTCAATTTATAACGGCTCGGCGACATACTTTCACTTCAACAGATTCGAATAAATCTGAAAAGTATATATGTCGATACGGCCTAATACGAATCTGCATAAGAGCGCGCGCAGACAGCTCAAAGGACACAGCAAGGCTCTGTTGCAAAAATTCTGTTTGCGCATTGTTGTCCGAGAGATCACCTTGCTCCAGACGTCAAGCTGGCTGGAGGTTTAGCCTTTCACCAATGACTGCGACGGCCTCCGCAAGCGCACCGGGACCGATGCCGAAAGCGCGTTCGACGATGCGCGCCTCGCCGCGAATGTCTTGTGTGAGGTTGAAGATTGCCGCCTGGCCCTTGCGAAGCGCGCACATCACCTCAAATCCCATGATGGTCGCATAGGCGGTCTTCAACGTCTTGAAACCCCTCACTGGACGAATCAGTTGCTTCAGCTTGCCATGATCGGCTTCGACGATATTGTTCAGATACTTAACCTGTCGATGCACTGTATTTACAGGACATTTGCCTTCGGTCTTCAGCTCAGAAATTGCGATACCGTAGGTCGGCTCTTTGTCCGTGTTGATGATCTCTGGCTTCTCCCAATCCTTCAACCCGTTTAACGCTTTGCCAAGGAAGAGTTTCGCTGCTTTGGCGTTCCGTGTCGGCGAGAGATAGAAATCTATCGTGTTTCCAAATTTGTCGAGCGCCCGGTATAGATAGGTCCATTTGCCGTGAACCTTTACATAAGTCTCATCGACCCGCCAGGTCGTTGATCGTGGACAACGCCACTGCCAGCGCAGCCGCTTTTCCATCTCCGGCGCGTACTTCTGAACCCAACGGTAGATCGTGGAATGATCAACGGGCACGCCGCGCTCGCCCATCATCTGCTCAAGATCGCGATAGCTGATGCCATAGCGGCAGTACCAACGCACCGCCCAAAGGATGATCTCGCCTTCAAAATGACGCCACTTGAAATCTGACATGGCCGGCTCCGCTCGTGTTTTGCCCATTTTCACGCGGACACCAAATCTTTGCAACAGAGCCCTCAGAAGCACATCGCCTGTCGCTTGGCTAAATGTCAATCTGATAGGCAACTTCGACTTTACGACCAGCTCGACACCGGTGGATATCGAAGCACTGGCGGCACGCTTTCAAAATGAAGATTTCTGGAGACGCTCTATGCAGGAAAACGATGAGGAGAGCCCGGAGCAGTAAAGGCAGCCACTTTACCTCTTCCCGGAGTTGAACAAAAACAGGGTGGTTTTACTTTGGCGGGGGTTGGGCAATAATAGTCAGTATGGTTAAGAAAAACAGTATAGAATGGGCAGTTTTTACTCGCCGATTTGCGCATTCAAGGAAGGCGATTACAAGCACGGTCTCTGCCTTGTTGATTTCGATTACCGCTCTCTTCTCTTCGTCAAGCCATGCGCAGGTGAGTGTCGTCGGCGTACAAACCGAGATTCCGGCCACGGGAATCAGCTATGCGGGCAGTTCGTGCAGCACCTCCACGACCGGCTTGTGGTGCGGTCCCGTCGGCGTTGCAACCGACTCAAGCGGCAACATCTACGTTGCCAACTTTAGCGCCAGCCAGATTATCAAGCTGGATGCCGCCACCCACACACCGACCGTGCTGTTGGGCTACGGAAGTGGCACTACAGGCGTGGGTCACCCGCAGCAGATGGCAATGGACAGCAGCAATAACCTGTTCATTGCCGACCCGGACAATTCGCGCGTGGTTAAATATTCAACCACGACGAATGCTGTGACAGCCAGCTATCCGATAGCGATCTATCCATTCGCCGTGGGCGTGGATAGCTCCGGCAATGTTTGGATCGGTGGTCCTGGGAGTATTTACGAGGTATCCGCTGGCTCGGCCGACGGTACTTCGGCCACTATGAAAAAAAATGCGGCAGCCACTGGCACCTCCAACATCTGGGGCATTGCCTTCGACAGCAACGGAGACATGTGGGTGAGCGATAACCCCAATAACAATCAGCCCGGTGTCCACTCCGGATCGGTTACCAGATTCACCGCTGCCAGTTCGTTTAGTAGTAAGACTGTAGTTTTGACTTCAAGTACGCTCTACGGTCCCGGGCAGATCGTCTTCGACCCTTCGAACAACATGTATCTGGCGGAAGACAATAATAATTCTGTCGTCAAATTCAACTACAGCAGCAGCTACGCGTTCGAATACATCGCGTCGGACTCCTATCCGCTGAGCACGTCAGTGCCAAGCGCCGAGGCGGTTGCACGGGACAGCCGCGGCAATCTCTTTCTGACTGCGTATGCCAGTGGCGTTCAGGCGAACAGTAAAGTGATCGAGATCAGCCCTGGCGCGGCCACCTTCCCTGACACACTGGTGGGTTCCACTTCTTCGACGAATGTGACTGTCAATTTCAACGTTGCGAGCGGCACAACGATCGGATCCTTCGCGGTGCTGGATCAGGGCGTCAGCGGCCTGGAATTCAATCGCGTTACCGATGCAAGTGCCGACTGCACGACGGGCACCTATTCCAGCGCTACCGCTTGCTCCATCAAGGCCAGCTTTACACCTTCCTCGCCGGGTATTCACTATGGTGCGATCGTGGTTTTGGACGGAAGCGGCACGGTACTGGCCACAGCGTATTTGAACGGCAAGGGATTAGGCCCGCTGGCGGCATTCTTGCCCGGTACGCCGAGCACGGTGGGCAGCGGCTTGAATGGTCCGCAGGGTGTCTACGCTGACGGCGTCGGAAACGTGTATATCGCCAATACGCTGGGCAATTCGGTTATCAAAGTTCCTTTCAGCGGCGGCGCTTACGGCACGCCGATCACGATTACCACGGATACCGGCGATCCTGGCGGCGTTGCCGTGGATGGCGCCGGAAACGTGTATGTAGCCGATTACGACAAAGACCGGGTCGACCTGATTCCATGGAACGGCAGCTCCTACGGCACGCAGAAGACCGTCGGCAGCGGGTTTTCCAGTCCCAATAGCGTTGCTGTAGACGGTTCCGGGAATGTCTATGTGGCGGATGAAGGCAATTCGCGCATCGTCAAGATTCCCTGGAACGCCAGTACTGCCACGTTCGGAACCCAGAGCGCGATCGGCAGCGGTTGGAACTCTCCGACAGGCGTGGCCGTGGATGCCGCCGGTAACGTCTATGTTGCCGAATACTACGACCACGAGGTTTATCAGCTTCCGGTCAGCGGGACGAGTTATGGCTCTGTGGTGGCCATCGGCTCAGGCTGGTCGAATCCCTTCAACATTTCGGTTGACAGTAACGGCGACGTCTATGTTGCCGATAGCGGTACAGACGAGGTTTCAATGGTCGCATGGAATGGTTCCAGCTTTGGAACGCAGACCGTGGTGGCCAGCAGTACTGCTACCGGATTGAATAATGTCACGGGCGTTTCGGTGGATGGCCTGGGGAACATCTATATCGCGGATCAGGGCAACGACCGCATCGTAAAGCTCAGCGACTCGACGGGCGCAGCGCTTACGTTCCCAACCTCTACGGCGGTTGGATCGCTCGACAGCATTGATGGAACAAAGACGCTGACGATGCTGAACCTGGGCAACACAACCCTTAACATTGCCTCAGCCAGCTTCCCGACGAGTTTCAGCGAGAGCGCCAGCACCTGCACCTTGAGTTCCGGTACGCTCTCTCAGGGAGCAAGCTGCACCATCGATGTCCAGTTCACGCCGCAATCGGGGGGCACCAACAGTGGCAATCTGGTTATCACCGACAATCACTTGAATGCAACCGGATCCACACAGAATGTAGCTCTGAGCGGCACCGGTATTGGGACGGTGACTCAGTTGGCCTACATCACGGCTCCGGCGGCCACGGTTACGGCAGGAGGCAATGCCGGTACGTCCATCACTGTCGCTGAAGAGTATGCCAGCGGTACAACAGTGACCTCGGCAACCGACACCATCACCATCACCGTGACCGGTCCGAACGGCTACTCGAAGACCTACACGGCGACGGCAGTCAACGGCGTTGCAACCTTCAACCTGGGCTCTGTGCTTTTGACCGCGACAGGTGGCTATACCTATACCGCTTCGGTGAGCGCAATGCCTACGATCACCAATGCCGTTGCGGCGGAGACGGTGAGTGCGGCCACTCCAGGTACGCCTACGGTAACTTGGCCGACGGCGAGTGCAATTCTATACGGTCAGACGCTGGCTTCGTCCACTCTGAGCGGCGGCAGCGCTTCGGTCGCTGGCAGCTTTGCCTTCACGACACCAGGCACTGCGCCAAGCGTTGGCACAGCGCAGCAAAGCGTAACTTTTACGCCCACGGATACAACCAACTATCAGTCAGTAACCAACACAGTAACCCTGACGGTGCTGGACTTTAGCGTTGCCCCAACCACTGGAAGCACAGGCAGCGGCGACAGTGACAGCCCAACGCAGACAGTCGTTTCAGGTGGGACTGCTACCTATACAGTGGACATTCTGCCCACGAACGGCACCGTATTTCCTTCTCCTATCACATTGACCGTGAGTGGAATACCGAACGGAGCAACGGTAGTTATTACCCCAGCAACCTGGGCCCAAACCTCCAGTACCTCATGGTTGTTTCCGGCAAATACTCCTCTGACCAATATTGCTATGTCCATTCATCTGCCGTCGACGACCGCGAGTCTTCATCGGGAGGATTTGCCCTTTCACAAACTTCCGCCCGTACTTTGGGGACTTTTGCTGATGCCATTTGTGGGCAGACTGCGCCGTGCCGGAAAACGGCTGGGCCGCAGCGTCTCACTTCTGTTGTTACTGGCAGTGGGTATAGCGACCATGGCAGGAATGAGTGGATGCGGAGCGAACTCCGGGTTCTTCGCCCAGCCGCAGAAGACTTATACCGTACTTATGACAGCGACTTCGGGCACGCTGTCGCACTCCACCACGCTCACACTTACTGTTAAGTAACAAGGAGAAATGGGATGCATAGAATCAACTGCAAAGATCTGCTCCTTGTGAGCGCATGTATGCTTGTCGGCGCAATGGCCTGGAGTCAACAGACTCCAAGCCCTGCCACACAGAAACCACTCTCCATCGACCTGGGCGCGACCTATGCTCCCGAGCGAACGCAGACGGCTCCTGGCAATTGCTGTTTCTGGATGCAGGGCGGCGGCGTGGATATGGGAGTAACGTTCTGGAAGGGATTCGGCATAGCTGCCGCCTTTAGCGGAGACCATGCCGCGAATATCGCCGCTGGCGTCGATGTCAACAAGATTACTTACTTAGGCGGACCACGCTATACCCACACTATTCGGACAAGCCACAACGGCGCAGCAATGCCCCGTTACCAGATCTTCGGCCAGGGACTCGTCGGCGGAGTGCATGGCTTCGATGGCCTTTATCCCGCTGGCACAGCGACGACGCAGAGCGCCAACGCGTTTGCACTTGAGGCGGGCGGCGGCATCAACTATTACCTCACGCGGAACTGGGGACTGCGTGTGCTGGAGGCTGATTACGTTCGCACCACGCTGCCTAATAATGCCTCCAATACGCAAAACGATCTGCGCCTGTCCTTTGGCGTCGCTTACCGCATAGGTGCGCTTCGTCTTCATCGTTAACCAGGGGTACAGTGCCGTTTTCGAGTTGGACTGTCCGGACGGACCGTTGAGCTTGCGGCAGAACATAGGTTTCCCGGAGCACCAGATCAACAAAATTGCGGCAGAGCTGGAACCACACGTCGCTACACTGTGCGAAGCATGGAGGAAAATACATGATTAGCCATGAAGAATATCTGGAAGCATCCCGTCGCGGGGAAGAGATACGAGCGAAGACACCACACGCCGTGAATGCTCGCTATGACCGCCGCATCGGACGCATTGTGATCAGCCTGAGCACGGGTTTGGATATTGCGTTTTCGCCAAAGGACGCTCAGGGGCTGGAGACAGCAACGTGGCAGCAGTTGCAGGAGATTGAAATCGAGGGAGACGGTTTCGGCATTCACTTCCCGGCACTCGACGCTGACTTGTATATTCCGCCTCTCCTGGAAGGTTTTCTGGGATCGAAAAAATGGATGGCCGCGCGTCTGGGGGCAGAGGGTGGCAAAGTTCGCAGCACAGCAAAAGCGAAGTCATCCCGTAAGAACGGCCTTTTGGGTGGCAGGCCCAGGAAAGCTGCCACAGCGGCCTGACCCAGGACACCACCAGCTCCGGATGCACATACTTTGGGCAATGCGTACCTGCCTGACTTTCTCTTTACCTGCTTCGCCGCGATAACTTTCTGCCATTAATTCTTATTTTTATGGAAAATTTGTTATAGTTAGCGGATGGCACCGCCGATGAAACCTGTGCGGGCAGCACTCTGTTGGGAAGGCGATTCGCGAGACATACTGCGCGAATGGCCCAAAAACATCCGCGGCGATTTCGGCACGGCCCTGGATGCGATGCAGGTCGGGCAGAAGGCTCATATTCCAACCCGCCCCATGCCATCCATCGCCCCAAGCGTTTTTGAGTTGAAGGACGCTGACGAGAAGAAGTGGTATCGGCTGGTTTATCTGGCCCGCATCAGAGACGTCATCTACGTCTTGCACTGCTTTACCAAAGACACAGCCAAAACAGAAAAGCGCGATCTGGCAATAGCAGAGCAGCGGTGGAAACAGGTGCAGCAGCGGCTACGGGAGGAACAGAAGAATGAAAAGCAAGCGCAGCGAGGAAAAAGCGCCCCACGTGACAAAGGGAAGCGTATTTGACGACCTCGGATTCTCTCCGGTCGAAGCACTGGAGCTCAAGGTTAAGGCAGAAATCTACGGCGAACTGCTCAACTACATTGAGGAGCAGGGATACAGCCAGAAGGAACTGGGCAGGCTTCTTGGCATTCTCCAGCCGGAAGTAAGCAATCTCCTGACCGGCAAGGTTTCAAGGTTCAGCGTTGGCAAACTCATCAAACTGGCTGGCAAGCTGAATTTGGGAGCCAGAATCAAGCTCACGCGGCCTGCATCGCTACCGTCCAGCAGCATTGACCGTGCCAGGCCCCGCCGACGCACAGCCGTGGCATAGATCCCGAGCATTTCCAATAGATCACCAACCCGGCCTATGTCCGCGTCAGTGCCCGATAATGGGTCTTCCGCCCGACTTTGAAAAGAGCAGCTACCTTCTGCCGGTCATCACCATGCTCGATCAGCTTGCGTGGGTGGGTTTGGGGCTGGATGAGCATTCCATCCGACCCGATCTGTGCCCTTGGATCAGCGTGTGAGCATTTGACACGGCAGATGTGTTCTATGTAACTCATTTAAAATACAACACATCAATCTACTGGGCCGTTATGCCTTTTCGGTACCGGACGCGGTCCAACGTGGGCAGCTACGCCCCCTGCGCAACTCGTCCGAAGCAATCGAGGAGCTTTCCTGATTCCTTAAGTGAGTTTTCTGTTCCGCTGCTCCCGGAATCCGCGTGAAGCGGATCCCAATCCACGCGCCTCTCTCTCACCACTCCGCAGGCGGATAGAGTCTGGAGCAAATGTGAGAGAGCCGCATGCGTATCAGACTTGCCGCGCTTGACGGGGTATGAGCAATCACAATGCGGCAGGTGCTCAGCAACAAAGCGAGTGGTTGCCCGCTCGTCGATCTTGGCCAGCGCCAGCCTGTGTCGGCCGGCCCAATGCGCAAAGTGTGCAATGCAGTATAGGTAGCAGTGGATAGTCGTGGTAACGGCTGCACTGAAGATGCAGGCAGAACTCTGAGATATAGGGTTGAAGAACGCTGCCATCCAACCATGCGCGCACCTGCGGGTGAACTGCTGTTTCATTTTCCATGATGATCTCCTGGCATCGGAAATGCCGACATCAGAAGACCACCGATTATGTGAAGTCCGTGTTCCTTGAACAGAAACTGCCCCTATATGTCCGGCCATCCAACGTCAACAGCCCAATACGCTGCGCATAATCGGGAACTGTACATAATTTCGCTTATGCAAATCTTCGCATAAGCGTAAAAACTGGCTGCATCTGGGCAGCGAGGAGGCTGGCCCGAAGATCGCCGCCATCTTCAGCATCGTCGAGAGCTGCCGCAAACTGGATATCCCCATCCACCAGTACCTGGCTGACATACTGCCCGGACTGGCAGACCGCTGCATACAGGCACTGGCAGAGCTCACCCCTGCCTACTATGCAGCAAATCGAGTGAAGTAGACTACTCTCCGCCTCTGGGATGCCGTCAACTATGGGGTTGGTCGTGCGAATACGAAGCAACTGATTCGTCCAGTGAGGGATTTCAAGACGTTGAAGACCGCCTATGCGACCATCATGGGATTTGAGGTGATGCGTGCGCTTCGCAAGGGCCAGGCGGCAATCTTCAACCTCACACAAGACATTTGCGGCGAGGCGCGCATCGTCGAACGCGCTTTCGGCATCGGTCCCGGTGCGCTTGCGGAGACCGTCGCAGTCATCGGTGAAAGGCTAAACCTCCAGCCAGCTTGACGTCTGGAGCAAGGTGATCTCTCGGACAACCATGCGCAAACAGAATTTTTGCAACAGAGCCAGCTGAAGCAACCAGAAAGCTACCTGCAGCACGTGCTCGAGAAGATCGCGGACCTGCCCATCACGCGCATACACGAACTGCGGTCCTGGAACTTCGCCTCGCTCCAGCCAGATCTCGGCTCATCTCAAGTGTCCACTTAAAAATATGTGGACACTTGAGATCTCCTTATCAGAGATGTCATATCGAGGCTATACGGCTTTCAGATGACGCTTACGTCCTATCCGAGACGCTTACCTTTCAACCAAGTTGATCAGCCACCAATCGAGAATGTCCTTTAATGTCTGCTCCAGCTTAATACGGGGCTTCCAGCCAAGAGCGCTAATCCGGGAGGAATTGCCAAAAAGGCATTGCGTTTCAATGGGACGAAATTTTTGCGGGTCCACCTCTATACGGACCTGAACGTCGGCCAGCATGCAAAGCTTGGAGACAATCTCCTGCATGCGGATGGGATGCTGTGAACCTACATTATAGATTTCACCGGGAACACCCTGTGTAGCCACTATCCAGTAGGCCTCGACGGTATCGCGCACATCGGTAAAATCCCGCACAGGAGCAAGGTTGCCGACATGCAGAACAGGGTCGGCCAAGCCCAGCTTGATCGCCGCAATCTGACGCGCAAAATCCGCGCATACAAATCCCGTTGGCTGTCCGGGGCCAACGTGGTTGAAAGGGCGGACCGTCATGGTCTGAAAGCCGTAGGCTTCAACATACTGGGTTGCCAAGGACTCACACATGAATTTGCTGGCAGCATATGGCGTCAGCAGACGTACAGGTGAATCTTCATCAAGCCCCGCTTCCGTATCAATGGAGCGATAGACGTGCGCCGAGCTTACGTGAACGATTCGAGGTCTGATATCTAGTTCGCGCAGCGCCTCAAAGAGATTCAGGGTACCACCCACATTGACATCGTATGTCATACGGGGATCCTTAAAACTCGTAACCACGTTGGAAATGGCCGCCAGATGATAGATCTGGTCCGGCAATGTGTCGCGCAGAATCTGTCGCAACCCTTCGTAATCGCGAATATCTATGTGTACGGCAGAGGCCCTCTTTGGTAGCCTCTGCTCTGGTCCGGTTTTACTTTCGAACCCAAGACCCACAACTTCAAAACCCTTGCTCGTTAACATCCGGGCAAGATGCGGTCCAACAAATCCCGTCAAACCCGTGACAAAAGCTCTCATCAAAAACGCTCCGTTTAGCGCAAATCCGCGTTGCTTGCTACCATGTGCCGCCGGTTGCGTTTTAAATCCTCTTCAACCATCATCTGCACCAGTTGCTCAAAAGCAACACCCGGTTTCCAACCAAGCTTTCCTCGTGCATAGCTGGAATCACCACACAGGTAATCCACCTCAGCAGGGCGTAGCAGGGTCGGATCGACAGTCACATAATCGTGGTAATCCAGATCCACTGTTTTAAAAGCGATATCAACCAACTCCTGTACCGATTTACTGATGCCGGTTGCAATTACATAATCTTCCGGCTGATTCTGTTGCAGCATCTGCCACATGGCGCGCACATAATCACCCGCAAATCCCCAATCTCGCTTGGCGTTGAGGTTGCCAATTGTCATTTTATCGAGCAGACCAAGCTTGATCTGTGCCACCGCGTTGGCAACCTTGCGAGTCACAAATTCCAACCCTCTGCGCGGCGATTCGTGGTTGAACAAAATACCGGAGCAGGCAAACATGCCATAGCTCTCACGATAGTTGATTGTCGCAAAATGCCCATAAAGCTTGGAGACACCATAAGGACTTCTAGGATGAAAAAGGGTTTTCTCGTTCTGCGGTGGCGGTGTAGATCCAAACATCTCACTGGAGGATGCCTGGTAGAAA
>Ga0302320_10015668_pt1 | contig 15550 bp, 18 predicted proteins | sample Bog_T0_3_FD_202130 | JGI IMG/M metagenome (GOLD analysis project Ga0302320, IMG submission 202130) | Peat permafrost microbial communities from Stordalen Mire near Abisko, Sweden - Bog_T0_3 | ecosystem: Environmental > Terrestrial > Soil > Wetlands > Peat | place: Sweden: Abisko, Stordalen Mire... | reverse complement strand
AAAGGAGAAATTAGAGGAATCCAACTTATACCGTCTTGCGAATAAGCCATTGTATTTCCTGAGTTAGTGCCATCTGATCCTCCGGCAATGAAGTTCAAATTTCCATAGGACAATGATAATACCAATAGAAAAATGAGTAAAAGCATTTTCGTCGATCTTTTTAATTATTTTAGAGATTATTTTATTTCTGAATTTATTTTTTCTGGATGATTAATTTCCTAAATCTCTTGATGTTCAATCTCATAACTCACTACTATTAAATAAACAGGATTGTTTAAAAGATTGATTAATACCTAACTAGTTTATAAATCTATTTAGTGCTAATTTAGCGCTAAAATACCATACTACTATCAATCTTTGATCTTTTATTTTATTTATTGAAATATTGAAAGTTGATAAAAATTTAATTATATTTTTCTTTTACTGTGATTTGACTGAGAAATTATCGTACCAGCCGAATTCATGTCATATAAACATTCATTTTTAGTGGCCCAAATCAAACGACTTACAATCAATCGGACATCACGAATCTGTAATCCGTATCTTCTGGCTATTAGACACCATGTATTAATAGCATTTCTTGTGTGGTGGTTAGAAAAGACATAAAAATTATAACAATACTCAAGGGCTTTTATTTCATTTTCACTAGCTGTCATTTTCTCTCGAAGTGAAACAGGTTTAGTTTCATATTCTGCTTTCTCACCTATCTTAAGAGCATCAGGTAGAAATATTGTTACAGCCAGAAGTTTTCCAAAATTATATACTTTTCTTCCAATCAACGGATCCCTAACAACTAAGTAAGATCGATATTCACTAAAGGCGAATTTACAGATTTCATTTATCGATTGATAAACACCTTGAGAAGCGGCTTTACAAATCCAATAAGAATGCCTCATGATTCGAACTTTTGAGAGATCTCCATTGAAATCGCACTGTGCATGAATATTATTCATTAGGTAAGCTCGTTCCCAACAACGATGACTCAATTCGAAATCTTGATCAACTTCATAACCATAACTAAGAGTATAACTTAAATAAATCCATCCTATTGGTTCGTCTTGAAGAGCGGATTCTAGACTAGGTAAATAACGTATACTATTAATAGTAGTTGCAGAAATAGCTATAGCGGTTGGATTGTTTAGTTTTTGAGCTCTAGTTTTGCTATGTGTTGAAATGAGCATTTATCTCCGAGTGTACAAGTTCCTCTCTTTAAGAAATATCTGCATGGTATTTGAGACCTATCTCTCTTCTCTACTTCTCTCTTTTCCACTTCTCTCTTCTCTATATCTTTATCTTCTATTGGTTCGATTTCCAACACAGGAGGATTCTCAATTATTTCCTTTACTGGTTGCGAAACAACAGGAAATATAGGAAGCCAGCATCGAGGAGGAGTACGAATGACACGGGCATTTTTGTAGGCCATTTCGATAGTTAAAATACTTGCTGCTCTATAACCATGTTCAAGCCGTTCTACTACTATGGCAGCATCAGCAACTATATTGTCAGGTGACAAGTAGAGAGGAAGTAACCATTGCAATACTGGTTTGAATTTATGCTTGGGAGAAAAGACGAAGGGTATTGCTTGAGTATCATCTCGTTTTGTGTTTTCGACTGCTTCGTTAATCGCTGCTTGTATTGAGGCCTTTACAATATTTGGTTTTAACTTCAATAGATTCTCTGGTAATCTTTCTCGTCTGTCCATTACTATATGATCCAAATTATAATTGAAGGGGAGATTCAAATCGAAAAAAACGCAAAGTACAATCATCAAACCATGTTGCAAGTGGTGGTGTTAGTCCTTGTAATCCTTTGTCTCCTTGAATAACGACTTGAGGTGGACCATATGGCTTACGATCTCGACTACCGTCAGGAGTTGTATCAGGCAAAAAGACAAGAATGATAGGCTCTCTCGATTCGCGAGATCTCAATGAAGTATTCATATAAATTTGGCCACTATTGCCTCGTAATAAGCGTTTCTGATCGCGAAGACGACGATAATGTTGTCTACAAAGATTTTGTAAAATATCAAGATGATTACACCAATACTCATCCTGAGCTTCTTTAGATAGACGTTCCCATAACCCATAAGGTAAAGGAGCAGCGTCTTCCAACGTTTCAGGCAGATCTGGTTTTGAGCTAGACTTAGCCAACATTTTCTTTTTAATTTACAAAAAATTAAAAAAATCTCTTTTTCTTATTTCTCCGTGAAGATTAACAATTAACTTTTGAGCAGATTTAAGATAAGAAGATTAATAATTCTTGATCAATTTCTATGGCAATACCTTTGAATATCTTTAAAATCCTCATCAGCAAAAATATTAACAAAATGAGTCTTATAAGAATGGCGCCAATTTCTTTTCTATCATAAGTAAATCCTGAATAAATAGCTATGCATTATTTGTATTATGAGATAATTACCTTTTATTCTGTTTTAATAAAAAACAGTTCTATTAAATTTATTTAAAAACCAACATACTTAAAAAATAAAATAATAAAATGCGACAAAATCGATTTCAGACTAAGAACTCCAATCAGACCAAAGAATATTTTTGTTCTGGTTATGTCAATCCTAATTCAGATAATATTGAAGATTTACAATGTTTACCAGTAGATAACTCTAATAGCGACTTCTTAGTTTCAAGTAGACATAATAGTCCAAAAAATCCACAAATGATCTATGTTAATAGTAAAAATAAAAGTCTCACACAAACTGGAACCACTTGGGCTACTGCTTTTTCCGATTTACAACATGCATTGGATCTAGCTAGTACATTACCAGCTAGCGAAATCTGGATTTCTAAAGGAGTTTACATTCCTACTAAAATCTATTCTCCAAATGGAATTACTGGAGGAGCATATGGTCATGCCTTTCCATCTCAAGCAACCAATTCGGGTTTGTTAACTTTTAATATTCCAAACAACACCTCGATTTTTGGAGGATTTCATGGCAATGAGTCTCGCCTTGCTGATCGGGATCCTCACAGAAATGAAACCGTTTTGAGTGGAGGAAAGATTTCTTGGCATGTTGTTACGTTAGGAAACGATATAGCTAAAACGGGAGTTACAGCAAAGCTAAATGGTTTAACTATAGCTAATGGATACGCTCTTGGTCCTACACCATCCACTTTTCCTATTTTCGGTCCTTTAACATATGCTCATTCATTTGGTGGTGGCATTTATTCCACGTTCGGATCAAATCTAACTTTAGAAAAAGTTTTGGTGACAGAAAATAGTGCAGGCAATACAAACACTGGAGCGAGTGGATATGGTGGTGGTTTATTATCAAATAATTCTACTTTAACTATTAAAGAATGTAAGTTTACTTTTAACACATCTACTATTGAAGGTGGTGGGTTAGAGGTTCTTAATACCTTTGAGACCACTCCTCATATTGCCAGTATTTCAGATTCGATTTTTGAGAATAACAATGCTACTCTTTTCGGTTCAGCTATTACTACTGAAGGATCACAAGGAAATATAGGTTCATATGTTCAAGTAAATAAGTGTACTTTTAGAAATAATTCTGCTCAATATGGTGGTTCATTTGCTATGGATAGTTTACAAACCAATCTTTCTGATTGTAAATTCGAAAATAATTATGCAGATGTTGCTGGAGGGGCGTTATCTACTGCTAACATCGTAAATACCATATCCTATGGAGCAATTTCTAAAACTCCTTCAGTAATATTCACAACTGAAATAAAAGGATGTATCTTTAAAAATAATCTAGCATCTGGCAATCAAATTCTTCACGATTTGCAACTCGGAGGAACTGCTGCTGGTCTAGATTTTGGACTTGGAGGAGGGGCTATTGTTGTATATATGAATGGTCGTGCTAATATTTCTGACACAGAATTTATTGGAAATATGGCTACAAATGGTGATGGTGGAGCTATTTTGAATGGTAGAGCAGCGGCAGTGGATCCTCTTGGTATTCCAGTTATCGCAGTTAATGTTAATACCAGTATAATTAATTGCAATTTTGTCGACAACAAAATTAAAAATGGTTTTGGTGGTGCGATCGCTTCACTACCAAGTACTTATCCCTTTCCTAATTTACCTCGCCTTAATCTAAACGAAACTATCCTAACAGTTAAAAATTCAAACTTTGAATTTAATAAATCTATTAAAGGTGGCGCCATATATACTTACTTTACTACTCTTACTGAGGATGATAACAACTTCAAAAAGAACGAAGGTAAATTAGGGGAAAGTCTTTATAGTCTTGAATCTACCACTAATGGAGACTTTCATCCTTTAAAGGTTTCTTCGAATTAAAAAATTAAATTTTAATACCTATAGTGGTATTAAAATAGGCTTCTCATTTATTTAATTACAGACTTTGAATAGACAAGATGCAATACTATTTCTACATCTCTAGCAGTCCATAAGTAATTACTTTGTTTATCATTATTAAGTTGGTTTACTTTAGTCGTTATCCCTTTGTAATATTGTCTGTAATCTTTCATCTTATAGTCACACTTGCCATTAACAGCCAATAAACCAGCATCAGACATGAAAGGAATTGAGAAATTATATCTAGCCAAGATAGCACTAGCAGTAGCTGGACCTACTCCATTCAAAGGTTGACAAATCGCATCTAATGCTGCAACAATCGTTTCCTCATTTATCTCTGTTTTAAGATGATTTAAACCAGAAAAAGTAGCATTTTGGACTTCATCATTCGATAAAGCTTGAATTTTCTTAAGGAGAGGCCTCATCTTTCCTCTAGTCAATTTCCATTCCATTATTTTAACAAGTTCAGGCTGAGTAAGATAACATTTGCTTAAGTCTAAAGTATGATACCAAGAATCCAATTCTATAAATTTTTCTTGGTCCTTTACTCTAGCAGGAATGGAACTGTAATTTCTTAAGTATTCAAACCATATTCCAGAATGATTTGTTGAACCATCAAAGAATTGTTTAACAGAAGCTATAGTTGGTGTTGTAATAGTCGGTTGTGCCGTAAAGAAATCCATAGGTTAATTTTGATTTCTACAAATCAAAATTATAAAATTTATTTTTCAAGTTCACCATCATTGGTTACACAATATCCATAACGATTTTATTGAATCGTTATGGGTTTTATCTTTGAATTTAGAATTCTATAAAAATCTATTTTTATATTTCACCAAACGAAAACCGATTTTTAAAATTTTTATTGCAAAATAGAAAATAACTTCAAAGCGCATATGAGTGAGACGAGTCCTATTGGAGGAATGCTAGCATTAGCTAGCTCAGCTGGATTAATAATATTATATACAAATCAAGAAGCTATACTGACATTTATAAGAGATATTCTTGTAGCGTCGACTAGGATAATGGATCTCAATACTACCAAAAAGTTAGATGACTTTGTTTTAAGAAATTGCTGGTCGAAATCGATGTCGATAAATCACGCAGAACCAGGAGATGGTTACCATATATATACTGATGGACCGATTTTATTTCATCGTCAATGTTCAAATGGACGCGATGTAACATATAGAATATATGCACGCAAAACTCCACATATTGATTGGGTAAATGCCCAGATTCAAGGGTGTGCCGATTTTTCGGTCAATAAGATTGCTAGTACTACTCCATTTGACCATACGGTCGTTGAATTTTCTGTTCACAATATTCCTCCGAATATTTATCCATACCAACAAAAGGTTGTTGATAACATCTTCAATAATTATAAAAAGTCAGGTACACAAATACATTTGATATCCGGATCCCCAGGGAAAGGCAAAAGCAGTGTAGCAAGATTTCTCCATCTTAGATTTATCAAAAATAACACTAAATCTTATTTGCTTGAAGGGTTTAATCCTTCTTCCTTAGGTCTTAATTATTCTACGCATGTATTCCAGGGAATAAAACATACAGGTCCGTTTATCTTATTGTTAGATGAAATCGATATATCAATGGCTCATAGTAAATTAGATAATTCTGCAGTTCCGGCAGTCTACCACTCAAAAAGCAAAACAGACTTCTGCGGTTTTTTGGATGGATTCCGAGATGTTCCGTCTTTAATAGTAATATGTACTTCTAATAGAACCCTTGCTGACTTGAATGACGAGTTTCCCGAATATTTACGCAAAGGCAGAATCGATCAACATTGGGAGTTTCTGTAAACTGTTAGGTATAAACAAATAAAAATAATTAAAGGTACTTTATATGGTAATACCATATAAAAATCGATTATTTATTTTTTAATTGGGTATAATTAAAAAGAAACAACAATGAGTATTTGTATCATCTGTAAAGGGTCACGCTTTGTAACATTTCAGAAACGATGTCCTACTTGTAGGGGAACTGGTAAGGTAAATGGACATCATTGTACTAATTACGGCTGTAAAGGTGGTACGATCACTCAAACTGAACGTTGTGGACCATGTGGTGGCACTGGTTACAGGTAAAGTATAATAGCTAAAACCTATAAAATTTTTTATTGATGAAAACTGATTATAAAATTTTTTAACGAACATTACCAAAAAAACATAACAATGGGAATTTGCAGCGTTTGTCGTGGTGCTCGTGTTGTAACTGTTTGGAAGCGTTGTCCAACTTGCAATGGAAGTGGTAAGGTAAACGGACATTACTGTACTAACTATGGGTGTAGAGGTGGTCTGATCGCTCAGACCGAAACATGTAGGCAGTGTAATGGTACCGGCAAAACTAATTAATCCTAAATTCAAATAGAAATATGGTTAAATAGATTAGTATTATGTTTATAATCTCTAAAGATTATAAACGATCTTATTAAATGTTTTAATTCATAGAAATCGGAACCCTTAAAAGATCTTATCGATCCAGTAATAATGGCTGGTTTCACGGTTATACATCATTAATCCATCTTTAAGAAAAAGGTCTCTAATACCATGAAATTCCAATAAATATTTCATGATATCATTAGCTTTGCTATTTTTAATTTCATACATAAAAATAGTGGCTACTACACAAGCAAGTTTATATGATACAGTACTGTCACGTTTCATTATAAATGGGATTCGATCCCTTACTACCCAGTCATCCTCGTGCTTATAGATACCCACAAAGTATTTAAACAATTCTAGATCATCTCGTTTGACGCAATTCCAGATTTGATGACGATAAGTAAATTTTATGCAAAAGAAGGTTTTGATAACATCAATCTTGCAATTGTTATTGATTAAGGCATTAAAGACTCTATCGGGTGAAAAGAGTTCTTTTGAGAATTTATTGTAGGCGTATGCTGCGAATGCAATAGCACCATTATTAATAGCCTCCAAAGTAATATCTTCTATTTTACTCAAACCATATCCATAGTTTTTCTCAATAAAACAATAATCAAAATGGTCGAGTAGTAAAATGCATATATGATGCAAATTTGTTCCCTTTCTACCGAACATACCCATTATAGTATAATAAATTTCGAGTCCGGTTACTCTTTCTTTATTAGCTTCAAATCTCAGAAATAGCATCTTCAACAGATCCAATTGATCATTTTCTGCAGCCTGTCGAATAAGGTAGATAGGTACATGGTCTAGAGAGCTTACGATAATACTCATAAATCCCATGTCGCCTTCTTTTATCGCCTGTAAAAGTGCAAGAGAATTATATTCTCTTCCGTTGGCTCTCACCATCATCTCTTTTGATACACCATTTGCTCCATTTCCACATTTAAACCATATTAGATCGGTATACTTTAGCAATTCTGAGTATCGCTGTTCGAAATCCATCTTCGTTAGATTTTCATTTTCAAATCTAATTTTTTCTTTTTTTCATTTTTGTGCTCCCTTAGATATCGTATCACGATTTGATGCGATATTTACTTTTTATATTATTATTTACTTTTTATATTATTCATTGTTTTAATTACTTACTCTGATGACTCTTCTTGGTCGACGTTGATGCTGATTGTCTGGATCTTGAAAGGTTCGATAACAAGAAGAGGTTTAATGTCTAGAGGAAGCCACAAGCTAATCAGAATGGTAATTCGACCCTTGGCATCCTTGATTTGGATCTCAGAAAGGGGAATGTAATTAGTGCTGATGATATTGTGAGTGCTAAGGGTCTTCATAGTATCTAGTTGGACAATCCTTCCATCGGCTGCAACCATCGAATGGTAATGGTTAGTAAGAAGAATTCCACTATAAGCACGATGAAGGCATTGTGTTAGTTTTGGCATCATCTTCAAAACCTCCTCATCAACCTTCTCATATTCGCAAAGGCATTCATCGTTCAAACTGAACAAGAGTTTTTGCATTCTCTTCATTTGAACAACGGTTTCTCTCATCTTCTTATTGTTACAACTGTTATCCTTGCACCATTTCTTCATGGTTTTGAAAGAGATGTTCAATCCATCTCCCTCATCTAAACACTTCTTAAAGGCAATCAGCAAGCTCGAAAGGGGATCACCTTGAATGAATTCTGAGAAAAACTCTTGCTTGTGCTCGTCGATCCTCATCTTATATTCAATTGGCCTCTCGCCTTTATTTTTCCTAATGAACCATAAGGGTGATGGTCCGTAGAGGTCGATGATAACGATTGAAGCTAATGCCCAGAAAAGGTTAACATCGTTGAAGTGAGGCTCGATGTTCCATTGTCCCTCTTTCAGGCCACTCAGATAGTAGTAAAGAGCTGCAGCATTTCTGACATCCATTGGCATCATTGAAACAAAATGGCCAACTTCCGTTACAATCACTGCTCCTCCTTTAGGAGGATTGATCGGCTTGCCATGAAGGTCATAATCGAAAGCGCCTAATTGTTCTTTGGGTTCATTCAAAATGATACAGCCGATCTCGGCTAAAACCTTCTTGGCGTCTCTCAACTTATCATGATCGAGTTCAGAAATAACTTTGACGGGATCTAGGCCAATCGCCGAGAGCTCGATAACAACATCACAAATTGGAGTCCTTCTGATCTCGAGAGGACGATAATCTTCCAAACGCTTATAATGTTCTTCAGTGTACATACGATAACAAACACTTCCTTCAATAGTTCTTCCTGTTCGACCTTTTCTTTGATCAGCAGAGTTCTTCGAAATAAAACATTCTCCTAAATGCGAACGATTTCCAATCAGATCGATTCTTTTCTCACGGCCTGTATCGACAATCCATTGGACATCAACTACAGTAAGAGAAGACTCGAGTAGATTAGTACCTATAACAATCTTGATGCAAGGATCTTGAGCTTCCTTTTCATTTCTAATGGCCAAGTCAATGTCTTCTCTCTTTCCTTGAGAATAGCATGGAATAACTCTCACTGGCAGTTTCATTCCGACATTAGAACTGTATTTGAGAATCTCCTCGATCTGGCTTACCATTTCTTCTACCTCTTCTGATCCAGAAACAAAGACGATTCCGTGACTCTTGGTCTGACGAAGCAAATCGATGGCAGCTCGTGCAGCATCACCATAGATATGATCATCATCAATACTGTAATCTTTGTTGTGGTATTTAACCTTGACATCGTAATGGCGAAAGGTGCTTTTGAAGAAAACTCCTCCAAGTCTGGCTTGAAGATTTTCAGTTCCAAACATCGTCGCGGTGGCCAAAACGAGATTAGGCACTTTTACTCCTTGTCGCTTGGTCTCGCACCAAAGATCGAGAATAATGCTATTGTTCTTGTCTCCACTGTGAATCTCATCTACGAAAAGCACGTCTGTGAAAGTGATGTCCGATGCCTTGCCATCTTTGAAATACTTTTCCATCACCTTTCTAACGTGACCGGCTGTGGCATAAATTCCTTGAGTTCTATTATCATACTTCTTCTCTCCCTCGCAAGCGTAAGAGACTTTATAGTTGGGAGACAATTTCTTTTGGTATTCGTAGAGTGAAATTACAGCAGGAATAGTAGGTTGAGTACAAACGATTCGCTTTCCAGTCTTCAAAAGTTGCCACATGATTCCAACGCTCTTTCCGCAACCAGTATCGACGTTGACCCAAACTACTTGATTTTCTTTGACCATTTGACCAATCTTTGGCAAATCATTGTAGATTGCAAGTTTCTGAGCCATCTTCCTATTTTTTGATTGTCGTGTGAGCTCTTAAACCTAAAGAAAACTAGATTTTCTTCTTTCTTTCAAAAATAAATTAATTTATTTTTGTTTGAATTTTACATTATAGATAAGGTGGAAATCCTAAACTTCATTTTACTCCCTTCTTTTTTGATTTTTAATTTTTTCATTTTTGTAAAACATCTATAACCTTTTAAGGTGAATTTTTCAATTTTCTACTTAGAACCAAACCGCTGATAATAATCTTTGTCTTTAACGCAAATAAACCTATAAACTCTATATTTTTGTCTAAGATTGTTAAATTCTGAATCCTTATTGGTAGTAACAGTGGAGTCATTATCCATTAACATTGCTACTACCCTCTTTTGGCAATTCTCACATCGATTTCCTAAACCTGCTTTTGGCATTGTATTTAACTTATTGCAAATTCCGTAACCGTGGTATTCGCAAACTTCTAGTATTTCTTCCTCCATTGTTATTATCTAGCCTCTCGCCTAGAAATAGTGGTGGAATAATTTTCTTGTTTCTTTCAAAAATAAATTATTTTATTTTTGATTAAATTGATATGAGATGAAATTTTTGTTATTAAAATAACTAAACTGCTATTTGGTATCCAGTTACTAGATTGTCATAACGTGTTGGAGTGCGACCATGACAAGCTGTGATCTTTTGTTTTAGCTTAAGCTCTTCTAAGTTTTCTATGTAAATCCAACCTTCCAACACATAAATAAAGCTTTTACCTTTACTTTTTGCTATCTTTATCTTTTCCTCGATTTCTCTCTTTTGCTTTTCGATTTCTAATTGTCTTGAGTAGCTCATTTGAATCTGAGCGTCTGATTTTTCGCCTTTACGATCCCTAAATTTCTTTTTATTTCTTTTTAATTTTTATTATTATCGTTTTCAGTTGATCAGCTACTATCTCAATAAATTAAACAAAAAGTTCTCCTAAATCAGAAGCTATAATCTTAGTTTATCTTGTGCCAACTATCAACGGTGGCCATCCAATACTCAGACTTATCTTTATATTCGATTTCAATAATATCGCTGTTATACATTTCTATCATACCTTTTGATGGTTTAAGCATATGCGGACAAGCTATCTCAAGAAATGGTCCATTATCAATCTGGTTAATATAGGTTATTGCTGTTGACACTATTAACTTTTCTTCATATTCACATATCAGATCATATCTCAGAGATATTTCTTTGACATTATAGGGTATGGCTATAGGATTAATTCTACGAGGCCTCCTATTAAACTTTTTTGGTTTGTAGATTCTAACTTTCATCTTTTTAATTTGAAACATATCATATTAAATTATTTCATTTTTAATCCGCTTTTTCAATAATCTTTTTAGATTATTTATTGGTTGTACTTAGGGTTTCCAGTACGCAATAGACTTAAAGGAACTTCTTTTAACAAGGTTCCTCCATTGAGCCAATCATGATGTTCTATTGTAAAATGTTTATCTTTCTTGACCCTAACAATTCCTTTTACCCAGACACCAGACTCAGAATACAAACCATCAACCAATCTCTTACCTACTTTTCGCTTTTTCCAAAAGAAGTCGACTCTGTCATTAATTTGATAATTATGTTTAGGCTCACTACCTCTGGGAATGCTCAATTGATCTTCGTCAAATTCGTCATATTCATGTTCGCCACCATAAGCTAACAATTGGCATTTATAAGCATTTGTTTCTTGATTAAATCTTACTACTCTTGCTGGATGATAAGTACTCCAGCAATCATTATTAGGATTGAACATCTCTGCTTCAAGGAAATCTCCGACTTTCCATTTTCTCACTGGCTGTTCCTCCATTTTAATTGTTTGATTCTTTTATTAAACTTTTTAAAAGTTTAATAATTCAATTTTACATGAGATTGGGGGTTTATTCTCTAGTTACAGAAAGGTGTTCGATTTTAGATTTCAAGTTGCTTTTGAAGTTTTCTTCAACACTACCAGCTAATCCCTGAGCAACCCAATCAGTTTTGAACCGGTGTAGATTTTGAGCAAAGAACTGAAGCTTAAAATTCTTTAAAGCATTCTTATAAATGTTTTCTAAGTCCTTATAATCTTGTGAATTATCACCATAAAGTAAAATTTCTTCTGGATCAAGAGTATCATTATTCTCAATTGAAGTTTTAACGAATAATATAGTCAGTTCTTCTAGAGTTACCGTTTCCAACAAATTATTCCAGGATTCTTTCTGAATTTGAAAAGAGTTTTGTTTTTGACCAATTGCTTTGTACTGAGCAATGATTTCTGGCATGGTCTTTCGACCTATTTTACTATTGTTTTCCATCTTAATTAAAGTTTTTAAATTTGTACAGCTATTAGCTTATTAGGTAGTTTTTGAAAAGCTAGACCTTCAGGTTTTTGTTTCAAACTTAAGAAAAAAATATTTTTCATTTTTTCTGGGTCTATACTAATTTCATCAAATTTATTTTATTTGATGTTAATAACTACTTAGCAAATCACAATTTGCCACTTTTTAAGATCTTCTTCAGATAACCTAAAAGTCATGTATTCTTTGATTAAATCGACCGGAATACCATTTCTATACAGAATGAAGGCCGCGCGATCGACCTTATCCAAAGAGAGCTTTTCTTGTACAGAAAGAAATTTATATCGATCTTCTGCATGTTCTCTCAAATTCTGTTGGGTCATATTAGGAGGAAATTTACCTTTATCGTGAAGAGCTCGGATAACTTTCGAGACAACTATACACTTAGAATCATTTTCATCTTTGTTAGGAAAAAGATCTTTTACATCACATTTAAGTTCGTCCATTTTACGTATATTGTTCTTTTCTTGTTTCTTATTGTTGTTTTTAGCCTTTTATTGTAAGCCTTAAATAACCAATTATTTCATTTTTGCTTTAAAAATGAAAACAAGCTAGGATTTAAAGGAGTTATTTAATCGTGATGTTGACAAGTTTGAGGACAGGTGAAGATGTAAGAAGCCATTGGAAAATATTGGATTGGATGTCCTGTATGACACATACCATTGGCAATTACTTCTTTTGAGGGACAATCTCTACAGGTAGGTTCATCTTCTACACATTCCTTAATCTTGCCTCGATCACAATCTAGTTGAACGGTAGGTCCTTCCCAGTAACCACTACATTCGTTTGGAGGAGTTGCAATTACGAAATCTGGTTGACCAGAACAGTTGAGAGAACTTGCCCATACTTGAATACTAGCCCAGCTAGGTGGTAAAACTACAACTTCCGGACAAGTAGTAATAAATCCTGTTATGTTAATAAAGTTAATACATACTGATGGAACGTCATTAGTTGAACAAGCTCTATTTGATACGAACTTAACAGTTGGACGACCAACACAAGTTAAATCCTGTGAATAGAATTCTTGATAAATGCTATTGCCTACCGCGAAGAAAACAAAAAGAGGAAAAAGTAACATTTCGTTTTAGCGATTTTTGTTTTGGATTGTAAGATAAATTTTTAAATCACTTTTCAAATTTTTCTTAAATTGATTTAGTAATCGTGAACGCGTGTTCACGGTTTTCATTTTTTATTGTTTTTTAATTTGTTTGTTTTAGCTTTTATCGTTTTGGCTTTTTTAAAACCATTTAAACCAGGTTGATGGCAACCGTGTCGGAAATGAAGCTCTCACCCTTGAAAATAGTTACCAACAATCGCTTGCCGGTATAGAGATTCCAAATGACCTTCCAATCATTGAAACGGTCCTTGGAGATGAGCTGGCCAAAGCCGAAACAGGAAAGCATTTGCGATACGAAGTCATCGACTCCCTTTATCGCATGTTCAACTGTTTTGTCGAAGAGGAGATCTTTGGCGATCTCCAAAATCTCCTCCTTGGCATTCTCATCTACTGTTACATAGATGATGATGCAACGTTCGCAGAGAACTCGATTGTTGGCAACTTGCTGAACAAACTTCTCGAGGTGAGCCAAGTTATTCAAAGTGCTCTTGACAACAACCAGAAACTGGCTCACCTCTCGTGTGAGAATGAAATCGAGCAGCAACTTGGCATCGAAGAAGCCTCCCATGATGTTCAGTCCGTCAATGATCTCTGTGGGTACCGGAGCCATGATGCCGCGCAAAAAGTTCAGCAAAGGCAATGACGCTTGATCGGGAACTGGGCCTTCGAAATCGATGAGACCGTCTCGAGGGACATCTTCTTCGCAAATTTCCATGTTATCTGGTGCCATGGCGAAGGGAGAGTTGGAAAAGTCTTGCCAAGAGCAGCCAACGGCAATTGTTTCTCTTTCTTGGCTGAAAACATCTTTGCTCGCGTTGAGAATAGAAAGATTCATCTAACAAAATAGCGCAGTACTAACGAGCTATGAGTTTTCTTTGTAATTACCAAAAATATATTTTTCGTTTTCGGAGGAGAGAGTATCAGTAATATTTACAATTAATCCTTATTATGTCATTAGACCTTATATTTAGCTTTGAATAGAAATTGTCCTGTTACACAACAGGACAATACAAAACACAACAAACGACTTTTCATTTTTCACTACTTTTCACAAAGTTGTTAATCAATCAGTTTTTATTTACTTGATACGACCAGTTAGGAGTTTGATTGTGCGACTAACTTTTGTAGTTTCAGGGATGGGTTTCTTCCCAACAGATTTTTCCACTGCCAGAACTGACATCCTGCGAGCTTCAAATCGAGGCTCAATCTCCTTAATCTCATGGAAATCGAGGAAGAATGGTTTCTTTTTTCTTGTTTGGGTACACCTTGCACAGTTGGCATCGTGATCGAAAATATCGACCGGATAACTGATAGGCTTTAGGATTGGAGTTCCGTGAGAGTTGAAACGTCGAAGATTACTGTTCAACTCACCAGCATTAAAGTTGGCACAAATCGACACCCCACAGGGAAAGAGAAATGTCATTTCTCCATGATAGTTACCCTTGAAGCAGGTTCCAGTGACGGTCGTTCCATTCTTGAAGGTAATGGTAATTCTTCCATGACAACGACCGGCAAAGAATTGTCCCCTATATTCCGTTCCATACTTAGTGGTCAAGACTCCTTGGCCATGAGGGTAACCATCAAAAACTTCTCCTTGATAAACTTGACCCTCGGCTTCGCAACGAAATTGCTTTTTCTCATCGCAGGTTGAGTCCTCGTCAGTTCTTTCAGGCGAAGAGTTATCAATCGCCTGGACCAGCTCCTTCAGTTTCTGGTCTCTCTGAATTGCCGACAGAAGCTCATCAACAGCGGCAGAACTGTAACTCTCATCAAAAACAAAATCTGCTACGTTCTCCATTTATTAAAAAAAAGAAAGCCCTTGAGAAAAGAAAGATCTTTGGTTTGTAATTTTTTAAATTACAAATTTCTTTTTTATATTGACTTAGTACGAATACCATCAATGTTTTCATATATGTTATTTTGATAAATAGTACCTATTCCATTTGATCGTCAATTAAATTTGCATAATTAGCTACAAGCGAGTCGAAGTCGGCCAGACAATACTTCCAAGGACGAGGATTTTCTCCTTGACTAAAATCAGCTCTTCTTACCATTTCAATATTATACCTTGTTCGATCTTCTTGCAAAAGTTTTGCATATCCT
>Ga0302320_10015667_pt1 | contig 15552 bp, 9 predicted proteins | sample Bog_T0_3_FD_202130 | JGI IMG/M metagenome (GOLD analysis project Ga0302320, IMG submission 202130) | Peat permafrost microbial communities from Stordalen Mire near Abisko, Sweden - Bog_T0_3 | ecosystem: Environmental > Terrestrial > Soil > Wetlands > Peat | place: Sweden: Abisko, Stordalen Mire... | reverse complement strand
GGCGGCGGGCACCCGCACCAGCCAAACCTGGGCCGCCGTCTTCTTGGGCGCCGGGCCCTGCTCCTGCCAGACCACCTCGCCCGTGCGCAGCCGCCGCACCCGATGCGACCGCGTCAGCGCCCCGCCCGGCCGGGGCCCGCGGTCCGAATAGGCCACCAGCAGGTCCCACCCCAGCCGCCCGCCCACTTGGCGCCACGGATTGGGGTCCAGCACCCGCTGGGCGTGGCCGCGCTCGTCCAGGCGCTGCCCCACCGCCGTGACGAACTTCAGGTCATCCACCTGCCATTGGCCCGCGTCGATGGCCGGCACGATCACATGCAGCGTGCGGTGGCACTCGATGCTGAGGCCCACGTCCTTCAGCGTCAGGCCCAGGTTGTAGTCGCCGGGACGCAGGTCGGTGGCCAGCTCGGCCTTGTAAAGCAGCGGCGAATCCGCGCCGAAGCGGCGGGGGCTGAAAGGCAGGCGGTACTCCTCCAGCACCTGGCCCAGGTCCACCTGCGTGTCCAGCACGCGGGCGTCCCGCTCCAAGGTGGACGGGTCGGTGAAGCTGCAGCGGATATCCAGCCGGGGCGCCCGCCCCGCCCCATGGGGCAGGCCAAAGTGGGCGAAGCGGCCGCCTAAGGCCAGCTCCACGTGGGTCAGGCCGCCGGGCCCCGGCGAGAAGCCCAGGTCCGCGCTGAGGTCGGGATCGTCCGAAAAGACCCACGGCAGGCGCAACGACTCGCGCGCTGGCAGTCCAGCGGCGCCCAGCAACACCAGCAGCATCAGCGAGGCGGCGATGCGCCTCACGGGGCCGGCACCGCCTCGACCTGGACCTCGTAATGCATGGCCTGATCGGCCGCGGTCAAGTCCCAGCCCAGGCGGCCATCGGCCAGCCGCGACGTCACCGGGTGGCGGCGGCGGCCCGACGGGTCCAAGGCCCATACGGTGGCGGCGGCGGCCTGGGGCAAGGCCAATTGCACGCGGCCCGTGACCGGCTCCACCAGCACCGCGGGGCCGCCCACCACCGCCAGCTGGTCACCGCTGGGGCTCAGGGCCATGCCCTCGTTCACGGCGTTGGCCACGGCCGTCACCAGGACCCGGCGGGCGGTGGACAGGTCCGCGGTATCCAGCGCCTGGGCCACCAGCACGGCATAGGCGTTGTCCAGCTTGGCCTGCAGGCGCGACGGATGCTCGGCCGCGCCCTGGCCGAATCCGACGATGGCCTGGGTGCCGGGCGTGTCGATCAGCAGCAGCCCGCGCTGCGGGTCGTGGCGCAGGGGCGCGCCTTCGGCGCCCGTCCATCCCCCGGCCGCCAGCGCCGCCGGCGCCGGGGACCCCCCGCTGAAGTCCACGCCACAGCGGGCCAGCAGCACGCCCCGCCCTGGCGCCAGCAACTGGCTGCCGGGCTCCAGGGCCGCGCTGGCGCTCAGGGGCGCGTAGCGCTCGCCTGAGGCCGGCTTCAGGTCCCCGCGCAGGGCCAGCAGGCTGGCGGCCGGCCACAGGCCCAACTGGGCCGGCTGGTTGGCCACGTCAAAATTGTTGTCCAGCGGGCCTTTGAAGCCGGTCAGGTCGGCCTGGCTGCTGTGGCGGAAGGCGAACTGGATGGCGCTCCAGTCCTGGTAGGCGCAGGCCACGCCCATGTCCAGCACCGCGTCGGCGCGGAAGTCGTTGGGCGCGGCGCACTGCCATTCGGTGGCGAAGAAGGGCTTGCCCTTCACCCGGCGCTGGGCCAGCTCCGCGACGATGCCCAAGCCCGCCTGCTTGATCATGGGCGCGGGCTCCCAACGGATGGCCGTGGAGTAGCCCCAACCGCCCTGGGGGTGGGCGTAGTAGGCATGACGATCCACGAAATCCCACTGGGCGTTGGCCAGCAGGTCGGCCGGGTCACCGGTCCAATGGTTGCTGCCGGTGATCAAGCCCCGGTAGCCGGCCTTGCGGGCCTGGGCCGCCATGTCGGCGTAGTAGGCCGCCTGGAGGTCGTAGGTGAAGCGGCGCTCGTCGCGGACGCGCCGGGGGCTGAGAGCCTTCCAAGCCTCCCCCTGCCACGACGCCACCACCCGGGCGCTGCCCGAGCCCTTCCAGGGGTCCTCGTCGTCGTCCAGGCCGCGCTGCTCCACCTGTTCCGGGGCCCAGCTCAGGGCCAGCGCGGCGCGGTCCTTGAAATGCCCGCGCAGCCAGGCGTTGAACCGCTCCTGCAGCCGGGCCGGGTACTGGGCGCCCGAGACGCCGAACTCGCCGTGGTCGTCGCGGTAGAACAGGCTGTCCTCGTTGATCAGCTCCAGGGCGGCCACCGCCGGCTCCTGGCCCCGGCTGCGGCCGGTGTACGGGTTCTTATGCCCCAGGAAGGCGGCGATGAACTCCCGTTGCAGCTTCAACAGGTCCGGGGCGAACTCGGCCTTGACCTTCCAGCCGGGCCCCAGGGCGCCGGGGTCGAGCACGCCGTCCTCGGCCATGGGCATGCGCGAGACCAGCAGGTCCAGGTAGCTGTAAATGCCCCGCTTGATCAGCTGTGCGTCCAGGTAGTCCAGGCGGTCCATGGATTCCGGGTCCAGCGCGCGCGTGCCGCCAGGGCTGAAGATGTTGCGGTCGCTCCAACCCGCCTCCAGGTGGTGATGGCGGACCACATTCACGCCCATCTGGGCCAGCAGCTCGGCCATGCTGTCGGCCTGCTCATGGGTGGGGAAATTGCAGCTGGCCACCAGGTTCACGCCGAAGAAGCGCGCCGGCGTGCCGTCGGCGAAGGCGAAGCCCTCGCCCTTGGCCTGGGCGCGGCCATGCATCCCCGCCGGGGCATCCAGGCGCCCGCTAAGGTCCAATGCCGTGCCGCGCCGGGCCGCCACGTCCACCCCGGGGTAGGGCCACCAGCCGCGGGTGTCGTAGGCGCGGGGCTTCAGCTCCACGGCCTGGTCGCTGAAGGCCACCGCATCCACGCTCAGGTCGAAATCCGCATCGTTGGCGCTGGGGCTGAACTCCACGGCGGTGACGTCTCCGAAGCCGCGGTCCACGGGCTTGCCCCAGCCGGCCTGGCGGAAGGCGTCCAGCGGCAGCTCCACCAGCGTCCATTGGGCCGGGGCGGCGAAGCTGTAGCCGTAATGGTCGGAATCAACGATCGAGGCCTTGATCAGGCGCACCCGGTGCACCGACCCGTCACCCTTGGCCCAGAAGCGCAGGCTGCGATAGGCCCCCAGGTCGGCCGGCGCGAAGCCCGGCTTCAGCGCCAGGCGCAGCTGGGCCCAGACCCACGGCGCCTGGTTCAGGCCCAGGTGGCCGTGGATGCGGCCGCAGCCCCGGGGGCTGCCCGGCGCGCCGCCGGCCTCAGGGATGAAAGGGTCGGGCAGCAGCACCGTGCCCAGCCCATGGTCATCATGCTCCGCCTGCCAGCCCAGCCGCGGCGTGGCCTTCTCGAAATCCTCCACCATCAGCGTGGCGGCGCTCAGCCGGCCGGCCAGCAGGGCCAAGGCTATCGCAAGGGCTCGACGCATGCTCATTCCTCCACCAGGAAAGATTCCAATTTCTCGCGGGCATGCAGCCGTTGGGCGGCCGCCTGGGCCTTGGCCTTGTTGGCGTAGGGGCCCACCGTGACGAAATAGTAGGGCTGGCCGTCCACGGTGCGCGGACGGGCCATCGCCTTCCAACGCCGGGCCTTCAGCGCGTGGACCAGCTGCTGGGCCTTGGCTTGGCGCGAATAGGCCCCCACCTGCACCCACCAATGGCGCCGGAGCGGGGGCGGTGGCGCCACCGGCCTGCCCGCGGGGGCCTTGGCCAAGGCCTCGAGCCGGCCTCCCGCCGCCTGGGCCTCGAAACTGGCGGGATAGGCGTCGGCCAGCCGTTGGAACAGCCGCCGCGCCTCCTCCCGGCGCCCCTGGCGCTGCCGCAGGTCGGCCAGGCCCCACAGCGCCTGAGCCGCGAACGCCCCCTTGCCTTGGACCAGGCGGGCCCAGGCCTCCTCGGCGGCGGCGTCGTCGTGGCAATGGGCGTCACAGTCGGCGCGGGCGGCCAGCGCCGCCTCGGCGCGCGGGCTGTCGGGATGCAGCGTCAGCAGGCGCCGCAAGTCCTCGCGGGCCTGCCGGAAGCCCTTCTGGGCCAGGTGGCATTGGGCCCTCCAGTACAGCCATTCCGCCTGCAGCGAGGCCGGGCGGGGCCAGGCATCAGAGCGTTCCAGCGCCAGCAGGGCCGAATCCGGGCGGCCCTGGGCGTATTCCAGGCGGGCCAGGTCCAGGGCCGCGGCGCTGCCCTCCTCGTAGTCGGCGCCCTCCTCGCGGGCCCGCCGCAGCAGGGCGGCGGACTCGGCCAAGTCGTCCGGCAGGGCGGCCTCCTCGCGCAAGGCCCGGCTGGCGGCGCGCCCATGCGGATGCAGGGCCAGGTAGCCCTCCAGGGCCCGGGCCAGGCCGGTCGTGCCGCGCGCGTCCTCCACCGCAGCCCGATCGTCGTCGGCGGCGGCGCCTGGGCCCGACGCGTCCAGCTGCACCACGCCGGGCTCGGGTGCGGCGGCGGGCAGGGGGGGGGCGTTCAGCAGCAGGCTCAGGAGGGTCAGGGCGGGGATCAGCGGCATCACAGGTCAGGGTCACCATTCAAGTAGCGCTTGATGGCTTGCAGGCGCTTGAAGAACGCGTAGTACAGCATCACCCGGCGCACGTAGGCCCGGGTGGAGGCCAGCGGCAGCTCGGAGATCAGCTCCGCCTGCTCCTTGCCATAGGCGTCCAGCTTCCAGGCCCGCACCTTGGCCGGCCCGGCGTTGTAGGCGGCCAGGGCCAGGACCAGCTGGCCCTGGAAGGCCTTCAATTGGCGCGAAAAATAGACCGCCCCCAGCGTCAGGTTGATGTCCTGGGTGTAGAGGTCATCGGCGTCCTGGTAGTTCAGCTTCAGCTCGCGGGCCAGCTGGTCGGCGGTGGCGGGCATCAGCTGCATCAGCCCCACCGCCCCGCGCTGGCTCTCGGCGAAAGGGTTGAAGCCGCTCTCGGCGCGCACGATGGCCGCCAGCAGCAAGGGGTCCACCTTGGTGCGGCCGGCCAGGCGGTAGAGCACCTGCTTGTTGGTGACCGGCGACAGGGCGTCCCAAAAGGCGTTCGAACGCCACACCAGCAGGCCGCCGGCCAGGGTCAGCAGGCCCAGCAGCAGCAGCAGGCGCGCCCGCTCGTGGGACGGGCGCCTCAGCCAGGGCGATCGCGCTCGTGTCAGCATGGGGCATTGTACCCCGGCCCGCGCGGCGGCAGGAAGCGTAAGCGGGCAAAAAACAAGGGCCGGCCCTTTCGGGCCGGCCCAGGCGTCGCGAATGGCGGTTGGCGTCAGCCGAACATCTTCTGCATGAATTGGGTGGGCTTGGGGCCCAGGATGCGGGGCACCTGCTCATCCTTCCAGCTGTCCTCGACCAGCTTCTTGGCCTCGGTGTAGTTGTTGTTCACATGCTTCAGCAGGCTCTCGCGGACCTCCTGCAGCTCGGCCATGGCCGCGTAGCGCAGCATGTAGATGACGGTCTGCTGCAGGTCGCCGATGACCACGTAACGCAGCAGGATGGCGATGCGGCGCTTGCTCATCTTCGGGTTCGGCATCAGGCCGTTGAGCACGTTGAAGGTGAACTCCATGTAGTCCGACACCGCCTGCTCGCGGCCGGCGGCGTCCACCTGCTTGGCGCTGGCCACCATGGTCATCTTCTTGTCGGCTCCGGCGAAGACCACCTTGGCGCTCTTCTCCACCTTGCCCGAGTACTCGCCCATGAAGGTGCCCGAGTTCTGCTCGCCGCGGAAGTTGTAGATGGAGTCCTTGGAGATGTACATGCCGATGGCCTTCATCACCTGGGCCTCGATGGGGTTCAGGCTGAAATTGGGGCCCTTCTTGATCTGCTCGCCCGAGACCACCGACATGATGAAGCGGTCCTCGAGCCAATCCACCACGTTGCGCACGGGCTCGAGGATGATGGGCGGGATCTGGTAGGCCCCGCTGGGGCTCTTGGGGAAGGCGTTGACGTGGACCTTGAGGATCTTCTGCATGGCGGCGTGGACGTTCTCCGGCGTGCAGATCTGGTTCTTCAGCGGCTCCTGCTCCAGCTGCATGTGGCTGTTGAGCAGGATGCGGCTGCCCGACGTGGCCACCCGGTTGCCGGCGTTCTCGGCGGTGGCGGCCACGAAGCCGCCGGTGTAGCCGAAATCGGTCTTGATCTTGGCGACCTTGTCCGTGTCGAACGAGACGAATTTCTTCCTCATCGAATCGGTCTTCACGGCGTTCAGCGACTCGACCTCGCGCAGGGTCTTGCGCAGCTCCCCCAGCACCGGGCCGTACTTCTCAGCCAGCTGGCGGATCTTCAGCAGGTTGGTGGCGGCCGTCTCGGCGTAGGTCTTCAGCGTCGGGGCGGCGTTGAGGATGTCACGATCCATGGCCATCTTGGCCGTTCCGGTGGGCTCGGGCACGCGCCCGGCGGCCTGGTCCACGAAGGCCTTCATGGTCTCCAGCGCCAGGGCGGCCTGGGCCGGATCCACGCTTTGGGCGGTCTCGAACAGCTTCTGCATGACCGGCAGGGCCGCGTCCATGTCCTTCACGAACCCGTTGCGCCGGCCCAGGGCCACCTCGCGGGCCATCTTGGGGTCGGCGGCCACCGCGGCGGCGTCCTTCTTGGGGCGGCGCTTGCCGCTGTCCTGCGGGTTGAGGGCGTACAGCTCGTCAGCCGCGATCATGCGCGCGCGGTCCCAGCTGGTGTAGACGTAGTCGGCGTCCTCGCCCAGGCCGGGCGCGGCCTTGTAGCTGGCCATCAACCCGTCATAGACGCCCCGGTCCAGCAGCGTCACCGGGCCTTCGCCCAGGTCCACCTGGTCGGCCAAGGCGCCAGTGCAAAGGAACAGCATCTGGTTGTCGTTAAGGGCCTCGATGCGGTCGAGCAGCGAGCGGGTCAGCGCATCAAACGACTTGCGCAGGCGGTCGCATTTGACCTTGTCAGTGAAAGCCGGATTGGCCGCGCTGTCCTTGCCGAACGCCTTGATGCCGTCTTCAACGATGGACCGCACTTCAGGGGTGATCCCGTCCAGGACACGATCAAAGATCTCATTTGCCACGATGGTCTCGCTCACTAGGGGCTCCGTCATCCTACGGCGCCTGCAGGAACGCGCCGGATGCAATCGGTTAACTCAATAAGGCAATTTAGCACGGGTCCGAAATGGGTTCAAAAGAAATCTTGCCTGATGCGACCTCCGTTCCAGCTTTTGGAACGTGGAATCCATTGCCGGCGCCGTGGTTTTCAAGGAAGATGACGCCATGACCCGCCTCCACCGATACCTTCTCAGCGAGCTGATCCTACCCTTCTGCATGGCCCTGACCCTTATCAGCTTCCTGCTGCTGATGAACAAGGTCCTGGCCCTGGTGGACCTGGTGCTGAAGCACGGCGTGCCCCTTTCCACCGTGGCCGAGCTGATCGTTTACGTCATGCCGGCCACCTTCGCCATCACCGTGCCCATGAGCCTTCTGGTGGCCGTGCTCATGGCCTTGGGCCGCCTCTCGGCCGACCTGGAGCTGGTGGCGCTGCGGGCCGGCGGCGTCAGCCTGGCCCGCCTCTACCCGCCGCTGCTGGCCCTGGGCCTGCTGGCCAGCGTCGGCATGCTGGCCTTCAACGAGACCCTGCTGCCCCGGGCCAACGAGAGCTACAAAGTCCTGTTCTACGACGTCCTGCGCCAGCGCAGCGACGTGGCCTTGCAGGAGAAGACCTGGATCAAGGACTTCGAGGGGCTGATCCTTTACATGGATTCCCGCGACCCCCAGACCCATGAGCTGCATGACCTGACCATCCTGAAGCCGGAGCAGGGCAACCAGACGCTGCAATGGATCCGGGCCAAGCGCGGGCGCCTGGTCAGCGACCCGGGCGGCTACCGCCTGTACCTGGACCTGTATGATGGCAGCCTGCAGACCCTGTCAGGGCCGCATGGCGAGGACCTCACCACCTTGGATTTCGATTCCAGCCGCATGGACCTGGACATCGGCGGCGCCCTGTCTCAGATCCAGGGGCAGGACCGCCAGCCCCAGGAGATGAGCATGCGCGAGATCTGGCAGGCCCTGAAGGCCATGGCCCCCGGGGACAACCGCCGCGCCCACTTCCTGACCGAATTCCACAAGAAGGCCAGCATCCCCTTCGCCTGCCTCTTCTTCCTGCTCTGCGGCCTGCCGCTGGGCACGCTGACGCGCAAGGGCGGCCGCATGCTGGGCTTCGTGCTGGCCATCGGCCTGATCTTCATCTACTACTTGACCCTGTCGCTGGGCCAGACCTACGGCGACGACGGGCGCCTGCCGGCCATGCTGGCCATGTGGCTGCCCAACCTGCTGATGGGGGCGCTGGCCCTGGCGGTGGGCTACGGGGCTTTCCTTGAAAAAGGCGTCTTCGCGTTCGGGCGGGGCTAGTGAAGAAGGTCGATCAATACATCCTCGGCGAATTCCTGGCTCCCCTGGCCCTGGTGGTCCTGGGCCTGGCTTCCCTGGTCCTGATGGTGCAGGTGGTCGACACCCTGCCGCGCCTGCGCGAATGGCACGCCACGGCCGGCCAGATCATCGCCTACCACCTGTTCCAGTTCCCCTACCTCGCCACGCAGGTGCTGCCGGTGGGGGTGATGCTGGCCACCCTGGCCGCCCTGGGCAATCTGGCCCGCACCAGCGAGCTGGCCGCCCTGGGCGCCGGCGGGGTCAGCCGGCTACGGATCGCCATGCCCCTCTTGGCCGCGGCCTTGGCCATCAGCGTGGGGCTGCTGGTGGTCAGCGAGACGCTGGTGCCGTTGACCAGCGAGCGGGCGCGCTACATCCAGAAGGTGCAGATAGAGAAGCGTGACGTCGATTACGACGTGGCTTACCGCGACCACATGGCGAAGACGCTGCCCGGCGACCGCCAGATCTACTGCCGCAACTTCGACGCCAACCTGGGCCGCATGCTGGGCGTCACCCTGCTGCGCTTCGACCAGGGCCAGCTGCGCCAGCGCGTGGACGCCGCCCAGGCCCTTTGGACCGACGGCGGGCGCTGGCAGCTGACCGGCGGCGTGGAGCGGCTCTTCGACGCCAAAGGCATGGAGCACAGCCTGCGCCAGTTCGCGTCCTGGCCCATGGACCTGGCCGTGAAGCCGCGAGACCTGATGGTGGACTCGGACAAGCGCGAACAGGACCTGCTGCAGTTGAGCATGGCCCAGCTGCAGGCCATCATCGAGCGCCAGCAGGCCACCGGCGCCGATGACCGCAAGGAGCGGGTCTGCCTGCAGCTGCGCCTGAGCTACCCTTTCAGCTGCCTGATCCTGGCGCTGCTGGGCGTGTCGCTGCCCTACCTGTTCCCCACCGGCCGCCGCGCCATGACCGGCGCCGCCTTGGGGCTCCTGGTCAGCCTGGGCTGCGGCATGATCTACCTGGTCTTCATCCAGGTGGGCATCAGTTTGGGGAAGAACGGCCAGCTGCCCATCCTGCTGAGCGCCTGGCTGGGCAACCTAGTCTTCGCCGCCATCGGCGGCTACACCCTGTGGCGGGTCAACCGCTAGCGCCCTCCCTTCCGACAAATGAAAAGGCCGCCCCGCGAGGGACGGCCTTTTTTGATGCTCTTATCAACGGCGCCTAAACGGCCAGCACGCTCAGCTGAGCCCGCTCAGCCAGGGCCAGGCACTTGCCCTTGTCCAGGAACAGCGTCTTCCCCGCCTGCAGCACCAGGGCCGCGGCTTGGGCCTTGGCGGCGGTCTGGAAGGTCTTCAAGCCGACCACCGGGATGTCGAAGCGCAGGTCCTGGGCGGGCCGGGCCAGCTTCACCACGGTGAAGCCCCGCTTGGCCAGCTTGGCGGCGCGGCGGATGCAGGCGTCGGTCCCCTCGATGCTCTCCACGGCCACGCAGCTCTGGCGCCGCACCACGACGGTCTGGCCCACATCCAGCTTGTTCAGCTCGCGGGCCAGCTTCACGCCGAAATCCACATCGCGGCGGACCTTGGCGTCGGGCTTGGGGCCCGCCAGGAGGCCCTGGCCCGCCAACCAGGGATCCATCAGCCATAGGGCGGACTGCAGCTCGATGCCGTGGCTCGAGAGGAGCTTGGCCACCGAGCCCAGGATGGCTTCGGTGCGGAAATCGCGCACGAGCAGGGCCTGCTTGGTCAGCAGCCATTTGGCGCGCCAGTCGGGCTTGTGGTCGGCGTAGAGCTGGTCGTGGCGGATCTGGCCCTGCATGACAGCCCGGCGGACGCCGTGGGCCTTGAAGAACTTGATCAACTTCCCTATCTGCCCCAGCGCGACCAGCTCAAAAGCGTCGACGTGGCCCGCCAGCCGGCGGTCGGTCTCCTCGGCGAAACCGATGGCCGCCACCCGGTAGCCCGCCGCCCGGGCCCGCCCGGCCCACAGGAACGGCAGGCTGCGGTTGCCGGCGATGAGGCCGAGCGTCTCGCTCACGCCGGGATCCCCAGCTCCTTGGCCCGGGCGTAGGCCTTGGCCATGCCCCGGTGCCGGATCTCGCGGTAGCCCTTCACGCCCTCGATCAGCTTCAGCAGCTCGACCCAGCGCGCGTCATCCACGCCCGCGCCCGGATAAGCCTCCACCAGCCGGAGGTACCAGTCGCGGAAGGCCTTCTCGCGGGCATGCCAGCCGGGCAGGACGCGGCGCAGGAACTTGGCGTGCTTCATCAAGTTCAGCATCCAGTCGCGGGAATTCAGGTCGAACTCGACCTTGAAGCCCAGCACGTCGAAATGCGGCCGATTGAAGTGGCTGTAGGTGACCTTGTCGCCGCGGGCTGCGTCCACCTTCAAGCGCTGCGCGTCACGGGCGTACTTCTCGGGGCTGGTCAGCAGGTGGGCCACCCAGACCTCGTCCTTGATGGCGATGGCCTTGTACAGGCCCCGGGCGGCCGCCCGCGTGGCTTCCCAGCCGCGGTCGGCCCGGTCCTTGGCCGCCACCGCCTGGACCCTCAGCAGGTAGGCCTGGGCCAGGCTCAGGTCCTCGAAGAAGCACAGCTCGTAGCTGCACAGAGCCAGGTGCTGCCGCTCGGCGTCGTCGGCCACCGGCCAGGCGGCCAGGGCCGCGTCCAGCGCCTTGCGCCAGGCGGCGGCGGTCTTGGCGCCCTGGGCCTTGGCCAGCAGCGCCTGCTTGGCGTCGGCGAAGGCGGTGAAGCCCTGCGCGGCCGGCCGGCCATAGCGCTCGGGGTGGGCCACCATATCGCGGCCGATGTTGAAAGCCTGCAGGTTGCGCGAGCGGGCCACGCCGGTATAGGCCATCTTCAGGGCCTTGTGCAGGGATTGGCTGGTCACGGGCAGCAAGCCCAGCTGGTAGGCCACGCCCATCAGCAGGCTGTTGTCGTAGAGCGTCGAGCCCAGGTAGTCCTGGCACACCGGCGACACGTCACCGCTCCACCAGGCGTCAGGCCGCACGCGCCGCTTCAGGCCGGCCTCCAGGGCGTCGGGGTCCCAGCCTTCCAGGCCCATCAGTGCGCGGGTGGTGGGGTGGCGGGTCCCGTTGACCACGCAGGCGGTCCGGTCGGGCGACGCCACGCGCAGGTTGAAACGGCCATCCACGCTGCGGGCGGCCTCCAGCAAGTCCACGCCCACCAACAGGTCCGCCGAGGCGTACGGATGCACCGGCGACAGGACCATGGGCTGCTTGGTGATGGCGACGTGCGAATAGACGCCGCCGACGCGGATGGCGATGCCCTTCTTGTCGCAGAACTGGACGTAATAGCCCATCAGCTGGGCCGCGCGCACCAGCAAGGCCGTGGTGGCGCCGATGCCCATGCCGCCGATGCCGGCCACATAGGCGCGCCACACGCCATCCGGCCCCGGCTGGGCCAGCGGCGGGGTGGGCACGCCGCTGATGTCGGCCACCTTGCGCGGGGCCGCCTTCGAGCGCCGCACCGTGACCTTCTCGAAGCTGGGGCAGGCCTTGATGCGGGCGCAGGCGCCGTCGGCCACGCAATGGGTGGCATGGGTGCCGATCTTGGGTCCGTGCGGGGTGTCGACCAGGTCCAAGCCCGGGCAGCCGGTCTTGCTGGTGCACTCCAGGCAGAACTCGCAGGCGTCCTCGTTCACCAGTACGTGCTCTTCCAGCGCCACGAAGCCCTTGGCATGCTCCTCGAAGGCCCGGAGCCGGCGCTGGCGGCGGTGGTAGGTGATGCCGCATTCCTTGTCGGCCACCACGAACTTGGGGCCCGGCATCAGGACCAGGTCCTCCAGGGCGGCGCGGTACTCCTCGCGGCGCTCGGGATTGACGCGGACCACCGGGATGCCGCTGCCCCGGGTCAGGCCCAGCAGCGTCTGCTCACAGTCCTGGGCGAAGGTGGTGCCGCCCATGATGTCCTTGTCCGTGCCATTGTGGGGCTGATGCCCCGTCATGGCCGTGGTGCCGTTCTCCAGCACCACATAGAGCAGGTCGGCGTTGTTCTTGATGCTGTCGCTGATGGCGGCCAGGCCGCTGTGGAAGAACGTGCCGTCACCGATGAAGGTGACGCTCTTGTTGACCACGAAGGGGTCCAAGCCCGCAGCCGACCCTCCGCCCAGGCCCATGCCGCTGTAGTTCTGCATCAGCCGCTCGTTGGGCGGCAGGAAGAGCATGCTGTAGCAGCCGGCGTCACCATGGAAGATCAGGTCCATCGCCGGCTGGCCATGCGCGCGCTGCATGTAGGCCGGGTCCTTCATGTCGGCAGCCAGCTCCAGGAACACGTCGCTGGAGTCGCGGTGCGGGCAGCCGCTGCAGAAGGTGGGCGTGCGCGGGCTGACGCCGATCTCAATGGCCGAGGCCTCCTCGACCCGGGCCATGCCGGCGTCCAGCTGGGGCGTGCTCCACCCGCGGTTCTGCAGGAAGGGCCCCAGGCGCTTGAGCAGCACGCTCGGGTTCATGCCATGCTCGGCGGGCACTCCGGCGAATCCGTCGGGGAAATCCTTGCCCCATACCGCTGGGTTGCGCTCCATGCGGCCGTGCTGCTTGAGCCTCACCAGCAGGTCCCGCAGCTGCGTCTCGATGAAGGCCCGCTTGTTCTCGATGACGATGATCTCGTCCAGGTTCTGGCTGAACGCCTGGGCCGCCTCCGGCTCCAGCGGGAACGTCATCCCCAGCCGCAGGATGGGGAATCGGCCGTCCAGGCCGGCCAGGCGCAGCATCTCGCGCAGGTAGGCGTAGGGCAGGCCCGCCGCCACGAATCCCAGCCGCACGCCGGGCTGGCCGGGCTCCAGCTTGTTCAGGCCCAGCTGGCGCGCGGCCTCCAGCGCGGCGGGCAGCTTGACCTCATAGGCTTCCTTCTCCAGGCGGCCCACGTGGGGCGGCAGCAGGACCGTGTCCTGCGGCCGGATGCTGGCGCTATCCAGGCTGGTCAGCTTGTCGGGGCCCACGGTCAGGCCCGGATGGGGCTTCAACTGCACCACGCCGCCGCCGTCGGCCAGGTTGGTGGACACGATCACGCTGACGTACAGGTCGCTGCGGCGGCTGAGCTCCAGGCCCAGGCCCACGAAATCCTTCACCTCTTGGAAGGTGGCCGGCTCCAGGCTGGGCATGAGCACGTGGTCCGAGAGGCGGCGGGAATCCTGCGGCACCTGGGTCGAGTCGTTCCAGGGGTCATCGCCCACCACCACCACGCCGCCGCCCTTATGGCCGTGCTTGGCCAGCGTGCCCGTGAACAGCCCATCGGCGGCCACGTTGAAGCCCACCGACTTCATCACCGCCACGGCGTTGAGGCCCACCAGCTGGGTGCCATTCAGGCGCGCCGCCGCCAGGGCCTCGTTGCCGGCGATCTCGGCCAGCATGCCCATCTTCTTCAGGCCGTCCGCCTGGCGCATGGCCACGTCGAAGACGTCAGCCACAGGCGACCCTGGATAGCCCGTGAGCAGGTTCACGCCCGCTTCCAGGCAACCCTTAAGGATCAGCTCGTTGCCGGTGAAGGCTTCCCAGCCGCTGGTTTTCTTGAATCGTGGGTCCACGGTCGCCAAAAAGGGGGAGTCTCTCCTGCGTCGTCACCTATCTTAACATGAGCGTCCAGGCCGCGCGATCCCGCCTGGCCTAGCGATAGACCCCGCGCTGCGAGGTCTTAAGGAATTCCGTCAGCACGTCGATCTGGGCCGTCCGGGGCAGGAAGGCCTCCAGCTTGGCCACCGCCTGGCCGAAGTTCAACTGCACGTCCTGGAAGATCCGGTAGGCGTTCTCCAATGCCTCCAGGTCGGGCCGCGTCATGCCCCGGCGCTTCAGGCCCAGCTTGTTGAGCCCGTAGACCTTCACGTCATCGGTGCCGGCGGTGGTGCTGTAAGGCGGCACGTCCTTGGAGATGCGGCCCATGCCGCCCACCATGGCTCCCGTGCCCAGGCGCGTATGCTGGTGGCAGGCGGCCAAGCCGCCGATCACCACATGGTCGCCCACCGTCACATGGCCGGCCAGCGTGGCGCAATTGGCGAAGATGACGTGGTCCCCCACATGGCAATCGTGGGCCACATGCACATAGGCCATCAGCAGGTTGTGGCTGCCGATGCGGGTGACCCCCCCGCCTTCCGCCGTGCCCCGGCTGACCGTGATGAACTCGCGGAAGCTGTTGTCGTCCCCGATGACCAGCTCGGTGGGCTGGCCGGCGTACTTCAGGTCCTGGGGCTCGCCGCCCAGCACGGCGTGGGCATGCACCTTGTTGCGCCGCCCCAGCGTCACGCCGGCGTGCAGCACGCTGTGGTGGCCCAGGCTGCAGCCGTCACCCACCGTCACGCCGGCCTCGATCACCGCGTAGGCGCCCACGGCCACGCCTTCGCCCAAGCGGGCGCTGGCATCGATCAGGGCGCTGGGATGGATCCCCACCACGCTCAAACCTTCTCCTTGTCGACCACCATGCACATGAACTCGGCCTCGGTGGCCAGCTCCGTGCCCACATAGGCCAGGCCCTTGAGCCGCGACACCGGGCCCTTCACCTTCAGGACCTCCACCTCGTAACGCAGCACGTCCCCGGGGACCACCGGCCGGCGGAAGCGGGCGCTGTCGATGCCCATGAAGTAGGTCAGCTTGCCCGTGAGCTCAGGGTAGCTCTTCATGATCAGGATGCCGCCGCACTGCGCCATGCCCTCGATGATCAATACGCCCGGCAGGATGGGATGGCCTGGAAAGTGGCCCTGAAAATACCATTCATTCATGGTGACGTTCTTCAAGCCGGTCACCTTGACCTTGGGCTCCAGCGCCGTGACGCGGTCCACCAGCAGGAAGGGGTAGCGATGCGGCAAAAGCTCCTGGATGGCGATGACGTCCAGGGGGAGGGTGAGGCTCATGGGGCTCCTTGCGGTGTCGGTGCCCTGGGCCAACAGGGCCTTGACGGCTTCACAGTGAAAGGCGTGCCCGGCGCGGTCCAAGCTGAAGGCCCCGCGGATGCGGCGCCCGGACAGCGCCAGGTCGCCCAGGAAATCCAGGGCCTTGTGGCGGACGAACTCGTCGTCAAAGCGGACCGGCGGGTTCAGCACGCCGCGCTCGCCCACCACCAGGGCGCAGTCCAGGCTGCCGCCCTTGATCAGCCCCGCCTGCCGCAGCGCCTCGACCTCATTCTCGAAGCAGAAGGTCCGGGCGTCGCTGACCTCGGCCAGGAAGCTCTGCGGGCTCAGCGTCAGGCGCAGCTCCTGGCGGCCCAGCGCGGGGTGCTGATAG
>Ga0302320_10015664_pt1 | contig 15553 bp, 12 predicted proteins | sample Bog_T0_3_FD_202130 | JGI IMG/M metagenome (GOLD analysis project Ga0302320, IMG submission 202130) | Peat permafrost microbial communities from Stordalen Mire near Abisko, Sweden - Bog_T0_3 | ecosystem: Environmental > Terrestrial > Soil > Wetlands > Peat | place: Sweden: Abisko, Stordalen Mire... | reverse complement strand
GCGCCTTGGCGCCGAAGTACCACTGGTTGCCCTTCTTCGTCTGATGCATCTCAGGGTCGCGCTCGCCGCTGGAGTTCTTCGTCGACGAGGGCGCATGGATAATCGTTGCGTCCACGATGGTGCCGGTCGAGATGCGAATGCCCTTTGTTTCCAGGTAGTGATTGACCGTCATCAAGATTTCACCGCCGAGATCGTGCTGCTCCAGCAAGTGGCGGAAGCGAAGGATCGTCGTCTCGTCCGGCGCGGCGGCCACACCGAGATCGACTCCGGCAAAGCGACGCAGTGTTGGAGAGTCATAGAAGGCTTCTTCCATACCCGGGTCCGACAGGCTGAACCACTGTTGCAAAAAATAGGTCCGCAGCATGATCCCGAGACCCACGGGCTATCTCTTCTTCCACCACCTCGACGGTGATCCGTCCCCCGTTCGTCAACGTGGCCATGGGCGCAACGGCGGCGTTAAGATCGCGAAAGTTGCCCTTCCAGGCGGCCTCCGCTGATAGTGCAAAGTTGAGAAAGCGTGTTCGGGCTTCTTTGTTGAACGTAACTCGCTCGCCGGTACGCTCGGCCCAGCCGTCCAATTCATATTGAAGATTCGGTTCGATGTCCTCACGCCTGTCGCGCAGACCGGGAAGGACGAAGGTCCAAAGATGAATGCGGGCCATCAAGTCCTCGCGAAAGCGCCCCTCGCGTACGGCCGCATGCAGGTCGCGGTTGGTGCCGCAGATGAGTTGAAAGTCGCTGTGCGCCTCTTTATCCGACCCAAGCGGCAAAAATGTCTTCTCCTCAAGCGCGCGCAGCAGCATTGCCTGTTCATCCAGACCAAGCTCGCCAATCTCGTCAAGAAAGAGCATGCCGTTGTTAGCTGCCCGCAGAAGTCCTGCGCGTTCCTGCGCCGCACCCGTGAAGGCTCCCTTGGTGTGGCCGAAGAGAGCGGACATAGCTCCCTCGCCGCGCAGCGTGGCGCAATTGACATCGACAAAGTTTCCCTTGACGGCATGACGGGCCTTCTTCAATTCGAAGATGCGGCGTGCCAGGCGCGACTTGCCGGCGCCGGTCGAGCCCATCAGCAGCAGCGGATCACGTGTGGCGATTGCGACGCGTTCGATGCGGTCGATCAACTGGTTGAAGGCGCGATTGCGCGTCTCGATGCCGCCCTTCAGAAAAGAGACTCCTGCCGCCTGCTCCTGGTGGAAGCGCTGGGCGATGCGGTCATACTTCGACAGGTCGAGATCGATGATCTTCAGCAGGCCCGCGCCGCGGTGCTGGCGGTCGGGCGAGGATTGCAGCAAACGGCCGGGTAGGTGATGCGATTCCGTAAGCAGAAAGAGACAAATCTGCGCGACGTGGGTGCCGGTGGTGATATGGATGAGGTAGTCTTCGGCCTCGGCGTCGAAGGGATAGGTACGCGCAAAGCTAAAGAGCGCTTCGTAAACCTGCTCGAAGTCCCATGGATCTCCAAACTCGATTTGGTGCAGAACGACCTTGGCCTCTGGCGACACCGAGTTGATGTCGCGGCGCACCTGCTCGGCCATCGAGGTTTCTCTTTTGCCGTGCAGCAACTCGAAACGATCGACGATCATATCCGGCTGCTGGCAGACGGAAATCGTCGGCCGCCAGTTCTGCCAGCGGTCCGGATGCTTGCCAACGTCCAGCGTTGTTCCGAGCAGGCCAATTACGACGACCGGGTTATGTCGCTTATCCATTAAGATAATTACTATATTACGCTATCGTTTTGCGAATATGATAGATGGATCGATTATCTTGTAAACCATTCAAATATGTTGACATGTGTTCCTCTAGCCGGTTTGGCATCGGATTTGCTTAATAGAAAGCAAGAGTGATCGGATAGGCTTCGAGAGGAGAAAGACAATGGCAGACGAGAGCTACAACGTTTACACGCAGGATAAGGGCGTTCCGGTCAAGGCATGGACCAAGGGTGTGCCGGTCGAGGATCAGGCGCGCCAGCAATTGCTCAATGCTGCACAGATGCCGTTCGTCTTTCAGTGGATCGCCGCGATGCCGGATGTTCATTTTGGAATCGGCGCCACAGTCGGCAGCGTGATCCCCACCAGGGGCGCAATCATCCCGGCTGCCGTCGGCGTGGACATCGGCTGCGGCATGATGGCCGTCAAGACCAGCCTGAATGCCAGCCAGTTGCCGGACAACCTGAAGATGGTCCGCGAGGCGATCGAGCAGGTTGTGCCGCATGGCCGCACCAATCACGGTGGAGTTGGCGACCGCGGCGCATGGGGCGATATTCCGGCGCGTCCGCTCGAAGTGTGGGGCCAGTTGAAGCCGCGCTACGATGCGATTCTGGCAAAACACCCGAAGTTGGATCGCGGCAACCATGTGAATCATCTGGGCACGCTTGGAACAGGCAATCACTTCATCGAGGTTTGTCTCGACGAATCGGATCAGGTCTGGTTCATGCTGCACTCGGGATCGCGTGGCGTAGGCAATCGCATGGGAAGCTACTTCATTGAACTGGCAAAGAACGATATGAAGCGCTTCTTCATCAACCTGCCCGACGTGGATCTGGCGTACTTCCCGGAGCACACCGAACACTTCGATGACTACATCGAGGCGGTCGGCTGGGCGCAGGATTATGCGCAGTGGAACCGCAATCTGATGATGGAAAGCCTGGTTGCGGCTCTGCGTGACTCGGGAGAGGTTCCGGAGTTTACCGCAGAGCTGGAAGCGATCAACTGCCATCACAATTATGTAACGCGTGAAAAGCACTATGGCCAGAATGTACTCATTACCCGCAAAGGCGCCGTGCGCGCCGGCGAAGGCGACATGGGTATCATCCCTGGCAGCATGGGAGCGCGTTCTTATATTGTGCGCGGCAAGGGCAATCGCGAGAGCTTCTCGAGTTGCAGCCACGGCGCGGGTCGTGCCATGTCGCGCAACGAGGCCAAGCGCCGCTTCACGGTGGAAGACCACATCCGTATGACTGCGGGCATCGAGTGCCGCAAAGATGAGGATGTGATCGACGAAACACCTGCCGCCTATAAGTCGATTGACGCGGTAATGGAAGCACAAAAGGACCTGGTTGAGATTGTCCACACCCTGCACCAAGTGGTTTGCGTGAAGGGAAAACAAGTGTAGTCGCGGGCGCGTGAAGGTTGGCGCGCCCGCGGGCAAGGAATTAGCAAGATGATTGTGATCGATGGATCGTTTGGCGAGGGCGGGGGACAGATATTGCGCACAGCGTTGAGCCTGTCGATGGTGACTGGCAAGGCATTTCGTATCGACAAGATTCGTGCCGGGCGTGAAAAGTCGGGCCTGCTGCGCCAGCATCTGGCGGCGGTACTCGCCGCCAAGGAGGTAGGACAGGCGGATGTGGAAGGAGCAACGCTAAGTTCGACAAGCTTGAGTTTCAAGCCGAAGTCGATTCAGGCGGGTGAATATCACTTCGTTGTTGGCACTGCGGGAAGCGGAACGCTCGTACTGCAGACTGTGTTGCCCGCACTGATGATTGCCCACGCGCCTAGCCGCCTGGTGATCGAAGGCGGAACGCACAACATGGCTGCTCCGCCCTTCGATTTTGTGCAGATGTGCTTTCTGCCGCTGATTGAGCGGATGGGTCCGAAGGTGCGGGTTTCCTTGGAGCGCTATGGTTTCTATCCGGCAGGAGGAGGACGGTTCACAGTCGAAATCGAGCCCATGAGCAAGCTGGCATCGATCTCGATTGAGGAGAGAGGAGAATCCGCCGCGCCCGTTGTTCATGCGCTGGTTTCGAACCTCAACCCGAAGATTGCACTGCGCGAACTCGAGACCGCCGGCAAACTGCTGGGTTGTGAAGACGGTCAACTTCGCACGCTGCAAACAAAGAATTCCACTGGACCTGGCAACGCGGTAATGGTCGAGGTCGCCAGTTCCAACGTTACGGAAATCTTCACCGCATTCGGAAAATTGGGTGTAAGTGCGGAGAAGGTTGCCAGGGATGCAGCAGAGCAAGCGCAACAGTATCTCGCATCGAATGCCGCAGTCGGCGAACACCTCGCAGACCAGTTGCTGTTGCCGATGGCTTTGTGCGGAGGTGGAAGCTTCACGACAACGCACATCAGCCAGCACGCAGAGACAAACATGGATGTGATCGCACGCTTCCTGCCGGTGAAGTTTTCGGTGACAGGCAGCGATGGCTGCAAGCGCATCACAGTGAACTGAAGACCACCTTGGCCGGTGGCGTAGGTTACGGTTACTTCGCCTAGTGGGTTGCGGGTTCGAGTCCCGTCCCGGACGCGAAATCCGGGTAGCTCAATGGCAGAGCAACGATCCGTACCGTTTGTTCCCCGGCCAAGGATAACCACATCGTGCTCAGTGTGCGCCAACCTTTGAAATGGCCGGTGGCGTAGGCAACGGTTACTTCGCCTCAAGAGCGGGTGGTCGCGGGTTCGAGTCCCGCTCGGAATGCAAATTCCGGTAGCTCAGTGGATAGAGCACCTTACTGTTGCCGCTTGTTCCCCGGCCATCTTTCTCGCTGGATTGTGTTGCGCGATCCAGACCAACAAACAATCCTGCCGGTGGCGCAGGACTCGGGTTCATCTTGTAGAGCGCCGCCAAAAGCGGAGGAGCAGGTTCGACCCCTGTGGCTGGAGCAATCCGGTCTAGCTAACCGAGTCCGTCTATTCCCCGGCAGAAACACAGCTTCGAAAGGAGGCTCATGATGCGACTTAACATTTTGAAATTATCCACGGATTCCGGCCTCCGGACACACGAAGGTGCGCCTGCGTGCGTCTTGACTCCGGAACAGGCTCTGCGCCGCACGGCACTTTCCTGCCTGTTGTGGGAGAAGGAATTCTATGAGGACGGCGTGCAGATTGCCACTCGAATTCGCGAGCTGGTACCTCAGGTTGCGGCCGATCGCGTAGCCGCGTTGGCCGTCGAAGCGCGCGAGCGCATGAAACTTCGTCATCTCCCGCTGCTGCTCGTTCGTGAGATGGCGCGTCACGCCACGCATCGCGCGTTGGTCGCTGAGACTCTTGCTCACGTCATTCAGCGTGCCGATGAGCTGAGTGAGTTTGTCGCCATCTACTGGGCCGGAGGCAAGCAATCGCTTTCGGCTCAGGTGAAGAAGGGACTCGCCGGCGCCTTCTGCAAATTCGATGAGTATGCACTCGGAAAGTATGACCGTGCTGGAGCCGTTCGCCTGCGCGACGTATTGTTTCTCTCGCATGCTCGTCCAGTCGACGCTGCGCAGACGGATCTTTGGAAGCGTTTGGCACAGAACGAACTAGCTACGCCCGATACCTGGGAGGTCTCTCTCTCCGCGGTTGGTCGCGGCGAGCGCACGGACGAGGAGAAGAAGGCCGAAAAGCGCGCTGTATGGGAGCGTCTGCTCACGGAACGTAAGCTCGGCGCTTTGGCACTCTTGCGTAATCTGCGCAACATGCACACCGTAGGCGTTCGCGAGGAGCTTGTGCTGGAGGTTCTCGCAAACCTGAAGACGGATCGCGTCCTGCCGTTTCGCTTCTTGGCGGCTGCGCGCTCCGCTCCGCAGTGGGAGCAGGCGCTCGAAGCAGCAATGTTTCGTTCGCTCGAAGGCCGTGCATCTACGCTTCGCGGGCACACGGTCCTGCTTGTCGATGTCTCTGGCTCGATGAACTGGCCTCTGTCGCACCGCTCGGAGATGCACCGCACCGACGCAGCCTACGGTCTTGCAATCCTGCTTCGCGAGATTGCAGAGAAGGTATCGATCTTCACCTTCTCGAACAAGACCGTACGCGTTGCGGATCGCCGCGGCATGGCTCTACGCGATGCGCTGGACGCAAGTCAACCGCACAGTGGAACCTATCTCGGCACCGCGGTGGAGCACGTTGAGGCGAAGTACTCCGGCAGGTACGACCGCGTCATTGTGATCACTGACGAGCAATCGCATGACCGAGTCCCGGCGCCGAGTGGAAAGGGCTATGTGGTGAACGTAGCCTCTAGCCGCAACGGCGTCGGATACGGAAAGTGGACGCACGTAGACGGATGGAGCGAAGCCATCGTCGACTACATTGCAGAACTCGATGCTGGTTCGCCCGAGTGCCCGTAATCATTCCGTCAGGAATAGCCCTCATTTGCGGCCCAGAAGGATTATTGGATTGCCTTCTGGGCTCTCAAATGAGGATGAAAACCGCACGACGTGCCAATCTGAACACGCCCTGAAGGGATGCCGGCGGGGCTGTGGCAATAGTTGCGTCGGAATGCGCTATCTTCTCGGCAGTGTGCCTTTGCGGAAGGGTTCGGCTACAAGTTGCCATTCATCTTCGTAGACTACGTAGCCAGGCTTGTCCGTTTTGATGTTTTTCACACAAATACCGGCGCGTTCGAGGATGTGTACCATTTCGTAGATGCGAGAGAGGTGTTCCGCGGAACCTGCCTTGAACCAACAGATACCAAGACTAAGCTTGCCACGTCCAAAGGAACTTGGCTTTTCCAAATTCTCGCTGAACCACGCTCGCAGCTCATTTAGTTTGTCGGCGTCTGGGCCCTTGATACGTTGCCACTCCAACGCCAGCGCTGCGGCCTGAAATATTCCTTGCTCGACATGACTGTCCTCGTCTTTCCGGTCTACGACAAAGCGGAGGAATTCTCGCCTTTCCAGCGGATCATTTCGCTCAAGGATGAAGCGTTCGTCCTCCGTCTCGACAAACGCAAGGCGGCCCGGAAGGCAAGAAAGAATTGTGCCCATCCCGCGTCCAACAATCTGATTGAGGGCTTCAACGAGTGGAAGTTCTCGTTGATCGAGGGAGGGGTCTTCGGAGATTGCGAAGACAATGTTTGGAGAGTGCCGTTTCCGCAATTCGACCGTGATGTTACCGATGAAGAGCTTGTTACTCGGAATCGGCAGGCGGTACTGAGGATCAAAGTCTGCGAAGTGCGGGAGTTTGCTAGTGAATTTGTGGCGCAATCGTGGGTTTGAGAGAATCTCCCTGTAACGGTCGCATTTGCTACGCCTCGCGAACGACGCGATGAGTGCTTGCTCGTGATGCACACGAGGATTGTAGCCTAGAAACCCCAGAATAATCGGCGATACTTCACGGAAGTGATCTGGCTCACGTCACTTCTCATTTGCCGGTGACTCTGGAACAAACTCAGGTTGATGAGTCTCCGGCGATAGAATGTGCCTATGCCAAATGCTAAACTTTGCCGGTTCTGGAGCATCGCGTCCATTTCAAGCGCCATTCTTCTAATTGGTGGACTTGGCGCAGAGTGCCTCGATTACGCAGAGAATGGAGGCAACGATTTCATTGACGATCACTTCCAGTTATTCCTCTGGGCCAATCTGGCCGGTCTGGTTCTTTGCATGGTCAGCATCTTGGGCTGGGTAAGGCATTCGGATCGACGGGGTCGTGCAGTCATTGGGGGAGCGACGTTTCTTCTCTCTGTCGGGGTTGGCATTCTCGGGAACCTGATTCGTCCTTACGATGTGCACGGTCCATTTTCCATGCTCTTCTTAACTCTGCTACCGACGGCCATACTGGGCCTCGTTCTTTGGCTCCGTGCAGTACGTTCCAGGACGTGAAGGCGATCAAACACTATCGGCTTGGACGGTTCTGAGCGAATGGTCGCCAAGTGCGAAGTTGCCCCAGTTTCCGCCCAAACTTTGGATGGCCGGTGATTGAGGCGTAACAACGTGACTATGCCTGACCGGTGTGGATGATGCAGTCCATCGGAATGGAGACTACGGTTTCAACTTCGACCGGTCTCCCCTTGAACAGATAGGGTTTGTAGCGGTACTTGCGCACAGTCGCCAATGCAAAGGGCCGGAGTATCCTGGGTCCAGAGAGCGTATGGGCGTGGTGTCACGTTGCCGTTTTTATCGATAGTGATCGCGAAAACAACCGTTCCCGTGACCTTTACGCCACCTGAGTTTTTCTGGCAAGCTGGCTCCTCCTTGTGTACAAGAAGAGCCTCTGCGAACTTGGAACCGAGTTGTACCTGATTAGGAGCCTGCTCCTGTGCCAGAGAGTTGGACAGAAGGACGGCAGCGAGCGAGAAGGTAATCGTCAGATTCCGCATAGCCAAGTGCTGTCCCCGATCCTTTCGCGAGAGCCAGCGAAAATGATGATAGTCGTTTTAGGATCACGGGTGGTAATTCTGATCGTAGTCGACTGGTCGCCCATCTGGACACGACCCAATCTCAGCGGTTCTGGCGGGCTGCCACTGGGACCATTCCCTGGCTTTCCGGTGTCTAACTAGATATGAGATTCCAAGAGTGGACGTGGCGCGTGATCCGGGTCACGGCTTTGTCGACGGTTTGCCTGTTGGTGCTTGTCTTGGGCATGGTGCAAGGACAGCAGTGGCTGCTGCGGTGGCGGGCCGAGCGGCTCCTGGCAGACATGCGCGAGATTCAGAGCCACCCTGGCACCTGGGCCGATGCGCAGAAGATCATGCAGCGTTGGCGCCCCTGGGGCTTGGGAGAATCGTTCTGCACGGCGGAGGAGTGCTTCTTCTATGTGCGCATGGTGGACCCGGTGGATGCGTTCCTTCTGGGGAACGACGACCGCCCTCCCAAGCCGCATTGGTTGATCTGGCCCGCCCAATTGCTGGGCGAGAAATTCACTTTCATTGAAGCCAGCTTGCGGGTCAAACAAGGAATTATTGAGGAAAGCAGATTCCGGATGAATTTCTGGGGGCAGGACGAGGGGATAGCCATAGTCGTAGATGACCTCAGTGCCTTGGACTACATGCCCGAACGCTGGCAGCATCCGGATTATTATGCGGAGAAGCATTCCTGGTGCGAAGGCTGTGTCCGATTCGAGACAGGATTCACGTCTTTCGCGGGGCCGGATAAGATTCGCGAGCTCACAGATTTCAATTTTTCGTGTATCACCCGGTGGTCGCCATGCACTACGGAGCAGGATGTCATGCCATCGGCGTGGCGGCTCTATCAGGAGGAACTGCCGCATAAGGAAGCGCTGCGTAAAGCATTCGAGGAGTGCAGGGTTCCGCTGGACTTCTTTGGCCGGGAGAACCATACCATTGCGATTGCCGACGTCATCTCCGTGCAGGAGCCGATACGAACGGGGGATTGGACCGCATGGTCGGCGCATCTCAAATTAGTCCGCAGCCTCAAGGGCCGGGTACCCTGGCCGCAGAGTAAGATTCTCAGAGCTTCAAATGAAGGTCAAAATGAAGACCTTTATTATTATTCGCTTAGCGTTCCTGATGTAGCTGCGGGCGGCAGATATATCCTGTTTGGTTATCTTACGGAAGACCAAACAGGTCGAGCCACACTCGATCTCGACAAGTGCGGCGTTGTTCGATACAGCGAGCAGAACCTGAGCGCGTTTCAGCGCGGCATCGATGCATCACTCGCACGGCACATCCCGCAGAGATTGGGCATCGATTCAATATGGCCCTGATTCAGAGCGCACCCGCGTTCTGAACTCCCGAGAAGATACTTAGTTTTGTGTTCCGCCCGGTTTGTCGCCCAACCGTACATTGAGCCGAAATCGGGATCATGTATCGTTGGCCGGTCACACAACCATGATCGCGGTCCATGGCCGGTGATATGCCCAAGATGCTTTGCTGTACCATGTTTGCATGCCGCAACTCAGGTTCGTCACGTGTCTTCTGCTGCTCACCGCAGCGTCACAAATCTCGGGCCAGCTTCCCGGCTTCCCTCAAGTCGAAGGTGAACGGGTAGATGCGGATATGGCTCTTAACCGTGCACTGACAACCTCCTCCCTGACGGAAGAAGGCACGCCTTTCCACGCTGTGCTCGTCATCGGGAGCGCAAAATCTCCGGACTCAGGCCGTGTGGAGGTGTGGTGGGCCGCGAAACAAAAACACAAAACCATATTAACGTCGCCAACATTCAGCCAGACCCGAATCGTGAACGGTGCAGACGTGATGGAAACGGACTCCGGCGACTATTACCCCCGCTGGCTTGAGAACTTTGTCGACGCGATCCTCGATCCAATTCCGATGGTCGGGAACTTCAGGGGGCATGGCGGGGCTGTAATGCTCGGCCCGCAACTTACGAGAAGTTGTCTGCGGCGCGATGATCGGCGTGACGGAATTACGGACGTGATGACATGGGGGGAGATCTGTTTCAGTGGATCGAAGCCGCATCTTCAGTCAGTGCTGACGATGAATTACGGCGTTGAGTTCGGAGACTGGAAATCCTTCGGCAACAAAGAAATTGCTCGAACTTACAAGACCGACGTGCGCGACTATCAGGAGATTGTTGGCCATCTGACCACACTTGAGGAGCTGCGCGACACTCCAGAAGACTTATTTGCAGTTAAGACGCGCACCCCTGCTGATCAGCAGATCACGACTGCGTTTGTTTCAACGCAGAAAGAGGAGAGCCTAGTAGAGAATGCTCCCACGATTGACTGGCCCACGGTGCATGAAGGGAAGACAGAAGGGTACATGATCGTTTATGCGCGCACAGATCGGACCGGTCAAGTGCGGGAGAGTGCGAAGCACAACTCAGATCAACCGGGACTTGAAGATTTCGGAATGGAGCAAGCGCTGCGCTACAAGTTCAAGCCTCTCGTTGTTGATGGCGTCGCCGTGCAAATGGAGATGCCGTTGGTGCTTCACTTCACATCGAAAATAGCCGACCCGCTTCCGATGCTCACGGGCCAGGAACTGCTGAAGCAGATTAGCGGTTGCGACGCGAAGCTGGTATCTGAAATTCCGTCATCAGGACGCGCCACACCTACGAACATCTCGGTGAATGAGGAGGGCAAGCTGACAGGAGAGGGCTACGGACCAAATGTGGATGTGGGATTTCCGGCGGTGCTCGTCAAGGTCAAACTTGCCCTCGGCCTCGATTGTCATTTCGCGCCATTTTTGCGGAATGGCACGCCGTGGTACTACCACGGCGCTCTGCTCGTAGCTCACTAAGATCTGGAGATTATGTAATGAAGATTCATCGCGCGTCCATCGTGTTCTGCTTTTGCACTATGCTGTGCCACGCTCAGGCGACAAAGACAGACCAGGAACAGTTCAGTCAATTACGCGAGAAATACGACGCTCCGTTCGACAGGGCCTTGCAGTCCTTCGACTGCGCTGTCGATTTCAGCTGGAAGGAGCATTTCAAAGAGACGCCGCGCATAGGTGATGAAGGCACAGACGAAGAAATCGAGAAGTTGATTCAGCCGATTCGAAGCCGCGTGACGTTAACGCAACAGAGCGTTACCGTTTCCTCAGGGCTCACCGACGAAGCAGAGGCCAAGCTTCCCCACGGCGGCATGGCCGAGGGTTTGCTGAAGCATGCGGTGCAGAAGAGCCTCTACACTTGGCTGACCGCAAGCACTAAGGCGATTCTTGGAAATCCCGCGACGCTGGTCTCAGTCGAACAATCGAAGCACGGCTACAAACTTGCCTTCAAGGTACAGGGCGCCGATATCGAGATGGATTTTGATTCGGATATGCGCCTGCAAAGAGGGGGAATGAAGGCAAATCCATCCGACCAGATCCTCACATCGTTTGAGCCAGGTCCGCAGGGGTTCCTTTTGACTTCATTGACAATGGGTGAGGACGGGGGCCTCAAGCCGGGTAACCGGATAATCTACAGCTTCACCTACCAGAGCGTGGATGGCGTGGAGTTGCCCCGGCACGCCGTCGTCATCAGAGAAAGTCACCACGAGGTGTGGGAATACACGCTGAGCGGCTGTAGCGTGAAGGTGAGTAAATGAGCCGATGATTGCCGGTCAGCCAGCCTCGCGCGGGCGGTTGGTCGTCAACTCGGACTCGACGTGAGCGGGATCACGTCAGATCCCTTTTACTGGTACACGTTCAGCCCCCGAACATTCAATGTTTCAGCTCTCCGTCCGGGCTCACTACCGCCGCTGAGCAGCCCTGATCCAGAGCGATGTAGTCGGTACATTCATCAGTTTTGATTGCGGAAATGGGCCAGTCGAACAGATTGTACTTCGTGTCCCAGCGCCACACGATCGCATGGTGATCGGGGAACACAATCAATACGTCGTAGAAGTAGCTGAGAATCGCGACTTCTGAACGATGAGCAGAAACCTCTTGAGCAAGATCGTCGCGTCCGAGGGCATGCATATCGGCGGTGAAGATCCGCATGGCCTTATCGCTCATCGACGAATCCTTAACAAACATAAGCCACGCCCCGCGGTCGCGATGCTTTCCGAGGGAAGCCATGATCCACGGATTGTCGAGGACGATACGCTGGTATCGATTACCTTCCCGAAGAAAATTGTTCAGCCCGATCGCTTTTCCATCTTCGAGTGGGAAGATTGTCGCGGCAACAAGATTTTCGGGGAAGCTGGCAAGACGCACATCGGCTTGAAGAGCTTCCGCACCGCGGGGAGACGAGCCAAAGTGCAGGTCATTGAGCACGGATACTTCAGACCGGCGAATCGTGTACTTCTCGCGAAGACCGGCGAGGGCATCTCCTGCTTTGTCTTCTGAGCCGATCTGTTGCCATCGTTGTTTGATGGAGCCGTCCATCTCGAAAACAATCTGGTCCATCAAGCCTCTGCCCTGAAGACGGTCTTTATTGACAGCGCCCTCTGGAAGCAGCTTTTCAACCGCACGCGAAATATCGGCGTTGTAGGTGCGCGTTTGCTTGCCATCAACCCTGGATGTCCACGGAAGCATGAATGCCGGCTTGTGCGTGGTCTCAGCAGAAACAGTCTTGCCGCTTGAAAAGCGGACGACGACATGCACCCATACCCCATCGTCGGTCCAATTGGCACTGACGACGCGTGGAAGAGCTCTTCCAATCAAGGCCAGGTCGGTGAACGATGTTCGCAAGAATTCCTGTTGCCTCTCATCATTCGGTTGCCCCAATGCACCGAAGTGTTTTGCAGCATCGCTGGCATTTTGGGTCAACCATGCCCGAGTTATACCAAGATTCGACAGCGACGGCGAGCCCATTACCGGCGCGGTCAAAGCCCGAACCAGGGCCAGGACGTCGTCCGTACTGACGATGTCTTGAGAGAGCCCAGCCGATTGTGCCGGTGGATGAAGATCTTCGGAGGGGTGATCAGGATCGTATGCGACAACTCGAATTGAATTGTACTCAGCAGTGATTGTGGTTGGATCCCAGGTCCGCCTGAATACTCCCTTGTCGTTCCTGATCGTAATCAATGCCTGGGTAGTGCCATGGGGTCCTGCCCATGCGGGAGAGATTTCTACGTTCTCAATCTGTGGCGCTACTGGCTGCGCGTTCGCAATGTGAGGCGAGAGGAGCACCAAACCAAGGACCGCAAAAAGCGATTCGGAAGTTCGAAAGCGATAAAGCATGATGATTATTCAACCTAACGAAACACCAGCATACACCGGGCTGGTCAGCATTCACAGAGTGTGATCGGTTCTTGGTGGTCTGTCGGCAAGTGGGAATGCAACTCCCGTTCTTGCTTGTGGTCCGAATGCCGGATATCCATCCAGAGCACCGCGAGAGCCCTTGGCCCGACCACCTGGCAAGGCACGACGATCCTTTATCAGGTAGGACCGAGCTGACAATGCAGTGAGTCAAGGACTGGTTCTGATTTGGGTCTGCTTGAGTCCCAATGCGTTGTGGTGACAACATCTCCGCTGATTGGGACTGTAACCCGACTGCCTTTGTCCAACTTGCGTCCTCCCTCGCACGTCAACGGAGAGCCGATGTCCCCCCTCCATCCCGTCACCGGCCCGGATGGATGCGCAATCGTGGTCGGCATCTGATCATACTGGGGATACCAATGCGTGACGTCTTCGGCTCCATAACGCAGAACCACGCCCGAATCGAATATGACTCCGCGCCGACCGAGCGGACCCGGAACAGACTGGAGTTCACCATTCGAATGCAAGACAAACCATTCGTCCGGCGCAATCCAGAAATCCCCCGGATTCGCTCGCATCCCAACATTTGGCAGGTGAAGCACCACATCACTCGGATCACCTGGATCAAGCAATAATTTCGTCCCTGCGGGGACGACTCCCGCTGCCGTCTTCTGCGGGCCAGCCAGAACACACCAGCGTAATTTCCCCGAGGTATGGAGGTCTATCTTTCCCGCCGCACATTTCCAGCCTCGCAGCACGGACTCCCTAGCAAGATTTCCCCTCCAAAATTCGTTCCACCGGTGATCTGCTTCTCCCACTAACACGATCCCGGGAGACACTTCCTGCCCCTTCCCGAGTTCGGCGGTCAACAGATGTCCCTGAAGCTCCTTGTTCCAACGCACCATCGTCCCTGCTGCCAGTTGCAACCCGTCAATCCGGGCCGCTTGAGGCAGAGGCACACGCAGCATATTCCAGGCTTCCATCATCGCCCGTTCTCTGGCTTCTTCCCTTAACGTGATCGTCACCGCAAAGATAAACAGAACGACCAGCGAAAACAGCAACAATCTTCCGCCCCACCATCGCCGAGTAATCCAACCCACCCAAATCAACAGCAATAGCAAAGGCACCCAAAGTCGCCATGTTTCTACGAAGCCCGATAGAAACTCCCGCGTAATCGATGGCTCGGGAAACTGCATTGCTACCTCACGTGTACAAGAAACGAGGAGGTCAGACTCTACTCGCGGCGAAGTACTGCATCCGACAAGCTTATTAACAGAGGAAAAACTTGATGATCCTGCTACATTAGACACCGCTTAAGCAGATTTGTTCCCGAACGAGACGACCAGGCGTGCGCCATGGATGACCTAGGAGCGAAGGAATTCTCAGCAGATTTGCGAAGAGGAGTGTGCAACCGCGCACTATCGTAGTCGCGGACCATCAGGGAAGGTGAGGGACCAAGGTGATGGTGTTGGATGCGGGGGCTGGAAATCGGAAGTTGGGGATGGTCAGTTCGGTCTGGGTGCGGCGAACGAGGGTGTAGCGGATGAAGTGCAAGGGACGGTCCGGGCAGCGGGAAACCTTGGTGTCGGCAGATTGGTTTGCGAGATAAATGGGGTGATTCCAGACGGATGTGAGGCCGAAGTCAGCCGGATCGTTGTTGAGTGAGCCTTCCCATGCGCCGAGGGGGACATCGTCTTGGGAAGCCTGGGCGTCGCAGCCGGTGGTTGAGCCGGTGGTGCGGATAAAGGTGAGGTCAGGGCCATGGAGAGCCGAGCGGCAGAGAATGGACCGGTCGTCGTCGAAGTATCGGCTCATGACGGAGGGTGCGCAGATGCCAAAGGATGAGATGGAGAAGTTCTGATTCGGATGGTCAATGGTGGTGGCGTGTCCGGCCTGAACTTCGGTGAGGGAGAAATGAAGTATCAAGGTGTGGGGCGAAGTGCGGAGGCGTTCGTAGTCTTTGCTTTTGAGGTGCACTGCAAGTTCGGAGCGATAGTTGCCTGGGAGAACGTTTTGGTTATAGACGGCCTGCCAATCCGAGGTCCAGGAAGCGTCTTCGATGGTGGCGAGAATGTTGTCGATGAGGACGGCGTGGTTGGAAGCTACACCTTCCGCGTTCATCGGGAAGACGAGTTCGAAGATGCCGTCGTCAGAGCCCTGGCGCATGAATGTGCCGGAGGTCGGTGTTAGATGGACTGGATCAGCGGCGAGATGGTCAGGACGGGGATAGGCAGCCTCGACCATGGACCCGTTGGGCATGAAGATGGCCATCAGAGCTATGACAAGGGGAAGAGGAAGAAGAATGCCGCGA
>Ga0302320_10015662_pt1 | contig 15555 bp, 12 predicted proteins | sample Bog_T0_3_FD_202130 | JGI IMG/M metagenome (GOLD analysis project Ga0302320, IMG submission 202130) | Peat permafrost microbial communities from Stordalen Mire near Abisko, Sweden - Bog_T0_3 | ecosystem: Environmental > Terrestrial > Soil > Wetlands > Peat | place: Sweden: Abisko, Stordalen Mire... | reverse complement strand
CACCAATTCGGGTGATACTTGGTTTACTATCGCCTCAGCTTGGCATTGCATCCAAGGAACGAAGGAACGAGAAGGAGAAAAAATGACGGTTGTTCCCCTGAATCGAATGGAAAGCGAAGCAAAGATCAATCGGCGGATTGTCGAATCCGAAGAAACCAATTGGGCTCTTTATGCGGCAGCCGGAAGCCTGGTGGCGGGCGGCATTTTGCTGCTAACCGGCAATCGGCGCGCAGGCCTGGTAACCGCAGCCTCAGGAGCAGCGTTGGCCTTACTTGACCAGCAGGAGACGGTGCGGTCGTGGTGGAATGCTCTGCCGGGATATATCGACAGCGTGCAGAATGTCCTTGGCCAGGTGGAGCAGACTGTGGCAGAAGTCGCGGAGCAGCGCGAGCGTTTGCACAGGATTCTGAGCCGGTAAGGGAAGCCTCTATCTAGATCTCAGATTCCCAACTGAGTGCGCCCAGCCGCGCTTATCCGATGCGGAGTCCATTTTGGCTCCCACACCAGGTCAACTTCCACCTTGCTGATGTCGGGAATGCCGGCGAGCCTGTTATTTACCTGCTCGAAGATCAGGCCGCTGGCGGGGCATTGCGGCGTCGTCAGCGTCATGGTCACCTTGACCCATTGTCGCGGCCAGGCGCGTGTCGACTCCGGATCAGGGCCGGTAGCGACGCTGTAAATCAACCCCAGATCCACCAGGTTAAGCTTTACTTCCGGGTCGTAGCAGTCGCGCAGTGCGGTCAGGATTTCGGCTTCGGTCAACATTCCTAATTTTTCCGCTCTACCAGGTAACGCGCTACGGCCTTGAGGTTGTCGGCGCGTTCGCCATACGGCTGCAACGCGGCAAACGCTTCTTCGATCAGCTGAGCTGCATGGCGTTCGCTTTCCTCGATGCCGAAAACAGCAGGCCAGGTAGCCTTTTCAGCGGCCAGATCCTTGCCAGCGGTTTTTCCAAGCGCTGCCGAATCCTGCGTCATGTCCAGCACATCGTCTGCAATCTGAAATGCCAGACCGGCCTTGCGCCCAAACAGATCGAGGCGTGAAACGTCCTCTGCGGTCGCTCCAGCGTATACACCGCCGGCCACAACGCTGACGCGAATCAGCGCTCCGGTTTTGGCGCGGTGGATCGCGTCCACCAATTCCGCAGTAGGCTTCAGATGTTCGCTTTCGATGTCGAGAACCTGTCCGCCAATCATGCCTTCCACGGTGCCAACAGCATTCGAAATGAGCCGGATAATCTGGACAGTAGCTGCCGGCGGAACGTCGAGGTTGGCCAGGACTTCAAAGGCTCTGGTCTGCAATGCGTCTCCGGCGAGAATGGCGATGGCTTCTCCGAAGACTACGTGGCAGGTAGGCTTTCCACGGCGCAGATCGTCGTTGTCCAGAGCGGGCAGGTCGTCGTGTATGAGCGAGTAAGTGTGGAGCATCTCAATGGCCGCGCCGAGCTGCTCAATGCCTTTGGGAAGCCTCCCGGCGATAGTCACCGCAGCCTGGTAAGCCAGCAACGGCCGCAACCGTTTTCCCCCTGCAAAGGTCGAGTGCCGCATCGCGCCATGAATCGACGAAGGGACGGTGTCGACGGAAGGAATCAGTTCTTCGAGCGCGCGGTCCGTGAGTTCCGCAGCCTCTTTGTTCAACGATCTAACATCGACAGCCATTGCTTTCATGATAAATGAGAGGTAGCGGCCGCCCGTCTCTTCCGCTCCAGCATGCAAAGAGCTGTAATCAGGAGCAGCGCCAGCGCGGTAATCCAACGACCGAGAATGACGTCAGGGGTAGTCGTCCAATCAGCGGCTACGTCAACCTGTCCCGCCCCAACAGGAATAACCGTCAAGCCGTCATCGCGAGGCAAGGAACTCGCGGAGCGTCCGTTCACCGTGAGCCGCCATGCGGGATAAGTGCGCAGTCGCAGAATCAGAAAACCCGCATGCGGCAGGTCAGCGCTGATTTGCAGATGTTCGGTACCGCGTTGTCCTCCGTTCGACAGGGCTGAATAGGTAGCGTCGCAGCTATTCTGCTCGACCCACCAATCCGGATTCGCATCCGGTGTATCGACTACGCCGAGCGTGGCCTGCGGATTCGTCACCAGGCAAGCATCCGGCAGACCTGTAGCGACGAGTCCGTTGTCGGCGCCTATGGGTGCATACTCATAGACGCCCTCAAAGCCGGCGCCGCTGCGATAGACCTTCTCCATGGGAGCGACTGCGTCCTCGTCGTCACAAGGCTGAAAAAAGTATGTAGCCGCAATGGCAATCGAACCAAGGAAGAGCACAGCGGAGGCGGATGAGGCGACCATGCGCAGCCATCGGTGAGCACCTGCACGCGGCCAGACAGCAGCGGCGAAGAAGATCGCCATAGGCGCTTCCAAGACAACCAGCCACCGCCATGGAAACTGCAAAAAACGAAGCTTCGGAAGCAGATTCCAAATAGGCAGCGAGATCGGAAGCTGCAAAAACAGAACCGCAATCGGAATGAGCGCCAGCGGAATCCACCAGTTTCGATCTGCGGGAAGAGTTTTCCGCCGCCAGCTCACCAAGAGCCCAACCAGCGCGATTCCGACCATGGCAATCGCAATCAGCGATACGCGCGTCAATTCAAGATTGTGCAACTCAAGCTGCGGGTCAGAGGGATGGCCAAAGAGGAAGCTGTTCTCAATCTTGAGGCCCGGATCGTCGGTAGCCTGGTGAATGTCGACCCAGCGCTGCTCCCACGCAGCCGGAACAAGATAAAAGGCTGTAAGGCCGATTCCCAGCGCAGCGGCAATACTCGCCCGCAAGACAGGAGCCCAGGATCGGCGAAGAAGCGCAAGCACGAGCGCGACGGCAGCGAGCAGATAACTGGCCATCACTCCCAGTGGCGCGTTCGAGAGCCAGGCACCTGCCACCACAAGAGCGAGCGGGGCAGCCGAGCCGTCAAACGCCCGCCGCCAAAGCGTGCCTGAGGCATTGCGATGTCGGAGCGCGAACAACAGAAGCAGCGGGATCCAGAACCCCGCCAGCTCTCCAAATGCGGAGCGTTCATAAGCAGTGAACAGCGCATAGCCGGAGAACAGCGCCGCACAGCCAGCCAGCGTTGCGGGTGCATCCGGCAGTCCGCGAAGAGCCAGTGCGCGTGTAGCCAGCCCGGTAGCCGCCAGCAGCAAAAACGTCAGCACAATGGGAGCCACTTGCCACGGCAGCACCAGTCCTAGCGCGGCTCCCAGCATCCATGTCAGCGGCGGGTAAAAAATGAACCGCGGCTCGCCTGCGCCATAATTTGCGCTCGGCGTCCATTGCGGATAGGCGATGCCGTGCCGCCAACTGTTGAGGCAATCGAACCACGAGACCAGATGAATGTCGAAGTCGTGTCCGCAAGAGTTGCCGCGATAAATTTGAGGCGCAGTCGCAACCGCAGCGGCAAGCAGGATGATTCCAGGCCCAACGAATCTTCGCCAGTTTAACTGCGGTTTGTCGCTCGAATTGGTTTCGACGCCGGAAAGAGCCATAACGTATTTACCTATGAATATCCCACCAGGCGCCGCGAATCTCCATTAAGTCCTGAAACTCTCATTCCCGGAGCCCGCGACAGTTTTCGTTCAACCAGACCCAGCGTCACGAGCAGCAAGAGAGCCAACACGGTTATACATCGCCCGGCAATCACATCGGGAGTAGTCGTCCAGACCACCGTCACTTCGACCGGTTCCGGGAATACAGGAACGGCTATCAATCCATCGGAGCGCATCGGCAAATTTGTCGCGACTTGACCATTCAGCTTGATACGCCAAGCGGGATAGCTCCGCAGACGCAAAATCAGAAACCCTGCACGGGCAGCGACCATTTCGATCCGCAAATGTTCCGGCCCGCGTGCTTGATCAGTCGCAGTGGCATTGCAACTGCCTTGCTCGGGTCGCCATACAGGATTGTCGTTCGACGTTGCAGCAATCCCCAACTCCGTATCGAAGTTGTCAGCCAAACACGCATCCGGCAGCCGTGATGCTACAGCTGAATTATCTGCACCGGGCGGCGCGTATTCATCGGTTCCAACAAATCCCAGGCCCGAAGTGTAGTCGGCCAAAACCGTCTCAAGATCGCCATCCTCTACGTCATCTCGAAAGAAATTCTGCGTGGCAAAAAACGTGGTGCCGGCAAAAAACAGCACGCAGAGGCAAGCGACCAGAGGACGATACCAACGGCGTGCAGCCGTCCCAGGCCACACTGCCGCCGCAAAGAAAAAGCCCAGCGGAGCTTCGACAACCAGAAGCCATCGCCAGGGAAACTGCAGAAAACGAAGCTTGGGCAGCAGATTCCAGACAGGCAGTGACAAAGGGACGAGAAGAAAGAGAACAATCGCGGGGATAAACGCCAGGGGAATCCACCATCGACGAGCAAGCGAACGTTCTGTTGCGGATTTCGGATCCTCATTCCGGCTCGAAAGCCGTCCGCGCATCCAGTAGACTAAAAAGCCAACCAGAGCAATAGAAATCATGCACACGGCTATCGGCGAGATCAGATGCAAGCTCAGGTCGCGCTCGTGAAGCGCCGCATCTGTGTGGTGCGGGAATATCCAGTTGTTCTCAACCCTGAGACCGGGATCGCCAGTGACGCCGGTAGCTTGCTGGATGTCTACCCAGTGTTGCTCCCAGGCGGCGGGAAGCAGATAGAGACCGGTCAGAGCAATTCCCAGCGCAACCGCAATCGTGGCACGCACAATCGGAAACCAGGAGCGCGCTAACAAGGCGGTAGCCAGTGCAACTCCGGCCAGCAGATAACTCCCCATCACGCCCACCGGCGCGTCCGAGAGCCAGCACCCGGCCACCGCCAATGCCAGTGGAAGCGTCGACCCATCCAAAATGCGGCGCCACAACGAGCCGCCAGCGTTGCGGTCGCGCATCGCGTAGAGCAGCAGCAGCGGAATCCAGAAGCCGCCCGCGAGCTCCGCAAATGCAGTGCGGTAATACGTGGTGAAGAGCGTGTAGACAGAAAAGAGAGCAGCGCACCCGGCCAGAGTTGCGGGCGCATCTGAAAGCGCGTGGCGGGCGAAAGCGCGTGTGGCCAGGCCAGTGCCGGACAGCAGCAGAAACGTGATCGCCACCGGAACCAGCTTCCATGGCAACAGCAGTCCAAGCGCCGCGCCAAGCATCCAGGTCAGGGGGGGATAAAAAACAAAACGAGGCTCCCCTGCTCCAAAGTTCGCGCTCGAAGCCCAATGCGGATAAGGAATCCCGTGCAGCCAGCTGCGCTGGGCGTTAAGCCATGAGACAAAATGGAACTCGAAGTCATCGCCTCCCACTGGGCCGTGCAGCCAGATGGGTGCAGCGGCTATCGCGGCAGCAATCAAGATAACCGCTGGCCCGGCGAACTGTGACCAGCGGGCATGTCGGAGATTAAAGATCGGGCGCTCCCAAGTTTGGCGAATCAGGAATTCTGCCGCCTTCAGAGGTAGATTTCGAATCGAATGGAATCTTCATCATCATAGCTGAGCCCTGGATAACTGAACCCCGCCTCGCTTTCGCTCCAGGATCGAGAGTCCAAGCAGCAGAAGTACCGCGACGCAACTCAGGCTTCGACCCACAAATACGTCGGGTGTCGTCGTCCAATCTACCTTCAAGTCGACCGGCCCTTGCGGAATAGGGACAACAATCAGTCCGTCATCGCGTTGCGGCAATGAGCCAGCGGTTTGCCCGTTGACGGTGACACGCCACGCAGGGTACCTCATCAGCCGCAAAACCATGAAGCCTGGATGCGTCGCTACCGTGTCGATGCGAAGGTGGTCAGCTTTGCGCAATTGCGCGTTTGCGGTTGCCTCGCAACTGCCTTGCTCCGGCCGCCATGTTGGAATCGATTCACCCTCCCCGATTATCCCCAAAGTTGCGTTCGGGTCGGCGACGAAACAAGCATCCGGCAGATTCGTAGCGATCTTCCAGTGATCGGCGTCTGGAGGTTCATACTCGTCCGTGCCCTCCAGACCCCCACCGCCGCGATACATGGCCAGCATGTCGGCTACCGTGTCGCCTTCAATGCAGACACGCAGAAAGGTTCTGCCTGCGATGACTGTCGTTGTGAGAAAAGCCAATCCACAAGCCGCAGCAACCCCCGTGCGCAACCAGCGCTTCGACGACCGCGAAGGCCACACTGCCGCCGCGAAGAAGATAGCCATCGGAGCCTCCAGCACCAGGGTCCAGCGCCATGGGTATTGCAGGAATCGAAGCTTCGGCAGCAGATTCCAGACCGGCAGGGAAACAGGGAATTGAAGAAACAGAACGACGGCGGGAATCAGTGCCGGCGGAATCCACCACAACCAGTTTTCGGAAGGATGCTTTTCGTCAACACTGCCTTGTTGAGCGTACTTCGCGCGCAAATAGAAGACCAGCAGCCCCAACAAAGCAACGCCCACCATGGAAGAGGTCAGAATCGAAGCGCGCTCAAGGACCGCCCCGAATTGCGCGAGCAAAGGGTCGGTATGGTGGGCGAACAGCCAGTTGTTTTCGATATTGAAGACAGGGTAGTCAACTGCCGCGCGCAGATCGGTCCATCGCTGCTCCCATGCCGCGGGAATCAAATAGAGCGCCGGCAACGCGATCCCCAATCCAGCGGCGATGGAAGCCCGCAACAGCGGCGCCCACGAACGCCAGAGAACGGAAGCCAGCAATGCCACGGCGGCAATCAGGTAACTCGCCATCACGCCTACTGGCCCATTCGAAATCCACGCACCCGCGAAGAGCAATGCCATGGGTAGCGTGGACCCATCCAATGCGCGACGCCAGAGCCCCGCAGACGCATCGCGATCGCGGAGTGCAACACGCAGCAGAAGTGGAATCCAGAAGCCGCCGGTCATTTCGGCAAATGCCGCGCGTTCATACGCTGCAAAGAGCGCAAAACCGGAGCACAGAGCGGCACAGCCTGCCAGCGTCGCCGGTGCGTCGGGAAGGACTTCCAGCGCGAGCGTGCGCGTGGCGAGACCGGTACCAGCCAAAAGCAGAAACACAAGGGCTATCGGAACGAATTGCCATGGCAGCACAAAGCCCAGAGCTGCGCCGAGAATCCTGATAAGCGGTGGGTAAAAAATGTAGCGTGGTTCGCCCGCACCGTAGTTGGCCGTGGTCATCCAGTGCGGGAACGCAATCCCATGCAGCCAATTCTGCTGAACGTCGAACCATGAGACAACGTGAAACTCGAAGTCATCTCCGCAGTAGGAACCGTGCAGCAGAATGGGAACCGTTGCCAATGCCGCAGCAAGCAGGATCAAGCCGGGCCCAACGAAACGCCGCCATTTCTCCTGGTGCGGTTGCCTCATGGAAGCAGTTGCAGCGTGTGTCGAGTCTGCGCCGCGACAGCCTGCGGAGAAAACGGAAATGCGAATGTATTCCCGCCGTAATAGTCGTCCCACTGATCTCTGAAGTACGGGCTGTAAGGGTCTCCGCTCTCGCCCAGAACAATGTCTTCGGTAGACCCATCGACGTTGCTCCAATCTATCGTGAAACGCTGCGAAGGGCCGAAGTCGCGGCCAACCTGCTTGACGGTAGTGGTGTCTCCGCTCAGCGGCTGCGGACCGGTCCCTGCTATGCGTCCGATCACGGGCAGGAAGGTGGCCAGCGGATGTTCAATGTCTACAACATGCCAGTTTCCATAGCGCCAAACTGCAACATCGCCAGGCGCTTTGCCGTCTTCCATTCCCTTGCGAACCGCCGCGGTGAGCAGCGCGTCCCAGTTCTTGCAGGTCGCAGGAAGCCACTCCGCGTTGCCGTGCATGATGATCTCTTCTTCGGCAAAATTCGAATCGGACCAGCTATACCATTCAGCGTCCTTGCCAAGTTTCGGCTCCAGAATTAGCGGCCAGAATGCGTATCGAGTCTTGGTCACAATCGAGGCGGCGGCTGAGTCCGTTGTGAGACGTCCATCCCAACTGCGCATCAGGTCCGCGGCCTTGCGCAGCCGTTCGTCCGAGCCTGGTGTATGGTCAATGGCGTAAGCGAGACGGTGCCCAATCTCCTGGTCGACTTCGCTATAGATATCGGTCTGCACAGCCAGCATATCTTTCGGCGTCAGCTGATCGCGCCCTTGCAGCGCCTTGTAGATACGCTGTGCCCTGTAGGGGTCGGCCCACTCGAGAGTAAGCGGGTGAGGCGAGCTATCCGTAGTTACGCGCGAGTTGGCGGTGGCCAGAAAACCTGAAGGCGGGTCAAACGAGTTGGGCATTTCATCGAAGGCCATGTAGCCCTGCCACTCGTGCGCCGCGTCGGCAATCGGCACGCCTACCAGGCCTGCGGGACGAATCGGCAGCCGCCCGACAGCGTGGTATGCGATATGTCCCTGGTCGTCGGAATAGACAACATTCAGCGTGGGCCAGTTCCATGCGCCCAGCGCAGTTGTCACCTCGCTGCAGCTCGCTGCTGTGTCGAGTTGGTAGACAGGCAGACCTTTGAGCGATGGGTCATGAAGCGTCCACTTCAGCGCGATAGGCCGTTTCTCGTTGTTGAAGACTGGGTTCAGCAGCGGCCCGTGCGCCGTCGACTGCACGTCAAGCTGAACATCTTTCCCACCGCGCACATGAATCACTTCATGATCAACGTTGAGCGGCTTGTAGCTTCCATCCGCAGCAAGATAATTCCCTTTGCCGTCGAGTTTTTCAAGATAGAGGTCCTGCACGTCCGCATAAAGCGCGGTAAATCCCCAGGCCACGTGCTCATTATGTCCAGCAATCACAAACGGCACACCCGGAAGCGTAACTCCCTCGGCATGAAATCCCGGAGCCCGCAAATCAGCCATGAACCAGATGTTTGGCTCGGTCAGGCCCAGGTGCATGTCGTTCGAGAGCAGCGGCTTTCCGCTGGCCGTGTGAGCCCCGGAGATGACCCATTCATTCGACCCCGGCGTGCATCCGGGACAAGCCGAAAGCCCAAGCGAATCGCGCAGTGCGTTCAAGTCTTCATGGCTGGCGCTGGCCTGCGACCGATCATCGTCGTCATCGTCGGAATCTTTCTTCGCGGGCGGGGCGGGACGCGGCTGACTCAGATCAACCACGGTTCCTGTAGGCGGATGTTCACGCCATGAACCGACGGGAAAGAGATCAGCCTCCAGCTTCGGGTTGTGCAATATTCCAGTGATGTGTTCGCGGGCCAGCTTGGAGTACCAATGATCGTCGAGCGTCTGCGCCATCATGGCCGCGCCAATGCTGATCGAATCCACACCGGTCCAGGGCTGCGGGCGATAGTGGAGCAGCCGGAATTCCGCAGGCAGCGAGTCATGATGCTGCGCGATGAAGATGTTCACGCCGCGAGCGTAGTCGTCCAGGAACGCGCGGTCTGATGGAGCAAGACTCGCGTAAATGCGCTGTGCCGAAATGCGCATCTGGTAAACGCGCTGTGCCTTGTCATGGCGCACCAGCGAAGGCCCTAGTAGCTCGGCGAGTTCGCCGTTTGCGTTGCGCCGCAGCGCGTCCATCTGCCACAGCCGGTCCTGTGCCGTGACGTACCCCTGCGCTACGAACAGGTCGTCCTGCGTTGCGGCGTCAATGTGGGGCACGCCATGAGCGTCGCGTCGAACAGTCACCGGTGCGGAAAGCCCGGCAACATGAAGTTCCCCGTCCAGAACCGGCAGAGCAGCCTTTTCCGCCGACCGCAGCCAGAACACTCCGACCACAACTGTGATCATGGCGAGCGTGAAGAGGCTGACAAAGGTCCACAGCAGAATCCGCGGCCAGCGGCGTTTGCGCCCGCGAGGCGGCGAACCAAGAAGGCGAGAATATGCGGGGTTGGGCGAGTCGGCTTTGAGCATCGGCTATCAACAGCATAACGCCGGTTGCAACTCCAATGCCATGAATCGTCTTTCGCGGAAGTTGGAAAGCCCTGTATTCGCTCTCTACGAATGATTTGCATGAACAGTCATTGAAGCGCTGGGCTAGCCTGGTCAGGCACTTGCGCCGGAGAAGCCGCAGTAACCGGTGCCTGGTGAGGATTCGAGCGATGCCGATAGACGAGCCTTCCCGGAATCAGGATCGAAGCGGGCACGGCGACAACCAGACCTGCCAGAGCGCCCAGCGCCGCCCCCGCAATGCCTCCTTCCACGCGCGGTGTTCCAGCATTTGGCGGCGAGGCTACGCCCCATATAAATCCAGCGGCGGTGAGTGTCCCAACGACGATCGCAAAATTCCTTCGCTTGTCATCACTGCGCACACGTTCAACCTCGGCGCGGTCAAAGCGATACTCCGTTCCGCTGTAGAAGGAGTCGCAGAAAAGCGCGTCGTTGGTTGCGCCTGAGAACCGGCAGGGAACTGCAAGCTCTCCAGGCCGCGCCACAGTGATTCCTTCCCCATTTGCCAGATCCTGAACACGGTTCCAGTCTGAAACTCCGGGTAGCGCCGGCTGAGGGTTGTCTGGCAACACTTGCGCCAGGCCGGTCGCAGACAATTGCGCAAAAACTGTCAGAGTCCAAATGAGCTTTTTCATACCGCGATGATGAGCCACCATCCCCGGCATTTCGGCCATCAATAGGACAGTTTCGCGGGTGTCACAACCCTGCGACTAGGCGGGCGATCCGGCTTCATCCCCGGCGAGTGTGCTCTCCATTGCCCGCAACGGCGCGATCGAAGCTTCATCCAGCAAGCTGAAGCGCATCGGGAACACGCACGCCGGGAGCTCCAGCGCCGTCACCGAGTCGCAAACCACTCCTGCAGTCTGCTCGAGTCCGCGCTTCCACCCAGGCCGAGTGGGGTCACATATCAGCAGGCTTTCCGGAGCCAGTCCCGCGGCAACCAGCATTGTCCGCGCAATCCGCTGAAATTCCGACCAGCGCGAGGCAATTCCGATCAAGTCCTTGCCGTGCTCCGGCAGGTACCGCTTCAGATATACCTGAAGTTCCGGAGCCACGGGATGCACCTGGAGTGTCGTCAACTCCGTACCCGCAGGCAGCAGTTTGCGCACTGCCGCAGCCTTGCTCGGCAGCACCACAGGCATCGATCCCGAGAGAACAGCAGGGTTCGAGCATTCGTCGGGCGTGCATGTCGTAATAGGCAGCGTCAGCGCCTGCGACATCTCGCGAATCACAATCTGCCCGAGTTCCGGGTCTGGCTCAATCACCAGCCAGCGCGAAGGCGGTTCAAGCGAAAGCCATCGCCGCAGGCGGGTCCTCACCAAGGCTTCTGTCGCCCCTCGCTTGCGCGCCTTTGCCACCAGATCGCCGATGATCTGGTCGACAGCCAGCTCCGGCGAAATTGGAAGCGCAGGCTGGCTGGCCCGCACATAAACGCCGCTCCCATGCCGGAATTCAAGCCACCCCTGCCGCTCCAGTTCGCGATAAGCAGCGCTTGCCGTATTTGCATGGATATTGAAGCGTCGAGCCAGGTCGCGTGTACTCGGCAGCCGCTGCCCGGGAAGTATTTCCTTGCATAAAATGGCAAGGGTCACCTGCGTAATCAACTGCTCGCGCAGGGAGACTTCACCGGTTCGATTGAGCCATAACCGCATCGTTTATCCCGCGGCCAGCTCCGAGGTTGAGGCGGCTGCCACCGCGGTTTTTCCTCGTCCATAAACCGCGACCAGCGCGGCCAGCAGCAGCAGGATGACTCCAATTACCAGCAAGCTTCCCTCCGGCCCATCCGTGCCGCCGCTCCAAAAAACGTTTCCCACTGGAGTTGAGCTGAGGTAATGTCCGTTGGCCACAAGGCCGCTGTCCGGCGTGCCGTAGAAGTAAGTTTCCGCCCAATCCCAAGCGGCATGGCAGCCAATGGCCCACCATGCCGAGCCGGTAACGCGAATGCTGACCACGAATACAAAGCCGATAGCCGCCGCGGCAAAGATGCCAATCCAGTTCTCGCCGTTGTTGCCGGTGTGGACGAACCCGAAGAGAGTCGAAGTGACCCATGCCGCTTGCCAGAAGTTCGCCCCCTCAACCTTGTTCAAATGGAGCAGCAGGCAAGGAACCAGGCCAAGCAGTGCCATGATGTAGACGCCCCAGATACCGTTGCCGTTGCCGAACAGGAGCAATTCTCCGCAGATCAGCCCCACGATGCCCAGTGCCCACCAGAAGTTGATGCCGCGCGTGAGCGTGAATTGCAGATAGCAACGAAATATCCCTTCTTCTACGCACCCCACCAGCAGTGACCAGATTCCCCAAAGCGCGGCAAATTTGAATATCTGCGCGCCGCTCAGAGCGATGGGACCAAATGTCAACCAGTGCCCCCAGGTAAGCGCGCCAATCAGCACCGAAAGAGCAGCGAAACCCGCGACCAGCCCCTCAACGAAACGAAGCACGCGATGTGAGCCCGTCAGGTTAAATGCCAGCAGGTTCCCACGGCGGCGCTCCACAAGAGCGACAACGGTGGCTGCGGCAAGCAACGCCAGGAACTGAAGCAGTTCGCCAAATAATGCCGATGTTGCCGTGAAAGTTCCTTTTTGATCGATCAAATGAAATCGAAAAAAGAGAGCCCCGACAATGCCCATGCAAATCAAGAGCACAGCGACAAACATCAAGACCGACCAGCCCGCCCGCAGGCCCTGCTTCCCCAGCAAAACCCAGAGCAACGCGCGCGTCTCCGCCGGCTGCGTTTGAACCGCTGTGGATATTGCTGCAGGAGGTATCTCGGGGGCTGTTTGAGCGAGCGGCGATTCCGGCGTGGCCGGCGGAGTCTCTGGGATCTCGGGATCGGTAGGATTCACGGAGCCTCTTTCAATGGATCTTAGATTTCCTTTGCGCCGATTCTACAAGGGACAAGAGGTTCCATGGGAAAAACTTATGAGGGGCTTGGGGGTTCGAACGACTCGGGCCATTCCTGCGCTCTGTGCAGTATCGCAAGCACGTGAATCATGTTTTCCACGATTCGATAGGCGACCACGTAAGCGGTGCCGGATACAGTAATTTCGCGCGTCCCTGCTACCCGCCCAATTCTGCCGGCATTGGGCATCCGCGCGGTGCGAAGGATTGCGTCGTGAATTCGCCGAATGATACGCTCTGCCGCCGCCGGATTTCCCTCGGAGATGTAAACGAATACGCTCTGCAGCTGGTTTACCGCAGGCATTGTCCAGCGGACTTTCAAGCATTCTCCAATTCCGTTTGACTCCGAATGGATCGATCGCCGGACTTCCCGCTAGCCTTTTCCCTTACCCACGAATCGATCATCCTTCCGACATCCTCGTGATCGATCACTTCGCCCTTTTTGGACGCCTCAAGACCTTCTTCGACCATCGCAGCAAACCGTTGCTGCTCGCTGAGATAACTCTCAACCGCCTCGTTCAGAAGATAGCTGCGGTCACGATCCATAGCTTTGGCGATGGAATCCAATTGAGCCACTTTTTCGGGGGCAATGCGGAAACTGATCATACGCGGAGAGCTCATAATACAAAATAATACGCTGTATTACCATGTATTACAAGCTCAATCAGCGAGGCTTCTTCTGATTCGGAGGGAGAATACCCGATGGCGGTTGCGAACACCTGCCATCGGGCTCGATGCTATTCGTCCCGCAAAGCCACCATAGGATCAATCCGCGCCGCCCGTCGCGCCGGCAGCCAACTTGCCAGCAAGGCGATTGCTGCAATCGTCCCTGTAATGGTTGAGAAGATTACCGGATCATTCGGACTCACCTCGTAGAGTAGATTCGCGACCCCATGCGCAAGCGCGAAAGCCAATACCAACCCGGAGCATACGCCAATGCCGGTGAGCCAGCCCGCGCGGCGCAGAATCATGCGCAGGACATCCTCCCGCTGGGCGCCCATAGCCAACCGAACGCCGATTTCACGCGTCCGTTCTCCCACCAGGTTCGCCATAACGCCGAAAATGCCGATAGCAGCCAGCAATAGAGCCACCAGCGCATCGAAGCCCAGCATCGCCGCCACGTAAAATAGTCCAGTCAGCTTCAAGCGGACGAATTGCTCGTACGTTTGCACGTCTTCCAAAGGCAGTGCAGGATCAATTTCGGCGAGCGCCTTCCTTACCGAAGGAGCCATTGCCAACGGGTCGCCGCTGGTCGTAATGGAATAAGTCATTTGTGTGGAGGGCAATTGGGAGGCATTGATGTAGACCGCGGCCGGGCGTGACCGATCCCAAAGGGAATAGGAAGTCTCCTCAACTACGCCGACAACCGTCATCCAGGGAGTCTGGTTCGGTCCCGCGTCACCCAAGCGGATGTGCTTTCCAATTGGCTCCTCGCCAGGGAAATAGCGCGCTGCGAAGGCCCGGCTGACGATCGCCACCGGCTTTGATCCAAGGTCATCGCCGTCATTGAAGGTTCTTCCCGAAACAACCGGAATATGGAATGCGCTGAAATAGCCTGCGCTCACCGCGAGCCTCATCGCGGGCTGCGAATCTCCGGGTGTGCGCGGGCGATTTTCAATGAAGGAATTATCCAGCCATGCGTCATCGCTATAAGGCATGGCTGCCGTGATTTCTGCATGCTCTACGCCGGGCATCGCGCCCAACCGGGTAAGACTCTGCTTGTACCATGCAGCCTGCTTCGCCGGGGTATCGTAGCGCGCCACAGGCAGGTGAACATCCAATGTGAGCATCCGCGTCGGATCATAGCGATCGGCAAGGTGCAGCATGCCGAACATGCCCTTGCACATCAGCGCCGCGCCAATCACCAGCGCCACGGCCAGCGAGATCTGCGACACCGCCAGCAGATTCCTGAGCTTGCGGCTGCGTCCCGAACCAACCACGGAGCGCGAACCGGACTTGAGCTGACTCACGAGGTTGATGCGCAATGCTTCCAGCGCCGGCGCAAACCCCGAAACGATGCCTGCCAACAAAGCCAGCGCCAACGACAGTCCGAGCGCTCTACCGTTCAACGAAATATTCGACCACCCAGCGAGATAGCGCGCTATCTGCTCCGGCATGGTGACCTTGCTGATTTGCATGTACCCGAGGGCGAACAGCAATCCGCCGGCTCCGCCAACGAGTCCAAGCAGAATATTCTCCGTCAGCAATTGCCGCATCAGCCTCCAACGGCTCGCTCCCAGCGCAGTGCGCATCGCAATTTCAGGTCGCCGCGCAATCCCGCGTGCGAATTGCAGATTGGCAATATTCGCGCAAACCACCAGGAGAACAAAAAACGTCGCGCCCTGGATCAGGTTGAAGTAAAGCGGCGTCTGGTCGCCGTTCACGTCGGCCAGCAGCGTCTTTACATTCACCGCCCAGCCCAGGTTGGTCGCCGGGTAAGCTTGCGCGGCGTGCCCCGCAATCACATTCAGGTCCGCCTGCGCCTGGCCAACCGTCACTCCCTTGCGCAGGCGGCCGAGGACCAGAAAGTCGTGTGATGCCCGATCGCTCAATTGTGCATCCGTGGGCGCAAAAGGAAGAAAGAAATCCGCCACTGAGGGATACTGCATGTTCTTCGGCATCACGCCGATTACGGTATAGGGACGCTCGTCTAACTCCACCTTGCGCCCCAAAACGCCGGGGTCGGAAGCGAAATGCGATTTCCAAAACGGGTAGCTGAGCACGGCCACGCTGTTCGCGCCCGGCCGCGTCTCGCTTTGGTTAAACACGCGCCCCAGCAGCGCACTGGCTCGCAGCACGGTGAAGAATGAAGGTGAAGTATATTCGGCCTGCACATGCGCTGCATCACCCGCTCCCGTGAGGCTCAAGT
>Ga0302320_10015659_pt1 | contig 15557 bp, 15 predicted proteins | sample Bog_T0_3_FD_202130 | JGI IMG/M metagenome (GOLD analysis project Ga0302320, IMG submission 202130) | Peat permafrost microbial communities from Stordalen Mire near Abisko, Sweden - Bog_T0_3 | ecosystem: Environmental > Terrestrial > Soil > Wetlands > Peat | place: Sweden: Abisko, Stordalen Mire... | reverse complement strand
CCAAACAGCCTTTGTACCCCGCCCGGGGGGGGGCCCGCCCCGGGGCGGGGGGGGGGGGCGCCCGGGCCCCCCCCCGCCGCCGCCCAACCAGAGGCGATGGCAAGATCCATGCCGCGCACAGTGACCAGGGCGTTCAGGGCGAAGCCGGCGGTCTCGCCGGCCAGCAGGTAGCCCGCGCCCCAGGGCCGCGGCAGGCGGTCGGCGCCGCCCTCATAGACCGCGTGCGCCGAGTACTCGGCGAGCGTGCCGCCGCGCACCAGCGGCTTGATCTGGGCGGTCTCTTTGAAGGCGTCGAGGAGCTGCCACGACTCGAGGCCGTCGGTGCGTGTGCGCAGCTGCTCCATGGCGACCACGACGCCCAGGGCGATCGAGTCGCGGTTGGTGTACAGAAAGCCGCCGCCGGTCATGCCGCGGCTGACCTCGCCCATGAAGAGCTGGGCGGCGCCCTCGCCTTCGTTCAAGCGCCAGCGGTCTTCGATGACGCCGGCCGGCAGCTCGATGATCTCTTTGAAGCCGACGGCGTGGTCGGCGGGGCGGGGCTGCTCGCGCAGCCCCGCCCCGCTCGCCAGCAAGCCCAGCACGCCCTCGGCGACGATCGTCACGTCGGCGCCGACCTCGTCGCCGCCGGCGCGCACGCCGATCACCCGGTCGCCGTCGAGCAGCAGCTCGTCGGCCTTCATATCGGTGACCACCATGGCGCCCGCCGCGGCCGCCTTGTCGGCGAACCACTGGTCGAAGCGGGCGCGCTGCACCGTGTAGGACTGCGGCGGGGGGCCGGCGAGGCGCGGCGAAGCAAGCTCGACCGTGGTGGCCGCGCCGTCGCCGAGCAGGGTGATCAGCTCGTGGGCGACCGGCCGCTCGAAGGGCGCGTCGTCCCAGAGCTCGGGGAAGATGTGCCGCAAGGCCCGCACGTAGAGCCGGCCGCCGGTGACGTTCTTGGCGCCCGAGTAGTTGCCGCGCTCGAGCACCATGACCTCGACGCCGTCACGGGCCAGGCCGTAGGCGGCCGCAAGGCCGGCCAGGCCACCGCCCACCACGATGCATTCGACCTTCTCCATGTCGCGTGCCTCGCGGCGTTTCAGTCTTTGAACGGGTTGTGCGTCTCGCCCCATTCGTCGCGGGCTATGACGCCGCGCATGACCATGAGGCCGCCCTCGGCGCCGACCTCATAGCTCATGACGCCGCGCAGCATCATCTCGAGCGGCGTCTCTTTGGTGTAGCCGAAGGCGCCGTGGTACATCATGCCGTGCCGCGCGATCTCGTGGGCGAGCGGCGGCGCCTGGCACTTGCAGGTGCTGATGACCTTGTTGATCTCTTTGCGCGAGAAGGTGCCGGGGTTGGTGTGCTCCTGGCCGATCATCCAGGCGCCGCGCAGCAGGTTGAGCTTGACCATGTCGAGCATCATGTAGTCGTCGGCCATCTCGAACGAGATGCCCTCGTTCTTGCCGAGCGGCTTGCCGAACGTGGTGCGCTGCGCGGTGTACTCGCCGCTGATCTCGAGCGCCTTCTCGGCGCCGCCCAGACAGGCGGCCGCCACCAGCACGCGGGCGGTGTTGAAGCCGTCCATGACCGCGTAGAAGCCCTTGCCCTCTTCGCCCAGCACGTTCTTGCGGGGCAGCTCGACGTCTTTGTAGATCCAGCCGCCGGTCGACAGGCCCATGCGACCCATGTCGTCGTAGACGGTCCACTGGATGCCGTCGAGGTGAGCCGGCACCCAGATGAAGGTCATGCCCTTGTGGCCCGAGTCGGGATCGGTCTTGACCAGCGTGCAGTGACCGCTGGGCGGGCCCAGCTTGGCGCACTCTTTAGGGCCGGAGACGTAGGCCTTCTCGCCGTTCAACACGAAGACCTGCTTGGCCTCGTTCCAGATCGCCGTGGTCTTGATGGCGCCCAGGTCGGAGCCGCCGCCGGGCTCGGTGGTGTTGATGCCCACGAAGGTCTTGCCCTGGGCGGCCAGCGGCAGGATCTCCTGCTTGAGCTCCTCGGTGCCGTAGCGGTTGATCATGTACGACCAGCCCATGGTGAGCAGCGTGTAGACCGGCGTGCTCATCGACAGGTCGGCGCGGGCGATCTCGTGGATCGTGATCATGGCGTAGATCAGGCGCTCGTCGTCGGGCAGCGGCAGGCCGCCGTACTCCTCGGGGATGGTCACGCCGAAGATGCCGAGCTCGGCCATGCCGGCGGTGATGTCGTCGGGAATGCCGTCTTCGGCGGCATCGATGGCGCGGGCGCGCGGCTCGAGGTTCTTGGTGAGCCACTCGCGGATGGCCTGGCGGTAGAGGTTCTGCTCGGTCGAGTACCTGAAGTCCATGCGCTCCTCCTTGTCGCGACCGGCGACCGGCCGCGCTCTTGCTCGCCCTCGCGCGCCGGCGCCCCCCGAAAAGCAAGAACGCCCCCAGAGACGCGCCGTGTGCGCTCGCTGGGGGCTCATGGCCGCCGCGGCGCCGACCGGAAAGGTCGTGCCGAGCCATGTGTGCAGCACGATGAATCATATACGGGCCGTCGCACCGCCCACAATGTGACGGCGCGTCCCGCGCGGTCCGAGCCGGCGGTCCGTCGCGGCCACCCCGGCTACGACGACGACGCGCGCCCGAGCCACAAGCGCGTGAACCTCGGGGCGGCGGCGAGCAGTCCCTCGAGCTATGCCTGTGCGCCCCTCGGCGCGGAGCCCCCGGCCGGGCGCCCCCCGGCCGCGAACGGCGCCGTCGAGAGGTCGACGGCCTCGAAGACCTGATGCAGGGCGAACAGCAGCGCGGCCTGGGAGTGGCCCAGGTAGAAGGTGTGGATGTCGGCTTCGATCTCGGTGCGTTCGGTGACCAGGGAGCGGCCGATCAGCAGGCGCGCGAAGAAGTCGCGAGCGAGGTCCATGAGCAGCGTGCTCGAGCAGGCGGTGACCACGCCGCGTTGGTCGAGCTCGACCACGATGCCCACGCGGCGATTGATGTTCTGGTGCGAGACGTCCTGCGGCAGACGCGCGTACCCCGAAAAGAGATAAGTCGGCAGAACGTCACCTCCGAGCCCGCGGCCCCCTGGCCGCGCCAAGACGCTCGTAGTCTACCCGACCATACGCAAGAGGGACGGAACGACCTTGCGGCCGCCCGTCCCTGAAGCACCGGTCAGGCGACGTCCTTCTACCCCACCCGGCCCGGCGCCACGCCAGTGGGCCGGCGCCGGCGCCGGCGAGCAACTGGGGGGGCGAGCCCCCGCGCGCCGGCGGCGGGGGCGGCGGACGCCCCGGCCTTGCGCCGCCGCCGGCGCGCGGTAGGATTGCAGTGCTGCATCCGTAGCCCGGACGACGCCGTCTCGCCGGCCGTCCAGCACGGCCACGGGCCCCCAGCGAGCGCGCACGGCTGCCTGGGGGCTTTCGCATTCTTGCGACCACCCGGGCGCCCGCGGCGGCGACTGCGACTCTTCGAAAGGTAGGCAGTGACTGCGGCGTCAGACATCGACGGCAAGCTCACGACCTTAGGCGACGCCGTAGAGCGCTTCGCGCACGACGGCGCCGTGGTGGCCCTGGGCGGCTTCACCATCAACCGCAACCCCATGGCCTTCGTCTACGAGATGGCGCGCCGCCGCGTGCGCGGCCTGCACCTCGTGGCGCACTCCAACGGTCAGGGGCTCGACACGCTGGTCGGAGCCGGCTGCGTGAGCCGCATCGAGGTCGCCTACGGCGGCAACGGCCGTTTTGCCCCCACCTGCGTGCGCTTTCGCCGCGCCGTCGAGGACTACTCCAACTACCACATGGCGCTGCGCTTCCTGGCGGGAGCGCTGAACGTGCCGTTCATCCCCACCAAGTCCGGCCTGCACACCGACCTCGTCGCTCGACAAGGCTTCTCGGCGGCCTACCGCGCCGCGCACGGCCTGCCCGACAAGAAGCTCATCGTCATGCCCGACCCCTTCGACGACGGCGGCCGCGCGGACGGCGCGCTCGACGAGGGCGGCCGCGCGGACGAAGCGAGCGACCGGCGCGGCCCGGGCGGCGACGTCGTGCTGCTGCCCGCCCTCACCCCCGACCTGACCGTGCTGCACGCGCAGACCGTGGGCGACGACGGCACCGTGCGCATCAAGGGGCTGACGTTCGCCGACCTCGAGCAGGCCAAGGCCTCCAAGGCGGTCGTCGTGACCTGCGAAGAGATCGTGCCGGCCGCCACCCTGCGTGCCGACCCCGACCAGAACGCGCTGCCGCCCTTCCTGGTCGATGCCGTCGTGTGCGTGCCGCACGGCGCCCACCCCACCGCCTGCCGCTTCTTCTACGACTACGACCCCGGCTTTCTGAACAGCTACGCGCGCGCCGCGCGCGACGACCAGGCTTGGGCGACCTTTCTCGACGAGTGGGTCTACAGCGTGGCCGACCACGACGAGTACCTGGCCAAGATCGGCGCCGAGCAGCTCGCGCGCATCAAGGCCGACCCGGTGCGCGGCTACGCCATCGGTCTGGACAGGCGGTGAGGCGATGAGCGAGCGAGCACACACCGACGCGCAGCAGGCGGCCGGCGCGCAGACGCCCGATCAGCCCTTCACCCCACGCGAGATGATGGCGATCGCCGCCGGGCGCTTCGTGTCGAACGGCGACATCCTGTTCGCCGGTACCGGGGTGGCGCTGCTGGCGGCCGGTTGCGCGAAACGCATCCACGCCCCGGGCGCCGTGGTGTTCGTCGAGACCGGAGGCATCGACCCGTCGCTCGACGAGATCCCCCTGGCGGTGGCCGACTCGCGCGTCATGGACGGCACCTGCATCAACGCCGGCATCATCGAGGCGTTCTCGTACATCGCCAGCCCGCGGCTGCACACGATCGCCTTTCTGGGCGCCGCCCAGATCGACAGGTACGGCAACCTGAACTCGACCTGCATCGGCGACTACGACCACCCCACGGTGCGCTTCTCGGGCAGCGGCGGCGCCAGCGACGCGGCCTCGCTGGCCTCGGCGTTCATCGTCTTCATGCAGCACGGGCGGCGCAAGTTCGTGGAACGCCTCGACTACCTCACGAGCCCCGGCTGGCTCGAGGGCGGCGAAAGCCGCCACAACGCCGGCTTTCGCCGCGGCGGTCCGCTGGCCGTGGTCACCGACCTCTGCGTGCTCAAGTTCGGCGAGACCACCCACGAGATGTACCTGGCCGAGCGCTACCCCGGCGTGAGCGACGCCCACGTCGTCGCCAACACCGGGTTCGCGCTCGACACCTCGCGCGCCGTCGACGCCGTGCCACCGACCCCCGACGAGCTGCGCATCCTGCGCGACGAAGTCGACCCGCAGCGCCTCATCCTGGGGTAAGCGGAGGGCGGCCAGCGGCGGCGGCCCTCAGGGACGCGGCGGCCGCGGCTCGCCGGGCTCAAGCCCGGCTGCGCGGAAGGCGCGGTCACGGAGCTCGCGCACCACGCCTTCCCAGTAGTCGAACACGGCGTCGACGTCGAAGTCGCGGTCGGCGGCGATCTGCTCGGCCAGCCCGTCGCACACGGCGACCGTGAGGGCGGCCAGCGGGTCGAGCTCGCGTTTGAGGCGGGCGTCGGCGTCGGGCGCCAGCGCCCACTCGTCGAGGTCGCGGTACCAGCGATACAGCTCGGCCATGCGGGGTCGCAGCTCCTCGTCGCGAATGAGCTGCGGAAAGAGGTCCCAGAAACGACGGTAGCCGTGCTGCGCCTTGGTGGAGCGCCGGTGCATGGTGAACAGCATCGCCACATGGTCAGCGCCGCCCGCGCCGGGTTTGCGCAACGCTTTGAGCAGGGCGACGTTGTCGTCGTGGACCACCGAGTCGGCCAGGGCTTCGATCAGCCCCGCCTTGTTGCCGAAGTGATAGCGGATGCTGGCTCTGTTTTCGTGAGCCTCGGCGGCGATCGCTTCGAAGGTCAGTCCGGAGAACCCCTTCTCGTCGAGCAGGCGCTTGCTGGCCTCGAGGATGCGCGCAGCGGTGGGCGCCAGGTCGGCGGTGGGGTCGGCGCCGGCGGCCGGACGGCGACCCACGTCCCAGCGGCGTGTGCTCTTCTCGTGCGACATCGGCGACCCTCCTTCCCTTTGGCCCGGCGAGTATATACCGGCCCGGCTCGCGGCACTTGACAGTCCCATGTGAGCTCGTAGACTGTCACCGCAATCATTCATCCGACTGACTTAATCGGGGGCTTGTCCGGCCCGCACGTCGGGGCCCATACGAGCCGGAGGGGGGACGATGGAGCGCAGCGTGACGACGCGGTTGGCCGACGGTTCGCTCGTGCGTATGACGCCCAGTGAGATCCGCGCCGACCTCGAAGAGGGCACGGCGTTGGGCGCCAAGCGGGCCAAGGTGCCACCACTCGAGCCCGACGAGCTCGAGCAGCTGGGCGAGATCTTCTCGTCGAGCGCCAGGTTCTCGGCCGTCGACATCGGCGACGAGCTCGTGCTGTCGTGCGACGGTTCGGGCAACCTCGACTCGGGCACGCGCGTCGACGAGCTCTACAGCTACCAGAGCCATCGCGGAGCCGACATCCTCGAGCTCTATCACATCGACTACTCCTACAAGGCGATCAAGACGATCCTCTCGTTCGAGCAGCAGGTCATGAAGACCGCCCAGCTCAATCTGGTCGCGCCGCTGCAGTACGGCGCCATGCCCGACCTGGGACGCTATTCGCGGCCCGACGGCCCGGTGGCCAACTGGTCAGAACTGCTGCCGCTGGGCCGCATCGACGAGGCCCGGGCCGCCCAGGAAGAGGCCATGGAGCACGCCGTGCGCGACATGGTCTTCGTCGCCGAGGGCATGATCGAGGCCGGCGCCGACGGTCTCGACTTCGACACCTCCGGCGCCGCCGGCGACGCCGACCTGCTGGCAGCCCTGCGGGCCGTCGAGGAGATCAAGAGCAGACATCCCGATGTCGGCATCGAGCTCGGCATGGCCAGCGAGTTCGTGCTCGGCATGCACGGCGAGCTCGAGTTCCACGGCCGGCGCCTGGCCGGCCTGTGGCCGCGCGACCTGGTCGAGCTCGCCGCCGAGGCCGGCGTCACCGTCTTCGGGCCGGCCGTGAACGTCAACACCACCAAGTCGGTCGCCTGGAACGTGGCCCGGGCGCTGACGATCGTCAAACCCTGCGTCGCCGAGTCGCCGATCCCCGTGCACATGAACGCCGGCATGGGGGTGGGCGGCGTGCCCATGACGCCCTACCCGCCGGCCGACGCCGTGGCGCGGGTCTCGCACGCCATGCGCACGGTGGGCCGCCTCGACGGCTTGTAGGTAGGGGTCGGCGACCCGCTCGGCATGGCCTGCACCCATGCGCTTGCCTCGGGAATGGGTGGCATGCGCGCCGCTGGAGATCTGGTGGCCCGCATGCAGATGACCCGGGGAATGCGCTTGGACGATGCCAAGGCCCACGTCGCCGAGCGGCTCGGCGTGAGCACCGACGATCTCTCCGACCCGCTCGTCATGCACGACGTACGGCGCGAGCTCGGGCTCGGTCTGATCCCGGTCCAGGAGCTCACGTACCCGGGCGAGCCCGGCGCGATCGAGGCCAAGTTCCACATCGCCGAGGTCCTCGACGTGCCCATCAACTGTGTCGAGAAGTTCCGCGAGCACGTCGGCCGCCCCGCAACGCGGTCGGCCGGCGCGTTCGCACCCAAAGCGGAGGTCCCTGCGTGAAACGCAACCTGTTCGCCGGCCGGCCGCGCAGCGGCGGCTTCAGCCTCAACGTCTTCAACGATTCCGAGCTCGACGACATCCACGCCGCCACGCTCGAGGTGCTCGAGCGCACCGGTGTGTTCGTCGAAGCCGACGAGGCGCTCGACATCTTTGCCGACGGCGGCTGCGCCGTCGATCGCGAGACCCACGTCGTGCGCCTGCCGCCGCACGTGGTCGAAGACGCCATCCGCTCGGCGCCCGGCACGTTCGCCCTCTGCGGACGCGACCCCAGGAACGACATCGTGCTGCAGCCGGGACGCGTGGCCTTCACCAACTTCAGCGAGGGCATCCGCGTGGTCGACCCGGCTACCGGCGAGATCCGCGACTCGACCAAGGCCGACATCGCCGACATCGCCCGCCTGAACGACTACCTCTCCGACATCGAGACCTTCGAGATCGCCGTGGGCGCCAAAGACGTGCCGCCCGAGACCTGCGCCGTGCACAACGCCGAGATGCAGTACCTGAACACGACCAAGCCGATCGGCATAGGGCCGCTGTCGCGCACCGAGACGAGGGCCATCTTCCACATGGCCGCCGAGATCGTGGGCGGCGCCGACGAACTGCGCCGCCGCCCCATCGTCTACAACGGCGTCTGCCCCGTGAGCCCGCTCAAGCTGCCCCACGAGGCCACCGAGGTGATCATCGAGACGGCCCGCTGGGGGATTCCCAACAACATCCTCTCTATGGCCATGGCCGGCGGTTCGTCACCGGTCACCCTGGCCGGCACGCTCGTCACGCACAACGCCGAGGTGCTCTCGGGCATCACCCTGGCGCAGCTCACCGAGCGCGGCGCGCCCTGCATCTACGGCAGCTCCACGACGGCCATGGACTTGAAGCTCGCGGCCGCCTGCGTGGGCTCGCCCGAACTCGCCATGATCAGCGCCGCCGTGGCCCAGATGGCCAAGCGCTACCTGCTGCCCAGCTTCGTGGCCGGCTTATAGGCAGATGCGAAGCTCAGTGACGCCCAGGCGGGGCACGAGAAGACCCTCACCGGCATCATGGCAGCGTTGGCAGGGGCCAACCTGATCTACGGTTCGGGAATGATCGAGTCGGGCGTCACCTTCGATTGCGGACAGTTCGTCATGGACAACGAGTTCGCGCGCATGATCAAGCACTGCATCGGCGGCATCACCATCTCAGACGAGACGCTGGCCGTCGACGACATCGCCCGCGTGGGTTCGTTCGGCGACTTTCTCTCGCTCGACGCCACCCTGCACCACATGCGTGAGCTCTCACAGCCGCGGTTCCTCGACCGCCGCGTACGCGAGGAGTGGGAGGCGCGCGGCTCGACCGACCTCCACACCCGCTGCCTGGCCGAGGCGCGCGAGGTGATCGCCGAGTACCGGCCGACACCGCTCGACGACGACGTCAAAGCGGCCATCCACGGCATCGTCGAAGAAACGGACCGACTGGTCGGCGTCGCCTGAGCGTGTCGTCGCGGACTGAGCGCGCAGCCGGCTCGCCAGCGCGAGCCGGCTGCCTCATCTTCTGGGCGGTCGGCAAGCGCAATCTCGCGCGCGGCATCGTCGGCGATGCCGACCTGCTCGCGGCCGCATCGCCGACGAAGGCGCCGACAGACGGCGCGACACTCGAACCTCTGGGGGTGACCGAATGAGCGCCTCTTTCGACGGCGTGACGACCGGCCTTGGCGCGGCTGTACCGAGCGTGCTCGCGGGCGCGGGCGGCTTCGCGGGCGGCGCCGGCGGCTTTGCGAGCACGGTGCGCCCGCGCCTGAGCATGCTCGACGAGGCCGCCATCGGCTACGTGCACGAGCAGTCGCTGCGGCTGCTCGCCGAGGTCGGCGTGCGCGTGCCGCTGGCCCGCGCCCAGGCGCTGCTGCGCGGCGCGGGCGCCGCGGTCGACGACGACACACAGATCGTGCGCCTGCCGCGCGATCTTGTGGAGTCGGCCATCGCCCGCGCACCCAAGCACGTGCTGCTGGCCGCGCGCGACCCCGAAAAGGATGCCCTGCTCGACCACACGCGCACCTTCGCCACCCACGACGGCATGGGCGCCATGTGCCTCGATCACCGCACCGGCGAGCGCCGCCCCTCGACCGCCCGCGACCTGCGCGACGCCATGACGGTCGCCGATGCCCTCGACGAGATCGGCGTGCTCTGGTACACCGCCTACCCCTGCGACGAGGAGCCGCGCCTGCAGTCGCTGCGCGGCCTGCAGGCCATGCTCACCGGCAGCGCCAAGCACGTGCAGGGCGAGGTCACCGACCCGGCCGACGTGCCCTTCGTCATGGAGATGCTGGCGGCGGCGAGCCCGGGTGGCGTGTGGCGGCCCGAGCGGCCCATCTTCTCGATCGTCTACTGCCCGGTGAGCCCGCTGCAGCACGACGCCGACAGCCTCGAGGCGGCCATCCTGCTCGCCGAACAGGGCGTACCGATCACCGTCTTCAGCCTGGCCATGGCCGGCGCCACCGCGCCGCTCACGCTGGCCGGTACCGCCGTGCAGACCAACGCCGAGGGCCTGGCCGCCTTCGCCATCCTGCAGCTCGCGGTGCCGGGCTGCCCGCTGATCTACGTGGGCAACGCCGGCACCATGGACATGCGCACCTCGACCTACACCTCGGCGGGCCCCGAGGAGATCCTGCTCAATCTGGCGCTCACCGAGATGGGCCGCCACTACGGCTTTCCGGTGCTCTCCTGCGGCCTGTCGTCTGACGCCAAGGAGCTCTGCGTACAGGTCGGCTCGGACGGCGGGCCGATGGCCTACTGCACCATGCTCGCCGGCGCCGACCTGCTGACCGGTGCCGGAATGCTCGACTCGGCCCAGCTCCTGTATCTGCCCAAGCTGGTGCTCGACGCCGAGCTCATCCGCCAGGGCCAGCGCCTGATGGCGGGCGTCGCCTTCGACGACGAGCACGTCATGGTCGACGTCACGGCGCGCGTGGGCCCGGGCGGCCACTTCCTGGCCGCCCGCGAGACGCGCCGCTTCCTGCGCAGCGGCGAGCTGCAACTGCCGCAGCTCTTCGTGCGCGGCTCCTACGACGGCTGGGTCGCCGAGGGCACATCCGAGTCGCAGCGCGCCACCGAGAAGGTCGACGAGATCCTCGCGACCCACCACCCCCTGCCGCTGCCCGACGGCGCCGCCCAGCGCATCGACGACGTCATCGCCGCCGCGGCCGCGCAGAAGGGCGTCGCGGTGCGATAGCCACGCGGTCGCGCCGGTGCGGTAGGCGCGCGGTCGCGACGATCCGCTTGGGTCAGGCGGCGCCCTGCCGGCGCCGTGCGGGGGTCGCCGCAGCCGCGGCGGCCCGCTGCGCCCGGCGGTGCAGCAGCCAGGCCGCCGGTCCCACCGCAACGAGCACGACCAGGGCGACGATCTGCGCCTCGCGCAGGCCGAGCACGATGATGTTGTTGACCCGGTAGAACGAGATGAAGAAGCGTCCGAACGAGTAGAGGCCGAGGTACAGCAGTATGGCCATGCCGTCGGTCTTCAGGCGCGGCACCGCGTACCAGAGAATGGCGACCATGACGAGCAGCCAGAGCTGTTCGTAGACCGGCGTGGGGTGAGTCGGAACGCCGAGCAGGTCGGCCGGCAGCAGGGCGTGCGGATTCTTGTAGACAAAGCCCCAAGGCAGCCGCGTCGGCGAGCCCCAGGTGTCGCCGTTGATGATGTTGGCGAAGCGCCCGATGACCTGGCCGACCGGGATGGCCAGCGCCAGGCAGTCCAGCACGCGCAGCACGGGGAGCTTCTTCACGCGGCAGTAGACGGCGAGGGCGAGCAGGCCGCCGGTGAGCACGCCGTAGATGGCCAGACCGATGTAGGGCGGTTTGACGATGGCGACCAGGTGGCGCGAGTAGTAGCCGAAGTTGTCGAGCACGCTGAAGAGCCGGGCGCCGACGATGGCGGCGGGCACGGTCACCACGAGCATGCCGACGACATGGCCGGGCTCGACCTTCTTGCGGCGCAGCTGCCCGGCGAAGACGAAGGCGCCCACGAGAGTGGCCGCGACCATGATGAGCGAGTACCAGCGTAGCGAGAACGCGCCGATGTGGAGGATCACGGGGTCGATGTTGATGGTGATGTAGGCGAACATCGGCCCAAGTTTACCCAAGTCGCGGCAGGCGCACGACTTCGGCGAACCCCTATGTGCCCGATCGAGCGACGTCGATCACGAGAGGCACCTCTACCGCCGTCGTAGTCTGTTCGACCAGCACCTGTATGTTCCAGCGCCCCTCGACCGACAGCTCGAGCCCGGATCCTCGCCAGACGCCGCCCGGACCTCCGCCGAGGGCCAGCGTCGAGGCCTGCACCACGGCCTGCCCCGGCAGCGAAAAGCCCAGCTTCACGCTGCGCACGCCGCTCAGCGGGTGCCCCGTCGCGTAGTCGTCGACGGTCGCGGTGAACTGGTTGGAGCCCACGATACCGGGACTGACGACGAGTCGCACGCGGACTGTGGCGGCGTAGTCGCTGCCCGTCAGCACGACGCGGCTCGACGCGGCCGCCCGCGCCGCCGCCGTCCCGAACGTCGCCGGCGCAAGGCCGCCGAGCACGCCCGTCACGGCGAGGATACCCACTCCCAGGACCAGCTCGCCGCGCAACGTCCGCCGAAACGGAGCCGCCGCGCCGCCGCGCGCCTGAGCAGGGACGAGCACGAAGTGGTTGCGAGCTCCCAGCACGACCAGCACACAGAACAGTCCCAGCTTGATGAGGAGAACCACCCCAAAGCTCGTGTGCACAAGGTTCGCCGGCGTGCCGACCTCGGCCACGGCCCGCGAGAGACCGGTGACCAGGACGACGGCCAGACCCACCGTAGCGACGGTCGAGAAGCGGCGGGCGGCGACGGCCCGATCGGACCGTCCCAGTCCTCGCAGCCCGAGCAGCAGCCAGGCCAGTCCACCGATCCAGGCACCGACGGCGACGACGTGCAGCCACTGCAGAGCAAGGTCGAGGGGCCGATACACAGAGACGCCGTTGGCGTGGCTTCCCCAAACGACAGACAGCATGGCCAACGCGGCCGCGCCGGCCAGCACGGCCAGCGTAACGCGCCCCGGCAGCGCGCTTACCGCATAGACGGCCAGACCGCAGGCGACCAGCACGGCCGCGCCCTGTCCGAGAAGCACCATCCCCTCGTGCGTCTCGAAGAGCGGCAGAAGTGACGGCGCGCGCACGATGGCGCGCTCGGTCAGGATGACGGTCGACACGCCCACCGCGGCGAGCAGCCAGCCGAGCCAGAGGAGCGCTCCGCCTCCGGCGGGAAACGACCCTCGCCACACGACCAGACACACGCAGGCCGCTCCCAACAACAAGACGAGCCCCGTCCACAGCAGCCAGCGGCCGGCCGCGGCGGCCCCGGTCAACCAGCGGGAGGTACGCGCGTACTTGCCGAAGGGCGCCACATTGGCGACATTGGCGACGCCGACGCCGAAGGCGTACGCGCCCTCGGCAAGGTGACCGTCGAGCGCCGAGACGGTCTGCCAGTCGACCGTGTAGACGCCGTGTGGCAGAGCGCGAGTCAGTGGTACGCGGAGCTGCTGCGCGTCACCGGGGACCGCTCGCGACGGCAGCACGCCGGGGACCGCTCGCCCGCGCGTGTCGACCACTTGAACACGCGACAGGGTCGGATCGACCGGCTCGGTGAAGGTCAGGAGAAGCTCTTGCGGCGACCTTTCTACGGTACCGTTGACGGCCGGGGTCGCACTGGTCAGCAGCGCGTGCGCCGCGGCCCGCGGCACCGGCATCACCAGAGCCACGCCGACAAACAGCGCAACGAAGGCGCCCACGTGGACCGCGACGCGGGTCGGGGCGCGCACCGTCCTCAGGCTCGTTTTCGGGTGGCGATCGCGACGATCGCGACGGCCAGGCCGAGCGCGCCGACGACCATGCCGAGGATGCCGAAGAGCTGCGCGCGTGAGTTCTGCGACGAGCTCGCCAGGCGCGGCAGCGCAACGCTGACCCGCTGCGAGAGCTCGGTCATGGTCGGCATCTGCAGCGGAAACTCGGCCGTCGTGGGGTCCTGAACCGGGTTGAAGGTGGTGGGGCCGCTCGTGAAGCTCTCGTCGACCTTCTGCGAACCGATCGTGCCGGTGAAATGGAACGTATAGTCGCCGGGCGCCGTCGGGAACAGCCAGGCGCGATAGTCACCGGGCGTGCCCAGGCCGGTGTCCGGGTCGAACGTCGGCTCGAGTGGAAACACCATGGTCTGCGTGCCGAAGACGGCCGTCACCTTGAGCGTGCCAGGGTTCTGCACCGGCTTGCCGGTCGCACGGTCGGTGAGGATGAGCTGGATGCTGTTCTCCTGCCCGACGAACGCGGGCTCGCTGCCCCAGCCCACCAGAAAGCGGTAGGGCCCCACGTTGCGCGCTTCGTGGGCCCAAGCGGGCGCGACGACAGCCAGCAGAGCGATCGTCGCAACGGTGACCGTCGCGGCCAGCCGCCACCCCAACCTTCGCTTCATCGTCTCGGCCCCCCTCTTCCTGCAACTTGAACGTCGCCGTCGGCTCCCAGACAAGCGGCGTAGCACCACCTTCTACCCAGCGCCGGCCCCCCTCGAACCGCGGACGGGCGCTCGCCGGCAGGCTTGTCCCTGAGCAGCAGGATCGGATGCGCGAGGATGAGCAGGGGCCCCGGTGCGCGAAGGCAAGCGGAGGCGCTGAGCGCCGAAGGCGCGGCGGCCTTGCGGCCGCCGCGCCTTCGGCGAAAATCTGGCTCCTCGGGTAGGACTCGAACCTACAACCCTTCGGTTAACAGCCGAATGCTCTACCAATTGAGCTACCGAGGAACGGGCTCCGGCCGACGAAGTATAGGCCACGCCAGCCCGTCGCTCAAACGCGCGTCGCGGGGGGCGCGGCTGCCGGGCGCGGTCACGAGAGCCCAGCTGCCGGGCGCCGGGCACGAGGCCGCGGGCGCCGGGCACGAGGCCGCGGAGCGCCGACCACGGGGCCGCGGGCGCCGGGCACGCCCCCCCGAAGCGCGTCCGCTACGCCAGCGCCCTCACAATGAGCGCGACGCACAGAGCCACGGTGAACAGCAGGGCGATCTCTGAGACGATGCCGGCGGTCCAGGCGATCTTCGACAGGCGCAGCTCGCCGGCGACCTCGCTGCCCGAATTGCCCTCGGTGAACAGGCCGTAGCGGATTACGCCGTAGATGCCCAGGAAGGCGGCGTAGCCGGAGACACCGAGGGCCACGACAGCCAGCGGCACGCCCCACCACAGGTGCTGACCGGAGATCACGACCGCGAGCAGGGCAAACGCCACGAGCAGGGCGACGAATCCCAGGACCACGCCGAGCCGCACCCTGACCACCGACCCGGAGATGCCGCCGCGCACGACGACCTCGGCTCCCGGCGTGGGCTCGGCTGCGCCGGTGACGGCGGTGTCGCTCATTGGTTTGCGTCCTTTGCTTGGTCTGGGCGGGCGGTCAATCGAGGAAGTCGCGCAGGCGCTGCGAGTCGCGATAGCTCTTGAGCTTGGCGAGGGTCTTGGCTTCGATCTGGCGGATGCGCTCGCGCGTGACGCCGAACTTCTGGCCGACCTCTTCGAGGGTGCGCGGGTGTTCGCCTTTCAGGCCGAAGCGCAGCTCGATGACCTTGCGCTCGCGGTGCGTGAGCGTGGAGAGGACCGCGTTGAGCTCCTCTTTTTGCATGATCTCGCTGACCGCTTCGACCGGCATGGTGGCATCTTCGTCTTCGATGAAGTCGCCGAGCTGCGAGTCTTCTTCTTCGCCGATCGGCGTTTCGAGACTGACCGGCTCCTGGCTGATCTTGAGGATCTCGCGCACCTTCTGCGGCGTGGTGCCCATCTCGGTGGCGATCTCTTCGGGGGTGGGCTCGCGGCCCATGTCCTGCAGGAGCTGGCGCTGCACGCGGATCAGCTTGTTGATGGTCTCGACCATGTGCACCGGAATACGGATGGTGCGGGCCTGGTCGGCGATGGCGCGCGTGATCGCCTGGCGGATCCACCAGGTG
>Ga0302320_10015658_pt1 | contig 15558 bp, 14 predicted proteins | sample Bog_T0_3_FD_202130 | JGI IMG/M metagenome (GOLD analysis project Ga0302320, IMG submission 202130) | Peat permafrost microbial communities from Stordalen Mire near Abisko, Sweden - Bog_T0_3 | ecosystem: Environmental > Terrestrial > Soil > Wetlands > Peat | place: Sweden: Abisko, Stordalen Mire... | reverse complement strand
CGACGAAGCCGAAGGCGGTTAGCAAGGCAGGGAACAAGGGAGCGAGGGAACAAGGGAGCAAGTAGTAGCGCCGCGCTCCCCGGGGTCCCCGGCGAATGATTTGTATTCGCTGGGGTGGTAGAGCGGTTGTCGCGCCGGTCTCCAGATCGGGGCCCCCGACGAATGATTTGTATTCGTTGGGGTGGATGACCGGCTGTACGGAGAGTCTCCAGACTCTCCGGTGACGCAGCAGTACCGAACGCACTCCCCCAAACCCACAACTGTCATCCTGAGCGGGTGATAGAGCTTTTGCATCACATTGTTTTCATTGCACATAACATGCCAATTTTCGGCTGTGTAGGAACTGTGCAGGCAATCTGTGTAAACTTCAGCCAATTCAAGCTCATCGGGACCTCTTTGGCATGAGGAGCATACTGCTTCTCGTGGTGGTCAACACTCGCAGGGGAACTCTCCGTCAAGTCCGCGCGTCTGGTGCGCGTTCATCGAAACGAGGAGACTTTACCGATGATGTAGCGGATAGTTTGCGTAACCTCTTTACTGACTCAGCCATAGTGGCCGGCCATTTTGAGACCTCTGCGTCTGCCAGTTCCGCCAACTCGCCAATATTTCTATTCGACCATACAATAGGCAGACCCGAAGGCCAGCCCAAATACGAGAGGTCAGCGGAAACGGTTTGGCTAACCTTCACGAAGCGCCTCTACCGGATCGATTCGCAATGCCCGTCGTGCCGGAATGATGAATGCAGCGAACGAGGTTGAAAGAATCAATGCGACGACCACGGACAAAACGACCGGATCCGATGGCTTCACGCCATATAGCAAACTGTTCATGCCACGTCCCAGCAGCATGGACAGACATGTCCCCACCACCAAACCTGCCAAAGTAAGCTTCAGGCCATCCTTCAGTGCTCGAGCAGAAACAGTTTCGCAAATTGCTCCCAATGCCATTCGAATACCTATCTCATGAGTCCACGTTCAATATACTCTGATGACGGCACGAGACAAGACGCTGGAATGTGCATCTGGGGTAATGATCTCCAGATGCACATTCCTCCCTGACTTCACTGAGTTTATGCCACCCTGGAATATCTCGCCCCAAGTTGCACCGCCGCTATTCAGCGCCTCGTTAGCAAAATCAGTTGCAACGCCTGCAGGTAGCCCACCCGATACCTCTGCCCTTCGATGATGCAATCCGCATGCTTCCAAGTATTCACGCATAAGGGCAATGGAAAATGAAATACTCCATGTTGTTATTTGGGCGATCCGACTTTACTCGGAACTCATGTATCTTTCAGCCGATTTCGGAAGAACACTAGAACCGGAACTTCCAAGATAATGACCATGAACCATACCAGCTTCCACTGTCCGACGTGAGTAAGAACGATTCCAAACGCCGTGAGATGCACGGCCAGTAGAAGCACGGTTAGCACCCAGAACTGCCACTTTCGGAAAAACTCGCGGCTGTCATTGATAAAGAGACCGAACAGAACCAAAGTGGCGAGGGCCAATCCGCCCCATCGGATGTACACGACATGGCTCACAGAGAGTCCGAAGAAGATAATCAATACGATCAAAGCGACGACCACAGGCACAATAACCAGCACGTCGCGCACACTAAGCACATTAGGGTCAAACTTCCGTCGATGACTCATCATTGATGCACCCTTTACCAACCGCATTCCTTCCATTCCTCTACGTAGGCGTCGCCTATCGCGTAGTAGAGGAGTGCGATTGGTATCGCGTCCGCGGCTTTTGCGAGTAGACTGGCTCGGCTGACAATTCCTTGGAATATGGTGGACTTCGCGGCGTAGGGCAATCCCTTGCTTGCGGCATAGCCATACGCCGCAATCATTTTTTGATTGCTCAGAGAATTGAGCGCACCGTCTGCAACATCTCCCACATCTGAAGGCCCTGCTTCATCCGTAGGGAGTGGACTTAGGTCATCAGCCAACGTGCCTAGTCCTGCATCGACGAAACAGGACTTCATTTCGCTACGCCAGTCGTCCCAAAAGCTCGGATATTTGATTGGGCCACCGCCACCGCCACCCGCTCCGGGGGGCGAACCGCAGGTCACGCCTGGTGGACAGGAACCGGTTGACGGACCACTGAAATTGAAACAAAACACAAGAACAGGGTTACCCCAATTGATCCCGGCGCCTGGGCCGTATGAAAACGTCAAAGTGTAGCTATAAACACAGCCACCAGATATGTATGAGGATGTGACCACAGTCGGCGGGGGCGGCGGAGGCTGCATGAACAACCCCAGACGATCAATGAAGTTCGTCGGGTTGTTGGTTACATAGGCATATCGATTCCACGTCTGGGGGTTGATCGGATCGACAGCGGCCAATCCCGCCGGTTCCGGTTTCATCCAGCGGCCGTAGTTCGACGCATACTGGCGGAAAATCGTCCGATCAAGTCCGGTAGTTGGGTCTCTTTCCATACTGGCAAATTTGTAATTCTGGGCACAAGTGCTGGTGTAGTTGATTTCGGTACCAAAAGGATAAAAATCCGAGTCGTAACAGATGCTACCCGTCTTTGTGGTGATCGTCGCTGAGCCGAGTAGGTTTCCAAAGTAGTAGTTCACGTTCCCGCTCGAATCTCGCCGCGCGATCTGCGTCCCGTCGAAGAATATGTATTCGTTTAGTGTGTTCCCTGACGTGTTTGTCTCAGCCAGCACCGAGCCGTCCAAACCGTACCAAAATAGCGTTGGCGAAGAGTCTTCTACCCGTCCGAACTCTCCGTCATAAGTGTAGGTTACACCCTCGCCTACCTTCATGCGCCCTTCTGCGTCCCATGTGTAATTGTTAGTCATGTATGACGTCTGATCACCCGAGGCATCGTATCCGAATCCCCCAGTATTCACCTGATTATGTGCGCTGACGCCTACGCTGAGTGGCTGCGAGCTGCATTTGCTGGAGACAATGGTTAGCAGGTTTCCCAAGCTGTCATAGCCACCGCTCGGTATTGTCTGTCCCCAGCAGTCACTCCCGCTCGTTGCCTGGCTCGATGCGCTATTGATCCGGTTCAGCGAATCGTAAGCGTAGGTCGCCGTTCGGCCGCTGTTCAGATTGTTGGTGATTGTTTGCACGTTTCCGTTTGGAAAGTAACCATACAAAAGGCTCAATGCCGTACCGTTCGATGACGAAGCCGAAATCGACGACGGCATGAGCCTATTGTTGTAACCAACACTATAAGTGATACCAGCGAAAGACCCCGTCTTTCCGTTCACCATGCTCGAAATCCCATCTTGCGCATAATAACAGGCTCCGCCGGAGCAAGTTCCCGTGACATAGTTGATGCCATTCGCCGTATCCTCAGCAGTAGCTGGCCGCCCAATCGAATCGACGCCATAGGTGATTACCCGGCCACTAGGATAAGTAGTCGTAGCTACCGAACCATCGTAGTTATAGCTGTAGCCTATCGACTCTATGACGCCCGAAATTGTCTTCTTCTGGCTCACAATCCGGCCCAGGGGATCGAAGCTCCAAGCTGTCTCGCCCGAGCCGTCGCTCATGCCAGTTTGCTTACCAAGGCCGTTGCTGATTGTAAGTCCGTTATAGTTCGACTGGTCGTAAGAATAGTTGGCCGTGGGAGTGCCATCGGAATAGGATGTGGAAGTGAGCCTGTGCGTGTGATCGTAACTGTAGCAGGTGCGGATGCTGCGCGCGTCTACGCGCTTAACAAGATCGCCCGTGGAGGTGCCACAGGTCGAATCCGTGTCGTAGGTGTAGTTAACCGTTCCGGCTTCCGGAGTCGTAACCTGTGTCTGGCGTCCGAGGGAATCGTACTGGAAACAGCGTGAGTACTGGGTCGTCCCTACTGTACAGATCTGCTGCCCGCCCTGGCTTACTTCCATCAGATCGTTGAGCGGGTCGTATATGTACGACGTAGTGTAATTGAGACCTGACGGATCTTCGATGACTTGATTTGTTCTCCCCAAACCGTCCTGGCACATTTTGCGCACCTTAGTCGACTCGTCGGTGACCGTCGAACAGTTGTTGCTGTAGCTTGTTCCCACAGAGGAACTGTCTGCATGGGCCACCTTCGTGAGTCGACTCATCGCATCATATGTGTAAGTATCGTTCTGTGTGCTGCCGAGGATGCTTACTGTATAAAGTCGCCCCGACGAGTCGTAGGTCGAATCTGTTTCAACGCCTTTGACGATCTGAGCTAAAACTCGCCCCTGTCCGTCGAGAGTCGTCGAGTCCGGACGCGAGACGGCCGACGTGATTTTCGTTGTGGTCTGAATTTGCGTGGGGGGATTGAATGTCGTCGTCACAGAACCGCCATCCGAGTATCCGGTGTTATGCAAGCGGTTCATGTTGTCATACCCGAGGGTCGTGGTTTTGCTGTTGGGGTCGGTGACAGACGTCGCGAGCCCGGCGTAACAATCCCACTGCGCTGAAACCATCAGACTTGAAGGAGCCGGGCCGGTAACGCTCGTCGGATAGGCATTGCTACAGCCGCCGGTGCCGTTGTAAGCGAATGTCGTCACCTGACTGTTAACATCGGTCGTCGTCGCGACAGTACCGTTCGAATTGTAAGACGCTTTCGTTGTGACTTGAGTTGGCGGCAGGCCATAAACAGTCTGGGTTAAGTTGCCATTCGCGTCGTAAGTATTTGCGGTTTCACCAACCGCTGTGCCAGCGCCGTTTTCAACAGTGACGGTGCAAGGCAATCCCAAAATACTGCTTCCACTTGGAATGCTGCCGCAAGATGTGTTGTAGTTATACGCCGATACGGTCTGCCGCAAAAGCGAACCAGGCGCACCGGTTCCCCAGTCGTACTGCTTGACGGTTGTTGGCAGACCATAGCCATTTGAGTCGAAAGCTGTGTCCACTTCCGAAGTAACGCTACCGATGGTTGGCGCAACTGTCTGCTCCGTGATCGGCAGCGTGATTGCCATTGATTTGGAAGCGTTAGTACAAGGAGACGGAGTACCGTTGTAGCAAGTGGCTATTGCCTCCAATGATCCGGGCATCAACCGGTCCGTTTCGTATGCTAACGGGGCAGTCGCACCCGAAGGTGTGACGAACTGGAACCACAAGGTAGTGACATTGCTGTTGGGGTCGGAAAGTTGTGTCTCCCATTCCGGACCGCTTAAATCAGTACGCGTATAGGTCCACGCCCCGCCAGGAGAGACCGTTCGAGTTAACTTAGCAGTGCTGCCATCTGAACACTCTACTCCATTATTCCCATTGGAATACGCGTAGGTGATTGTCCCACCCGTCGGAAGTGTGATCTGTTTGAGCCGTCCGGTATAGTCGCCGGAGTAGCCAGGGGTTGGCTCGTACGTGAAAGTGTATTTGTCGCTTGGATTTGCGATGATATCTGGCATATCAATTTCACTGACCAGATTCTCGCTCGTTGGTCCGAATTCATGTACCAGCGGACTGGTGCAGCCGAAGTTCGTCCGTATTGTGTACGGTGAGTACTTGACAATGACCTGCGCCGAAACATTGCCAACAGCAGAATACGTATAGGTCTCCTGGGTCGTTGGCGAGCCGGTCGATACCGCCGTGAGCGCCGTCATACCCAGCGCATCTGTGTAGGTTGTTGTCGAGCCTGCAACGCTCGTCGAAATTGCATTGCCGTCAGGATTGACTTCCGACGCCGATGAGGAAGAAGGCGTTCCAGCGTAAAACGGTACGTTGAACGTAATGCCCTGCTGGCCACTAACATAGCCACTCGTTCCGCCCCAGCCCGCGTGTAAAGTGTAGCTCGAGTTGTCGGTTGCGACCACGGTGGCAGTATTGGGGTTCGAATCGCTGCCACATGGATCGCCACTGTGCCACGTGGTGAGAGTTATGCTGAAAGGATGGGAATTCCCAACTGCGTCGTGGTAGGCCAAATTCTGACTCTGATTCCAGTAAAAATAGATGGGGCCGTTTGGACCTTGTCCAACCACGCAAGACAATTGGTACGAAGCGTAGCTGACATATCCCCCCGTGCCAGTGTTTTCCGCCACAGCGCTCCAACCCCAATCCTGCTGGTTAATCGAGGTCCAAGTCGAAGTGCCACTTACGTTAGCCGGGTACCACACCGAGCTATCGTATGAGAGAACGTATTGAAAAGGGAGAGTCGGCCCAGCCTTGCTGACAACTGGTATTGAAAAGTGCGTGTTCAGATTGCCGTTGTTGACTGTGTCGAATGGCCCTCCGCTAAAGCTCCCCATCGGGTAGAGTCCGACGGTCACGGTAGATTGTGATTGTGCCAAGGCACCGCAAGCACCGACGATGATCAATGCAGCGATTCTAAATCTCAGGTGCGAGCGATTCATTGGACACCTCCCGATGTTGCGGGAACATTGAACGCTGAAGGCGATAGGCCACTGTTGACTGTGGCAGTGGAAACCGAAATGTCGTCGAGCAGATTCCCATTAAAAAACCTCTGAACGTGGAATGGCAGCATCATTCCTGACGAGCTTTGCCAATTCGAATATAGGATTTGCACCGGAATGTTCACGCCAGCGTTTGAATCGGGATGAAGATTGAAATTGAGCGCAACCGGGAGGTTCGAAGTCAAGTCGATATAGATGTCGACGGTGCTGAGACTCTGGATAATTGCAAGGTCCGCAGGTGCGCCTGAAGTCGAGGTCAACGTCCGCCAAGATCGCAGATGCTGGACTGCTTCACCGTTAAGGCTCGTTTGACCTAGATTCACGATCGTCAAACTTGGATCGTTCAGGAACTCTTCGAGGACCAGTGCGGGAGCAAACCATGCGGCGGGCGTCCAGGTGTTGTGGAGGGCCATCCCATGCCATACGCCATCCGTGCCTGACCAAGCACCTGGAGGATTGGAAGATGGATTTACGATTTCGGAGCGCTGACCGCCACTGAGTGCATAAGTCAGACTGGCGTCGCCAGCGCTCAAGGCCTCAAGCGTCACTGGACCTGTTTCGCTGTCCGAGTTCTCATTACGAACCACTTGGGCAGAGATCGTAATATCCGTAACTTGCGCGCCGGGCGTCATGACCTTGAGCGCATTCGACACGAGGCTCGCTGCGGTCGGGTCTTTTGTGGCTACAGCTGCTTGAATCTGATTCTGCGCATAGGCTGCCACGCCCAAGGCGGACAGGAGAATCGCTGCAATAAGAGTGCGACGCTTCATGACTAAGAACTCCTTTTGGAAATCACGACTATCCGGTACCGGAGGATTCTGTGATTCCGGCTAACTTCTGAGCGCATGTGCTCGCGCCCCGATTTGGGTAATGATGCGATCTGAACTTCAGTGGAACAATGCGAGAACCGTATATCGGATATAGGGCATAGTCAATGTTGCTTCTTGCTGAATCACCACTTTTGGGCAGATTACACAAGCGCGACCCATGTACTACGTAGTAATCAATAGGTTACTTAGACTGGCTACTAAGTGAGCTACATCACATTTCACCATGCGTCGCTCAGCTAAGTTCTCTGGACAGCTCATTTACAGATCGGACATTTTGAAATGTGCCCGATGACGATTTGGCACGTTACCTAAGTGTTTCTGAGATTGCATTGTCGGAGTTTGTTGGTCGCTATCGATTAAGTTGGTCCTTGGATTGATGCCGTGGTCGCAGCACCAATAGAACGGTTATCCCGATCACGGTCGTCTCGAACTGTTGCTACAAGGATATGCCCGACTATAGGCAAGAGAGTTGATCTGCTTCAATTGCTCTGAGTTTAGATTGGATTAGATGAGAGGTTATGGCCACAGCCCCCTCCGTCGGCCTCTCGTAATTTTGTTTCGATTGGCAGACTCGTCGAAGAGTCCTTTGCCAACTGGTGAGGGACCGGCGGAGAAGCCCGTGGATCATTTCCTAGGAGGCGGACATTGCCAATCGGCAACGCCCGTTGCGATTGCATCGAAAACGATCATCGCGTTGGGTTCCGGCTGCCACTTCTTGCGCTTGGGCGGCAAGCGGATTAGCAACTCGGGAAATATTCCCGCTATGCGTGGGCGATCTCCTCTTTGGTACGCGCCCGAAGGATACGGAAGGCGAACTTTAGTTCATCGCGTCCGATTATATGCATCGAGATGCCACGTTCTACAGCCTCTGACTGCATCGCTTTTAGGATTGGCTCGCCATTGGCATTTCTGGGCAACTTCTCAAGCCGCCACTGTTTCATCACGATACATGTTGGTGCGCTATATCGGAGGAGTGGTGCCATTCTTTGCCGTATCCAGGCGGCCCGGTTTCTGCATTGCGCCGGGACGGTGCTCGTTCCCCAATCGAGGATCTGCTTCGATCCTGAGAAGAGCGCGTGCGCCGCAACGGTAGTGTTCTAGTTTAGTTTGGCGGCTAATCGGGTTCAATTTCAAATCATGCTGAAAAGATTGGCGATGCTCGCTGCTATTTCCGCAATTATGACCGTCTATGTGCTCGGTCAACCAAACAGGGCTAGTGGCGATGAAGATAAGCCGCCCAATACCCGGGTCTCGGTTTGTGGGTCCACCTGCGAAAGGCAAGGAAACACCAGTTGGCTGTGAGAAGCGGTCCAATTCTCCTCGGTTCGATCTCCACGGCCAAGAGCCGATGCAGCAACCCGAATTGTGCTTGCAAGGCCGGCCCTCCCAAACTTCACGGCATTAGTTACCGCTGGACTGGCTTCATAGAGGGGTAGCGGACCTCTAAGACGATCAGCAAACAGATGGCTGAAGAAGTGGCGGAGGAGGATTAAGAGCTATCGCGCCCTGCAGCGCGAACTCGAACGCATTTCAGAACAGTTAGTCCTTAGCCAATGCCCATTGGGCCGAACCCTAATAAAAATATGGCGTTAGGCCTACGAAATCTACGCTCGCAAACTGAGGAATGTAGGGTAGACCAGGCGTGGCGGTCCTTGACTTTGTCCCAGTCGTAGTATTCTTAGACTTCCGCAACCAGGATTCTTAGAGAGGCCGCAGTGAAGAAACTTCCAAGCGCAATTGCAATCGTGCTGTTCACCGGAGTTGCTGCATGTGGCCAACCCCCGAATCCACTGATTGGGACGTGGAAGGCAGTCCCGTCGCCCGGCGCGACCACGGTTGGGTATTGCGCGTCGCCCATAGTGTTTACCAGTACAACGCAGACATTGACCTGGCCAGGTCAGCAGCCATCGCGCCCCGAGAAGGTGAATTACGTCGCGGCGCAGACGTCTGCTTATCCGACTACCGTGTATGTCACCGGCGATACGTCGGCGAACCATCAGACCTATGAGTTTTAGAGTAAGAACAGCATGGTGCTCAATAACGCGGGTCATTGTCACTATCAACGGCAATGATCGGGAACCGATGCGAAAGAACAAGTCCGGCATCTTCCCCCTCGTTGCAATGGTGTTCCACGTGAAAGACAATGCAAGCGAAGGTTGTGAATGCTGCCAAGCCCGGCGTAGAAAGCTCCACGCTGACAGGCGCAGCACAGCGGTCTCAAATACCGCGGGTCGAAAGATCCTCTGCGAGGCGCGCAAAAAGACGACATCGCAGTCCAACAAGTCGTGACCTTCCACCAGCTCAACCGCAAAACTGACCACCACCCAAGGAGCAGATGAACATTCCTCAGCCCACGCTTAAGCCTTGCGCGACTTGTATGCTTACCGCTTACGGCTCAATTTTATGTGGCGCTCCTTGCTCCTGCTGGATCGCGGTCGGGGGCGAAACTTCGCGGCTCAACTCCGATCCCAGAGCCTTCGCATCGTTCGTGTACATCTGCACGTCAAACTGAGCGCGCGGCACCGACACCTAGGCCATGCGGCTGTTGACGAGTTCGCCGGGAGCCTGTTCCGTGTCCACGTGTATCAGCAGACGCTCTGCAGTCTGCCATTGGCTGTGGCTCGTCACCACATAGCCGTAATCGAGATGCGGATGCTGCCTCGCGTTGAACTCGACTTCACGCCGGTTCCCGTCGTAGGAGCGTTCAGAGGCTCAGCCCTATATCCATACCCTGACTCTTTTCCTGCTTGGGAGTCTCGGCTATCTCATGTTGCGGCGGTTTCAGGTCGGGTGTATGGGCGCTCTGGTGCGATACATCATGTCCCAAAGCCTGCGACAGCTTCTCTCGATCGTTCGTGAATATCTGTGCGTCCCACTGGCCGCGCGAAACTGACACATAGGCCATGCGGTTATTGAGCAGATCCTTCGCGCCCAGTTCAGTATCAACATTGATGAGCACACGGTCTGCGGTCTGTCCCTGACTGGAGTAGCTGGTCACGGCGTAACCGTGATCCAGATGCGGGTGCCGCTGCGGATCGAAGCTCATGCTGCGCTCATTGTCCAGCTTCAATCGCATTGTGCCATCCGGCGCGATGCTTTCCACTGTTCCAAGTTCACGGTTCGCAATCTTCAATTCCTGGCTGGGCGCAGTGAACTGGATGCGGTCGCCAACGGAGAATGCCTTCTCCTGCTCGCGGTAAACCGAGACTCCCATCTGGCGGCGCGGGTCGTAGGTCGTCTGTTCTCCATTCGTCCGCAACACCGTCAGTGTGTTTGCCTGCGCATTTACCGCCACAACGCGGGTGTACTCGTCCTTCTTGATGCCCGTCTCCTGCGAGTTGCGCGAGTAGCGCAGGATGTCATTAACTTGGTACTGCTGCGCCCAACTGCGGTCTGCGCCGGTCATTTCCTGACGCGGCATAAGCGTGTTGATGGAGTGCTTCTGCTGGCTCACGACGCCGCGCGATTGCAGCTCGTCATGTATACGCTGATTGATCTCAGTGCGCGAACGATTGTCCGGCGAAACCACAAGTGTGCTTTCGGGGGACTTGGCATACTCGCGCGCGATGGCGGAGATGCGTTCGTCATGGCCCTTTATCTCATGCACGCGGCCCTGCCGGTCAAGGCTTTCGACGGCGGCTCCCACCTGGCCGTGCGCCAACTGTTCGACGGCTCGTTTCAGCTCCGGGTCGCGCTGACGCACGATCTCATCGAGCTTCGCCGTGCGCATCCCCGCTTCCTGAAGCTGCGCGAAAGGGCGACCCGCCTCGACGGCCTCGTGCTGGCGCGTGTCGCCTACCAGAAGGACGCGGTCATTCGGATGGAGGCGGGTCACGAAATCGTGCATCTGGCGCGTTGAGGCAAGCGATGATTCATCGAGCACATACAATCGCTTCTCGCCGGTATCCGGTGGCTCGCCCCTGGCAAGATGATGCTGGAGCGTTGAAGTCTCTATACCGGCCTCGGCGAGCTTATGCGCCGCGCGCGAAGTCGGCGCGAATCCTTCGACCGTGTATCCCTGCGCCTCCGCGCCCTCGCGGACCACAGCCAGCGTTGTCGTCTTGCCGGCGCCGGCGACACCATCCAGCCCAACAATCTTCTCGCGGCTCACAAATATCTCATCGACCGCGCTGCGTTGCGCTGGACTCAACTCCGGGTGCCGGTCTTCTGTCCAAATTCGCAACTGCGGTGAAACCAGCATCGGATCGCCATAGCCGCGCTCATTGCCTCTCTGCATCTGGCCAACGATCTCCTTCTCCATGCGAATCATCTCGGCAGTCGTGTACTGTTGCGCAGCGCGGCCATCAGTCTGTTCCACTGCGCGGAACTCGCCTCGCATCACCCGCTGCTCAAACTCATGTCGTACCTGGCCGTAGGTCGCCTGACCCATGCTGCGATCCATCGCCGCTTGCAGGATCGCTCGCTCATCCTGCACTGCCGAACGCTCAAAGACATGAGCGCGCGAATAGGTCACGGACTGCTGCACCGTCTTCTCCGGTTGTTGCGCATGGTGGTGTGCCTGTTCGCGCGCTTGCGCGACGACGCGATCCGCTTGATGGCCGAACTGCGCGGCTAGTTCACGATGCCGCTGTAACACTTCTTCCGGCGAAAGCAACTCCTTGCTGTCCCGCGTGCGATGGGCCGCGACCTGCGCCGCGCCAGCGCCGTCTCTCCCGATCTCCTGCAAGTGTTCTTTGATCTGTTCACGGCGTGGACTCGATGCGTCGAGATATTCCTGCGTGTAGCCCTTGATCTCAGGTTGACCATGCTTGCCGCGTTCGATCTCGTAGCCCAAGCCATGCAACCGCATGGCGAGTTCGGAGCGGTACACGCTGGTTGCATACTGCTGGGACTGGAACAAGCTGCGCTCCTGGAGCGCGCGTGTCTGGCCGTTCTCGCGTTCGGTCACATTAAAGATTACGGCGTGAGTATGGAGTTGCGGTGCGGCATAGCCATCTACCGGACGGGCGGTGTCATGCTCGAAGGTGGCCGCGATGAACTTGCCGGTCGTCTCCGGTGCATGGACGTTGCCGATGCGCGCCTGCGTATAACGCTCCAGTTCTCCAAGAGCGACGCGGACACTTTGACGGTGCGCCTCCCGCACACGATCATCGCCGCCCACGAGCGCGGTGAGAGAGACTGACTTAGGTGCGGAGAATGTGGCATCCCATCCGGCGCGGTGCTCCACGCTGGTGATTTCCTTGCCGTACTCGTTTTCGTAGGTGCGTGCTGGCTGATGCTTGACGAGCTGGACGCCGTTCTCGGGATGCTGGCCTTCACTTAGGCGTGCGAAATGCTCGGAGCCGACTTCGCCATGCAGGCCCCACTCCTGCGCGAGCCTGCCCTGCCACTCGCTATGCGCCTGCTGGTCACGGCTCCAGTAGTTCTGCTCTTCGGAAGTAAACTCGCGGGAGTGATACGTCCGCGCCTGGCCCGCGGACAACGATTTGGAGATGGTCAACATGCGCATGTACCTCACAACGTGCGCGGCAGCATCTCGCTTCTGCCTAATGAGATTCTACCTCTTACCTGAAGAAGTGCAGAGGTCCAGCCTCTAGATAACACAAGCGCGTTTTCCAATACGTATTTACTCACTCATGCCCAGATCGCTGTCGATGAGTGCATGGCACTGTTAGCCGGCGAGTCGAGTGCCACTCGTTATGAATGGCTTTTCCGGAACACTGACCCGTATCAACTCTTGAAAAGGGCAGAAGTTCGACCTCGGAGGTGCCTAGGATCACACTGCTGGAAAGCACGCAGAGGCGGCTCAGAAGCGAGAGGCTGCAACTCTCGTGTGGTGTCCAAATCGCCGCCTTGGCCATCCCGTCTTCGCCTTGAAGTACAATTCTTTCGGTGCTTGAAGTCCAAGCGAGAGGCCAGCTACGGCGGCAGGGACTCCCCAGCCGGGGGCCGCTTTTGGCGAGTCATCCAGGAGGCTGAGTGCGTTCTGATATGGAACAAGTCATTAAAGTCAATGTGGCCGCAGCCAGAGTTCAGCGAGCTACACTAGATCCCAAGGCTGGAACATTTCACGACCAACCTAAGCATGAGCAGGTCTGCGCGATCCCCATCCGCATAAACCTCGTGAGGTTACCATGATTCACGCGTGGGACTACCAGGAGGTGTGTCATGACTTAGCTGGCGCCTTCAAGAACCGATATCCAGATCGAGGCGCCAACAGTATTCGGATGGTTGGCTTGCTCTTCGCGCCAGCCGAAGTTCGATTGGCGAGAGAAGAGATCGTACCCAGTCTTGAGTATTTTCATCATCGATCCGGAAATCACATCGATTTCTTCTGTGGCGGGTACAGCCGGTTCGGGTTCACTCCGGGGGAGAAGCCCGTAACAGATGATGACCCGCCATGGATGTTTAGCCACGAACTCTTTGACCGATTCCGGCGCGATATCGAGAGGAGATCACGATGGCATTATAGTGGTGAAGCCGATCTCCTCCTCATGAATGGCAGGTGCGCCACTGACTGCAAGACGGCAACCTTAGACTTCAGTTCCACGATTGTGTGCGACCTAGACCGCATGATTCGAGACAAAGCAATTCACAGCGTCCGACGCTTCTTCGAGGATGTACTGCGATTCGCAGAAGAGGTCAGGACACCCGATCCCACCTGGGGGTTCAGTGATAGTATGGGAAGCCATGTAGCTGGTTCCGCACTGAAGCGGATCATTCTCTCTCTGCTGCCGAAGGATTTGGGGGCTGATTATTACCGTGCGGAGAACTTTGCGATTCGTGATGTGAGCGGCGATATACCAGATTGAATTCGTGGGATCTCGAACTTGAACGGCTGCAAGTAGATGTGGCGGGAGGCTAGGATACCGCTCGATAGTTGACACCAGTGCCTCGATGGAGAGCTAGTGAAGGGAAATATGTGCTATGCCCCGAAAGTTTGCGGTAATTGGAAGCTATGAGGCTGACATCCTATGGAGATTTCTTGACGGTGTGTCTTCAGCAGTTGCAATGCGGATGAGAGATGGATCGCCGCCTGGCGAAGAGAACCTGACTTTTCTACTCTGTGAATTGCTTGATGCCAACTCAACGTCCCTTCATGCTCTCGATTACCCGCTATCCCAAGTCCGAACAGACCTTGAAAGCTCTGACGCTGGCATAACTTTAGATGTAGAGTTCCAGACACATGAGCATTCAAAGTGGATCGAGTCCAACTATTCCGGCGCTGATTTAGGTATCGTACTCGCGGTAAACCATCCAGTCCTCGGGCAGTCGCACCGAGGCATCCTCGTGCAGGCGAAGCGATTGTTCAGCAAAGGTAAGAAACGCGAATTCAGTCTCTTCTCTCAATACAGTAGCTTCGATAAGGCACAGGCTGATTTTTTAAAGGCTCTGGAGCAGCGCTTTGGCGCTTGGAATTCCGCATTTTACCTTTGGTACAATCCGCCTTCTACCGCGTTTACGGATGCGGAGGCTAAGGTGCTGAGAGCATACGAAGCTAGCGGTCCGAACCCATTTCGTTCTTGGCGGCGAATGGATCCTTTTCTAGATGAAATGCTCGAACGGGGATATCCGGCGCTCTTCGGAACCCATAGTTCAAGAGCCACATCGGCAGATGAAGAAGCCAAGCATCGGCAGTGGCGGATGACGCAACCGGCGCTTCGCATCTCGGAATTGGATGTTGCGCAAAGGATCGGCGAGCACGGTCCTCCGCAACTCAAGGCGCTCTACGATGCCAGATTGGAGTCGCGAAACGAAGTCAGTTTCTCACCATTTGCTGACTTTCTCCTATTGCTTTTGATGAGCTCACGGTATGGCTCCGACAACGCAGATTGGGTTCGGCTTGCGGAAGGCCACCGAATCAAAATCCCAACGCCGAAGAACTCAAACGAAAGAACAGTTCTCGATGAACTAGAGACCGCTCCAATTCCTCATCACTCGATGAAATTGACGATTGGAAGCACTTTACCGCCGGTCGGCTAATCGTCCTGTTAATAGCTCGGCAATCTTGTCTTAAGTACAGAAGGTGCGGACTTGCAGAGCAGTCGACGATCAATTTGTAAGGGCAAGTCTTAGTGCTTGTCGTCTTGTAGGAAGCCATGAACTCGTCTTGAGTCATCTATTGAAATCTCACTCGATCCACTCCGATTCGTCCCAGTCACGCGGCTTTTCATTTCCAGCCTTCTGCCGTGAGGCCGCAGGGAATACCGGCTGCTTTTGGACCGGCTTCCTTGGCGGCTGATCCTGGGCTTTACTCGCCTGCTGAGAGTTGACCACCGCCTGCGGCATGGCAACAGAACGCGGCGATACCGATAAAGCTCGTTCGATGAATCGCGGTTGCTTCTCTATCGGAGCGACATACGGAAAGCGCACGCGAACAACGCAGTTCTCCTGCTTGATGTAGCCGTGCAATGGTTCCAGTCCG
>Ga0302320_10015657_pt1 | contig 15558 bp, 4 predicted proteins | sample Bog_T0_3_FD_202130 | JGI IMG/M metagenome (GOLD analysis project Ga0302320, IMG submission 202130) | Peat permafrost microbial communities from Stordalen Mire near Abisko, Sweden - Bog_T0_3 | ecosystem: Environmental > Terrestrial > Soil > Wetlands > Peat | place: Sweden: Abisko, Stordalen Mire... | reverse complement strand
TAACGTCCTGCTCATCGGCCCGCCGGGCACGGGCAAATCGATGCTCGCGAAACGACTGGCCACGATCCTTCCGCCGCTCACGCTCGATGAGGCGCTGGAGACCACGAAGATTCACAGCATCGTGGGCTTGCTGAAACCCGGCCAGGCGCTGGTGACGCAACGCCCGTTCCGCGCGCCGCATCACACCGCCAGCGATGCCGGCCTGCTCGGCGGCAACATCAATCCCACGCCGGGGGAAATCTCCCTCGCGCACCACGGCGTGCTGTTTCTCGATGAGCTGCCGGAATTCAAACGCACGGTGCTGGAAACCATGCGCCAGCCGTTGGAAGAGGGCACCGTCACCATTTCCCGCGCCGCCGGCACCATGACCTTCCCGAGCCAGGTCATGCTGGTGGCGGCGATGAATCCGACGCCGGACGGAAAAATGCCGGGCGAGAGCCGGAGTTCGCCGCGCGAAATCCAGAATTATCTGGGCCGCATCTCGGGGCCGCTGCTCGACCGCATCGATTTGCACATTGAGGTGCCGCCGGTGAAATTCCGCGAGCTGTCCAATGTGCAGCCGGGCGAAAGCTCCGCGCAAATCCGCGAACGGGTGGTGGCCGCGCGGCGGATGCAACATGCCCGCTTTGCCGGCCGGCCGAAGATCACCTGCAACGCGCGGATGGGCGCGCGCGAACTCAAGTCGTTTTGCGACCTCGATGAGCCGACGCGCGAGCTGCTGAAACACGCGATGGCGGATTATAATTTGAGCGCCCGCGCCTACGACCGGATCGTGAAAGTGGCCCGAACGATCGCCGACCTGGCCGGCGCCGAAAAAATCGCCGCCGACCACATTGGCGAGGCGATCCAGTATCGCACGCTCGACCGGCAGTTGTGGGGCTGATGATTCATCCCGCCCGGATAGCTGACTTGGTCGGCCACATTGGCTGGCCATGGTTTGGCTGATTTCACCCGGCGTTGATTATTTCATTTATCGGACATCTGGTGTGGGCGGCCTTCACACAAAAGTAACCTGACTGAACTCCGGATGGCACCCAAGCCAACTAGGATTCAAGGCTTGTGAGAACAAGCTTGGTTCAAGATTGTTGGTGCGCCGTATTTGACGTGCCGGCATGGAAGCGGACTTCCTGCTGGCAGGTGCGGCCAGGCGGCTCTGGATCTTGGCGGCAGGTTCTTCACTTGTCGGTCCAGCATCATAAATTATTCATCTAAACCCATCCCCAGATCATTCATGAAACCATTCCACTTGAAAAAAATTCCCCTGCTTGCCGCGTTATGTGCGGGCTCGTTGGGGATGCCTTCGGCGCAGGGCCAATCGGTCAGCCTGACGACACCAGCCAGCGGGACGAGCTTTGCAGCTCCGGCCAACCTGGCGTTGGGCGCGACGGCAGCGGACCTTGACGGCACCGTAACGAACGTGGCGTTCTATCAAGGCACGACTCTGCTGGGCAACGCGACCAGCGCGCCGTTCACCTTCACCACGGCGAATCTCTTCGCCGGCAGCTACGCCTTGACGGCGGTGGCCACCGACAACAACGGCTTGAGCGCCACCTCCAGCGTGGTCAATGTCACGATCACCAACACGGCCGCCCTCAACGTGCTGCAATCCATCAAGACGGTCTTCATCGTCGCGATGGAAAACCACGACCTGGTGCAGAAGAACCCGACGGGCAGCCCGCAGCAGATCCTGGGCAACCCGGCCGCACCCTATTTCAACAGCCTGATCACCCCCGGCAACCCGAACGCGGCGCAGACCGCCTGGGCCACGCACATGTTCAGTTGCGCCATCAACGGCGAGCATCCCTCCGAGCCGAATTACATCTGGATGGAGGCCGGAACGGACTTTGGCATCCGCACGGACGACGATCCGAACGCGAAAACGACATCGCACAATGTGTTCACCAATGTGCAGCATCTCTCCGCGCAGTTGACGGCGGCGGGTGTTTCTTGGAAAACCTATCAGGAAGACGTGGAATACAGCACGTCCGAGGAAATGAGCGCCTCCGGTTCCGGCAAGCCGGTCAACGTATACAACGGCACGACGCAGTACAACTACGGCGTGAAGCACAACCCGATGGCCTTCTTCCCGGACACGCAGAACCTCAACTGCTATCCGCTGACCAACTTCTGGACGGACCTGACCAACAACAACCTCGGCCGTTACAACTGGATCACACCCGACCAGTACAACGAATGGCACAGCGCGCTGAGTGGCGGGTACAATTATTATGGGGTCCAATACACGGGCGACCAGGCCGCGATCGCCTCGGGTGACAACGCCCTCTCGATCATTATTCCGAAGATCATGGCCTCCCAAGCCTACCAGGATCACGGCGTGATCATCATCTGGACCGACGAGACGGAAAGCACGGACGACACGAACACCACGCTGCCGTACGTGATCATCTCGCCGCTGGCCAAGGGCAACGCCTATGCGAGCACGCTGCCCTACAGCCATTCCTCGGATCTCAAGACCCTGGACGAGATTTTCGGACTGGCCTACCAGACCAATGCCATTCCCGCTACCTATTATGACGCGCAGAACGACGGCCTGTATGACTATGTGGACGGCCACAGCGCCCCCATCAACGACCTCAGCGACTTCTTCAAGGGCGTCGGCACGGACGCGCCGGTCCTGACGCTTCTGCAAAACGGCAGCCCGCTGACCAACGGAGCCACCACCGTGAGCTTCGGTGCCGTCATTCTCGATTCCTACGTGGTCAAAACGTTCACCGTGACCAATACCGGCAACGCCCCGCTGGTGCTGTCCAACATAATGATCACCGGTGCGAACGCCGATGAGTTCTCCGCCGGCGGCCTGACGCTGCCGGCCACGGTGCCTGCCGGTCAGAGCGCCACGTTCGGCGTGGTCTTTGCGCCCACCATCAGTGCGGCCGAATCTGCCACCTTGCAAATCAGCGATAATGACACGAACGGCAATCCGTTCACCGTGGCACTTGCCGGCATGGGCGTGTATGAACCGCCGACAGTCGTCCTGACGGCCCCGGCCAACGGGGCAAAGTTTGCCGCGCCAGCCAACCTCACGCTGTCGGCGGGGGCGTCGGATCTTTATGGGGCCATCACGAATGTGGCCTTTTATCAAGGCACGAATCTGCTGGGCAACGTGACCAGTACGCCCTTCAGCCTCAAGACGGCGAATATCTTCGCCGGCAGCTACGCCTTGACGGCGGTGGCCACCGACGACAACGGCCTGAGCGCCACCTCCAGCGTGGTCAATGTCACAATCACCAACACCGCCGCCCTCAACGTGCTGCAATCCATCAAGACGGTCTTCATCATCGCGATGGAGAACCACGACCTGGTGCAGAAGAACCCGACGGGCAGCCCGCAGCAGATCCTGGGCAACCCGGCCGCGCCCTATTTCAACAGCCTGATCACCCCCGGCAACCCGAACGCGGCGCAGACCGCGTGGGCCACGCACATGTTCAGTTGCGCCATCAACGGCGAGCATCCCTCCGAGCCGAACTACATCTGGATGGAGGCGGGGACGGACTTTGGCGTCCGCACGGACAATGATCCGAACGCCTCCACCTCGGTGCACAACGTGTTCACCAACGTGCAGCATCTCTCGGCGCAGTTGACGGCGGCGGGCATCCCCTGGCGCTCCTATCAGGAGGACCTGGAATACACGACCGAGGAGAAAAGCGCCTCCGGTTCCGGCAAGCCGGTCAATCCCTATAACGGCACGACGCAATACAATTACGGCGTGAAGCACAATCCGATGGCGTTCTTCCCGGACACGCAGAACGTCAACTGCTATCCGCTGACGAACTTCTGGACGGACCTGACCAACAACAACATCGGCCGTTACAACTGGATCACGCCCGACCAGTACAACGAATGGCACAGCGCGTTGAGCGGCACCTACACCTATAACGGGACCGCCTGGACGGGCGACCAGTCGGCGATCGCCTCGGGCGACAACGCCCTTTCGATCCTCATTCCGAAGATCATGGCTTCGGCGGCATATCAGGATCATGGCGTGATCATCATCTGGACGGACGAGACGGAAAGCACGGACGACACGAACACCACGCTGCCCTACGTGATCATCTCGCCGCTGGCCAAGGGCAACGCCTATGCGAGCACGCTGCCCTACAGCCATTCCTCGGATCTCAAGACCCTGGACGAGATCTTCGGACTGGCCTACCAGACCAACGCCATTCCCGCTGCCTACTATGACGCGCAGAACGACGGCCTGTATGACTATGTGGACGGCCACAGCGCCCCCATCAACGACCTCAGTGACTTCTTTGCGGGCGTGGGCACGGATGCGCCGGCCCTGGCGGTGCAGCAGACGGGCGGCACGTTGACCAACGGTGCGGCGGCGGCTTTCGGCGCGGTGAATATTGGCGCGAGCGCGACCAACACGCTGACGATCACTAATACCGGCAACGGCACGCTAATCCTCTCGAATCTGGTGGTCACGGGCGCGAACGCCGGTGACTTCACGATCAGCGGCCTCACGCTGCCGGCCACGGTGTATGCCGGTCAGAGCGCCACGTTCAACGTGGTCTTCGCGCCCGCCATCGGTGGGGCTGAATCTGCCAGCTTGCAAATCAGCGATAATGACACGAACAGCAATCCATTCATCCTGTCCCTCACCGGCACGGGGGTTTTCGTGCCACCGACGGTCAGCCTGACCGGCCCGGCGGGCGGGACGAGCTTTGCAGCTCCGGCCAACCTGGCATTGACGACGACGGTGGCGGACCTTGACGGCACGGTGACGAACGTGGCGTTCTATCAAGGCACCACGCTGCTGGGCAATGCGACCAGCGCGCCCTTCACCTTCACCACGGCGAATATCTTCGCCGGCAGCTACGCCTTGACGGCGGTGGCGACGGACAACAACGGCCTGAGCGCCACCTCCAGCGTGGTCAATGTCACAATCACCAACACGGCCGCCCTCAACGTGCTGCAATCCATCAAGACGGTCTTCATCATCGCGATGGAGAACCACGACCTGGTGCAGAAAAACCCGACGGGCAGCCCGCAGCAGATCCTGGGCAACCCGGCCGCGCCCTATTTCAACAGCCTGATCACCCCCGGCAACCCCAACGCGGCGCAGACCGCGTGGGCCACGCACATGTTCAGTTGCGCCATCAACGGCGAGCATCCCTCCGAGCCGAACTATATCTGGATGGAGGCCGGAACGGACTTTGGCGTCCGCACGGACGACGATCCGAACGCGAAGACGACGTCGCACAACGTGTTCACCAACGTGCAGCATCTCTCGGCGCAATTGACGGCGGCGGGCATCCCCTGGCGCTCCTATCAGGAGGATGTGGAATACAGCACGTCCGAGGAGAAAAGCGCCTCCGGTTCCGGCAAGCCGGTCAACCCCTACAACGGCACGACGCAATACAATTACGGCGTGAAGCACAACCCGATGGCCTTCTTCAACGACACGCAGAACCAGTTCTGCTATCCGCTGACGAACTTCTGGACGGACCTGACCAACAACAACATTGGCCGCTACAACTGGATCACGCCCGACCAATACAACGAGTGGCACAGCGCGCTGAGTGGCGGGTACAATTATTATGGGGTCCAATACACGGGCGACCAGGCGGCGATCGCCTCGGGCGACAACGCGCTCTCGATCCTCATCCCCAAGATCATGGCTTCGGCGGCATATCAGGATCATGGCGTGATCATCATCTGGACCGACGAGACGGAAAGCACGGACGACACGAACACCACGCTGCCCTACGTGATCATCTCGCCGCTGGCCAAGGGCAACGCCTATGCGAGCACGCTGGCTTACAGCCATTCCTCGGATCTCAAGACCCTGGACGAGATCTTCGGGTTGGCCTACCAGACCAACGCCATTCCCGCTGCCTACTATGACGCGCAGAACGACGGCCTGTATGACTATGTGGACGGCCACAGCGCCCCCATCAACGACCTCGGCGACTTCTTTGCGGGCGTCGGCACGGATGCGCCGGCCCTGACGGTGCAGCAGACGGGCGGCACGCTGACCAACGGTGCGGCGGCGGTCGCCTTTGGCGGGGTGAACCTTGGCACGAGCGCGACCAATACGCTGACCGTGACGAACACCGGCAACGGCACGTTGATCCTCTCTAACTTGGTGATCACGGGCGCGAATGCCGGTGACTTCACGATCGGCGGCCTGACGCTGCCGGCCACGGTGTATGCCGGCCAGAGCGCCACGTTCAACGTGGTCTTTACGCCCACCACCAGTGCTGCCGAATCTGCCAGCCTGCAAATAAGCGATAATGACACGAACAGTAATCCCTTCACCGTCGCCCTCAGTGGCGCAGGCGTCCTGGTCCCTCCGACGGTCAGCCTGACCGGTCCGGCGAGCGGGACAAGCTTTGCGGCTCCGGCCAACCTGGCGTTGGCGGCGACGGCGGCGGACCTTGACGGCACCGTGACGAACGTGGCGTTCTATCAAGGCCCCACACTGCTGGGCAACGCGACCAGCGCGCCCTTCACCTTCACCACGGCGAATCTCTTCGCCGGCAGCTACGCCTTGACGGCGGTGGCCACCGACAACAACGGCCTGAGCGCCACCTCCAGCGTGGTCAATGTCACGATCACCAACACGGCCGCCCTCAACGTGCTGCAATCCATCAAGACCGTCTTCATCGTCGCGATGGAGAACCACGACCTGGTGCAGAAGAACCCGACGGGCAGCCCGCAGCAGATCCTGGGCAACCCGGCCGCACCCTATTTCAACAGCCTGATCACCCCCGGCAACCCGAACGCGGCGCAGACCGCCTGGGCCACGCACATGTTCAGTTGCGCCATCAACGGCGAGCATCCCTCCGAGCCGAATTACATCTGGATGGAGGCCGGAACGGACTTTGGCATCCGCACGGACGACGATCCGAACGCGAAAACGACGTCGCACAACGTGTTCACCAATGTGCAGCATCTCTCGGCGCAGTTGACGGCGGCGGGTGTTTCTTGGAAAACCTATCAGGAAGACGTGGAATACAGCACGTCCGAGGAAGTGAGCGCCTCCGGTTCCGGCAAGCCGGTCAATGTGTATAATGGCACGACGCAGTACAACTACGGCGTGAAGCACAATCCGATGGCCTTCTTCCCGGACACGCAGAACCTCAACTGCTATCCGCTGACAAACTTCTGGACGGACCTGACGAACAACAACATCGGCCGTTACAACTGGATCACCCCCGACCAGTACAACGAATGGCACAGCGCGCTGTCCGGCGGCTATTCTTACTACGGCACCAATTACACTGGCGACCAGGCGGCGATTGCCTCCGGCGACAACGCGCTCTCGATCCTCATTCCGAAGATCATGGCCTCCCAAGCTTACCAGGATCACGGCGTGATCATCATCTGGACGGACGAGACGGAAAGCACGGACGACACGAACACCACGCTGCCCTACGTGATCATCTCGCCGCTGGCCAAGGGCAACGCCTATGCGAGCACGCTGCCCTACAGCCATTCCTCGGACCTCAAGACCCTGGACGAGATCTTCGGGCTGGCCTACCAGACCAACGCCATTCCCGCTGCCTATTATGACGCGCAAAACGACGGCCGGTATGATTATGTGGACGGCCACAGCGCCCCCATCAACGACCTCAGCGACTTCTTCCAGGGAGTGGGCTCGGATGCCCCGGCCATGACCCTTCTGCAAAGTGGCTGGCCGCTTACCAACGGTGCCAGCGCAACCTCCTTCGGCGCGGTGAGTTTCTTCTCGGACGGGACCGAGACGTTTACCATCACCAATACCGGCAACGCCACGCTGGTGGTTTCCAACGTGGTGGCCACGGGTGCCGACGCGGAGGATTTCACGGTCACCGGTCTGACTCAGCCGGCTATCCTGGCGGCCGGCCAGAGCACCAGCTTCAACGTGATCTTCTCGCCGCTGGACTCCGGCACGCGGGTCGCCACCCTGCAAATCACCGACAACGACCAGCACAACAATCCGTTCACGCTGTCCCTCTCCGGCACCGGTGTGGATGAGCCGCCGACCGTGGTTCTGACGGCCCCGGCCAATGGGGCGAAGTTTGCCGCGCCGGCCAACCTCACGCTGTCGGCGGGGGCGTCGGATCTTTATGGGGCCATCACGAACGTGGCCTTCTATCAGGGCACGAATCTGCTGGGCAACGTGACCAGTACGCCCTTCAGCCTCAAGACGGCGAATCTCTTCGCCGGCAGCTACGCCTTGACGGCGGTGGCGACGGATGATAGCGGCGCAGTGGCCACCTCCAGCGTGGTGAATGTCACGATCACCAACACGGCCGCCCTCAACGTGCTTCAATCCATCAAGACGGTCTTCATCATCGCGATGGAGAACCACGACCTGGTGCAGAAGAACCCGACCGGCAGCCCGCAGCAGATCCTGGGCAACCCGGCCGCACCCTATTTCAACAGCCTGATCACCCCCGGCAACCCCAACGCGGCGCAGACCGCGTGGGCCACGCACATGTTCAGTTGCGCCATCAACGGCGAGCATCCCTCCGAGCCGAATTACATCTGGATGGAGGCCGGAACGGACTTTGGCATCCGCACGGACGACGATCCGAACGCGAAGACGACGTCGCACAACGTGTTCACCAACGTGCAGCATCTCTCGGCGCAGTTGACGGCGGCGGGCATCCCCTGGCGCTCCTATCAAGAGGACCTGGAATACACGACCGAGGAGAAAAGCGCCTCCGGTTCGGGCAAGCCGGTCAATCCCTACAACGGCACCACGCAGTACAACTACGGCGTGAAGCACAACCCGATGGCCTTCTTCAACGACACCCAGAACCAGTTCTGCTATCCGCTGACCAACTTCTGGACGGACCTGACCAACAACAACATTGGCCGCTACAACTGGATTACACCCGACCAATACAACGAATGGCACAGCGCACTGTCCGGCGGTTATTCCTACAACGGCACGGCCTGGACGGGCGACCAGGCCGCGATCGCCTCGGGCGACAACGCGCTCTCGATCCTCATCCCCAAGATCATGGCTTCGGCGGCATATCAGGATCATGGCGTGATCATCATCTGGACCGACGAGACGGAAAGCACGGACGACACGAACACCACGCTGCCCTACGTGATCATCTCGCCGCTGGCCAAGGGCAACGCCTATGCGAGCACGCTGGCTTACAGCCATTCCTCGGATCTCAAGACCCTGGACGAGATCTTCGGGATGGCCTACCAGACCAACGCCATTCCCGCTGCCTATTATGACGCGCAGAACGATGGCCTGTATGACTACGTGGACGGCCACAGCGCCCCCATCAACGACTTGAGCGACTTCTTCAAGGGCGTCGGTATGATGATTACCAACCAGCCGGCATCCGTCACGACCAATGCTGGCACCACGGCCGGATTCAACATCGGTGCGACGGCCCCGACCCCGTTAAACTACCAGTGGTATTTCGGCACCAACCTGCTTGCGGGTCAAACCAACAGCGCCTTGAGCATAGCCTCGGTTGGCCCGACCAACGTGGGCAGTTATTACGTCGTCGTGAGCAGTGCCAGTGGCAGCGCCAACAGTGCCTCCGCCACTTTGACGGTCATCTATCAAGCCCCGAACGTCGTGGGTGGACAAGTCGTGCTGGGTTCGAACGGATTCCAGCTGGCATTCTCCGGCCCGTCCGGGCAGACCTATCAAGTGCTGGCCTCCGATGATCTGACCGTGCCACAGTCGGCGTGGACCGTCCTCGGCACCGGCACCTTTGGCAGCACCGGCGTGAGCTTCACTGACCCCGATGCCGTCAATCATCCTCATCGTTACTACGTTATTAAATCACCGTAATTGACCCTGGTCACCCCGGGCGGTTGTGCGGTCTCCCTTGAGACTGTCACAACCGCCCTTTGGCATTTATCCTGACTGCATTATGACCGAACCAGCAGCCTCCGATCGATCATCCGCCCCGGGCGACTTTGAACGCCTCCTTCGAGCCATTATTGAGCGGTCCGTCACATACCGGGCCGCCGCCGTGCTGATTGCGCTGGTGATCGTGTTTTTGGGGGTCTGGTCGGCGGCGCGGCTGCGCTTGGATGTCACCCCCGACATCAGCAATGTGCAAGTGCAGGTGCTGACGCCGGTGCCCGACCTGTCCCCGGAAGAAATTGAAACCTCCGTGACCCGGCCCATCGAACTGGAGATGTTCGGGCTGCCCGGTCTGGAACAGATTCGCTCGCTCACGCGGTTTGGGGTGTCGCAGGTCTGCCTGGTTTTTGCTGACGGCACCGATCTATATCGGACGCGGCAGATGGTTTCCGAGCGGCTGGTTCACGCCGCGCGCAAACTGCCGCCCGGACTCGCCCCGGACCTGGCTCCGCCCAGTTCCGGCCTGGGCGAGGTGTTCACCTATGCGCTCGCTTTCAAACCCGATCACGCTCCGGCCGGGATTTCCGGGGAGGCGCGGCTGCGGCAGTTGAAGCTGGTGCAGGAATTCGTGGTCAAGCCCTGCCTGAAATCCGTCAAAGGCGTGGCGGACATCAACACCACGGGCGGCTACGACCAGGTCATGGTGGTCGAAGTGGATCCGCTCAAGTTGCCGGGCATCGGCTACGACATGAACGACATCGCCGTGCTGCTGGCGCGCGATGTCGCCGTGGGCGGCGGCGCGCTGGTGGAACGGGACGGCAACCAGTTCCTCATCCGTTCCCGCTCGCGGGCGCAGACCAGCAACGAGCTCGCGAATTGTTGCCTCAAGCTGCCGTGGGTGCTGCGCGCCGAACCGTTGAGTACCGTGGCCAGCATCAACCTCGGCTCCAAAATCCGGCTCGGGGCCGCGACGCTCGACGGCGAGGAAGCCGTCCTGGGCACGGCGATGATGCTGACGGCGGAAAACGCCCACGCCGTGGCGCGGTCATTCAACCAGGCCCTGGCCGAAGCCCGGAGCCGGCTGCCGGCGGACATGGAATTGAAACCCCTTTACAACCGCGCCGAACTGGTGGACGGCGTCATTGCCACCGTGGGGCACAATCTCACTTTGGCGGCCGGGTTGGTTCTGGCCGTGTTGCTGCTGTTCCTGCGCAGCTGGCGCGCCGCGCTGATCGTGACCAGCGTGCTGCTTTTGTCGTTTGCCCTGGGTCTCGGCGGCATGGCGACGTTCGGCATCATGGGCACGCTGCTGACCCTGGGCGCGATGGATTTTGGCGTGGTGGTGGATGACACCATTGTGATGGTGGAAAACGTCGCCCGCAAACTGGCCGAGCTGTCCGCCAACGGGGCGCGGGCCAGCTCATCCGCGCGACTGGCGACCATTGTGGATGCGTGCTGTCAGGTGCGCAAACCGATGTTTGTCGGGATGATCATCATCATTGGCGCGTACCTGCCCATTCTGACCCTGGGCGGCGTGGAAGGCCGGATGTTCCGGCCGCTGGCGCAGGCGGTGATCCTGCTGTTGGGCAGTTCGCTGCTGCTCACCATCACGCTGGTGCCCGCGCTGTGTGCGCTGGGGCTTGGCTCCGTTGGCACCCTGCAGGAGCCGCGGTTTCTGCATGCTCTGCGCGCCGCTTACGAAAAAGTTTTCCTTGCCGTCCGCCGCCGGCCGGCGTGGGTGTTGGCGGGGGCGGGGTTGCTGGCCGCCGGAGCCGTTCTGCTTTACGCGCGGCTGGGCGCGGATTTTCTGCCTTACCTGGACGAAGGCTGGCTGGTCGTGGAAGTGCAACGCGCCCCGCAAATCAGCCTGGCCAAATCGGTCGAAATGGAACTGCAAACCGAACGCGCGCTGCGCGCGGCCGTGCCCGAAATCAACCATCTCTATTCCCGCATCGGCATGTCGGAGATTGCCACCGATCCCCAGGGCGCAAATCAAAATGACATTTACGTCAGCTTCAAGCCGCGGGCCCGGTGGCGCCAAATCAACGGACACCGGGTGACGAAAGCCGGGCTGGCGCAGTCCATCAAGACCACCATTGAGCGCGACGTGCCCGGCCAGGAACTGGAACTCAACCAGCCCATTGCGGTGCGCTTCGACGAACTCCTGGAAGGCGTGCGCACGGATCTCGCGATCAAATTGTTCGGGCCGGACTACGATCAACTGGACGCGCTGGCGAACCAGGTGTCGGCGCTGGTCCAAAAAATCCCCGCTGCCGGCGAGGTGGTGATCGACCAGCCGGGCCGCACCGCCATGCGCGAATTCCTTCCCGATCCGATTCCGGCCGTGCGCTTCATGATTGCCGGCGACGTGATGAACAACGCCGTTTCCATCGGCCTGGCCGGGCGCGAAGTCGGGCGCGTGGATGAAGCCGGCATTTTTTATCCCATCGTCGTGCGGGTCGCCGAATCCGCCCGCACCAATCCGGCGACGCTGGCCGCCTTGCCGGTGCGCAGCGCCGACAGTTCCTATGTGGCCACGTTGAGTGACATCGGTAAATGGGTGGAGAAAAGCTCCTCGGTCAGCACCCTCACGCGGGAGCAGGCGCAGCGGCGCGAGGCCATCATGGTCACCGTGAACAGTCCGGATGTCGTTGGGTTCGTCGCCCAGGCGCGGGCGGCGATTGAAAAACAAATCAAGCTGCCGCCCGGCTGCCGCCTCGAATTCAGTGGTGCCTACAAAAACTGGCAGTCTGGCAGCCGGCGCCTGCTGCTCTCCGGTCTGGCCTTCATTTTGTTGAGTCTCGCGCTGGTCTATGCCGCCCTCAATAACTGGCGGCAAACCGCGCTGGTCGGGGCCGGCCTGCCGTTCGCGCTGGTGGGCGGCGTTTATGGTTTGTGGCTGCGGGACCTGCCGCTGACGCTGCCGGCCGCCATTGGCTTCGTGACGCTGGGCGGTCTGAGCATTCTCAACGGCATGGTGCTGATCACCTATTTCAACGACCTGCGAGCCCGGGGAATGCCGCGGGCGGAAGCGGCGTTGCGCAGCGCCAAAACGCGGCTGCGGCCGGTGCTGATGACCGCCCTGGTGGCGAGCGTGGGCTTTGTGCCGATGGCGCTGTCCACGAGTCAAGGCGCGGAACTGCAAAGGCCGTTCGCCACGGTGGTGATTTTCGGCATCCTGACTTCGACCGCCCTGACCCTGCTGATCATCCCGCTGTTGCTGGCCGGCCAAGGCCAGGCTGTTGCAAGCCCCCTGGACGCAGTGGATTGACTTGGGCAAAAGGTTTCAGGTTGAAGGTTGAAGGTTTCAGGGGGCGAATGGACAGGGTCTGGGGCTGGAAAAAGCCTGGGTTGCCGCGTTTGGTTGGAATGGAGCGTTGGGCGCTTCATGGTTTGGGTGGGACCATAAGCCGGGCGCCGCAGAACGCGCACCCGAAAACAAGCCGTTGATCGTGAACCTGAAAGATGAGAAACACACGGGCGGGACGCCCGTGCCACTACGGAATCTGGCGGGTCGCATGATCCATCAGCCAGAATACGTCCTGATCGAACCCCTTCAAAGCCGTCGGATAGCTTCGGACGATACCCGGCGCGGGCCGGGCCAGGATCAGCGCCGAGGTCCACTTCTTCAGCATGCAGTGACCGTCCGCGAACCCAAAGTTTGCGCCGCCATTATGATATTGGGCGGGGAAATCGCAAAGGTCGTCCGTTGACGTTGGATAGGTCAACATGTCAGTCACAAAGAAGCCGTCGTTGATCCGGTCCATCGGCTCTTCCACAAATACAAAGACTTGGGCCGGGCCGGGGATGGTCAGATCGGTCATCCGGTAATAAACCCGGTACTCTCCGCTGGATCGGCCAAGCTGGGTGTTGGACCAGCCCATGCTGGCCGGATTGCCTGACGCGTCACCGCGGCCGCCGACCCAGTTGAGCATGGAAACGCTGCGCACGCGCGGCAAAGTTCTGCCGGCCACGGTCACCACGCTGGGATCGGCCGGGCATTTAAAGATGGCGGTGTTTTTACCGCAATCCGGCCAGAGGGGACTTTTCATGATATCCACCGACGGGTCCCAGTTGCTTGGATTGTTGGGGTTGTAATCCAAATTGCCGGTCATCCACGCATGGGGTCCGCCTTTGGCGCTCGGCAACCGGTCGCTGGCATCCTCCGCATACATGCGCCAGGCCACCATGAGTTGACGGTTATTGCTCAAACACTGAAACCCAAGCGCACGGGACTTGCTCCGCATCAACACCGGCAGCAGCAACGCCGCCAGAAGGACCACAATCGCAATGACCACGAGCAGTTCGAGCAGCGTGAACGCCGGCCGAGTTTGTTTGTTGCCCGGGAATTCCATGACTCGTCCAGTAGGCCGCAGGCCCGGCTCCGATTCAAGTTCAATCCGGTTCCATCCTGTCACCCCAGCGCCGGGGTCGTTAATGGTTACGATTCGATTGTTTTTCCTGACCCCTTCAGCCGACGATGCGGCCGCCTTCGTTGAGGAAGATGCCCTTGAAATTCATCTCCAGCGCCTGCGGGTTGGTGGCCTTGGCCAGGGCGTCCTTTTCCGTGACCTTGCCGGCCTTGACGAGGTTGAACAGCGACTGGTTGAACGTACACATGCCGTCGTCGGAACCGGTTTCAATGGCGGCCGAGAGCTTGTCGAGCCGGTTTTCCTCGAGCATTTTGCGGATGAGCGGGGAATTGATCATGATTTCCAGGGCGGGCGTCATTTTGCCGGTGACCGTGGTCACCATGCGCTGGCAAACCACGCCGCGCAGGGTCGCGGCCAGTTGCCGCCGGACCTGCTCGCGCTCCTCGGCCTTGAAAAAGTCCAGGATGCGCGTGATGGACTGCGCCGCCGTGGTGGTGTGCAGCGTGGACAGGACCAGGTGGCCGGTGTCCGCCGCGCTCATGGCCGCGCTGAAGCTGACGTCATCGCGCATTTCCCCCAGCATGATGATGTCCGGGTCCTGCCGCAGAACATTCTTCAGGGCCTGGTGAAAGGAACTCGTGTCCAGCCCGATCTCGCGCTGCTCAATGACGGACTGGTTGTCTTCGAAGACGAATTCAATGGGATCCTCGAGCGTGATGACGTGGCGTTTGAAATTGCTGTTGATGTGCTCAATCATCGCCGCGAGGGTGGTGGATTTGCCGGACCCGGTGGAACCGGCCACCAGCACGATGCCGCGGGGCGATTCGGCGATGGTCTTGACCTGGTCCAGCAGGCCCAGTTCCTCAAAGCTCGCGACATGGCTCCGCACATACCGCATGGCCAGCGCCCACTGGCCGCGCTGCTGGAAGAGATTCGTGCGGAAGCGGCCCACTTCGGGCACATAGTAGGAGAAATCCACCTCGCGATCCTCCTCCAGCTTCTTTTTGAGATGAATCGGGCAGACCTTCTCCACCACGGCATTCATCCACTGCTCGGTGGGCATGGGGCATTCGATGGAAATCAGTTCGCGGTTGATGCGGAAAATGACCGGCGCGCCGATCTTGATGTGCACATCCGAGGCGTTGCCATCCACGGCGGTCTTGAGAATTTTCTTGAATAGTTCCATGAGCGCAGCATAACCAATTCATCGCTGAATGCCAGTTCTTGTTGGGCCGCCCCTTTCTCCGGGCAGGGCCGATCTAACCTAACTTCCCCGGGAATTTTCAAAAAAGCCAGCAAACCCTGGGGTTCCCGGTTTTTGTCTGGCTACACCGCCCAGTCCGGCACGGTGGCGAAGAGTTTGATCACATTCAGTTTTTCAAGCAG
>Ga0302320_10015656_pt1 | contig 15558 bp, 14 predicted proteins | sample Bog_T0_3_FD_202130 | JGI IMG/M metagenome (GOLD analysis project Ga0302320, IMG submission 202130) | Peat permafrost microbial communities from Stordalen Mire near Abisko, Sweden - Bog_T0_3 | ecosystem: Environmental > Terrestrial > Soil > Wetlands > Peat | place: Sweden: Abisko, Stordalen Mire... | reverse complement strand
AGAACGGGCGGCTAGAATGGAAGCATGGTTCCGAGGCTGGTGGTGTTCGATCTGGATGGCACGCTGATCGATTCGCGCATTGATTTGTCGAACTCAGTGAATGCGATGCTGGCGCATCTGGGCAAGCCGGAGCTGCCGCATGAAGTGATCGCCGGGTATATCGGCAATGGGGTGGGCGTACTGGTGCGCAAGGCGCTTGCGGGGGGTACGCGGGGCGATGCCGAGGGCGAGGTCTATGACGATGAGTATGTGAATCGGGCAGTCGAGTTCTTCCTCGACTACTACCGGGAACACAAGCTGGACTACACCTATGTGTACGGCGGGGTGACCGAGGCGCTGGAAGAGCTGCACGCGGAGCATCCGAAGCTGGCGATGGCGGTGCTGACCAACAAGCCGGTACGGCCGTCGCGCGATATCTGTGCACATTTTGGGCTGGACCGCTTCTTCTTCCAGAACTATGGCGGCAACAGCTTTGCCACCAAGAAGCCGGACCCGACGGGCCTGCTTGCGCTGATGGTGGAGGCCTCAGCGCTGGATGCGGCGGGTGGGCCGATTGTGGCGGACGAGACGGTGATGATCGGCGACTCGGACGTGGATGTGTTGACGGCGCGGAGCTGCGGTGCGTGGGCGGTAGGGTGCGCCTATGGGCTGTCCCCGCAGAGCCTTGCGGTGGCGCCTCCGGATGCGCTGGCGGACGCGCCTGCGGACTGGCCGGAGACGCTGCGGGCGCTGGCCGGCTCGGCGATGGCGCGCTGAATCGCTGGAGCGTTGTGCGGAGTGGTCAAGATTGACCAGCCCTACCCCTCCTGCCCCCGTAATAATCAACGCATTCACTGTGTTTTCCGGGTGTTCCCGGATGTGTTTCCATTCTCTCAACTCATGTGATCCGGATCACAGGCGATTCGTGATTCAACATTTTAGGCTTGGTTCAACTCGAACAAGAGTTCGGCGAACGATGTGCGGTCACCGGACAAAAAAAGGCTGTACTGGTTTCCGCGGAGGGCTGAATGAAGCGTTTTTGGTTGTGTATAGCATTGATCGCGTTCCTACCGGGGTTTTCGCAGGCAGGGCACGCTGCGAGTGGGATCAAGAAGGCCGATGTAGCGCAGAAGGCCGGTGCGCCGGATCCTGCGAACTACGTCGGTTCGGATGTGTGCGCGACCTGCCACGCCGAGATCGCCAAGAAGTTCGAGGGCAACCCGCACTCCAGGCTTGCCCTGACTCACGGAGCGGGAGCGACCTGCGAGAGCTGCCACGGGCCAGGGAAGGCGCACGTGGAGGGCGGCGGAGACGTCACCAAGATCAAGCAGCTGGGCAAGCTGACGCCGGCGCAGGCGAGTGAGACCTGCCTGGGTTGCCACGCAGGAGCGCATCCCAACTTCCAGCGGTCTCCTCATGCCAAGGCCGGGGTAGGCTGCACCAGTTGCCACAGCGTGCATACCGGCGACACCGAGGCAAAGTTGCTGAAGGCGGATCAGCCGAAGCTGTGCTTCCAGTGCCATGCGGACGTGAAGCCGGCGTTTGACATGCCGTTCCACCACCGGGTGAATGAAGGCCTGTTGAAGTGCAGCGACTGCCATGACGTTCACGGAACTTTTGGGGTGAACAATATCAAGTCGACGGCGGACCAGAATGCGATCTGCACCAAGTGCCATACCGAGACGCGCGGACCGTTCGTGTATGAGCACGCCGCGGTGAAGGGCGAGGGATGCATGGGTTGCCATACGCCGCACGGCTCGCAGAACCCGCGTCTGCTGAACGTGGCCAACATCAACCAACTGTGCAATCAGTGCCACAGCCCGGTTTCGGCGGGGACGATTCATGGGATCAGCGACGCATCGTCCGATCGTCCTCCCTGCATCACGTGCCACACGATGATTCATGGGTCCAACATCAATCCGGCGTTCATCCGGTGATGACGTTCGCAGCGCCGTCCGGCGAGAGTCGGACGGCGCGGCCCGGATGGCGCAGTCAATGTCAGACGCAGGTGCAAGTTTTTGAAGTTTAGCAAGGGTTTCCAAGTGAGGCTTGAGATGATGAAGTTAGGCTGGATTTCGCGGCTGCCCAATCAATGCTCGACGCGTGCGATGGTCAAGCACATTTCCGGGGGCATTGGAGTTGCACTCTTACTGATGATGAGCGGGCGGGCGCTCGCGCAGGCCGATCAGGCGCCGGCGCCGGGAGTGCAGGACGGGTACGCGGTCCATAACACCGTTGACCTGGGCGGGCACATTGCCGGCATCTCGGGCAGCGGGTCCATGTACGACACGCTGGTGAATATTCATAGCGGACCGCGGGTCCTGGGCCAGACGTTTACCATGCATGCCCTGCCGGGCACGAAGCACGGGCTATTCGACGATCTGTCGGCCTTCAGCGCCGGGTTCGGCGGCGATCCGAATAACTTTGCCAAGATGGACATCTCCAAGGGTAAGCTGTACGAGTTCTCGGGCCTGTTCCGCCGCGACCGCCAGTACTTTGACTACGACCTGCTAGGGAATCCCGATACCGCGGGACAGACGATCCCCTACGGCTTAGTCAACGGAGTTCCGACGACGGCGGCTCTGGCGTGGCCGGAGAACTACAAATCGCCGGTGATGTTCAACACCGTGCGCCGGATGACGGACACCAGCCTTACAATTCTGCCGCTGTCGAAGATTACGTTCCGCGTGGCGTACTCGCAGAATATCTTTCAGGGGCCGACGCTGAGTCCGGCGCGCTCGGTGGGCAAGTACGATGCGTTGGATACGGAATACATGCGCAACAGTACGGACGATTTCACCGGCGCGATCGACTGGAAGCCGCTACAGCACACGAAGGTGACGTTTGAAGAGCAGGTCGACCACTACAAGGCGGACTCGTACTTTACGCTGAATCCGAGCGACTTTGTTGCGCAAGAGGCGGATGGCACGGCGGTGTCGTTTGGCGATTGGGACGCATTGTCCTCGCCATATTCGATTTCGGCCTGCAATACAGGCAGCATGGGCAGTGCGTACTCGGGTTCGGGCAGTACGCTCACCTACACGATTCTGACGGCACCGCAGACTCCTGGCGGGCTGCCTACCGTCAATCCGGCGTGCGACGTGATCACGAGCTACCTGCGGTCGCAGCCGACGCGGATCTTGACGCCCACGGAGATGCTGCGGTTCCAGAGCTCAAGCATCAAGAACATCGCGATGAATGGCGACTTCCGCTTCACGAATTCCAATAGCAATCTGCCCCACTATTATGAAACGTGGACGGGCCTGGATGGAGTCATTCGATCTTCGACGACTACGGGCATTGCCACCGCGCAGCGGCAGGTTATCAGCCTGGACTACGGCATAACTTGGGAGGCCACCAAGACGATCAGCCTGTCCGATCAAGTGGACTTCTCGAATTCCCATCAACCGGGCACGGTCACTCTCGCTGGTTCCACGCTCAACACGCCCAACACCGTGGTTGCTGGAAACAATGGCTTTGAGACCATCAACTACCCGGGCACGCTGACTGCCGGAGCTATTTACAGTGTCAGCGGCGACACGAATGGCACCGCGTATGGCTACTTTGGGCAGAAGTTTCTGACCAACAACGCGACTGTGGCGTGGGACGCTTCGTCTCGAGCCACGTTGTCGCTGACCTATCGCTACAAGACGCACATCATCGGCGAGAACGATCCTCATAGTGCCCCATTGGCGGTGGCCGCAGGTACGGCGAACAGCGGAACGGTCACGATCAATGAAAACGCCGGGATCCTCAATGCTGCCCTGCGTCCGACCAGCCACTGGGACATCAACGGCACGGCTGAGATTTCGTACAGCGACAACGCATTCACTCCGATGAGCCCGCGGCAGTTGCAGCACTACCGGGTACATACGCTGTACCGGCCGAAGCCCTGGGCTACGATTTCGGGCGCCTTCAACGACCTGGAACGGCACAACAACACGAACAACAACCAGGCCTCCGTAGCCGCCGCGGCAGCCGTCGCAACCGCAACAACCAACGCCTTGCCGTACGATGGTCCGCTGCAACATGTCGATCACAGCCGGATTGTGAGCCTGGGAGTGGTGCTGGCTCCGAATGAGCACTATGGGTTCGATTTCAACTATTCGTATAGCGACGTCTACATCTCAACGAACGCCTGCTACTCGAATGGCACACCTACGACTTCGACCTCCGCCCCAACTTTTCCTGGAGCGGCCTCGACCAATAGCACAGGCGGACCCAACCAATGCCCGAATAAGTTCTCCGGCGGCGTGCTCAACGAATGGGGCCCGGTGAAGGACTTCATGGATGCGCCGACGCAATATGCATCGATGTCCCTGGCCTGGACGCCGGTCAAGACGGTCCACTCCGATATCGGGTATCGCATCAGCGCGGTGAGCGGGAACCAGTTCTTCAACGATGCGCAGCAGGTGAACGGGTCGCTGCAGTCTGCGTATCAGTCTCCGTACGTGAATCTGGCGTGGACGGTGAAGCCTGGGTGGATTTGGAGAGCGGAGTACAACTACTATGGCTACGGCGAGGGCGGCCCATCTGGCGCCAAGCTCTGCAGCACGTATACGACACCGACAGCAGCAGTTGTTCCTTGCAACACTCTGAGCCTGACGGGCGTGAACGAGCCTTCTTCCGGCCTGACCGCGCCGCGCAACTTCCATGCGAATAACGTGACGCTGGGGATGCACTACGAGTTTTGACCGCTAGGACTGCGACTACAATTGATGCGTACTACCATACGCACGAAAAGCAAAAAAGGAGATTGCCAGTGAAGATCAGGACCGGAATTATGCTTGTCGCCATGATGGCGGCGACGTCGATGACAACCGCCTTTGCCCAGTCGGGCGCGGACAACTTCAAGGCCAAGTGCGCGCTGTGTCACGGCGCGGACGGCACGGGCAAGGCGGCCATGAAAGTCCCCTCGTTCAAGACGCCTGAGGCCATTAAGGAATCGGATGCAGACTTGACGGCCGCTATCAAGAACGGCAAGGGAACCGGAGCCATCAAGATGCCGGCGTACACGGGCAAGCTGACGGATCCGCAGATTAAGGATGCAGTCGCCTACATTCGCACGCTACAGAAGTAGTGCGGCGGAGGTCGATGCGGCTGGAGTCGCCTGTAGCTGGACCGATGAGTTGAGGGAGAGAGCGGGGCCAACGCCTCTCCCGTCCCCGACCTAGGGGAATCGGATCTGGCTGGGGGGCGGAGGCGGACAATTTCCGCCTCCGCACAGGCCGCGGACCCGACCTAGCGCAGGGATGTGCGTGCTGCTGTGTCCGCAACAGGGTTTGGTGTGTGAGGTTGTGGCATGGCTGGGCCGTTCTTTGCGCTCTTTGCGCTGGTAGGGAAGTGTCGCGTCTTGAAGGGATTTCCGGGCGAGGTGGATATGCCGGGAGTCAGCGCCCACCGGAGAACTCTAAGTTCAGCTCTGGCGGCGGTTCTGCTGGTGGGCGCTCCTTTTGTTCTCCGCGCGCAGACGGACTGTCTGTCCTGCCACGCGGACAAGACGCTGCAGGACGCAGCCGGGCACAGCGTCGGGGTGGACGCGGACAAGTTCCACGGCAGCATGCACGGCAGCTTGAGCTGCACGGATTGCCACACCTCGATCAAGGAGTATCCGCACCCGGACACAGTGACTCCGGTGAAGTGCGTCGCCTGCCATGCCGACCAGGCCAAGGCGATCGGCGGCAGCATCCATGACGGGGTGAGCGCGAACCCTTGTACCAGTTGCCACGGAGACGCCCACGCCATCTTTCCCAAGGACGATCCGCGGTCGGCGGTGTATCCGCTGAATATCCCCCGCACTTGTGGCACCTGTCACGCCAACGAGGCGCTGGCGAAGAAGTACGGTCTGCAGAACGTCTATGCGACGTATATGGACTCCATCCACGGCTACGCGGTCAGCAAAGAGGGCCTGCTGGTGGCCGCGAACTGCATGAGCTGCCACGGGTCGCACAACATCCTGAGCCACAAGGACGCGAAGAGCACGACCTCCAGGATGAATATCCCGAATACCTGCGGAACGTGCCATGGCGGGGTGAAGGACGAGTACCTGAACGGCGTGCACGGCAAGGCGCTGGTGAGCGGCAACGAGAAGGTCCCGGTGTGCTCGGACTGCCATACGGCGCACGCGATTTTGCAGCCGACGGATTCGACGTTCCGGATGCAGTCCACGCCGATCTGCGGCTCGTGCCACAAAGATCAACTGGCGACGTACCGGGACACATTCCACTCGCAACTGGGACTGCTGGGCGGCTATGTGGAGACGGCGCGGTGCTGGGACTGCCATGGAGCGCATGGGATTCTGCCGGCTTCGGATCCGGCGTCGCCGGTGAATAAGGCGAATCTGATCAAGACGTGCGGACGATGCCATGCGGATGCGAATGCCAGCTTTGTGCAGTATCAGCCGCACGCCAATCCGCACAACCGAAAGCTGAATCCAGCGCTGTATTACGTGCGGACTTTCATGAATTTACTGCTGTGGTGCACGCTGAGCTTCTTCACGCTTCATACGCTGTTGTGGTTTATTCGCGCGAAGAAGGAGCAGGACCAGGCCAGGCTGGCGGCGGAGGCGAAACATGACTGAGGAGACAGGCGCGACGCCGGCAGGTGTTCCGATCGAGCAGCCGGAGAAGAGCGGGCAGGAGAAGTACTATGTGCGGTTCACGCTGCCGCAGCGGTACCTGCACGCGGTGTTGTTCAGTTCGTTTCTGGGGCTGGCGGCGACCGGGTTGCCGATGCGTTTCAGCGACAACTGGGCGGCAGGCCACTTCGCAAAAGCAGTGGGCGGTTTTGGCGCCATCCTGTTCTTCCATAAGTTCTGTGCGATCATTCTGACCCTGGCGTTTCTCTTTCATCTGAAGGACGTCGCCACCCGCGCATTCATCCATAAAGAGAAGGGGATGTTCTGGGGGCCGACGTCGATGGTGGCGAACTGGAAGGACGTGCAGGATATCGTAGGGCATATCCGCTGGTTCCTGGGGCTGGGGCCAAAGCCCAAGTTCGACCGCTATGCCTACTGGGAGAAGTTCGATTACTGGGCGGTCTTCTGGGGCATGATCGTAATTGGCTTCTCTGGGTATGCGATGTGGTTTGCGCCATTCTTTGCGCGCTTCCTGCCTGGCTGGGCGCTGAACGCGGTGCTGGTGGTGCATGGCGAAGAGGCGCTGCTGGCGATCCTGTTCATCTTCTCCATCCACTTCGTCAATACCCATCTGCGGCCGGGCAGTTTCCCCATGGATATGGTGATCTTCTCCGGGAAAGAGACGGAAGAGGAGTTCAAGAAAAAGCGCACCCTGGAGTACGAGCGCGTGGCGGCCGAGGGCAAGTTGAAAACCAGGGAAGGGGACAAGCCGGTATATTGGTGGATAAACTTCGCCAAGGTCGTGGGATTCACCGCTATTCTGATTGGGCTGGTCCTGCTGGTATTGACGTTGATCGCCTACTTCGGCGGCGCATAACACCACTTCAGGGGAGAGCATGGCTCAGTTCAGCAGATTGGAGAGGGCCCTTCGGCCGATCCTCTTTTACGGAAACAATTGGATAAGCCTGATCGGCGGCGCACTGACGACGGCGTCGGCGTTTGTGCTGGTCGGCTTCTGGGTGGTGTCCTCCTTTGGACACGCGGGACCGACTAACCCATACGTCGGCATCGTCATCGACCTATTCCTGCCGGGGCTGTTTGTGCTCGGGTTGGTCCTGATTCCCATCGGCATCTGGCTGCGCTACAACCAGCTGAAGTCCGCGGGGCAACTGCCGACCGTGTTTCCGGCAATCGACCTGAAGGACCCGGTCTTCCGGCGCGGGATCGAGGTTGTGCTGGCGGCGACGTTCATCAACTTCGTGATCGTGGGGACGGCGAGCTATCGCGGCATCTCGTATATGGATTCGCCGAACTTCTGCGGTCAGACCTGCCATGTGATGGCGCCGCAGTGGACGGCCTACCAAGTGTCGCCGCACTCGCACGTGGCCTGCGTGGAGTGCCACATCGGCTCGGGGGTCTCGGCGATGGTCGAGGCCAAGGTGAACGGCACCAAGCAACTGGTGGAGGTCGCCTTCCACAACTATCCGGCACCGATCAAGGCGCCGCTCTCCGCGCTGCGGCCAGCGCGCGCGACCTGCGAGGAGTGCCACACGCCGACCCGGTTTGTAGGCGAGAAGCTGCTGGTGGAGACGATGTACGGCGACGACGAGAAGAACTCGGTGACCCACAACATCCTGGCGCTGCACCTGGGCGGAGTGGACTCACTGTCGCGGTTGAGCGGCATTCACGGGCATCATCTGGACCATTACGAGTATGTGGCGACGGACAACACGTACCAGACCATCATTGCGGTGAACAAGCACAATCCGGATGGCTCGATTACGCAGTTCGTCAGCTCGGACTGGAAGGGCCCGATCCAAGGCGTGACGCGTGAGATGGATTGCATGGACTGCCACAACCAGGCGACCCACATCTTCCAGACGGCAGAGGACGCGGTCGACGAAGCCATGCAGGTCGGGAGTCCCAATCCCGCGCTGCCCTTCGTTCACAAGAAGGGGCTGGAGCTGATCCAGGCGGACTACAAGTCGCAGGACGAGGCGGCGGCGAAGATCACTTCGGGGTTGGAGGCGTTCTACCAGAGCCAGTATCCGGCGATATGGAACGGCCAGCGCGGCGCGGTGGACGGCGCGGCGAAGGCGCTGGTGGCCATTTACAAACGGAACATTTTTCCGGAGATGAAGGTGACCTGGGGAACGTATCCCAACGGCATGGGGCATAGCGCACCGGGGCACAATCCTTCGCCTGGATGCTTCCGTTGCCACGATGGGAACCACACGTCGAAGGATGGGAAGACCATTACCAACGACTGCAGCGTCTGCCACAATCTGGTGGCGAGCGATGAGGCGAACCCGAAGCAGTTGTCGGAGCTGGGCTTGACGCAATAGGAGCGGAGCGGGCAAGAGGCTTAACACCGATTGACACCGATGGGCACCGATCAGGGACAATGGAATTGAACAGGGCTGAGTTCGTGTTTTCGCGACTCAGCTATCAGCGTTGAGCTGTCAGCTATCAGCGTGAAGGTCATAACCAGGCAAGGCTCACGCAAGATCCAATGTTAGCGGGTAGCGAGGTCGCTGCGGAGGGCTTCCATCTCGGCGAGGGCGTGTTGGTTGCCGGTGCAGGTGGCGGCGGCGATGCCGGCTTCGAGGCGCGCTAGGGCTTCCTCGGTGCGGTCGAGCTTGGCGAGGGTCTGCGCTGACATCTGGTAGGCGGGAACGTAGTCGGGATTGTGCTCGATGCAGGCGGCGAACTCGGCGAGCGCGGCCTCGGGATTGCCGCGGGCGATGTGCTCCATGGCCAGGCCGTAGCGGGCGAATGCGTTGGCGGGATCGAGCTGAAGGATTTCGTTGAGCGCGGCGAGCTTGTCCATAGGTCGATTGTATTGGGCGTGCGGGCAAAAGGCTTAACACCGATTGACACCGATTGAACCGATCAAAGACGAGCAGAGGATTAGAGGTCAAAAACAGGCAACGGACGAAGGCGGTTTGGAAGACGGATCACATCTGTCGTTGATCCGTGCTGATCGGCGTCGATCGGTGTTAGGGCTTTGCGTTTTGCGGGATTTAGAATGAAGGGATGAGCGAGGCTAAGATTATTTCGCGGACGGTGGCGGAGTCGCAGGCGGAGCGCAGCGAGATCATCTTTCCGGCGGACTCGAATGCCCTGGACAACCTGTTTGGCGGACGGCTGATGCAGTTCATCGACCTGGTGGGCGCGGTGGCCGCGGTGCGGCACTCGCGGGCGATTGTGGTGTCGGCGTCGATCGATCATGTGGACTTTGTGGCGCCGGTGCATGTGGGCGACCTGCTGATCCTGAAGGCGAGCGTGAACCGGGCGTTCCGCACCAGCATGGAGGTGGGCGTGCGGGCGATGGTGGAGGACGCGCGCGGACAGACACTGCGCCATGTGGCCTCCGCGTACGTGACGTATGTTGCGGTAGACCGGGAGGGGCGGCCGATCCCGGTGCCATGCGTGGTTCCCGAGACCGAGCACCAGAAGCGGCGGTTTGCGGATGCGGGACGGCGACGCGAGGGGCGCTCGGAAGAGACCAAGCGGGCGAAGGATATCCGCGCGGCGCTGGGGGCAGGGTGGCACGTTTAGAAGCGAGTTGGGAGTTGCAGGTTGCAGGTTGTTAGTAAAGGCAAAGACAAGAGCAAAGGCGAAATGCGGGGGTTCTCTCCACTCCGCTATGCTTCGGTCGAGATGACGGACTGATAGAGGGGACATTGAATGGGACATATGGGAGCAGGGGCGGCGCAGATGCCGCAGCCGCAGCCGTTGCCGGGTGTGGCGCATGTAGTCGCGGTGGGCAGCGGCAAAGGCGGCGTGGGCAAGACCACGGTGGCGGTGAACCTGGCGGTGGCGCTGGGCAAGCTCGGCTATCGCGTGGGGCTGATCGACGCGGACATCTACGGGCCGAACGTGCCGATGATGATGGGCGCGACGCGGCAGCCGAGCATGGTGGGCGAGAACCGGATTGGGCCGCTGCTGGCGCATGGGGTGAAGTTCATCTCGGTGGGGCTGATTGCGCCGGGCGACAAGCCGATGGTGATGCGCGGGCCGATGCTGCACCAGATCATCCGCCAGTTTCTGCAGCAGGTGGAGTGGGGCGAGCTGGACTTCCTGATTGTCGACCTGCCGCCGGGCACGGGCGATGTGGTGATCTCGCTGGTGCAAACGGTGCCGCTGACCGGCGCGGTGGTGGTGTCGACGCCGAGCGATGTGAGCCTGCAGGACGCGCGCAAGGCAATCGAGATGTTCCACCAGGTGAAGGTGGAGGTGATTGGGCTGGTGGAGAATATGAGCCACTTCACGTGCCCGCACTGCCAGCAGGTGATCGACATCTTTTCCAGCGGCGGCGCGGAGCGGACGGCCGAGCAGTTCGGGTTGGAGTTTTTGGGGTCGCTGGAGCTTGATCCGGCGATCCGGTCGGGCGGCGACAAGGGGCTGCCGGTCACGCTGGGCGATCCGGAGAGCGCGGTGGCGAAGCCGTTCTTCGAACTGGCGCGGAGGGTGGCGGCGCGGGCGCAGGAGATTGCCGGGGCGAGCGAGGAGATATTGGAGATTTCGTAGGCAGGCGCGAATTATCTCAATTGAGATACAATTGCGCTATGCGTACAAAGACGGCAGTCACGACGATGATTCACGTCCGGGTAGATGAGGACCTGAAGGCGCGGGCCTCCGACACGCTGGAGAAGATGGGGCTGAGCCTGTCCGATGCGGTGCGGCTTTTGCTGACGCGGATTGCGGCGGAGCAGGCGCTCCCTTTTGAGGTCCGCGTGCCGAACGCGGAGACCGTGGCCTCCATAAAGGAGGGCGAACAGGGTGACGTCTTGAGAGCTTCGAATATGGCGGAGATGATGGCCTTGCTGAATGCGGACGATTGAGTCGACCAAGGTCTTTCGACGCGACTACAAGAAGGTTATCGCCACACCACGGTTCCGAGAGATCGGACCTCTTGTGGAATGGATCGGCGATCAGCTTGCGGCTGACATCCCGTTGGACGTTCGATATCGGGATCATCCGTTGTCGGGTGTCTATTCAGGAAGCCGCGAGTGCCATCTGAAGCCGGATCTGCTGCTTGTCTACACGAAGCCCGATTCAGCCACGTTGCGGCTGCTTCGACTCGGGTCTCACAGTGAGCTTTTCTGAGCGCAGGTAGTGCAAGGGTGGGATGGGCCTGCTTGACGGATGGAATAAACTGGGTAGAGAGGTGGTATGGGATGGCGGAGGCGGAGCGGATAACGGCGCGGCAGCGGGCGATCCTGACGGCCGTCGTCGAGAGCTATATCGAGACCGGGGAGCCGGTGGGGTCGGGGACGATTGCGGGCACGATTGCGCGGGTGCAGGCGGGCGGGGGGCAGGGCGCGGGGATGAGTTCGGCCACGGTGCGCAATGAGATGGCGGAGCTGGCCAACGAGGGGTTGCTGGAGCAGCCGCACACGTCGGCGGGACGGGTGCCGACGGCGCGGGCGCTGCGTATGTATGTGGACCAGCTGAGCGGTGGGAGCGGGACGAGATTGATTGGCGCGGGAGCGGGGCCGCAGTTGCTGCACTTGCAGTCGCAGATCGATTCGAGCTTTGCGGGCGTGCAGGGGACGCAGGCGATGCTGGAACGGACCAGCCATGTGCTGGCGACGGTGTCCAGTGGAGTGGGCGTGGCGGTGGCGCTGGTGGCAGGCGGCGACACGCTGGAGCATGTGCATTTCTCGCGGCTGGGGCAGGGGCGGGTGCTGGCGGTGGTGGTGACCAGCTCCGGGCTGGTGCGGGACCGGGTGCTGGCCCTGGCGGCGGATGTGACGGCGCGGGAGCTGGAGGCGGCGGCGAACTTTTTGAACGAGCACTTCCGCGGATGGAGCATGGAGCGGGTGCGGGCGGAGATTGGGCGGCTGGTGGAGCGGGAGCGCAGTGAGTATCAGCGACTGCTGACGTCGGTGGAGGAGCTTTGGGCGGGCGCGGTGCCCGAAGGCGGCGCGGGCGTGCAGACGGTGTACGTGGAGGGCGTCGCGAACCTGCTGGGCGGGCGAGGCGCGGGGACGGCCGAGGATATGGCTCGGCTGCGCGAGGTGCTGGCGGCGCTGGAGGCGAAGCAGCGGCTGGTGGAGCTGCTGGACGCGTATATCGATGCGAAGCAGGAGAGCGTGCGGGTAATCTTCGACCTGGAGGAGCACGCGCCGGAGATGGCGGGGCTGGTGCTGATTGCGGCGCCGGCGCGGATGGCGGGGGACGGGCGCGGCACGGTGGGAGTGATTGGGCCGAAGCGGATGCACTACGAGAACACCATGAACGCGGTGAGCTATATCGCGCAGGTGTTTGAGCGGATGCTCTCAGTGCAGGGATCAGGGATCAGGGACCAGTGGTAAGAGAAGGCCAATGCAAAGGCCAACTACGGAGATTCTGACCCTTTGCTACAGGGTCAGAATGACGGGCGGCGCGGGTGCGATTGAGAGGGTGAGATGGCCAAGGAGTGGGAGAAGGTCGCGCGTTGGGCCGGAATCGGCAACAATAGAAGAGAGAGCAGTTCGAGCAGGGGTAAAGGGATGGCAGAGGAGTCCATGGTGCAGGGAGTCGAGGAGAAAGAGTTGGCGCTACCGGGCGATGATGGAGTGGAGATGGATGGCGTGCAGACGACGGATGCGGGCACGGAGAGCGCGGGCGGGCAGGATGCGGGGTTGCGGGCCGAGCTGGAGCAGGTTCGCAGCGAGCGCGACCAGTTGAAGGACCGGCTGGCGCGGCTGCAGGCGGAGTTTGAGAACTCCCGCCGGCGCGAAGTGAAGGAGCGGCAGGACCTGCGCGATTACGCGGTGCAGAATGCGGTGGAGCCGTTCCTGAGCGTGATGGACAACTTCCAACTGGCGCTGAAGGCAAATGGCACGAAGGAGCAACTGCGCGCGGGAGTGGAGCTGATCCTGAAGCAGATGGAGGAGGCGCTGCGCGGGTTGAATGTGCAGGCGGTGGAGTCGGTAGGGACGCAGTTCGACCCGCGGATGCATGAGGCTCTGGGCAGCGTGGAGACGAAGGAGTTCCCCGACCACCAGGTGCTGGAGGAGGTGCGGCGCGGGTACAAGATTCGGGACAAGCTGCTGCGCCCGGCGCTGGTGCGGATTGCGGCGAATCATCAGCAAGTCAGCGAGTAAGCGAGTCGGCAAGTCAGCAGTAAGCGACGAGGACGGGATACGGGGATTCTTCCCGTTCCCCTTCGGCAAGCTCAGGGCCAGGGGCAGAATGACAATTTCTTTTCGGGGCGGGAAATCTTAAGAGATGAGTGCGACGGCAAACGTGAGCAAGGCTGATTATTACGAGGTGTTGCAGGTTACGCGCGAGGCGAGCGACCAGGAGCTGAAGACCAGCTACCGCAAGCTGGCGATGCTGTATCATCCGGACCGCAACCCGAACAATCCCGAGGCCGAGGAGCAGTTCAAGGCGTGCAGCGAGGCGTACCAGGTGCTGAGCGACCCGGAGAAGCGCGCGGCGTACGACCGCTACGGCCATGCGGCGTTCCAGGGCGGCGCGGGCGGCGGCAATCCGTTTGCGGGCGCGCAGGGTGGGTTTCAGGGAGACCTGGGAGACATCTTCGGCGACCTGTTCGGCGAGATGTTCAACATGGGCGGGACGCGACGGGCGTCGCGGGTGCAGCGCGGGCGCGACCTGCGCTATGACCTGACGCTGGAGTTCGAGGAGGCGGTCTTCGGCGTGGAGAAGGAGATCAGCATCCGGCGCCTGGAGGCGTGCGACGACTGCGGCGGGACGGGCAGTGCGAACGGCAAGGCGCCAGTGCCGTGCGCGCAGTGCGGCGGGCGCGGACAGGTGCGGTTCCAGCAGGGATTCTTCTCGGTGGCCAAGACCTGCACGCGCTGCGGCGGGACGGGGACGACAATCAGCGAGCCGTGCGCGGTGTGCCGTGGGGAGGGTTTGCAGGCGAAGAAGCACGCCATCCTGGTGAAGGTGCCGGCGGGGGTGGAGCAGGACACGCGGATCCGCTACCAGGGCGAGGGCGAGTCGGGGAGGTTTGGCGGGCCGGCGGGCGACTTGTATGTGGTGCTGAGCGTGAAGGCGCACAAGTTCTTCGAGCGCGACGGCGACGACCTGCATTGCGTGCTGCCAGTCTCGTTTCCGCAGGCGGCGCTGGGCGCGGAGGTGCAGATCGAGACGCTGGAGGGAATGGCGACGGTCAAGATGCCTGAGGGTACGCAGAACGGGCGCGAGTTCAAGCTACGGGGCAAGGGGGTTCCGCACCTGAACGAGCATGGCAAGGGCGACCTGATCGTGGAGGTCCGGGTGGCGACGCCGCAGAAGCTGTCGAAGACGCAGAAGGAGCTGCTGCGGCAGTTGGGCGAGACGATGCAGGTGGAAAATACGCCGACCAGCCGGAGCCTGTTTGCGAAGATGAAGGATATTTTTAGCTAAGGCGAGCGAGTTAGCAAGTTAGCGAGTCAGCGAAGGGCGGTTGGGCGAAATGCCCGGTCGCCCTTTTCTTTGCCCGCGCCTGGATAGCAAGCGAAGCATGCACCGCTCTGCGTAGTTCTCAGTCGCTGACTTGCTGCCTGGCTAGCTTGCTGACTTGCTGCGCTAGTCGAGGCCGAGGAGATGGGCGGGGTTGGTCTTAGACATTTGGGCGATCTCGGCGGGGGTGATGCCTTCTTTCTGGAGGCCGGCAAAGAAGATGAGGAGGCCGTCGGGGTGGAGCGGGTTGGCGGGCTGGCCCATGTCGGAGGAGAGAATGCAGTGTTCGGGGCCGACGGCGCGGATGGCTTTGGCGTAGTCGGCGAAGGTGAAGGCCTTTGAAGCGCCGGTGAGGCCGTTGTAGACGAACTCGATGTAGGCGCCCAGCGAGGCGGCTTCCTGCATCTGCGGGATGGTCATGTCGATGGGGGGGAGGATGGCGTGGGTGACGACCATGCGGGTGATGCCCAGGCGGCGCGACTCGCGAATCAGCATCAGCCCTTCTTCGGCGGAGTTGTGTCCGGTGGCCATGACCAGGTCGTACTTCTTGATGTCGGCGAGGACGGCTTTGGTCTCGGGGAGGAGCTCGCCGTTGCGGG
>Ga0302320_10015654_pt1 | contig 15560 bp, 10 predicted proteins | sample Bog_T0_3_FD_202130 | JGI IMG/M metagenome (GOLD analysis project Ga0302320, IMG submission 202130) | Peat permafrost microbial communities from Stordalen Mire near Abisko, Sweden - Bog_T0_3 | ecosystem: Environmental > Terrestrial > Soil > Wetlands > Peat | place: Sweden: Abisko, Stordalen Mire... | reverse complement strand
CCTCGGCTGGTTTGCCGTGCTGGTTCCCGTAGCGGGTGGGCTCGTCATTGGGCTGATGGCTCGCTATGGCTCCGAACGAATTCGTGGACATGGCATTCCCGAAGCGCTCGAATCCATTCTGATCCACGGAAGCAAGGTGCAGCCGCGGCTTGCCGTTCTCAAGCCGCTCTCGTCGGCAATCTCGATTGGATCGGGTGGTCCATTCGGCGCCGAAGGACCGATCATCATGACGGGCGGCGCGATCGGATCGATCATCGCACAGCTTTTCCATCTGACCGCCGCTGAACGAAAGACGCTTTTAGTGGCAGGAGCCGCGGCGGGCATGTCCGCGACGTTCGCGACGCCCATCGCCGCCGTATTGCTCGCCGTGGAACTGTTGCTGTTCGAATGGAAGCCGCGAAGCGCGATACCGGTGGCCCTCGCCAGCGCGACCGCAGGCGCGGCGAGGCGGTACATTCTCGGACTCGGACCGCTGTTCCCCGTCCCGCAACATGCGATCTTCATCGGCCCGCAAGGACTTGCCGGGTGCGTCATCGCGGGTCTGCTGGCCGGCGGCCTCTCGTCACTCCTGACTCTTGGCGTATACGCGGCGGAGGATTCGTTCAAGAAGCTCCCGATCCATTGGATGTGGTGGCCCGCGATCGGAGGCGCGTTCGTTGGCCTGGGTGGAATGATATTTCCGCAGGCACTGGGTGTTGGCTACGATACGATCCAGTCTCTGCTACAGGGAGACGTTCCACGCACGGTGATCGCAGGTGTGCTGCTCGTAAAGTCGGCCATCTGGATCGTCTCACTGGGTTCGGGAACATCCGGCGGAGTGCTGGCGCCCTTACTGATGATGGGCGCAGCTTTGGGCGGAGTAGAGGCGAACTTTCTCCCGCATGAGGGAGCGGGATTCTGGCCCCTGGTGAGTATGGGCGCGATTCTGGGTGGGACGATGCGGGCGCCGTTTACCGCAATTCTATTCGCTCTCGAATTGACACACGACATCAATGTGCTGCTGCCCTTGCTGGTGGCCGCGATGCTGGCCCACGCGACCACCGTGCTGCTGCTGAAGCGTTCTATCCTTACGGAGAAGGTCGCGCGCCGGGGATTTCACATCACCCGTGAATATGCCACCGATCCGCTCGAAATCCTGTTCGTACGCGAAGTCATGCGCACCAAGCTGGTGGTCCTTCCGGCGGATGCAACCGTGGAGCAGTTGCGGCACACGGTGCTTCGCGAGCCAGCGCAGCTGGGACAACATTTGTATCCGGTGGTGGACGGCGACAGGCGGGTCAGCGGCGTGGTCACCCGCAAGGAATTAGGCGTCCTCACGCAATCGGCTGCTGCGGAGTCTTCCCTCGGCCACATCGTGCGCCAACCCGTGACGGCGCATCCGGACGAGCCGCTGCGCGTGGTTGTTTTCCGCATGGCGCAGACCGGTTTCACCAGGATGCCCGTTGTGGATAGCGAGAGCAGGAAACTCGTGGGAATGATCTCGCTCCACGATCTACTGTTGGCCCGTGTGCGGAATCTCAATGAAGAACGGCATCGTGAACGGCCGCTGCGATTGCGTCTTCCCTTCCGCCGTCGGCCTGAGCCGGAACGGGAGATGGTATAGAATCACCGTCCCGTCGTGGCCTCCAGATCTACTTTTTCTGTCGCGACGCGCGCACTTTGTCGCCTTCCAACTGCGGGCCGATGGCGCGGAAGGTGTAGCCCCGGGTGGCTTGTCGATCGAAGGCGGGGCTGGTGGTGAAGGCGGCTTGCCCAAGCGTCGCGGCCTTTTGAACGGCGACCGGGTCGGACGTGCGCGCCCAGTAGAGGGCCAAGTATTTGGTGGGAGGAATGGACGCGGTAGTGGGGCGCGCCAGTTCCATGCGCTGTGCGCGGGTGAAGCCGGGAAGGGCGACCACTTCGGGTGCGTGATGCTGATTGTAGAAGGCATTGAATTCCGCTTCTTTGCCCTGTACCATCGCCGTGAACACAAGCTGAATGTAATCCTCCTTGGGACCGGGCTTGGCGCTGGGCGGCTCGCCGCCGGGTCCCTCTAATTCGGCGCCGAGCGGTTTGTAGACGTAGTTCTGCGAGTTCTTGCGATCGTAAGCCGGACTCATGTAGGTCTCGCCGGTTTTGATCCGCCGTTCGACTTCCGTAAAGACCACTTCGATATCCGCAGTGACAATCTTATAGATGATGAGATATTTCGGCACCTGCACATCGACGACGCGAAAGAACGGCGTGTCGCTCTTTACGTAGCGCTGCGCGGTGACGAAGCCGGGAATGGAGACGACGTCGAGGGCGTGCCGCTGGTCGTACCATTTGTTGTACTCGTCCTCATGGCCGGAAACAGGGTTACTGAAGACGTAGAAGTAGTAGGTCTGCGGTGTGGCTGCGTGAGCTCGCGCGGCGACGAACGAGGCCAGCGCGAGGACCATCGTTAGCTTAGGCAGCAATTGTGTGAAAGAAGCGATTTGTTTTTTCATGGCCGATCCGTTGACGTTTTCGTTTACTTCAAATCAAGTGCCGGCTTGGTTGGGACCAGATGCCGAACATCCTGATTGTTCTCCGTACAGGAGTATTCGAGCAACTCCGGCAGCCCGGCGACGGGAGGCAACGGCCTCAGAATTCGTTTCAACGTCCAGGGTTTGGCGTACATCGCCGGATCGTCCACCGTGTATTCGTATTCGATATTGTCGGGCGTCCGCCGGAAGCGTTCGACGACGTGCATTTCGGCGCTGTGCTGGTGGCCTGCCGTATCGAGCCACGTCCACGGCGGACCTTTCAAACTCACCGTATCGACAATCAACTCGTCTCCTTCCCAATGGCCCGTGGAATCTCCCAGGAACGCGGGTTCCATGTTGCGCGGATGGGGACGCCCGTTCAACGGTATGGAGCGGAAGGTGTGCATGTATTCAAATAGAATCGCGAGATGATCCGCGGTTTGGACAAACTGCACGGGGTAGGGAGATTGCATGATGCGCGGGACTCCGGGCAGCCAGCAATTCGAAGTGGGATCGTCCTTCGCGTCGTGATTTACGTACGCGGATTTTCCCGCAGCCGTGTACGGCACAGCACCCTCTCCGGCAGGGATGCCGTCCTCCGCGGCAGCGCCTTGGCCGCCCGGCCTCGCAATGCCAGCCATGTTGGGAACATACGGGAGATCGAAGAAGCCGTTGAAATCCGGTTTGCCTTGCGGAGTTCGCGGGATCTGCTTCGCTGCCGCGGCGCCTCCGTTTCCTTGCGCGTAGAGCGGCGTTGTTCCCAACCAAGTTCCCAGACAAACGATTACCGCTGGTGAAACAACTCCGGAGAGAACAGTCCTCATGGTAAACCTCTCGCCAACCTCACTCGACCGGATCGATGCAATCTTCCGCCACTGAAAGTCTACCCGAAGCGCCAGCGTTGTGGTGGAGGATGGTCTTCCCGGAAGGACGGAAGATCGCGGTTGTGGGCTTTGAGGAAAAGCGGACCGAAGACGATTCACCAGCGTTACGGATGGAACGTCCCGTTTAACGAAACGATCAGCTGTACGCCCGAAGGCTCCCGATTCGCGACCGTGACCGAACCGCCGAACAACGAAAGAATGCGGGACGCGAGCGGAGGGCCCAATCCTAAATCCCCACCCGGGGTGATCTCATTATCAATCGAGAAAACGTCGAAGAATTTAGGCAAGGCGGAGCGAGGAATCGTCCTGCCCCGACTCTCGATGATGACGCTTCGCGGCTCGGGTCCATAAGTCAGCCGGACGGCTTCGCCTTTTTCGCAAAAATTAATGGCAGTCTCCACGAGCCTATGCAACGCCCTCACCAACAAATTCTCGTCCGCCAGAACGACGTCCTGCGTATCCGGCGGCCCTACCAGAGCGACGTCGCGGAACTGAGCCAATTCATTCGCTTCTTTCATCGCGCGACGTACTACGGCAGCCACCGACACCGGGACAGGTTTGAACTGCTCGCTCTGCACGTCGATTTGCGTGAGAAGCAAGGCATCATCCAAGATCGAAAGAATCTTTTGGCGCGACTCGTCCAATATCTGTTGCAGATCGCTCCGCTCAGCGGAGGAGGGCATTTCTTCCAGAATGATCTCAGCGACACCGAAAAGTCCTGCGAGTGGCGTTCGGAACTCGTGCGAGATGAGCCTCAGGAAGTCGCTCTTGGAACGATCCAGGATGGTCAGCCGTTCGTTGGCTTGCGCCAGTTCCTGGGTACGCGCGGCGACCGCTTCCTCCAAGTGTTCATTCTGTAAAGTCAATGCTTGTTGGAGGCGATGAAGTCCAAGATGCGTTCCGACTCGAGCGTGGACTTCCTCGAACTGGAAGGGCTTGGATATATAGTCGACCCCACCGCATTCAAAAGCCCTCACCTTATCTACGGTTCCGTCCAGAGCGCTGAGGAAAATGACGGGGACTTGGGAAAGCTCCGGTTCAGACTTAAGAGCTTTGCACACTTCGAAGCCATTCATTTCCGGCATGTTGATATCCAGCAACATCAAGTCCGGCGGGTGTTTCCGGGCCGCGGCCAGCGCCAGCCTGCCGAGGGGAAACGAGCGCACTTCATGTCCCTCCCGGGCGAGCATCTCTTCGAGCAGCTTCAGATTCGCCGGATTGTCATCCACGATCATGATGTCGCTGGGCGTCAAGTGATCTTTCCTTGCTGCGGTGCGCTCCGGCCGGTCTGCCCGGCGGGTCTCGGTATGCGGGCGCTCACCAGTTCCGGCACGCTGCGGGCGTTCGCGAAATTTTCCAGGCGCTCGATCCACAGATCGTTCAGGACGGTGCCCTTCTTCAGGATTAACAAGTTCCCCTCGGTGGTCGAAATGTCCCTTTCGATCACCATGCCGGCGCGCAGCAGGCGAATCGGGATCTGCCGCACCTCGCACTCCACCTGCGTGGGAGCGTAACCTTCGAGCGCATCCAACATGCGGTCGTCAAATTGTTGCGACAGCCTGATCTCGGAAAGTGCGGACTCCGGTGCTTCGCCGCAATAGATCCGCCGGTCCAGCTCCAATGCCAAATGGAGGAGCGTAGCGCCGGGCTCCTGTTGTCTGCGAATGAGCTCGGCCACCGCTTCCACGCGTGGAATCGACGACAGCAACCGAGCGGCCCGTTCCGGATGCGCGCGAAACATCCGCTCCTCGTCGGGCGACAGATCCTGACCGCAGTAGCCCTTTTCGAAGACCTCTTCGGGCAAGGCGATACAACCTATCAGGCACAAAGTCGCAGCCAGTTCGTATTGCCAGGACTCCTTGCTCCTCCCCATCCCCTTTGTAATCGTCAGTACGATGTCGCGAATGGACTGCGATCGCACGGCCAGCACCGGCGATGTGAGCTGGATCAAAGCCCACAGCGTTTCGACCGCGCCGCCGAGGGTTCTTTCCAGCAGATCGTGCTCCGCCAATTGTGCGCGCTTTAATTTAAGGTGTGTTTCCACCCGCGCCCGCACTTCTTCGAACTGAAAGGGTTTGGAGATGTAGTCGACTCCTCCCGCTTGAAATCCCCTCAGCTTGTCTTCGGTTGAATTCAGCGCGCTCAAAAACATCACCGGCACGCCGGCAAGGGTCTCGTTCGCCTTCAGTCGCTGACACACCTCATAGCCGTTCATTTCCGGCATATTGATGTCCAGCAGGATTAAGTCGGGGGCCTCCTCCTCTGCTGCCGCGAGCGCCAGCCGGCCCCGTGGAAACGCACGTACATCGTATCCATCCTGCCTGAGCATGTCTTCCAACAGGCTCAGGTTGGTTGGATTATCATCCACGATCATGATATTGCCGGGTGCAATCGAGGACATCTCTGTTAGCGTCGGCATGCTTCCTCCAGCAATCCTGTCAAAGCGTCGTATTCGTAGCCGTTGGCGAGCTGCTGTAATGCGTCTGCGGATGCGCCATCGTTTGTCTGGCGCACCTTGACGATCAGCTTGTCCAGGAGCCTTTTGTTGCCGGTCACCGTGGCGTTGCGAAGGTCTTCGACCAGATCGAGCGGCAGTTCGCCCAGCCTCTCGGCGTTCCAGGGTGTTGCACCGGGAGAAGATTCGCCGGTGGTTTCGGCCGCCTCCTCATAGTTATAGGCAACGTTGACATGCACGCGGATTTTCTCCAGCAGTTCGTGCTCATGGCACGGCTTGGGCAGAAAGTCGTCCGCTCCGCTGGCGGCTACTTGCTGCTGATCCTCAGCCAGGGCGCTCGCGGTTAACGCCACGACGGCAGTCTCCCTGCCACGGGGAGTCATTTTGATGCGGCGCGTCGCTTCCAGCCCATCCATCACGGGCATGTGCACGTCCATCAAGATTAACTTCGGATGCCATTCCTCCCAGGTGCGAATCGCCTCCTCGCCGTTATCCGCTCCCCGCACGGAAAAGCCAATGACCGTCAGCAGCTTGATCAGCCAGTCCCGATTCGCAAGCTGGTCATCGACCACCAGAATCTTGCAGGGTACTGATCCCGCTTGGACCGAGCTGACACGGCGGAGCTCATTCTGCTTCACCGCTACCCCGGCGTTGCCGCGCTCCACGGGGATCTCAAAGCGGAAGATCGAGCCCATGCCGGGACCGCTGGTCACGCTCACGTCGCCTCCCATGAGGCGCGCACATTTGCGGCTGATCGCCAGTCCCAATCCGGTTCCCTCGAGCGTGCTCAGACCACGTTTGGTTTGACTGAACGGCTCGAACAACTTACTTTGCTCGTCCTCCGTAAGGCCCGGGCCCGTATCCTCCACGCGGCATACCAGCCGCAATTGATCGGCACTCGCTCCTTCAATGGCGGTATGCAGCTTGATCCCGCCGCGCTGGGTGAACTTGACCGCGTTCCCCAGTAGATTGATCAAGACCTGCCGTATTTTGCCCTCATCGGCGATCACATAATGTACCGGCTCGCCCGTCGATAGCATTGCAAAGCGGAGCGCCTTCGCCTCAGCGCGCTGACGAAACATCTCCGCGAGATCGTCAAATAGCCGCATGGGATTAAACGTCACGGGATTGAGCTCGATGCGGCCGGCTTCGATTTTGGACATATCCAGAATGTCGTTAATCAGGGCCAGCAGATACTCGCCGCTGCGGCCGATGATTTTGAGATTCGCTTTGGCCTCCTCTGCGAGGCTGGTGTCGCGCAACATCAACTGGGCGTAGCCAAGAATGGCATTCATGGGCGTGCGGATCTCGTGCGACATCGTCGACAGGAACGTACTCTTGGCCCGATTGGCGGCTTCCGCCTCTTCCTTGGTTTTCGAGAGCAGCGTATTGGCGTGATGCAGTTGCTGGTTGGCCTGTCGCAACTGTTGGGAATTTTGGAAGATTTCCGCCTGCATCTGCTCCATCCGGGCACGCAGGTCCGTGGCATTGCCGCTGGGCTGCGACTTTTGCTGCACGAACTCGGTCACGTCCTCCACCCGGTGGACCAGATACTCGATCCGATGGTCGGCTCCCAGCACGGCGGAGTTGACGGGGCTCCAATAGCGCTCCTCAAAAAAGCCGTTGGGGCCGCGCATGTCGTATCTCTGGATGGCCATCGTGTCTACTTCCTCGGTTTGCCGCACGCGGTCGAGCGAGGCGCGCAAGTTGGCCACTCCGTTCGCGCCCGGGTCGGCGGGATTGTCGGGGAAGGCTTCGAAGATGTCGCGACCGACCAGGTCCTCACGCCGGGTCATCGTGGCCTTGAGGTACGCGTCACTGGCCGAGACGATTTTTAAGTCGGGGGTGAGGGTCAGGAATAGGCAGGGAAGCGATTTTAAAAGGCTCTGCAAAACGGCCTGGCTGTGGCGCAACTCGTTTTCAACGGCCCGCCGCACGGTGATGTCGCGCTCGATGGAGGACGCCGCCACCACAACCCCACGAGAATCCTTAATGGGCGAAACCGTGAGCGCAACGTCGATCAGACTCCCGTCCTTTCTGCGCCGGACGGTCTCCTTCTTTACGACCCGTCCTTGCTCGAGGTCCGCTATGATTTCGGACAGCTCCCCGGCGCGGTCGGGCGGAAACAGGACGGATATCGGTTGCCCCGGCATCTCGTCGACCGTATATCCGTAAAGTCGTTCCGCACCTTCATTCCAGGTGAGGATGATTCCCTCCAGCGACTTGCCGATGATCGCGTCGTCCGAGTAGTCGACGATGGAGGCAAGTTGCTCCCGGCTTTGTTGTGCGCGCTTTCGCTCGGTGATATCGCGAATCGTGCCGCACACCAGCGGTCCTTCCTCTGTTTCCAGAGGACTAAGGCTGATTTCGACCGGGAACTCGGCGCCGTCCTTGCGCAGCGCGTATAATTCCATGTTGTTCCCTATCTCGCGCACGCGAGGATGGGAGAAAAATCCCATGATAAAACCCATATGCTTACTGTGGAAGCGCTCCGGGATCAAGTTCTCGATGGATTGCCCCAGCAGTTCCTGGCGGTCATATCCAAAAAGCTTCTCCACTTGCGAGTTGACGAAGATGATCTCTCCCTCGCGATTCACGACCGCCACTCCGTCGGGAGCCGCTTCCAGGAGCTCCCGGAACTTCGCCTCCGACACGAGCTGCTTCGCCGACTCGCGCAGGGTCTCCTCCGCCCGCCGGCGTTCCGTGATGTCCCACGATACGCCGGTGAGGCGCTCCGGGCGCCCGTCTTTGGCATAGACCCTTCCACGCGCGGCTAAAAACCGGACGGCGCCGTCGGGCTGCACAATGCGGAATATCGTATTGAATGCCGCGCCGTATTCGACCGAAGCGGCGGTTTCCCGTTGTACATGCTCGCGGTCGCCCGGGTGAACGCGCGCGGTAAATCCCTCGAACGTTTTCGGGAACTGACCGATCGGAAGGCCGAATTGAATCGAACAGTTTTCGTCTGCTTCGATGCGATTCGGTACCATGTGCCAGGTCCACACAGCGAGCCCGGCGGAATGCAGCGTGAAGCGCAGCCGTTCCTCGGTCTCCGCAAGGGTCTCTCGCGCCGCCACGGCGTCTTCCGTCAAGTGTTGCAGTACGAAGGCCTGCGCGGAGAATTTCCGGTCGATCAATGCTGTCAGGATCGCGAAGCCGAGGATGATCGTAGTAAGTGTGGCGATCACCATGATTCCGAGCGCGGAAATCCCCACCGCGTGCGTCAGGCGTTCCGGAGCAAGCGCCATCGGGACAAACGTTACGGCAGCCATACCGGTGTAATGCATGACCGGAATCGCCAACCCCATCACGATGGCGCTGCCGAGCTTCCGCAAGCCCGCCGATGCCGTTTCGTCGCGCAACTGGTACGTCAGCCGCAAGGCAACCGCTGAGATCACGATGGCGAGGACCACCGACAAAAGCACGAGCCCCGGAGAGTAGCGGCACATCGCCGGAAGCCGCATCGCTTCCATTCCGATATAGTGCATGGCCGCGATGCCGATTCCCATGAAGACCGCGCCCATCGCAAAACGAATTGGCCCCATTTTGTTCCGGCTTGCCACCCACAGTGCGATGCCCGACGCGAGCACGGCTGCCAGGAGAGAAGCCACCACGGTTGGCCAGTCGTAAAGGACTTCGACGGGGAGGTTGTAGGCCAGCATTCCAATGTAGTGCATGGACCAGATGCCGAGTCCCATCGCGGCAGCGCCGGACGCGAGCCAAATGGATCGCATCTCTCCGCGCGCGGCCCTCACGCGACCGCCGAGGTCGAGAGCGGCGTAGGAGGCCAAGATCGCTAAAAGGATAGACAGGACCACCAGACGGTCGTCGTAGCTACCGACGAGAACGGGTTGCGGGTTCACGAATGGCATGTCAAAGCGTTCTACCGTTTGCTCTAATCGCTATCTACACGTGAGTACCATCCGCTCCATTGCCGATTGCAGTGGACGTTGCCGGGTGTCCTAATGGCATATCGCCAAGCTGCGCCCGATACTTAGATCGCTGTTTGCGAGTCCGCAGACGGTCGCGCTGCACAGCCGCCCCATGAGTCGCCGGATTTGCTTGCGGTCTTCGGTCCCTGAGAGGTAATGTTCTGATGACGTTGGCTACCGCTAATGCCCGTTGCCGGAACCCCTTCGCCCAGCACACGGAAATTGTTAGGATGGTCGTCTGGACTGACGCGACCATGCTGCGCACGGTTCTTACATTCACGCTGGCCATCGGAGCGTTGGCTCTTGCGGTCACGCCGCGTGGATTAGCTCTGCTCGGCTCCAATCGTGCGGCGTTTGTAATCGCTTTGGCTGTGCTGGCGATCCTCCAGGGTTACCGGCTGATCAGTGCGTGGCAAGCGCGTAAGCGGGACGATCGTCTTAAGAATATTCCGAAACGGCCGCTGGGGATTTGACCGCGCGACACGCAACAGGCATCCGGCCGCGGCAGACCACCGTTGCTCTGGTGGTCCTACAATGAAGTCATGCGCCATGTATTGCTGCTTGTGAGCCTCGCGGCCATTCCATTTGCTCCCGCCGTTTTTGCCCAATCGGCGTCCGGCCAGCAATCTCCCGGATTCGATCCTGCGGCGATTGACCGCTCCGCGAACGCCTGCGTGGATTTTTATCAGTACGCCTGCGGCAACTGGACGGCCGCCAATCCGATTCCGGCCGATCAATCGCGCTGGGGACGTTTCGACGCGCTGCAGGAGCGCAATCAACAGATCTTGCGCCAAATTCTGGAAAAAGCCGCAGTGCCCTCGGCGACGCGCACGCCGATCGAGCAAAAGATCGGCGACTATTACACGGCGTGCATGGATGAAGCCACGATTCAATCCAAGGGCGCAGCGGTGGTGAAGCCGGTGCTCGATCGCATCGAGGGTATCAAGGATCGGGCCGCGGTCACCGATGCGATGATCGAATTGTTCCGGCTGGGGTTTAGTCCGCTGTTTCGTTTTGGCCCGTCGCCCGACGCGAAAAATTCCAAAGAAATGATTGGCGACCTGGATCAGGGCGGCATGGGACTGCCGGATCGCGATTACTACCTCAAGACGGACGAGAAATCGGTGGAGCTGCGCCGCCAATACGTGGAGCACGTGCAGAAAATGTTCGAGCTCATCGGCGTTCCTGCGGCGGAGGCCGCGCGACGCGCGCAAGCCGTGCTCGCGATCGAAACGGAGCTCGCCAAAGGAGCGCTCGACCGCGTGGCGCGCAGGGATCCTTCGAAGCTGTATCACATCATGACGCTGCGCGAGCTTGCGGCCTCGAATCCCGCCTTCGGCTGGGCGAAATTCTTTCCCGGAATCGGCGCCGCCAAAATTCAGCGGTTGAACGTGGACGTTCCGGATTTTGTGAAGTCGGTGGACGCCGTGGTTTCGAAGACCAGCGTGGAAGATCTGAAAGCGTACCTGACGTGGAATGTTTTGCACGAATCGTCGGCGGTGATGCCCGCGGCCTTTGAGCAAGAGACGTTCAATTTCTTCCGCAAGACGTTGCAGGGCGCCAAGGAAATGCGTCCCCGGTGGAAGCGCTGCGTGGATCTCACCGATAACCAGCTGCCGGATGCACTGGGGCGCCGCTTCGTGGAAACGACGCTCGGCGAAGAGGGCATGCGGCGCACGCATGCGATGGTCGGAGAAATCGAAAAGGCCATGGCGGACGATCTCCGTTCGCTCGATTGGATGACGGCCAAGACCAAGCAGCAGGCCGAGCTGAAGCTGCACGGCGTACTGAACAAGATCGGCACCGTGGAAAAATGGCAGACCTACGACACGGTGAATATCGCGCGCGACGACGCCTTCGGCAATTTCGAAAGAGCCAACCGGTTTGAGGTGCAACGCCAACTGGCCAAGATCGGCAAGCCCGTCGACAAAAAGGAATGGGAGATGAGCCAGCCGACGGTCAACGCGTATTACGAACCGCAGCAGAACAACATCAATTTCCCTGCCGGGATTTTGCAACCGCCTTTCTACGACAACGCGATGGACGATGCGGTGAACTACGGAGCCATCGGCGCCGTGATCGGCCACGAGCTCACGCACGCCTTCGACGACGAGGGACGCCAGTTCGACGTGAAAGGCAATCTGCGCGACTGGTGGACCATGGCCGACTCCAAGGCGTTCGACGAGCGCGCGGCGTGCCTGGTGAACGAATACGGCGGTTTCACCGTCATCGACAACATCAAGATCAACGGGAAGCTGACGCTCGGCGAAAACACGGCGGATAATGGCGGCGTGCGGCTCGCCTATATGGCGCTGATGGATCACCTCGGCGGGAAAGAACCTCCCGCTCGCGACGGATTCTCAGCGAGCCAGCGCTTCTTCCTGGGTTTCGCGCAGGTATGGTGCGAAAGCCGGCGGCCGGAGTTCTCCCGGCTGCGCGCGCAAACCGATCCGCATTCTCCGGGAAATTTCCGCGTCAACGGCGTCGTCACCAATATGCCGGAGTTCCAGAAGGCGTTTGGATGCTCGGCCAATCAGCCCATGGTGGGGCATCCGGCTTGCCGCGTTTGGTAACGCGCCGAACGTATTATTTCACGCAGGATTTGGCGCGTTCCTAACGGGCATGTAAGATTGACATGCCAGCGCACGCGGTCATACAATCGTGTGGGGTTAAGTGGGAAAGGATCTCGAGATGATATTCAATAGAGTTACCTGTGTGTTGGCAGCCGCGGTTGTACCGTGCATGCTGTTGGCGCAAGCGCCCCCGGTGGCGCCCGCGAAGCCGGATTCTCCGGAAGTACTGGCTTTGATCGCGAAAGCCAAAAAGGTGGCCGGAGCCAAATGGGCCGAGGAAGCGCATTTTTTCTGCGAAGCTCCACGCGCGAACCGCGCTGACGATCCGGTGATCCCGGCCACGCAGATCTTCGACAACGGCTACATCATTGGAAATTCGGGGACGGCCGCATACGTGTTCAAGACCTCGGCCGGCTTGCTGATGTTCGATTCGCTGGCGGCCAATCAGGTGGACACGCAGTTGCTCCCCGGATTCCAGAAGCTCGGCCTGAATCCCGCGGACGTGAAGATCATCGTCATGGGCCACGGCCACGCCGATCACTTTGGCGGATCGCCGTATTTCCAAGAGCACTTCGGATCGAAGGTCTACATTTCCAAGGCCGATTGGGACGTGTTGGAACATCCGCCGGCCGGAGATGGAAAAAAGAAAGGCCCGCCGCAGGTGATCCCGAAACACGATGCCGATGTGGTGGAAGGCCAGCCGATTGTGCTCGGCGATTTCAAGATGACACCGTACGCGATTCCCGGTCACACACCGGGATCGATGGGCTACATCTTCCAAGTCAAGGACAACGGCAAGACGCACACGGTCGGCATCTACGGTGGGACGATTCTGACGCCGGGTCCGATCTCGGACGACAACCTGAAAATCTACGTGCAATCCGTAAAGAAGTTCCAGGCCGAGACGAAAAAGGCCAAGGTGGATACGATCATGCAGAACCACCCGCTGATGTACGATCTCCCCGCCATGCTGGCACAACTGCAAGCGCGCCCGAAAGGCGGACCGAATCCGTTTATCGTCGGCCCGAGCGAATACCAGAAGTTCCTCGGAACCATGGAGCTTTGTTCGGAAGCGAACGTCGCGCGGCGTAAGTAGAAAAGCACTCTTCGTAAAGTGAAACGGGCGGCGGTCGTAGAGACCATCGCCCTTTTTGTTTTCGTGGAGTTTTGAGATCCGCTATTTAAGTTTCAGCGCCGTAAGCGCAACAGCGACTCCGCCTAAGCCAGCTACGATCGAAAACCACCACACGGCGGGGATCTTCGTCAGAATCGCCAGCGACGCCAGCACGATCGCGACTTCCAGAAAGATTTCGGCAAATTCGAGGCGGGCCGCCCGCTGGCCGCTGGCGTGGCTTTCGTTCTCGAGTGCTTGCGCTTCCTTCTGGATTTCCTCGCCCTCTCTCGCATACTTCTCGGCGTTCTTTGTGTACGCTTCAACCTTGCCCGGCTGCGACGCCAGCATGTCGCGCGCAATCTCGGATTCGTAACGCCGGATAGACTTGGCCTGATAGTAAGCCCATTGATCCGACGCCTTCGCCTGATCGACGATTTCTTCGGTGGTCGCCGTGTGCCCCATCACCGATACCACGGCGAGCGCGGCCGCCATGATTGCCATGGTTCCTGCGACGCGCTTATCAAAAGGATCGCGCGCCTCTTCGATTTTTTCCTGCAGCTCTTCTTCGATGCTCATTGTTATGTGTCGCTCTTTTCCGCCCGTCCCGAGCGGGCCGCGCTTACCGAGAGGACCAGTGCAGCACCGGCAATGGCCATCAAGCCGAGATAAATAATGCCAGCGCCGTATCCTTTTGTGCGATCGGTCAGATAGCCGATCACATAGGGCCCGGCGAAGCCGCCGAGATTCCCGAACGAATTGATCATGCCGATGCAGGCTGCCGCGGCTGCTTCGGTGAGAAAACTGGTTGGCAGCTGCCAGAACACGGGGATGTAGCTGTGCGCGCACATCGCGGCCAGAGAGAACAGCAGAATCGAGATGACCAGGCTCCCGCTGAAAGCGGCGCTCGCCACCAGCAACACTCCTCCGAAGGCAAGAGCCAAAGCCGTGTGCCAGCGCCGCTCGCCGGTTTTATCGGAATGCCAGCCGTTCCACACCATGGCCGGAAACGCCGCCAGATACGGAATGCCCGCAATCAGCGTGACTTGTAGGACGCTTAAACCCGACAGCCGTTGCACGATCTTCGGCAGCCAGAATCCAAAGCCATAAATTGACGTCAATCCGCAAAAAGCCGCTAACGTTAATTTCACGACGTCGGGATCGCGCAGAGCTTTCCACACCGTGAGAGATTTCACCGCTTTCTTCGCATGGCTTTCGCGGATCAGTTCGCCCATGATCCAGTCGCGCTCTTCCGGTTGCAGCCAGTGCGCGTCCTTGGGCCAATCCGTAAGATAGAAAATGGTGACGATACCGCAGATCACCGCAGGCACGCCTTCTAGAATCAGGAGCCACCGCCAGCCGGACAATCCCATCCAGTTGACGCGCATGAGGAGCCCCGACACGGGAGCTCCGATCAACTGCGAAATCGGAATCGCGGTCATGAAGAGCGCAACCGCGCGCGCGCGATCTTTCGCCCGGAACCAGTGCGTCAGGTAAACGATCATGCCGGGAAAGAATCCGGCTTCGGCGAGTCCCAGAAAAAAGCGCGACCAATACAACTCCTTCGCCGAGTGCACCAGTCCCGTCATTGACGCGAGCACGCCCCAGGTGATCATGATGCGCGCGATCCATTTACGGGCGCTCCAGACTTCCACGACGACCGTTGCGGGAATTTCGATGAGGAAGTAGCCGATGAAGAAAATCCCCGCGCCGATGCCGAAGACCTCGTTGGAGAATTTGAGCTCGCGCGTCATGTTCAACGCCGCGTAGCCCAGGTTCACGCGGTCCAGATACGAAATGATGTAGAGCAGAAAGAGGAACGGCACCAGGCGGCGCGTGATCTTGCGGCGTGTGCGCTCGGCCAGGTCGTTTGCGATTGTTGGATTCCCCAGGGTGGACAAACTCTCCCTAGAATAGCGCGCTGCCTGAACACAAGTGGCGCGCGCGCAAAGCGTGGTGAAATAGCATGGTAGGATACGACGCAAGAGAATTCATGATCAGAAAAAATGTATTTTTGTTGTGGGCAGCGGCGCTGACGCTCGCGGCGCAGAGTCGTTCCGGCGGGATTATCCGGCTCGATCCGGCGATCGACAAGATCGTGCCGAAAAACGCCAAAATC
>Ga0302320_10015653_pt1 | contig 15560 bp, 13 predicted proteins | sample Bog_T0_3_FD_202130 | JGI IMG/M metagenome (GOLD analysis project Ga0302320, IMG submission 202130) | Peat permafrost microbial communities from Stordalen Mire near Abisko, Sweden - Bog_T0_3 | ecosystem: Environmental > Terrestrial > Soil > Wetlands > Peat | place: Sweden: Abisko, Stordalen Mire... | reverse complement strand
CACGGCCGGCCTGCACCACCACCTGATCCGCGAGGGCAAGCGCACCAAGGTGGGCATCATCGTCGAGAGCGGCGAGCCGCGCGAGGTGCACCACTTCGCGCTGCTGGTGGGCTACGGCGCCAACGCCGTCAACCCCTACGTGGCCTTCGAGACGCTGGACGACCTGCTGCTGCGCGGCCTGCTGCCGCCCACCATGGACCACGCCAAGGCTGTGAAGCAGTACATCAAGGCCTGCAACAAGGGCATCGTCAAGGTGATGTCCAAGATGGGCATCAGCACCATCCAGAGCTACCGCGGCGCGCAGATCTTCGAGGCGCTGGGCCTCAGCCAGGCGCTGGTGGACCGCTACTTCACCTGGACCAGCACCCGCATCGAGGGCATCGGCCTCCGCGAGATCGCCCAGGAGACCCGCCTGCGCCACGAGGCCGCCTTCTCCGGCCGCGGCCAGAGCCTGGACCTGGACTGGGGCGGCCGCTACAAGTGGCGCAAGGACGGCGAGAAGCACACGCTGGACGCCGCCCAGCTGGCCCAGTTGCAGCACGCCTGCATGGCCGGCGACTACCAGGGCTTCAAGGCGTTCACCAAGCGCATCAACGACCAGCGCGGCAACCTGCTGACCCTGCGCGGCCTCTTCCGCTTCAAGCAGGGCCAGCGCCCCCCCGTGCCGTTGGACCAGGTGGAGCCCGTCAGCAGCATCGTGAAGCGCTTCACCACCGGCGCCATGAGCTACGGCAGCATCAGCCAGGAGGCCCATGAGACCATCGCCATCGCCATGAACCGCCTGGGCGCCAAGAGCAACACCGGCGAGGGCGGCGAGGACGAGGAGCGCTTCACCCCCCTGGCCAACGGCGACAGCAAGCGCAGCGCCATCAAGCAGGTGGCCTCGGGGCGCTTCGGCGTCACCAGCCACTACCTGGTCAACGCCCGCCAGATCCAGATCAAGATGGCCCAGGGCGCCAAGCCGGGCGAGGGCGGCCAGCTGCCCGCCAAGAAGGTGTGGCCGTGGATCGCCAAGACCCGCCACAGCACGCCCTTCGTCGGCCTCATCAGCCCGCCGCCCCACCACGACATCTACAGCATCGAGGACCTGGCCCAGCTGATCCACGACCTGAAGAACGCCAACGACAAGGCCGACATCTCGGTCAAGCTGGTGGCCGAGGTGGGCGTGGGCACGGTGGCGGCCGGCGTGGCCAAGGCGCACGCCGACCACATATTGATCAGCGGGCACGACGGCGGCACCGGCGCCAGCCCGCTGAGCAGCATCAAGTACGCGGGCATCAGCTGGGAGCTGGGCCTGGCCGAGACCCACCAGATCCTGGTGATGAACGGCCTGCGCGACCGGGTGAAGGTGGAGACCGACGGCCAGCTGCGCAGCGGGCGTGACGTGGTCATCGCCGCCCTGCTGGGCGCCGAGGAGTACGGCTTCGCCACGGTGGCCTTGGTCACCATGGGCTGCATCATGATGCGGGTCTGCCACCTGGACACCTGCCCCGCCGGCGTGGCCACCCAGAACCCGGAGCTGCGCAAGAAATTCATCGGCAAGCCGGAGTACGTCGTCAATTTCATGCAGTTCGTGGCCCAAGAGGCCCGCGAGTACATGGCGGAATTGGGCTTCAAGACCGTCGACGAGATGGTGGGCCACACCGAGCTGCTGGAAATGGACCCCGACACGGCCCATTGGAAGGCCAAGACGCTGGACCTGGGCCGCATCCTGCGCCGGGTGGAGGAGCCCTTCGGCGGCACCCTGCACAAGAGCAAGGCCCAGGACCACGGCCTGGACGCGGCCCTGGACCAGCAGCTGTTGAAGCAGGTGCGCGGCGCCATCGAGGCCGGGACCCCCATCCGCATCAGCAGCGCCATCGAGAACGTGAACCGCACGGTGGGCACGCTGATGGGCGCCGAGATCAGCCGCAAGCACGGCAGCGCCGGCCTGCCTGACGGCACCATCAGCGTGGATTTCACCGGAACGGCTGGCCAGAGCTTCGGCGCCTTCGCCCCCAAGGGCCTGACGCTGCGGCTGGAAGGCGACGCCAACGACTACGTGGGCAAGGGCCTGTCGGGCGGCATCCTGGTGGTGCGCCCCAGCCTGAAGGCCGCCTTCAAGCCGGAGGACAACAGCCTGATCGGCAACACCGTGCTTTACGGCGCCACCGGCGGCGAGGCCTACTTCCGCGGCCGCGCGGGCGAGCGCTTCGGCGTGCGCAACAGCGGCGTGCTGGCGGTGGTCGAAGGCGTGGGCGACCACGGCTGCGAGTACATGACCGGCGGGCGCGTGGTGGTGCTGGGCCCCACCGGGCGCAACTTCGCGGCGGGCATGTCGGGCGGCATCGCCTACATCCACGACCCCGAAGCCGACTTCAGCGCCCGCTGCAACATGGAGATGGTGGAATTGGAGGACCTGGACGACAACGACGCCGCCCTGGTGCAGGACCTGCTGGCCCGCCACCTGAAGCACACCGGATCGACCGTGGCCGAGGGGCTCTTGGAGGATTTCAGCGAGAGCCGGCGCCGCTTCGTGAAGGTGATCCCCAGCGAGTACAAGAAGGCCTTGCAGGCGCAGGCCGAAGAGATGGCCGAGACCGTCGCCTAAGACGCCCCTAGACCGAACCACTGTTGGAGTACAGCGTGGCCAAACCCACCGGATTCATGGAATTCCACCGCCACAAGGCCGCCAAGCGGCCCGTGGCCGAGCGGCTGAAGGACTGGAAGGAGTACGAGCTGCCCTTCCCCGATGGCGAGCTGAACCAGCAGGCGGCCCGCTGCATGGACTGCGGCATCCCGTTCTGCCACAGCGGCTGCCCCCTGGGCAACATCATCCCGGACTTCAACGACCTGGTGTACCACGGCAACTGGGAATCCGCCCTGGACCGCCTGCACGCCACCAACAACTTCCCTGAATTCACGGGCAGCATCTGCCCCGCGCCCTGCGAGACCAGCTGCGTGCTGGGCATGGACCAGTACAAGGAGGCGGTGACCATCAAGAAGATCGAGCTGGCCATCATCGACAAGGGCTGGGCCGAGGGATGGATCAAGCCGCAGGCCCCCGCCGTCGAGACCGGCAAGCGGGTGGCGGTGGTGGGCAGCGGGCCGGCGGGCATGGCGGCCGCCCAGCAGTTGCGCCGCGCCGGCCATGCCGTGACGGTGTACGAGCGCGCCGACCGCATCGGCGGCCTGCTGCGCTATGGCATCCCCCATTTCAAGATGGAGAAGTGGCGCCTGGACAAGCGCCAGGCCCAGATGGAGGCCGAGGGCGTCAAGTTCGTGGTCAACGCCGACGCCGGCGTCAAGCCCACCGCCGCCGAGCTGAAGGCCTTCGACGCGGTGGTCCTGTGCGGCGGCGCCACCCAAGCCCGGGACCTGCCGGTGCCCGGCCGCGAGCTGAAGGGCGTGCACTTCGCCATGGAGTTCCTGACCCAGAGCAACAAGGTGCAGGAGGGGGACAAGGTGCCCGGCCAGATCCTCACGGGCAACAAGCATGTGGTGATCATCGGCGGCGGCGACACCGGCGCCGACTGCATCGGCACCAGCCACCGCCAGGGCGCCAAGAGCGTGACCAGCCTGGAGATCGTGCCCCAGCCTCCCGTGGACCGGCCGCAGGACAATCCGTGGCCACAGTGGGCGCGTATCTTCCGCACGGCGGGCGCGCATGAAGAGGGCGGCGAGAGGGCCTATGCCGTCTCCACCAAGCGCTTCGTGGGCAACGCCGGGGTGCTGACCGGCATCGAGACGGTGCAGGTGCGGTGGGAGGGCGGCAAGCCGGTGGAAGTGCCCGGCTCGGAGAAGGTCCTGCCCGCGGACTACGTGTTCCTGGCCATGGGCTTCACCGGCCCGGAGAAAGGCCCGCTGCTGGACGGCCTGGGCGTGGAGCTGGATGCCCGCGGCAACGTGAAGGCGGATCCCGCCACCAAGATGAGCAGCGTCAAGGGCGTGTTCACCGCGGGGGACATGACGCGGGGCCAGAGCCTGGTGGTCTGGGCCATCAGCGAAGGCCGCAAGGCCGCCCAGCAGGTGGATAAGTTCCTGATGGGGAGCAGCAGCCTGGCCAGCCCGCTCTAGGGCGGCCGTTCGAGGCGCCGCGACGCGGGGGCGGGGCCTTCCCCGCCCCCCTTCTTTTTGGAAGCCATGCAGGAAAAAAAGGGCCTCAATTCGCCGCTGATGGTCGTCTTCACCACGGTCTTCATGGACTTGGTGGGCTTCGGCATGATCATCCCGCTGCTGCCGCTCTACGGCCGGGACCTGGGCGCGCAAGGCCTGGTGCTGGGCGTGCTGGGGGCGTCCTACTCGCTGGCGCAGTTCGCGTTCGCGCCGCTGTGGGGCCAGGTCAGCGACCGCTACGGGCGCAGGCCCATGCTGCTGATGTCGCTGGCGGGCGCCTCGCTGTCCTACTTCGGCTTCGCCGGGGCCACCGCCCTGCACAGCCTGTGGCTGCTGCTGCTGACGCGCTTCTTCCAGGGCGCGTTCTCGGCCAACATCTCGGCCGCGCAGGCCTACATCGCCGACGTCACCACCCCGGAGAAGCGGGTCGGCGGCATGGCCCTGATCGGCATCGCCTTCGGCATCGGCTTCATCATCGGCCCGCCGCTGGGCGGCCTGTCGCTGAAATACCTGGGCGTGCTGGCCCCCGGCATCATCGCCGGCAGCATCTGCGGGCTGAACCTGCTGCTGGCCTGGCGCCGCCTGCCCGAGAGCCTGCCCAAGGAGATCCAGCTGCGCAACCGCGCGCAGCCGTTCCGCTCCTACGACCCCTTGAACAGCGACCAACTGAAGCGGGCCTGGGCCCACCCGGTGCTGGGCCTCATGCTGGCGATCAGCTTCCTTCAGATCTGCTCGTTCAGCATGATGGAGCAGGTCTTCTCCCTGTTCTTCCGCCAGCGCTTCAACTTCAGCCTGGAGGATGCCGGCCTGAAGACCGGCATCCTGCTGCTGTATGTGGGCGTCCTGGCGGGGCTCATCCAAGGCGGCTATGTGCGCCGCGCCAAGGATTTCAAGGAGGCCAAGGCGCTTCCCATCGGCCTTTTCCTTTTCAGCGTGACGCTGTTCCTGCTGCCGTTCGGCCCCACCTATAACAGCTATTTCGCCCTGCTGTTCCCGCTGGCCCTGGGCCGCAGCCTCATCGACCCCAGCATCAGCTCCTTGATCTCCAAGGCCAGCTCGGCGGCGGAGCAGGGCCGCGCCTTCGGCACCTTCCAAGGATTGAACAGCCTTGCCCGGGTCGTAGGGCCTTTTATCGGCCTGGCCGTTTTTGATGCGCATCCCGATCTGCCTTTCTTGATGGGCGGCGCGCTCTGTATCGTTGTCTTCTTCCTTAGTTTGGAGCTCTATCGCCGGATCCAACGATTGGCTCCAACACCTTCTTGAAACCTTAAAACCATTGTAAATAAAAGAAAAGGCGGCTTTTAGGCCGCCTTTTCTTGTTTAGTTAGGTTAAACGTTATTGTGTTATACCTTACATAAAACTTACAACAATTTTTCGGCATTGAACGTCTATACTATTGGCAGGGGAAGGGGGAAGGGTCATGCATCCGAGCATCATCATCATCGTCGCGGTCGTCGCATGGGCTGCGGCGATGCTAAAGCTGCTCCCCCGGGCGTGGCGGCTGGACAAAGAGCGCCAGCGCAAACGCCGTGCCGGGGCGGGCAAGCGCCTTTCCATCGGCGAGCTGAAGCTCAGGAGCCTGCGCCTGGAACAGGCAGGGCTCTGACACGACGGGTCGGTTGCAGGGCCACAGGGCGGACCCAGGGGGTCCGCCCTTCTTTTTTAGGCGTCGGCCCAGTTGTCCAAGAGGCGTTCCAGGACCGGCCGCAGCCGCGCCAAAGCCTGGGGCTGCCCGCGCAGCACGGCCTCGGGCTGGATGAAGGGCTGGCTCAGGTCCAGCTCGGCGCGGCCAGCCTCCACCATGGCGTCCAGCGCTGCGGCATCCACCTCAACATGGCACTGCAAGGCAAGGGCCTGGGCGCCCATGGCGAAGCCCTGGGCCTCGCAGGCGGCGCTGCGCAACAGCGGCACCGCGCCCGGGGGCAGCCCAAAAGCCTCCCCATGCCAGTGGAAGGCCGGCAGCGCGCCGGGCCAGCCGGCCATGAAGGGATGCGCCGCGCCGGCCCGCACGGGCTCCACCGGGAACCAGCCGATCTCCTTGCGCGGGTTGCGGGTCACGGCCGCGCCCAGGGCGCTGGCGATCAGCTGGGCCCCCAGGCAGACGCCCAAGACCTTCCTCCCCGCCGCCAGCGCCTCCCGCACCAGGGCCTTCTCGGGCGCCAGCCAGGCGAACTCGGCTTCGTCGTTGACGCTCATGGGCCCGCCCATCAGCACCAAGGCGTCGAAGGCGTCCAAGCCGGGCAGGGCTTGGCCGGCGGCCAGCTCGGTCACGCCCAGGGCGTGCCCGCGGGCCTGGGCCCATGACGCGATGGCGCCGGGCCCCTCGAAACGCACATGCTTGACCACCTGCAGGCGCATGCTCAATCCCCCAAGAGCTCGGCATCCAGCTGCTTCAGCACCAGGCGGCGCCAATGGGCCCGCAGCGGGGCCTCCACCTTGTCCAGCGAGCTCAGGTCATCGGTGTCCCAGGCCGGCCCCGCCACGGCATCCCGGCCCCGCCGCACCAAGGCATCGGCCGCCGCCGCCACCTGCGGCAGGGCCCGCCCGGGGTAGCCCGCGCCCGCCACCGGCTGCAAGCCGTCCCCCGCCACCAGGCACACGTTCACCAAGTCCAGGTCCGGATCCGACCCCGCATGGGTCTGGTCCACGTAGGCCTTGGCCTCTGGAAAGGCCGCCCGCAGGCCGGCCTCGATGCGGGCCAAGCCCGGCGAGCCCTCCGGCGTGCTGATGCTGTTGATCAGCAGGCGGCCGCCTGGGGCCAGATGCTGCCGTATCAAGGCCAGGCCCTCCTGGGTCATCAGGTACCAGGGCGTGCTCTCGCCGGCGTAGGCGTCCAGGAAGATCAGGTCCCAACGGCCGACGCTGCGCTGCAGGAAGGCCCGGCCGTCGGCGATATGCACCGCCACCGAGCCCGGCAACCCGAAGTAATCCCGCGCCACCCGCGCCACGTCCGGCTCGATCTCGGCGGCGTCCACGTTGACGCCGCGATCGGCCAATTGCTTGGCCAGCAGCCCCGTGCCCAGGCCCAGCAGCAGGGCGGACTTGGCGCGGGGCTGGTAGCGCCAGCTGAGGCGGGCCTGGTACTCGGTGAACTCGAATTCGGTCAGGCCGCTGGCGCGGTCCATGCCGCCCTGGGTGATGCCGTCCAGGCACAGCATCAGGCCCTGGCTGTAACCCTTGGCCTGCACGTCGATGACCTCCAGCAGGCCCACCGCCGTGGCCTGGCGATGCAGCACCACCAGCCGGCCTTCCTGGCCCAGGGCCTGGCTGCGGGCCGCGCCCGGCGCCAACAGGGCCAACAGGGCCAGCGCCAGCGGCGCGGCCACCGCCGCCGCCTTGCGCCCGCGCCAAGCCCACAGCGAGCCCGCCAAGGCCAGCAGCACGCCCGTCAGCGCCAGCACCAGCCGCAGGGGGTGGCTGGGCAGCAGCCACAGCGCGGTCAACCAGCCGCCCGCCAGGCCGCCCAGCGTGTTGGTCAGGAAGATGGAGCCGGCCGACGCCCCCGCGTCAGCGCCCGCGCCCAGCCTTTGGATCAGCAGCGGGCTGACCGCGCCCAGGCAGGCCAAGGTCGGCCCGAACAGCAGCAGCGATGCCGCCAAGGCCCCTCCCGGCACGCTGGGGATGGCCAGGCTGGCCGCCAGCACGGAGGCTCGCATCAGCGGGAACAGCGCCAACCAGGCGCCCGCGCCCCACAGCACCCATGGCAACGCGCCCGGCCGGCGGCTGAGCTGGCCGCCCAGTCCATAGCCCAAGGCCAGGCAAGCCAGCGTGGCCGTGATCTGGGCTGTCCACACCTGCAAGGACGTGCCATAGAACGGCGCCACCGCGCGCGCGCCGGCGATCTCGACGATGAGGACGCACAGGCCTTCGGTGAAGGCGGTGGCAAGGATCGGTCGGCGTGCGGTCATGCGGGCCCCCCCAAAAAAAGGCCTCCCCTCTCGGCACGGAGAGGGGAGGCCCATTCAACGTCGCTGCCAGGGGCCATCACTCCCCCGCCAGGGACAAGCCTTCCAATCTGATGTATTTGGGCCCCAGGTAGCGCTCGCGCTGCTCGGTCTCGGCGCTGAAACGGGCCGTGGCCAGGGCGTCGCGGCTCAAGCCGCTGACCGACCCGCCCTTCACGGGCTTGGGCCCGCTGGCGTCGATCCTTTGCCCGAAGCGGATCTCGGTGCTGAACTCGCCGGTGATGCCGTTGGGCTCGAAGTAGCTGAAATCGTTGAGGTGGTAAAGGGGCTTGCCCGCCGCCGGCTTCAGCAGCTCGGCGCCGGGCTCCTTGCCGGCCAGCACCTCCACATTGCCCAGGTCGCCGCTGGCGGCCACCCTCAGGTACTGGGCATAGCGGCTGTTGGCCTGGCGCGCCTTGAGGCGGCCGTTCTCGATCAAAAGCCTGCGGCAGCCCAGCGAGCCGCTGCCATCGACCTTGTAGCTGCCCACCGCCCAGGGGATCAGGGCATTGCTGTAGACGTGCAGGGGCGTGGCGCCGGGCGCCGTCTCCACCAGGGCGTCGCCCAGCTCGGCCTGGGTCAGGCGGTTGTACTTGGCCGCGCCGCTGGCCTGGGTCAGCACCCAGCTGAAGAAATGGTCCAGGGCCTCGCCGCTGATGACCACGTCGAACCTGCCGCTCTCGGGCAGCACCGCATCCAGGCGCTGGACCGACTGCTCGGCGGCCTCGGCCACCATGGCGTCCAATCCCACATCCTGGAGCCGTCGGCGCTTGAAGGCCTTGAAGACCTCGGTCTCGCCGCCCTCCTTCCCCGCGCCCTGGGCCAGCAGGCAGAATTCGCCGCTGAACAGGGTGCTCTCGAACAGGCAGTTGACGCCCTGGCTGTTGAAATAGCGGGTGCGGAAGCGGTCGGCGAAGAATTCGGCGGCGGCCAGGCGGACCCCTTGGGCCTTGGCCACGGCGGCCTTCAACTGCTCGGCGGCCAGCGCCACCTGCCCCTCGGCGTCGCCCACCAGGGCCGGGTCGGCCAGCTCGACCTTGGGCACCACGCCGCCCACCTCGGTCATGCCGTAGCTCTCGTTGGCCACCAGGTGGGCCGAGGCCAGGGCCGTCTCCAGGTCCTGCTTGAAGCGGCCCACCGCGCCCGGGTCCACGTTGAACCGGGCGTTGCTGGTCACCCAGTCCTTGCCCGAGCCCTTGGGGCCCTTGCGGGTGCACAGGATCTCGACCTCGAACGCCAGGCTCTCCACCGTCCGCCGGCCCTCCTCCATGCTCTTGTTTAGGAAGAGCTGGGTGCTGCGCTTGGCCAGCTCGCGCACCTGCCAACCGCTGATGCGGTCGTCGTTCTCCAGGAGGTCGATCAATTGGTTCAGCATAGCTCCCTCACGCCAGCCGCGCGCGGAACTTCAGGTGCGGGCCGCCCATGGTGTTCTTCACGATCTCCTTGTGGCCCTTGCCGCAGTAGCCCAGCCCGGAGATCTCCAGGTCATCGCCCACCATGTCGATGGACTGCAGGATGTCGGGCACGAAGCCCGTCAGGATCACGGGGCTGCAGACCTCGCCGGTCAGCTTGCCGCCCTTGATCCGCTCGGCCCACAGGCCCTCGCACTGGATGCCCCAGCCCTGGGGGTCCTCCATGCCGTTGCTGGGGTAGCGCAGGTAGTAGCCGTCCGCCACCGAGGCGATGATGTCCGCCGGCTTGGACTGGCCCGGGCGGAAGAAGGTGTTGGTCATGCGGGCGTAAGCCTTGCGCTCCCAGCTCTCGCGGCGGCCGTTGGCGCTGCGGTCGTAGCCGAGATGGTGGGCCGAGTAATAGTCGGTCATGCCATGGGTCAGGATGCCGGCTTCGATGATGGGGTTGCGGCGGGCCAGGGCGCCCTCGTGGTCGAAGTAGAAGGTGGCGGCCTGCCCGGCGTAGGTGGGGTCGTCGTCCAGGCTGGTGATGCCGCTGGCCACCCGCTTGCCCATGTATTCCTTGCCCTTGGCGCGGTCCTTCAGGTACATGTCGGTCTCGGTGCCGTGGCCGAAGGCCTCGTGGGCCAGCATGCCGGACCACTCGCTGTCGGTCACCACCGTGGTGAAGCCGGGCTCCAGGCGGATGGAGCTCAGCAGCTTCTCGGCATCGGCCACCAAGCCGGGGATGCGGGGGGCGCACCAGCCCAAGTGCTCGTAGCCGCCGCCGCGGCTGATGCCGTCCCACAGCATCTGGGTGCGGCCATCCTGGGCCACCACCACTTGCAGCATCTCGTCGACGCGGCTCAGGCGCTGGCGCAGGCGCCGCACGGGATTGACGAACACCTCGTCGCTGACCAGGTCGCCCACGATGGCCGTGGCGTTCTTCACGCTGGAGCCGGCCGCCGCCAGCTGCGCCTGCAGCTGCTTGGCGTGCTCCATCTTCTGCTTCAGCGACCATTTGAGCGGGTCGACCTGGCAAGGCAGCGTCCAGGCCTGCTTCAGGGCCGGGCCGGGGTCCAGCGGCGGGCCGCCCTTCACCAGGCGCCCGGCGGTCCAGTCGGCCAGGCCCCGGGAGGCTTTGGCCAGGCCGTCGGCGCTCAAGTCATTGGTGCTGGCCTCGAAGAAGGCTTGGCCGTTGTAGGCGGTGAACACCACCCCGCTGGTGGGGAACTCCGGCGACACGTTGCTCTGGGTGCTGCTGACGCTGACGCGGGTGCCCTCGCGGCGCAGCCCCAGGGCCGACGCATAGGGCACCTGCTTCATCATCCCGGCCACCATCTCGGCCAGGCGCGCTTCCAGCTTTTCCTGGCTCAGTTCATCGGCCATGTCCCGCCCTTTTCAGCAGCGCCTGCAGCGCGCCCAGGTCCTCCTGGGGCACGTAATAACGGGCATGCAACTGGCGCCGCGCGATGTCACGGACGATCTTGCTGCGGGCGCTCAGCTCCTGGCGGGGGCCGGCGCCCACCACCCACACCGGGTCCTTGACGTCATAGGGCTTGGCCGTCAGCCGGTCCTCGATCATCCAATCCTGGGGCTCGCCGGGATGGCGGCGCCGGAAGTAGGCGTGCACCAGGTCGCGGGCCTTTTTCGGCAGGTCGTCGGCGAAGCTCTCGGCCTCCCACAGCAGGCGCACCTTGCGCCGGCGCAGGAAGCGGTCGGCCAACTGGGCCAGGGCCGGGTCGGACGCCGCGGCCCAACGCTTCACCGCCACCATCAGGTCGCTGTCGTCATGGTCCAGGAAGGCCGCCACGGGGGCGTCGCCGCCACGGTCAAAGAGGGCGGCCAGCGCCGGCGTCACGCCATCAGCGGGCAGCTGCCCGGCCTTCCAAAGGGCCTGGGCCCGGCGCACCACCGCCTTGAAGAGCAGCTCCAGGGCGCGGCTGGTCTTATGGTAGTAGACCTTCCAATACATGAAGTAGCGGGCCAGGAAGTACTCCTCCACGGCCAGGATACCGCGCTCCTTCACCGCCAGGCGCCCCTGGCTGACGGTGAAGCTGGCGATGATGCGCCCCAGGTCCACGCTGCCAGAATTCACGCCGGTGTAGTGGGCGTCGCGCACCAGGTAGTCCAGGCGGTCCACGTCCAACTGGCTGCTCAGCAGGTCGTGGATCAAGCGGGCCTCGGCGCCGGGCAGGCGGCCTTCCATGAGGGAGGCCAGCTTGGGGCCCTTGGCGCCCAGGAGGGCCTTCAGCTCCGGGTCCTCGCGCAGCAGGCGGGCGCCCATGCGCTCGTGATGGCCGATCAGCTCCTTCTCCAGCGTGTGGCTGAAGGCGCAATGGCCGATGTCGTGCAACAGCGCGGCGGCCAGGGCCAGCTCGCGGCCCGCGGCGCTGACCTTCAGCCCCTCCTCCTGCTCAAGGTGCTGCAGGGCCCGCTCCATCAGGGTCATGGCGCCCAGGCTGTGGCTGAAGCGGCTGTGCTCCGCGCCTAAAAAGGTGAGATAGCTGACGCCCAGCTGCCTTATGTGGCGCAGGCGCTGCACCGCCCGGCTGTCGATCAGCCCCAGCAGCATCCGGTCCGCCACGGCGATCTGGCCGTAGAGGGGGTCCTGGAAGTATTTGACCCGCCGCCTCATGCGCCCTTCCGGCCGCGCAGCAGCCGCATGGTGTTGTCAGGATAAGGTTGAAAGCCCAGGCGCTCGTAAAAGCCCTGCTTGTCGCTGGTGTAGAGCCAGAACTGGTCCACCGTCCGCAGCTTGGGGTGCCGGAGCAGCGACTGCACCACCCGCGTGCCCACGCCCTTGCCGGCGTACGACGGATCCACGATGACGTCCCACAGCACGGCGCGGAAGGTGAAATCGGTGCTGACGCGGGCGAAGCCCACCAGCTCGCGGCCGGCCCAGGCGCCCGCCAGGATGTCGGAATGCTTCAGGGCCTTGCGGATCTCGGGCAGGCGGCGGGCGCCGGCCCAGGGGACGCCGGAAAAGAGGCGGGCCACCTGCTCGGGGGCGGGCTGGCGGCGGGTGGAGTAGCTGAGGGCGTCGGGCACTAGGCGGGCCTTTCCGTTCTGCCGACGGCGCCGGCGGCCCCGTCCATGAATGTGTGGATGCCGCACTCGCTCTTGTGCTTCCCCGTCCAGCGGCCGCTGCGGGGGTCGTCCGGGTCGCCGGGCACGCCGGTGCAAGGCTCGCAGCCGATGCTGGTGTAACCGCGCTCCCACAGGGGGTGCATGGGCAGGCCCTCGGCCTTGATGTGCTCGAAGACCTGCTTGCTGGACCAGCCCAGCAGCGGCGAGACCTTGTAGAAATCCTCACCCTTCTGCTCGAAGTACTGCAGGCCGGCGCGGTAGGCGGTCTGGTCGGCGCGCACGCCGCTGACCCAGCAGCGCAGGCCCTCCAGGCCCCGCTTCAGCGGCTCCACCTTGTTGATGGCGCAGCAGCGGTCCGGGTCGGTCTCGTAGAGCTTGCCATGCTCCTTCAGGAAGTCGGCGTGGCTTTGCAGCGGCGTCACCTCCCGCAAATCCAGCTTCAGGCGCCGCACCAGGTCGTCACGGAAGGCCAGGGTCTCGGGGAACAGGAAGCCGGTGTTGATGAAGATGACCGGGATATCCGGCTTCACCTTCACCGCCAGCGACAGCAGGCAGGCGCTGTCGGCGCCGAAGCTGCTGCTGATGGCGATCTTGTCGCCGAAGAAGTCGCAGGCATAGGCCATGATGTCGGTGGGATGGGCGCCCTTGTACCGGGCGTTCAGCGCCGCCCGCTCTTCGGCTGTGTGCATCATGCTCAGTCCTCGGGATGCGGCAAGGGGCGGGCCTTGGGCTGGGGATGGTCGCCCTGGGCCTTCAGGTCGGCCGCCGCGGCGATGGCGTCGGCACGGTCATCGGCCTCGGCGGCGGCCTTGTCCCTGCCGCCCTTGCGGAGCACCGAGGCCAGGCGCCGCCAGTCGTCGGCCAGGACGGGGTCGGCCGGGCCCAGGGCCTTCTCGTCAATGGCGGCCGCCTGGCGGATCAAGGCCTCGGCCCGCTTGGCGTCGCCCTTCATCAGCCAGAGCCGGCCCAGGTTGTTCAGGCTCTCGGCCACCTCGGCGGCGTCCTCGCCCAAGGCCTTGCGGCGCAAGGCCAGCGCGGCATCGTAAAGCGGCAGGGCCTCGTCCCACTTCTGCTGGGCGTCCAGCACCAGCCCCAGGTCGCTCTTGGCCTGGGCCAGGGCCACCGGGTCGTGGCTGGTGGCCTGGTCGGCGCTGGCCAGCAGGCGGCGGCGGGGGGCCTCGGCCTGGGCCCAATGCTCGGTGGCCTCGGCGGCCTCGGCCAGTCGGCCGCAGCTGCTCAGCGACTCGGGGCTCTCGGGCCCCAAGGCCTTGTCGAAGCCGGCCAGCGCCTGGGCATAGACCCTCAGGGCCTCGGAGGCGTCGCCCTTTTGCTGGTACAATGTGCCCAGGTAGTCCAGCGTGTAGGCCGCACGAGGGTCCTTGTCGCCGTAGGCCTGGGCGCTGAGCAGGGCCTTCAACAGCAGCTCTTCCGAGGCCTTCAGGTCCCCGCTGCGCTGGGCCTGGATGGCCTGCTTGACCTGCTTGCCCCATTCATCGGCAGGGAGCCCGGCCGCAGCCACGCAGAGGCTTAGGAGGATGGCAAAGCAGGCTTTTTTAGGCACTTTTACCTCAAAAGGAAGCCCCACTTTAACAAAAGATGGGGGGGCTTTCCAAGGCTTACGGAGGCGTTCGACGATGCGATCACCCCTGATCCTGGGCCTGCTGATGGGCCTTGCCCCATCCCTGCCCTGCGCCCCGGCGCCCCCGGCCCTGGTGCTGACGCTGGAAGCGCCGGTGCAATGGCGCCACGGCGGGCCCTGGCACGATGTGGAGCTGGGCCAGCTCTTCGGGCCTGGGGACGAGCTGCGTTGCGGCGACGGCGGCACCCTGCTGCTGAGCCTGGATGCCGGCGTCAGCCTGGCCCTGGAACCCGGCGCCCAGCTGCGCCTTCATGGCGGCGCGGCGGGCGGGCGGCTGGCCCTGGAGCTGGCCCAAGGGCGCGTGGACCTTTTGGGCGGCCAGCGCGACGACGGCGCCGGCGTCACCCTGCGCACGCCCAACGCCCAGGTCGAGCTGCTGGGCCCGGACGCCGAGGTCTACGCCGCCGGGCCGCAGGAGACCCAGGTGACCGTCAGCGAGGGCAGGGCGCTGCTGGGCGACCTCGGCAGCAAGCGCCGGGAGCTGGTGGAGGCGCTCCAGCGCCGGCGCCTGACCCAGGGCCGCCTGCTGGCGGCCGAACCGCTGGCCAAGCGGGAGATCTTCCCCTTGGCCGACCGCTGGGGCCGCATGCGCCAGTTCCACGGCCAGCGCCAGGCCCTGCGGCGGGCCCTGCTGGCCTCTAAGGACCACGCCCCCTTCGTCCGGGCGCTGCAACGCCGCCAGGCCGCGCCCTAGGCCTTCAAGCTGATCACATCCCAGCCGCGGCGCCCGGCTTCGGCCAGGAGCATGTCATCGGGGTCCACCGCCACCGCCCGGCCCACCGCCTCCATCAGCGGCAGGTCGTTGCGGCTGTCGCTGTAGAACACGCAATCCTGCAGGCGCCCGCCGAATCCGTTCAACCAGGCCAGCACATGCGCGATCTTGCCCTCGCGGAAGCAGGGGGTGCCCCGCGCCCGGCCAGTGGGGCGGCCATCGACCCACAGCACCTGGGTGGCCAGCAGCGGCTCCACGCCCAAAGCGTCGGCGAAGGGGCGCGTGACGAAATCGTTGGTGGCGGTGACGATGGCCACCCGGTCTCCGCTGGCCTGGTGCAGCGCCACCAGCTCGCGGCCCTTCGCGCGGATCTTGGCCAGGCCCTGCTCGCGCATGAAGCGCTCACGCAGGGCCAGCAGCTCGTCCAGCGGCAGGCTGGCCAGCGGGGCCAGCGAGAAGGCGATGAAGGCCTGCATGTCCAGCCGGCCGGCGCGGTAGTCGGCGAAGAACTGGTCGTTCTTGGCCCGGTACCCGGCGGCATCGACCTTGCCCAGGTCGCAGAGGAACTCGCCCCAGCCGTGGTCGCTGTCGAAGTCGAGCAGGGTGTAGTCCAGGTCGAAGAGGGCGATGCCGGGCATGGTCTACCTTCGTCAAAGGCTTTTGAACTCAAAGCGATCCGGGCTGTCCG